>Ga0307431_1000113_pt1 | contig 66419 bp, 53 predicted proteins | sample SalMarWE160170MG_FD_202155 | JGI IMG/M metagenome (GOLD analysis project Ga0307431, IMG submission 202155) | Salt marsh sediment microbial communities from the Plum Island Ecosystem LTER, Massachusetts, United States - WE1603-170 | ecosystem: Environmental > Aquatic > Marine > Intertidal zone >...
TCCCCTTAAATCCCTTATCATCTATTTGGGTCACTTTTTACCTCCCTTTTTAATTTTTATTATAAGGTAATCAGTGGCCCTTTCAACCAGCTCGTTTAACTTTTACAGAAAATATAACACTTAACCTTGACTTTATACGATTCAAGAAAAAATAATAGATACATAAAGAAATTGTTAGCTGATAATAAGAATCAACAAAGGCATACCTTTATTGAAAAAATATAATAAAAAACAGTAAACATTACAAATGTATATAATAATAGAATTTTTAAGGAAACAACCACATATCAACAGCAATATACTAAAAACTCATAATTTTTTTATGCAAGCTTTTACATTTTATTTCAAACACAATAATCTAACCTGAATCTTTTTATTCAAGTATTCTGATTAGTAATAAACCGATCTCTTATAATCTTATATATAAAAAAATAAAAAATTAAAGGAATAAAAAATGAAATAATCCTTCCATATATAATTCCTTCTAAACCAAATCTACTTGCTAAAAGAGGAATGGTTAAAACAAGCGACAAACTTTGAATTATAAAAAAAATAAACAAATAAAGGGTTTTACCCAACCCCAAGAAAAGAGCTTCCATTGGAACAGCAAATATCAATGGAATAACTGAATATAAAAGCATTCTAAATATCGGAATTGCCTGTATATACTGAACACCAAAAAACAACCTAATCATAAACGGAGAAAAAAAGTAAATTATAACCCAAGAAATCAACAAAAATACCATTATAAATCTATTGATAAACCAATATTCCTTGATCTCTTTCATTGTTTTTATTCCGGACGCCTTTGGTAAAAGCAATACAGAAAAAGTCCCTATTAAAAGAACAAAGATGTTAACAAGCCTAAGGGCCGCAGAATATTGTCCAAGAATTTCTCCTTTAAAGTATCTGCTAAGCCAAAAGAAATCCATCCTTAGATTAATCAACCTTATAAAATGACCAAAAAGTAACCACTTGCCAAATCTAAAGAGTTTTTTTACTATCTCAATCCGAAATTTCAATACTGAAAAATGCCCTTCTCTGAATGTACTTACAAGAAAAATCCCAGGCAACAAATAAATCAATAAATAATATCTGATTTCCTTTAAATCAAATTGAATCCCTACAAAAATAAGAAACAACAAAATCAAATAATATGATAAGCGTATCCTGTTATAACTATTAAATTCTTCTCTTGCTTGAAAAAGAGACAAGCTAATGGTAAATAAATTCATACCTAAACCGCCAATTAAACCATACAATATCAAAATTCGGCTAAAACTAAACCAACCAGAGGGTAAAGGCACAAAGCAAAATAAAGCAAAAAGTATAATAACAAAAAGCGGAAAGCATATTTTCAAAATGCTATATGTTGAAAATATCTCCTGCTCCTTTTCGGAGAACCGAACTGCAAAGCGTATGTATGATTGGTCGAACCCCGTAAAACCCAAACCAAAAATTATCAAGATGTAAAAACCTATTGAAAAAACTCCAAAATCAGTTGGACCTAACCATCTAGCAAGTATAATAGATATGAAAGCAGCTATAATTTGTGAAAGATAATTCGTAAAAGCAACTTTTGTAAAATCTTTAAAAACTTTCAACACATACAATCAATTTTCCCCTTCAAAATATATCATGGTTTCATCTACACTTTTTTCAACATTTTTTTGTTATATACTCTATTTTTTTCGCCCTGCATATTTTATATGTTTATTCAATTGAAACGTTTGTAATAACTTTATAACCTCATTCTTTGTTTTGTTTGATTCAACCAATATTCTTTAAAAAAATTTATATTTCAACTATTTCAACTATCTATTTACTATCCCATTTTAGGTAAAATTGTTTTGTAGTCAAGTCTTTAATGTAAAATTTGTTTAGAAAGTCATTGCTTTTTACTGTAGCTGCAGGTTGTTCTATAAGTTTTTAATTTTTCTTTTATATTTGTAAACAAGTTCTTCTATGTATTTTAAAAAATATGGAGATTAAACTGTATTATTCTTGTTCTCAATAGCGTTATTCAAAAGGCCCACACCAGCAAACATTACGAAAGTTCTCCATGAGGATGTAAAAGCTTGAGTAACAGCAGATTCTACAAGAAAATCAATAAAAAGAACTATATACCCTATGTATAAGCCTTTAATAAACGGATCTTTAGGTGAGGTGTTGTAGCCCTTTATTATATATTTAAATAAGAGAGTGATTAAAAAGAGCATAATAACAGTTCCGATTAATCCATATTCTCCAATGATACTCGCCCAGTAAGTATCCATTTTATAATCATCAAATATTACAACACCGTATTTTTCATATATTTCACTTTTCCTTAGAACAGAAATGAAACTACCGTATTTTCCTGGTCCTTCTCCTAAAAAAGGTTTGTTTTCAATTATTTTAAAAGCGCCATAATATAACCAATATCTAGGTGCAATAGATTCTCCATACTCTTCTTCCGTTCCTTTTGCCATAGCCTTTAATCTCGGAATCATGGCTACTGTAAGTAATAATAGTAGAATCGGTAATCCATATCTATAAATTTTTGGAATTCTAATTTTTTTGTAGAGAAAAATTGTTATAAAACCAAGAAGGATTCCTGCCAGAGATCTTCTAACGGAACTGGCTATTAAAGCAATAAAAAAGATTATAAAGAAACTCAACCATTTTTTGTTTTTAGTCCCAATTAGTAATCCAAAAGATAAGGAGACTCCAATTGCCATGAAGGATCCGAATAATCCGTGGTGTCGAAATATTGAGCTAACTACTTTTATATTAAATCGTTCCCCAAAGCCGACTCTTAATATGTCTAAACCTAAAAATTGTAAAATTCCTATAATCGCTGTAATACTTAATATATATATAAATCCTTTAAAATAAATTATTGATTTATTTTTTTCTATTTCTAAATTTACTGCCATCCAGTACATTAAAAAGCTTTTTAAAGCCAAAAATATTGCAACGCTCGACCAGAACAGAGAATTTTTATTTACGAATGTTGAGATTAGTCCTACACTCACGAATACTAAGGCAGCTTTATCTAAACTTGTTTTTTTAAAGACCCATTCATTATTTTCAACTTTTTTTAATACTAAATATAATAGTATTATAATCCATACGAATTCATCTAGTCTTTTAACTATATTTATTGAATTTGCTTGTATATTGAGGGCCATCATATTTCTTATAATGGCAGTTTGAAATACTAAGAAAAGTCCAGCTACAAGAAATGTTCTTTTTGGATATAGTACTATGGACAATAAAAAAAAGAAACCAATTACACCCAAAGAGGTGTAAAAAGGGAAAAAAGAACTTAATACACCTAAAATAGTAAATAAGATTAAAAAAAGTGTAATTCCTGTTTTATCTAATTCTTTGTTTATATCTTTTCGAAATGAATCAAGTATCGTAGACAAGGTGTGTTAAAATTTGGATTTGAAATATATAAACAACAGGCCTGTCATTAAGCCCAAAAAACCAGCTATAATAACATTTAATTTAGTGTTTGGGAAAGAATATTCTTGTGGAATATAAGGAGGACTTATTATTTTTACTATGGGGATTTCTGTAGTTAGCTTGAATTCTTGATTAAGTAGTTTTAAGTTATTTATGTAAAATTCCAACATAACTTTACTAATTTCTGGTGAATAAGCTTCGACCGAGAGTTTGATAATCCCTTCGTCTGCTATAAATTCAATATAGGTCATTTCTTCCTTTACAAATTCGATTGCATCTCTTTCTTTTTCAAAATCGTAATATTCCATAATATTAAATTGTTCAATTAATTCTTTGATCATTATGTCGCTCTTAAGAAGGGCCATTACCGCTTGAGAGGTAATTGAGCTTTGGCCTAATCCTGAAGTTGAAAATCCCCCGAAAGGAGTTTGGATAATACCTCCACCCGCAGCCACTTCAGGTGCTAAAAAAGTAGTTTCGGAAGTATAACGTTTTGGAATTAAAAAACTAACAATTAAGGCTACGATTGCCGGGATGAAAAAGCAAAAACCTAAGAAGAATTTTTTTCTCCATAAGTCATTAAATATTTCTGTAAGGTTCAATTCTTCGTTATCGACCAAATTCGCCTCCTTTGAAGGTACTTATAAATTTTTTTTTGCAATAAATTATAATTTTTTTATCAAAGGATATTAGATTTTTTTATTATCGCAAGCAATTATATTAAAAAAATTCTGCAAGTCAATAGTTATCGAATAAAAAAAATATATATTTTAGCTTTCAGCTTTTCTTTATATGTTAAAAATCTGCAAATTAGGGTATAATTTATTAAGTTTTTTTATTAAAGATAGGATTATTTCTGAGGAGTAAAGAGAATTGTTATTATAAGGAAAGCATATATGCCTTAAAGAATAAGCTTTATTGAAAATTGTTCTTTATGTAACCTTTTAAGATATAATATGCTTTCTGTGGACCTTCGTCAGGGTCAATTATTGTGTAGTGATCTTTCAGCTTAACCCTGTAGAGTTTGATGGTCTTATCGTCTCCAAAACGGATTTCTGGGGGGTAATACCTGTTGTGTGTCCAGTTGTCAACGCAGAAAAAAAAGACTTTAAGGTTATTTAAAAATTCCCGATTAGATTTTTTATAAAGGAGCTGTTCATATATTTGCGCTTGTCTTTCATAAGAGTGATTTATGTTTTTTAAGAATATGTGAAATATCTCAACAGTATCTCCTTTCTGAAGTACAGTATCCCCATTTTTATTTATTATTGTACCTCCCTGGAAATCATTCAAAGTATCTATATGAGAAGTGCCCATATCAATTAATATTACAGTGTCGCCAAGGTAAAGAAACGTATCTATAATTGTTTTTCTATATGATCCATAATAGGCAGTAACTTTGCCAAAGAAGGGTTGTTCCAAGCTGGAATATATACAGGTGGCAATATTCTCATTGTTTTTATAATTAACCTCTAAGCCGTCAGAACACTGTTCGCCCCATTCGGTAATCCATATTGGCTTATCCGTTCTAAAGTTATACTGGATTAGTTCTCTTAATTCGTTAACGGAATTTACAAAATTAGTGGGGTTTTGGTATAGATGGTGAGATATAATATCAAGATTTTCTATTACTATTCCTTTGAGAATGTATTTTTCCATCTCTATCCAATCTGTAAAGAAAGTTGTATCCACTTTGTCCTTCTCTATATTATAGTAAAGCCATTTAAAGGGTTGTGCTGTAGAAGAGGTCAAGCAAGGTCCGACAATATTTGCCTCTGGATCAGCTTCCTTTATAGCTTCTCGAGTTCTTTTAAACATATCAATAAATTGTTCTGGAGTCCCCCAGAAGTACTTTAAATATGGTTCATTTGTAAATTCCCAGTATTTTATAGGTGTGAATAAACCAGGCATATCATCTATTCCATCTCCGTCGTATCTTTCGACTAATGTTTTAACAAAAGTGTGATAATCGTTCAAATGTGATGAATCTGGAGGATAACACTTTCCAAAGTCATTATAATTGCTGATTTTTTTATTTGCTGCCCACTTCGGTGTAATCCTATGGCAGCCAAGTACAGCCAGTATATGTAATCCTCTTTCTCCAGACCATTTTACAAGAGAGTCTTCGTCGCTCCAATTCCAGGATTCCGGGCCTTCAGGTTGTACGCTTCCCCATTCAAACTTACCCATTGCTCGCCACCAGCCGACATTAGCCTTTGCAGCATAATCCATTGTTTCTTTATATTTTTGCTTGTATTTTAAAATATTTATACTTTCGTTTTTTGTAAAAGAGTAATAAACTGTATGGTTAAATCCGAACGGTAGAGAGTCGTCAATTCCAAAAAGAGAAAAGATAATAGAAAAACAAGTTAGTAATATGATTTTCCTCATAATACTCTCTTTTTTCTATATTTTTCTATATGCATAGTTACTTATTTGGTTTCTTAGAAAAGATCACTTTGTATACCTTTAAAAGTTCTTGTTTCTGGATATCCCATTGTAGAAATTTTTCTACTCTTTTTTTTCCATATTCTCCCATTTTTTTTCTTCTTTTTTTGTCTTTGAGAAGCGCTATTATTGCATTTCCAAAGGCTTTTTCTTCATTATTTTTTATATAAACTGAGGCCTTCCCGGCGGATATTTTACCTTCTATACTATTATATTGAATTATAGGTTTACCGACAGCCATGTATTCCATAACTTTTGTTGATGTTGATTTGGTGAATTTTTCCGTTTCTTTGCTTGGTTCTACTCCAATATCTATTTTTGAAAGCAGGGAATATATTTTTTTTCTATTATATATTGGACCGTAAAAAATGAAGTAATTTTCTAGTGAACGTTTTTCGACCATTTTTTCTATTCTTTTTTTATCGGGGCCATCTCCTATTATTAAAACTTTAAAGCTTCTGAATTTTTTTTTGTTCACCATATAATCTATTGAATTTACAAGCTTTTCCAATGAATCTTGTTCATCTATTTTTCCTATGTATCCAATGAGATAATCCTTTTTTTCTTTGAAGTTTTCATTAATTTTACAAAGATTTATTTCATTTAGATCGGGTCCATTTCTTACTATAAAAATTTTTTCGTTGTATACTTTATTTCTTTTAGCGCAGGTGGTTTTAATAGAATTGTTTGTTGTAATTATAAGGTTGGCAATCTTATAAGATATTTTTTCAAATATAAGTAATAATTTATAAAATAAATTATTACTTCGAAATTTTTGAGCGAATAATTCAGGAGATAAATCATGATGGTCAAATATGATTTTAATGTTGAAGAGTTTAAAAGGTAAAAAAAGAAGAATTAGAAAATCAGGTGGATTCGCTAGATGTACTATGTGAAAAGGTTTTCTAAGGTATATTTTTATAGCTTCAAGAAATATAAAAAAAATAGCAAGAGAGTATTCAATTATTATACCAGTAGATGATTTTCCTTCAAAAGGACAAAAGTATTGGAATACATCGATATTGTCTATTTTTTTGTGATGTTTTTTTTCTTTATTTAAGTTGGGACAAAGAATAGATACTTCTAGGCCCGTTCTCTCTAAAGCTTTCGCTTCATTTAAGACTCTGGTATCCATTGGTATTTGTTTATCCTCGACTACGAAAAAAATATGAGGTTTTTTTGTTTTTTTCATTGTTGAAATTATATAAAAAAAGGTATCTTTAGCAAGGGTATTCTTTGAGGTTCCTGTCAGGGTACTTGTATATTTGGGATATTTATAGTTTGCAAGAAGATTTAAAACAATTATACTAAATTTAATTTTACTTTTTTACAAATTTGATAAATCTAGAAATTTGTTATTGTATATTTATTTGAGTGTTCCTCATTAGGAACTAATTTAAAATGGAACTATATAGAGGTTTATTCGTCTAATTATAATAAAAAGGAGGTAAAAATAATCTGGAAAAAACAGCAGTTTCTGCTTTTGTTTTTTGATATACTATTTGCAGTAATTTCTATTATTCTAACATATCAAATTATTCCCGAAGAAATAATTGGATTTGTTAGTAATATTTATCTGGAAATGATTATTTTTACCTGTCTTGTTATTGTGGTATTCGCGTATATTGATTTATATAATTATCTCGTTTTTTTAAATAGATTCAGATATGTGTATAGGACTACAAAAGGACTTGTATATATGTTTGTTTTTTATTTGATTTGGTTGTTTGCTTCATCTGCGCTTCATTCTCAATATGTTTTTTCCTTATTTATACTTTTCGGAATTTTTTCCTTCTTGATATACTTTTCAAGAATTGTGCTTGTCCCTTTTTGTTCTTTATTGCTGCCCAAAAAAGAAATTGTGATTTATGCGCCTGAAGGTAATTATAAGGATATTGGGAATTGGTTACAGGATCACATAGTTTCCGGTGTTAAAATAATTAAAATTTCAGAAAAGCGAGAAGAGATTGAGGAGTATGTAAGAAAGGGTTTTCCAGTAGTTATCTCTACCTTTACGGAGAATTGGGAAGAATTAATCAAACACCTTTTATATTTTAAAGGTAGGGTTCTTGTAATTTTGTTTGCTCCGATTTTGACTGGTATTGATGATGTTGATTATTGGGCGTATCTTGAAAACATCCCAATTCTGTTGTTTAGATGGAGCGATTCTTCAAAGGGTTATCTTTTTATAAAGAAATTGATAGACTTTATAGGAGCAATTATTGCTATACTGTTTTTTTCCCCTTTCATGATTATTGCAGCAGTGGGGATTAAACTTACTTCTAAAGGGCCGTTATTTTTTATAAATAACAGAGTAGGAAAAAAGGGAAAAGTTTTCAAGATGTTTAAATTCCGCTCTATGCTCGAATCCTCTGACGATGGACTCCATAAGAAATTCGTAAAAGACTGTATAAATGGTAACAAGGAATATAAATTCAAATTGACCAATGATTCAAGAGTAACTGCATGGGGAAAGTTATTAAGAAAGACAAGTGTTGATGAATTTCCGAATTTTTTTAATGTTTTAAAAGGGGATCTTTCATTAGTTGGACCCAGACCTCCTCTTGAGTATGAAGTTAGTCAGTACTCAAAGTGGCATCAGGAACGTCTTTCGGTAGAACAGGGTATTACTGGAGTTTGGCAGGTTTTTGGAAGAGCGAGATTATCGTTCGCAAAATCCTGTTTTCTTGATATATATTATGCTGAAAACAGAAATCTCTTGTTTGATTTGCATCTTCTTAGTCAGACACCGCACACAATTGTTTTTGGAAAAGGAGCATATTAGGAGGTTTTTTAGTTTTATGAACAACACAGGAATTCAACTTAAAATTTAACTGCAGAAGAACGGATATGCCTTTCGGTGATAACCCTTGACTTTACAATAAAATACATTATTGTTGAGGCGCTATGTTAGGATTGATTTTTTTATTTGCCTTCCCTTATGGAGAGATAATAGTAGAAGTAGATGTAGAAGGACTTGTGGAAGTCGATACTTCTCTGGTTGTTCGTTCTTCCGGTTTTAGGGTAGGTGAGGTATTGACGCAGGAGAAGGGAATAAAAGCGATAAAAAGTCTTTATCTGACCGGATTTTTTGCTGATGTGAAACTCCATTCTAGACGCAAAAGTGGAGGAATAAGGTTGATAATTGAGGTAATAGAAAATCCTCGTCTTAAGTCATTAGAGTTTGAGGGTAACAATAAATTGAGCGACGGAGATATTTCATCGCTGGTTGATTTATCCCCTCCGGCTATACTTTCCGATTATAAATTGCACAGGATAAAGGAAAAAATATATAATTTATATGAGGAAAAAGGATTTTCGGGAACTAAGATTTCGATTTCTAAGGAAGAAGAGGAAGATGGAGTAAATGTGACTTTTATCATTGATGAAGGAGCGAAATATAAGGTTAAAAAAATTAATTTTATTGATAATGAGGGTCTTTCAGACCATGTTCTTTCCAAGGTTCTTTCAAATAAGACTAAAACCTGGTACCTTTTTTGGAGAAATAATGGCTTGAAATTGGATTCATTGCAAGCCGATGTGCCGAAAATTGAAGCATTGTATAGGAATCATGGATATTTAAGTGCTGTTGTAGATACTTTTTATGTGGATTATCAAGATAACGCTGCTGTAATAAATTATGTTGTTGACGAAGGAAAACTTTATTACTTTGGGGATACTCATCTTGAGGGCACGGAGGATCTTGGTTTTATTTCGAGTAGGATAAAATGGAAAAAAGGCGAGTTGTTCGGCGAGGATAAAATTCAAAAAACAATGGAAGATCTTTCTATTTTTTATTCCGAGTTCGGTTATTTAAATCCAACAATTTTACCCAACTATAATATTGTGAAAGATTCAATAGTTGATATTGACCTTTATGTTGATAAAGGAAGTCCTGTTTATATAAGGTTTGTCAATATAACGGGTAACAATAAGACTTATGATAAGGTAATCAGAAGAAACACAGTTGTTTATCCTGGGAAGCTTTTTCAAAGAGATAGAATAATGCACAGTTACAGGAATATTTTTCGACTTGGTTATTTTTCCGATATGAAGATTGATATGAATTTTCCCTCTTCTGATTCTATAGATCTTATTTTGGAAGTAACGGAAAAACCTACCGGATATTTTTCGGGAACTGTAGGTTTTTCCGGGAGTTACGGTCTTACCGGAGGAATTAATGTGACGATGCCCAATGTATTTGGAACAGGGCAAATATTTAGTTTTTCCTTAGAAAGGACGCTCGCGTCTGTTGAAGGCAGATCTCTTCAGAATATATTATTATCATGGAATCAGCCGTGGCTTTTTGATACACCTACTTCCGTTGGTTTTAGCCTTTATAATAGACATTGGCAGAGAACTTACTACAGTGTAAAGGAAATAGGAGGTTCTGTCTCTGCTGGTAGAATTTTAAATAAGGAAAGAAATCTTACATCATTATTTACTTACAGGTTGGAAAAAGAAAGTGTGGATGCTTCCGGTGAATACGCGGACTTCGATTCAGGGATAAACTGGGAGAGTTCATTGTATGGAAGCCTGGTTTATGATTCCAGAGATTCTAAGATAGCTCCGACTGTGGGTAGCTATTATTCTTTGGGTGCTAAGTATGCGGGAGGTATTTTAGGTGGAAGTAGAAGGTATTATAAGTTAGATCTTGAAGCCAGGAAAGTTCAGTCTATTTTTGCGGAAGATATGGTCATTATGAATAGGACGAAAATAGGTTATGCATACGCTCCGTCAGGAAAGACAGTTCCCTTACTTGAAAGATTTCTGCTTGGTGGTGTAGGAACCTGGGGTTTGCGTGGTTACGATAATGAGGTAATTATCCCTGACCCGACAAGGGGATACGTCGGAGGTAATTTTGCCTTCCTTAATAATCTTGAGTTGAGGTTAAATTTTGCAGATAAAGGATACGGGATGATATTTCTGGATGCCGGTAACTGTTTTGCAGATTTGCAGGAGGCTAATATGATGGATCTTTTTTATGGTGTGGGAGTCGGATTTAGGGCGGAGATACCCATGATGGGTGTTCTCGGTGTTGATTTTGGATATAACTTAAATTTATTTGAAGGTAAAAGACAATGGAAACCTCATTTTCAGATAGGTACAACGTTTTGAGTAAATTAATTCTGTTGAGAAATTTTATCCTGTTTGTTCCTATATTAATTGGGATTGGATGTGATTCTAAGAAGGATTATTATATCGACCCTGTTCCTGTTTTTAGTAAAGTAGTTAAAATCGATTCGAGTTATACCAGTGTTAGAGTTATTTCTACCGGAAATTCGGATCTATTATTCTGCGGAAAAAAAGATGTTTTTGATTCTTATTCAATAATGAAATTCGATTCTATTCCCGAAAATTTTGATAGCCTCTTTCTCCGTTTTGTATCGGATACTTTTACCTGTGAGCTAACTTTATTTGCTTTAGAGCAGGAATGGTATGAGGATTCTGTATATGAGTGGAATGATATTGGTTCTCTTATCGATACGATGAATCCTATACAAGTTGCTACAATGTATCCTGTACCTGTTGATTCTCCGGCTACAGATACAAATTCTCTGATTTTCTTAGGAGATTCTCTCTCCCTGGATGCATCGATAATTAGTTCAATTGGAAATTACGGTTTAGCCGTTCATTCTGACCGCTTTTATTCCTTTAGTGCAGGGGAAACTCAGTTGAAGGTAGAATCGGAAGATACTCTGGCAGATTCTATAATTTCGTGTGTTGAGGATGCTTATATTGTTAAAAATCCATTTCAGGATACAATTTTTACCGATTCTCTTTTGGTTGGCAGGGGACTATCGATTAGAACTCATATTTTCATTCCGCGAGATTCCTTACCGTTGGGGTTAAATAAAATAGCGGAAGCTGAATTGGTTATTGATATTGCAGATACAATGGCTTTTACTGTAGGAGCGAATCTTAGTACTTCGGAATTGTCTTTTACCTCGCTCTCTTCTTCTGAAGGTGATTCGTTGAGGTTCGATCTTGCTTCTTTCTTCAGAAGTGTTCCCGATGATAGTATTTTTCATATTAAAGTTGAAGCAAGAGAAGAAAAAGAGGGCATTGGTTTCGAAAAGCTTGGAGATAGTGAAATTAAATTTATTTGGGTGGAGTTCCCGTGATAATGATAAAATTTAGCCTTTTTCTTTTGATTTCTTTAAACCCTAATCTTGCGGATAGTTTGCCTGGAGAATGGGTAGGAAGCGATGGTTTTTCTCAGTCCTCTGCTGTGGTGGGGAATGTTTGTGTGAATCCAGCCCTTGCGGATACACAGGATTGTCTTTCGGTTAATTTTCGACTTTTTTCTGATGATTACACAAAGACAGAAGGGGATTTTTCTTCTGCTTTTTTTAATATTCCTATTCTCTCAAGTTTTTCTGTGGGAGGTAGTTTTAATCTGCTATATGATTCACGTATAAGAGCTTCTACAATTACTTCAAATGATGATTATACTTATATCAGTAATTTTATTAGAACAGGCGGGATGTATCGTTTTGGCGCATTCCTGAAAAAATCTTCAGGACCTGTTTCATTAGGTATGGATGTCAATCTTTTAAATGGAAAGATCGATGATCTTTGGCTGATTGATTTCCTGGAGTATTATGATGTTTATGATACGGTTACTACCTATTTCAGGGGTTATTCGATAGGTCTGGGTTTTTATTGTGATTTTGGGAATTTGAGTTTAGGTGGTTATTATTGTCCTTACCAGAAGATAGAAAAATGGGAATTAAAAGGGGAGGAAGAGGAATTTAAACTTGATTTACCTCTGCGTTTTGGTTTCAATTATTCATTTAGTGAAAATAAGAATATAATTTTCTCTATTGATAGAAAAGAGGGAATAATCGGTTTGCATTATGGATTGTTTAAATTAGGGTACGGTAGGATATATTCTATGGGCAATGGAGTTGAAGTAAAAGCCAATAGATTTCTTGGAGGTATTTCTTTTGTGATGAGCGGTCTACCGGTTTCAATAATGTTTGAGAACAGGAAATATTCCGGAAACTTTGCCGATAGTGAGTTTATAGGAAGTATAGGCATTTCCGTATCAGGAAAAGGGAGGAAAAATGAAAAGGAATTTTAAATTTTTATTCGTGTTTTTTGCTTTATCGCTTTTTGCCGAACAAAAAATCGGATATATCGATTCTCAAAAAATACTGGTACAGTATAAAAAAGCACAAGAAATTAGGAATGAGTTTGAAAAGAAAGTTAAAGAATGGAAAAATGAAGTCAACCGCCGCCAACAAGAGCTTGAGAAACTTCAGAAGGATTTGCAGACACAGTCATTTATGCTAACCGAGGAAGCCAGGGTACGTAAGATAGAAGAATTACAGAAAAAGAAAACTGAGCTTGAAAATTATATTAACGAAATTTATCGTAAAGAAGGTTTAGCTGAGAATTTGAATAAGGAATTGATGCAACCTCTTCTTCAAGAAATAGATACTATTGTTTCTGAAATTGCTGAGGAAGAGGAGTATTCTTACATTCTTGACGCGTCTACCGGTGTGGTTTTATACGCTGATGATATTTATGATATAACAGATCGAATAATTGAGACTTTAAACAGGAAGTATATGCCGGAATTTGAAGGAGAAAAAGTCGAATATTACGTTTTTAAATTTAAAGAGGAGGACACTGATGCCAAATCGATGAGGCTTGGGGGTATAATCAAGAACCTTATCGCAACTAAAATGAAGGAGGCATTTGGTTCTTCTTTTAAGGCGATCCTGCTGGCAGATTTGAGTAGCGCAAAAACAAGTCTTGCAATAGACGATGAAGAAGAGGTGAGCAGTAATTCTCCTCTTGCCGTTCAGTTTCTTAATGTTTCCGGAGTGAATTTTGTTGTAATTGGAAGAGTTTGGGTTGTAACCGGTAATATTTTCTTCGAATATTCCATCGTGGATAAAAAGGAAGAAAAGGCTGTAGTAACGCAAGAAGTAGATGTTGGTGTTGAAGAAAACCTTACTGAGCAAATAGCCATAAAGGTGATGCCTGAGATAGCTAAGCTATATAAGTGAAAATAACAAAGATTGCGGAGCTTTTAGAGAGTGAAGTGAATGGTGACCCGGATTTTGAAGTGCGTCACATATCTGATATAAAGGATGTACAGAAAGGAAATCTGGTATTTCTTTTTAGCGAGAAAATAATTGGTCAGGTCCACGGTTTAAAGGATCTTGCTGCTGTCGTTCCTGATAGTGTAAGCGAATGTTCTGCCAGATCCTGGATAAAAGTTCAAGATGTAAAAGCTTCCATGATAAAAATATTAAAAGTTCTTTATCCTGAGTCCGTGCAATTTCCCGAAAACTTTACAATGAAGGAAGAGAATTTCGAACACGTTAAAACAGGAAAAGATGTAAAAATAGGGAAAGATGTGTTCATTGGAAAAAACTGTATTCTGGGAGATAATGTTAGAATTTTCCCTTTTTCCTATATTGGAAATAATGTAGAGATAGGTGATAACAGTGTAATTTATCCCCATTCGGTTATTTTAGATGGAACTGAGATTGGACGGGAAGTTGTAATTTATACTGGGGTTGTGATCGGTTCTGATGGATTTGGGTATCATCCGGTTAAAGGAGAACTGAAAGCCATACCTCATGTTGGTAAGGTTATTATAGGAGATAGCGTAGAGATAGGAGCTCTTTCTATGATTGATAGGGGGACAATAGGGAACACAGTTATTGGTGGCGGGACTAAGATAGACAATTCTGTTCATATCGCGCATAACGTTAAAATCGGCAAAAATGTAGTTATTCTTGCGCAGGTGGGTATCGCTGGCAGCTGTATGGTAGGGGACAATGTGGTGATTGCGGGTCAGGCGGGGATTTCCGATCATATTAAAGTTGGCAAGGGTGCTAAAGTTGCCGCTAAATCAGGTGTTGTAAAAGACGTTAAAGAAGGAGAAGTAGTTTTTGGATTTCCTGCTGATAAGCGATTGAGTGTTTTAAGAAGTGAAGTTTACTACAGAAAACTCCCTGAACTTTTTAAAAGGATAAAAGCTCTTGAAAAATCTAAGTGAAGTCTTAACTATTTAGCCACTAAGACACTAAGACACAAAGTAACGTATGTGTTAAAAGATGTCAAAGGAAATGAAATATAAAAAATTGAGAAGACTATGTAATCTTTGCTTCTTGGTTATTTTGTGTTTTTAATGGTTTCGTGAGTTCTTTTATTCTTATTTTCTTATTTTTTGCTAATAATTCTGATCCTTCGACAATTGTTCACTATTCAGGTAATAAAATCTTCTTCAAAGTAGATTCATCTATTGTTCAAATCTACGGAGACGGCAAAGCATCATTTGGTAGACTAAGTATATCAGCTGATACTATCTTGTATAATTTAGAGAAAAAATTTTTAACTGCCAAAGGGAAGGTTCTGTTCAATGACGGAAGTAGTGATATAAAAGCAAAGGCAATGAGTTATGATGTGGATCGCAAGATTGGGGATGCCTACAATGCTATAACCGAGGCGGAAAATGGCTGGTTTTTTGGGGAAAGGATCCGGTATTTCGATGGTGATGTTTTAAAGATAAAGAACGGTTATTATACAACGTGTGAGCTGGACCCTCCTCATTTTTGGTTTTATTCGCCAAAAATGCGGATCAATATCGATGAAAGTTTGGTTGCCGAGCCTGTTTTTCTCCTGGTTCAGGATATACCTGTTTTTTTTATGCCTTTTTACTTTCAGTCAATAAAAAAGAAGAGATCTTCAGGTTTGTTAAGACCTGATTTTGGGACTTCTTCCTACGGAGGAAATTATATAAAAAGGATAGGCTGGTATCAAACACTCGGGGATCATGCTGATATTACTCTTTATTTGAATTACTATACCGGATCAGGTGTTCGTTTTGAGATTAGTAATGGACGTTGGAATTTACTTCCTTACAGTGAAGGTAATGTAGGTGGTAAATATATCAAGGAAAGGGAGAGTGGAGAGGAAAGGTGGTCTCTCTTAGCTGATACCCGGTCGAAATTACCGGGAAATATTAATTTGAATGTAGATACAAGGGTAGAATCCGACAATGATTTTGTAATGGATTACGAACCTGGTGAGGTTGAGCGTATTCTGCAAAAGGAAGTCAATTATAATCTTTATTGGAACGGTGAGATTTTAGGGACAAAAACCGATGTTGTTCTGGATTACCGGGAAAATTTAACTAACAACAATTTATATAAAAGATGGCCGTCGTTGAATATGACTTTTCCAAGGTTAGGTTTGGGAGGTATTAATATTACAAGCCGTTATAAATTTACCAGGGACGAGAGCAATCACTGGGCTTCAGGTTTTTCCGGAAATTCGAATTTGAATTTCGATTTTTCTGTTTTCAATATAGGTATGAATCTTTATGGGCAGAGCGATTATTATGAAAATGAAGATGTTATGATCAATTATTGGAAAACAGAAACAACAGTAAAGACAAGAATATACGGACTTTCTTTTTTGGGGATACCGCCGATAACTAAATTCAGACACATTATAACTCCTTCTTTTGCTTTCTCCTATGCTCCTGATCCCGGTATTTATAATGTTTCTGGAATTTCCGGTTTCTCTGTTCCGGGGGGAGTTAAATCTTTAAATCTTTCTCTGGTTAATCTATTCCAATGCAAAATCGGGGAAAGAAAATATGATTTTGCGACGCTGGGATTTTCAAGTAATTATAATCCTCAATCAGACAGATTCTCTCCTGTTTCTATTAACGGCAGGTTCTGGTTGGGAAATATTTTAAATCAGGATTATTTCACGTCATATGACTTATATTCGGGTGAATTCGGCAACAAAAAAGTTAATACTCATTTAGAATATAGAACCAGATTTGGGCAAAAGCCCCTTGATTTCGATCTTACTCACTCTATTAATTTTACAGAAACTCAGAGAATTCAGCAGGCGGATATGAGCGTTGGTTTTAACCCAACTCCTAAATGGGGATTCGGGATAACTACACATTACGATTTTGAAAGAAATAAGGTTACAAATACCAGAATAAATCTTAAGCGAGATCTACACTGTTGGGAGCTTATGTTATCTGTCAATACCTTTGGCGATAACTGGGATTATGGTTTGAGGATCTGGCTTAAAGATATCCCGGAATTGAAAATAGGAAGAGAGACTTTAGGAGGATTTATGCCGTGAAAGGTTTTTACCGCAGAGACACCTGTGTACGGTCGTTCCTCCCTACCCCCGATACAGTCATTTTTCCCTACGGGGCAGGCAGAGCAGGCAGAGGACGCAGAGCCACAAAATAGTGAATTAGTTAATTGGTTAATTGGTAGATTAGTAAAAAACTAAAACCTAACCCAACAAAACCAATGAACTCTATGAACTCAATAAACTCAATTTTACACAAATAGCACAAATGAATTGGACGCAGATTAAAAAGGATTTAAAAGGATTTTTTAATTGTTGTTTTTCCTAAATCCTAAATCCCAAATCCTATATCCCAAACTGACTCAAGTACCTGTACCTAAAACCTGATAACCATATTACCGTCATCCGTCGGCGGTCTTCGGTCGTTCTTAAACCTATACCCTATATTCTTACTACTCTCTACGCTCTACTTACTCTTGTCTATTCACTGCTTTATCCATCTTTTTTATAAATCCGCACTTGACATTATCATAAATTTAATTATTATTGTATAAAATTAACATAGTAAATTGAAAGTTGAGGTTTCAAAATGCAAGGTAAATATCTAGAGAGAAAATTGCGTAAAGATCTTATAGGATATGTAAATAATTTCCCTGTTGTAGCGATTCTTGGGACGCGGCAGGTAGGAAAATCCACTCTTGCAAAGATGATTTCGTCAGAGTTCGATAATTATCTTTATCTTGATTTGGAGAAACCCTCGGATTTCAGGAAAGTCTCTGAACCGGAACTTTTCTTCGGCGCTCACAGTGATAAGCTTATCTGCCTGGATGAGATTCAGAGAGTTATAGATCTTTTTCCTGTTATGAGAAGTGTGGTTGATGAAAATAATCGAAACGGGCAGTTTTTAATTCTTGGTTCGGCGTCCCTTGATTTAATCAGACAAAGCTCTGAGACACTGGCAGGTAGAATAGTTCATTTGGAGCTTACCCCTTTTCTTTTCTCAGAGGTCAAGAATTTTGATAATAATAAAGAAGACTTGCTTCGAAAATATTGGGTTAGAGGTGGTTTTCCCAGAAGTTTTCTTGCCCGCAATGGGAGATTTTCTGTTATATGGAGAGAAAATTTTGTCAATACATTTCTTGAAAGAGATGTGCCTCAACTTAATTTCCGGATACCGGCAGAGACTCTTCGCAGATTATGGAAAATGTGCGCTCATAACCATGGACAGCTTTTAAATGCTTCGAAATTGGGAGAAGCAATTGGGGTTAGTCATACAACGATTCGATCTTATATAGATCTCTTATCTCAAACCTTTATGATTAGAGTTATATCTCCTTTGGAGGTTAATGTAAAAAAAAGACTTATTAAGTCGCCCAAAGTATATATCAGGGATTCGGGTATTCTTCATACCCTACTTGAGATAGATACATTTGACGATTTGATGGGACATCCGATTTATGGTTTATCATGGGAAGGAATGGCAATGGAGAACATCCTTTCCGAGTTACCGGATTGGAGTGCCGGGTTTTATAGGACATCCGCAGGAGCCGAACTTGATCTTGTAATAACAAAGGGAAGAAGACGAATTGGGGTGGAGTTTAAAGCCTCAGTTTCCCCCCAGGTTTCAAAGGGGTTCTGGAACGCAATTAACGATCTCGGATTAGAGGAAATATGGATAGTTGCTCCTGTCAAGGAAGAGTATCCAATAAAAGAAAACGTAAAAATATCACCTCTGGATAATTTTATTTCCAGAGTTACGCAAAGAAAATGAATGGGACGCAGATCTACGCAGATTATCAGGATTGTAATTGCCACACCACACCCCGATGATAGGACGCAGATCAACGCAGATTATGTGGATTTGAAATACCGCACCACACCCCGGATTATCTCACATAAAGGCACTCCGATACAGTCATTCTTCCTTACGGGGCAGGCGAAGGCACAAAGAAAGACGAAAAAACTTAAATTTTGACCACGAAATACACAAAAAACATGAAACCCACCACACCCTAACAATTGGACGCAGATAAACGCAGATTTAAAAGGATTTTTTTGTTTAGAACCCAACCCACGACACCAAATATTTAGACAGGATAAAAAAAGGATTTACAGGATTTTTATTTGTTGTTTTTTTAAATCTAACCCAACAAACCCAATGAACTCTATGAACTAACCTTTGACCTCCTGTCAGTTCTCGTTTAAGCGATATCATTCTTAAAGATCGAGAAGAATTCTCAGTCTATCTTCCACTTTACTGAGTGTATGCTTGAAGACTTCTCCAATGAATTTTTCTAACCTTATTTTCGATATAGATCGGACGTCTTCGCACTTTATAAAACTTTCTTTATCGAGATTGCCCTCCGGCGGTTCTACTTTGACGTGAAAGGGTATGCCTCTATGTTTGCTCGTTATGGGTAAAACTACTACCAGATCCGCTGGGCCACGATTGAATGTGTTGACTGAAACCACCAGAGAGAGTCTTCTGCCTGCCTGCTCGTGCCCTTTTGTGGGATTTAGGTTGACAAGCCATATTTCACCCCTTGAGGGAGCTTTCACCTTTCTTCCTCCATTCCGTCAGAGAGCGTATTATCCCACTGTCTTCTTTCCGCAAGTTCTTCCTTCCACTCATCAGGTTTTTCCCTTAGTCGCGCATAAGCCCTGTTTGTTTCTGATAAAAATACTTCTTTCCTGTATTTTTCTACTGCCCTATTTAAAACCTCAGTCATACTGACCCCTAACTTCTTAGATAAACCCTTTAGTATCTTTCTTTCCTCCTCACTTATCCTTACCGTCACACTTTTCATGATAACCTCCTATACATATTTATATACAAAAATATATACAATATTGTATATAAGTCAAGGGGAGTAGAAAAACAGAGGACACAGAGCCGTACCACACCCCGATGATAGGACGCAGATAAACGCAGATTTAAAAGGATTTTTTTGTTTAGAACCCAACCCACATCCCCAAATATTTTGACAGGATTAACAAGATTTACGGGATTTTTTATTTGGGAAAAGGGGTTGAAAAACCGTGAGCTATCATAGGTGACCTTGTTGTTACGCTATTGCTACGTTTTTATGGTTTAATATTGTTTTTCTGTAAAAATAGCACCAAATCAGTTGATGTAACTGCATGACCTAAAACTAATTGTGTTTAACTTCTTAAATAATATAGAACTTCACCAATTATTTGGCCCTCAGATACGTTCTCTTTTTGTCCGTTATCTAAAATTCTAGTATACATAAAACCCGATCCTTGATTAGATAATGCCTTTAATGCACTTTCAATATATAGTGGTATTGGAGCTAATTTACTCGAAACGACACCTATTACTTCACCGGTTTCTATATCTAAAACAGGCCCACCTGAATTTCCACTGTTAAAAGCTGCATTTACAACCCAGCGAGTTGACTGATGACCATTTTTGGTTGGGATATGATCTACTCCAGATAGATAACCGACAGTTAGTAGTGGAGTATAACCATTATAACCAGATGGGAACCCCCAAGTTGTTACTTGCGAACCTACGGATATTTTAGTTTTATTGCTTATTTTCAATGATGGTAATTTTATCTCAATTTTAGGACGGAGGATAGCCAAATCAAGAGTATTATTTTTTATTATTTCTTTTATATCTGCTTTCTGGTTAGAAGAAAGCAAAAGGAAACAATCGTCACTTTGACAGTTTTCTACTATATGGGCTGCAGTAATTACGACTCCACTTTTATGTAAAAAGGCGGTTCCCGTAGTACTGTTTTTTTTATTAATTACTCTCATTACTGATTGAGCAGCTATTATTCCATTCTTGCCACAAGACTCTGTTGTTACTGGTGCAGAAACCAATATTGAATTTGTTAATTCCTGATTGTTTGCTTTATTTTTTCCTTTACAATTTTAAACACAAACACAAAAAACAATCAAAACAAATACAGATTTATTTAGCATAGTACCTCCCATTTTTTTGTTTAACAATAATGTTTAAATATGAAAAATAATTACTTCAGAATTTAAATTTAACTATCCTTTCCATGAAACAATGACAACTTCTTGATAAAATTTATGATTTAATCATGCATAATTATAGTATACTTATTTATTGTACTGAAAATAAATATAGTGTCAAGGTAAAAAATTGTTATTTCTTGATAAAAAACTGATATTTTTCAAGAAATGGTCTTAGTGAAATAAGTCTTGTGTCGTGAGCCATGAGTCAAAAAAGGACCCACAACCCTCGTCCAAGTATCTAAACCCTATATTCTAAATAAAATTTGAAACCTTGAGAAAGACAATTTATCTAGAGTCAGAAGCCTTCTTTTATTAAGGGCTTACGTTTTAAATGCCCAAGAACTCCTAAAAAGAACCCTAGAGCGATTAATAAAAGGCCTTTTTTAAGAAAATATTTTTCACGATAATTGTTTACCCATCCGTAAAATATATCTTCTGTGGTGAGTGGATAAGTGTTAAAATTTAAAAAAACCACGCGTAAGATCTTGAAAGGTATGCCACTTACTGTTATTGGTTGAGTCTTAATAATTGCCGCAATGTACCTATCCGTCAAATCTGGTCTATTGCTGTAAATTATATCAACGAGCTCCAAGAATCCTTGTTCTCCATGCTCAATCATTCCAAATTCCCCTCCTTTTCCTTTTTCGTCAAACTCGTTCAAATCTTTAAGTGCTATTGAAATATTTTTCCACGTGTTGAATTGGTCTATTTTTCTGTGAATGGGTGCGAATTTATCCATTACAACGAAAAGGGTACCTATGAATCCTAATAATGCTGCAATTAATGAAAGCCAGTTATAAATTCGTAAAGATTTAATTGTCTTGATAATCCTTTGCGTGTATTGGAGTGTATACTTCCAAATAATGACGCATAAATTAAAGATACTAAAAAGGTATTTTTTTCTTTCTTTCGAACACATAAGGTACTCTATATATAATAATATAAGTGGTAAGGTATACTTGTCAAGCTGTATGGTGATATTAAGTTTTTGGTCTTATAAGTTCTTTACTAATTAAGTAATTTGCTATTTGAAATCTCTGTAGTGTCTGTGTTCTCAGTGGCTTTGTGTGAGATTAATTTGGTGTTGTGAGGTTTGGGAGTTTTTAAAACAAAAAAATATACTTTTTTCTTTGTGATCTCTGTGGTTCGATATTTTGGTGTGTGGAGGGTGGATATTCTATTTTATTACCGGGTATTTTACAGTCTTTACAGAATCACCAAACTTCAACCGGTAAAAATATAATCCACTTGAAAGATTCCCGGTGGCAAGCCTGACATTATGAATCCCAGCTCTCATTTTTTGATCCACCGGAGTATTAATCTTTTCTCCCAATAGGTTGTAGACCTCAAGGCATACTTTCCCCGATTCGGGGATTTGATATTTTATATCAATAAATTTACCTGAATAATTGGGAACAATCCGGAGAATTTGCAAACTTTCTTTATTGGTATTGTTTTTTTGTATAGATGAGGAAGAAGATTCGACAACCCTTATATTGTCAAAATAAAGATTCATTCCGTCCAGACTTCTGTGTTCAGAGACAATTTGAAAGAGGTCTACTGCCTCCCACGAGAAATCTCCAACCGGTTCATACCAGGTTCCTTCATCCCAGGAACCATGCTCAGTAAATTGCTGTAAAGGTATTTGTACATGATGCCACTCGCCATCCCAGGGTACTGTTTGTTCGTCAATTATGTAGCGCATTCTCCATGGATGATCACCAGGGTCTTCTGTTTTGGTATCTACAAAGCGAATGTCAAATTCTATATCAGGATTATCACCCCGGATCCGGAAATCAAGTGCGTAGTTACTATCTGCCAGCATGGTCAAATCCTTAACTGGCCTAAAGCTAAATCCAATTACAGAATACTGCTCCACTCCTGTCCAATATATACAATATTGCCCCTCATAAGTATTATCATCCGAATAATAACTTAGAATCCCTTCGCTGTGCCAGCTTGATCCAATAATGTTTTCGCAAATATAATCAAGATAAACGTTGAACCCCGTTGTGTCGGGTTCGAGTGAATAATCATCCTGTGGAGGAACATTGAAACCTAATGCTTCAAGAAGCGCAACATTTAAATCATAATCAAACAATTCATTAGACCCCAGCTCGAAAAGCCCGAAACTTCCCTTATAATCCCATATCGTCCAGGCAATACTATCTTCCTCAAGATAATTTCTTGTTACCTCATACCAGAATACACGGTCTTCATTATCACTATTAGGTTTAAAAACACCGAACTCACCACAGAATAAAGGAACATCACGGGTGTTTTTGAAATCAACGGCAATATCTATTAAATCACCGACGTGATCTGCCGTGCCTTCATTTTCGTAATTATCTAAAGCGCCTTCTATCCAGGTGCCCAAAAGCTCAGGAGGACATTCAGGCATTTCGGCTGGATCGTATGGAAACGGAACGCCGGCAAGCCCTTCCATTGAAGGATCGGTCCAGGTTGCGCCCTGGTGGGTAAACACAAAGGGGTCATAAAAATGAAAAGTATATATAAGATTAGTATCATCATATTCTGGCATTGCGCTTAGGTTATTATAAGTATTCCAGTCTGCGGGACCAACAATAATTGTGTGTTTTTCGTCCACTTCACGAATCGAATCAACCACATTTTGTTGAATCTCATTCCATAATGCGTCCGATATTCCGTGTGGTTCGTTTAGTATCTCGTATAATATATAATTTGAATGTTCCGCATAATGTGCTGCTAATTGTCTCCATATAGGTATTAAGATATCTCCTATATCGGGATCAGTATCAATAGACGGGTCGAATGAATGGTTGTCAAGAATAAGATAGATTTCAAGTTCTTCAGCCCAGCTAACGGCGCTATCGAGAAAATATATTAAGAGAGGGTCTATTGTATAATACGGAGCACCATCTGTCATCTCGTGCAAATTAATAGGTAGTCGTATTACATCACATCCTAAGTTCATAATGTTAATAAAATCATCTTTTGTGAATTTCGTAAACTGAATTTCCTGTGCACTTGCTGCCTGAAACCAATTCGTGAGATTGACGCCGCGATGAAAGGACAACTCAGCGCTATAGAGAAAATTAACTATAAATAACGATATTAGAATAATTTTTCTCGTTTTACCTTCCTAATTTACAATATTAATTCAGGATGTGGACTTTCCAGTAAGAAGTTTGCCTATCCTTCTCCAGCGGACTTTTCTGAAAAATGCGGTTACAGAAATTTCGGGTTTCCATGACCAGTAAATTAACAGAGGTGTTCCGGATATGTTGTCGAGTGGTACCGCTCCCCAGAATCTCGAATCATCGGATTCGTCTCTGTTATCGCCCATTGCAAAAACATAATTTTCGGGGATGACTATTGGTCCGAAGTTATCCCTTACATTAGGATAATTCTTTAGCTTTCTTTTCTCCCATAAATTCTGAAATTGCTCTTTTCCTATGTTAAGAGGAGGATATTCTTTTGGATCTCTGTGCGAAGTGTAATCCGCATTTATATCTTTATCATTTATGAAGAGTATTTTATGTTCTATATAAACTGTATCGCCGGCAACGGCGGCACATCTTTTTACAAAATTCGTATCTTTGAATAATCCTTTACCACCAAGAGGATAACGAAATACTATAATATCACCTCTTTTGGGTTTTTTTACTCTGAATAAATATTTATCTGTGAAAGGTAGTTTTATACCGTATTTAAGTCTGTTTACTATTAGAAAATCACCTATGCGGATTGTGTCTTTCATCGATCCGGTTGGCACATGAAATGTCTGAACTACGAAACCACGTAAAAAAAGGATTATCCCTATTGCAATCAACCATGATCTAATTTCATTCCATATTTTTTGTTTATTTATCATTTTAACCACTTCCCATGACATTTTTTAAATTTCTTTCCACTTCCGCATGGGCATTTTTCGTTCCTTCCAATATCTTTTATTCTTTTTCCCTCTTTCTCCAATTTAGAGACCTCCTCTTTAAATCTATTATCCAGTGTAAGATTTCCCACTGCCGGTATCACTTCTTTGGGCGTTATGATTTTTTTTCCACCAGTCTGTTTGGTTTCTTGTTCAATACCTTTAAATTGTTCCTTTACTTCCTCTCCCTGGACTTCTTCGGGTGCCTGTACGGCTTCTGGCGCGAATCTGTACAGCAATCGCACAGAATTCTTTCCGATATTATAAAGGAGTTCTTCAAACATACCGAAAGATTCTCTTTTATACTCTATCAGTGGATCTTTTTGAGCGAAACTTCTTAAGTTAATACCTTCTCTTAATGCGTCTAACTCGTATAAGTGATTTCTCCATTCGTCATCTATTACCTTTAATATTACCATTCTCTCAAAGTGTCTCATAAGATCATGACCGACGATTTCTTCTTTTGACTCGTATTTTAATTTTACAAGTTTTCTTATATTCTCTTCCAGATCGTTTCTGTTGATTTCTTTTATGTTGCTTTTTTCTTTATCGAAATCCATTAAGAAAAGTGCTATTAAATCGGCACGAAGGGCTTCCCAGTCCCATTCTTCAGGATATCTGCCTATTAGATAGCTATCAAAAATTGCATTAAGCGTGTCATCCGTCCATTCCATCACTCTATCTTTTAGATTTTCCCCGTCTAAAATGTCATTTCTGATATCATAAATAACTTCTCTTTGTTTATTCATCACATCGTCATATTCTAAAAGTCTTTTTCGAATATCAAAATTCATACGCTCAACTCGTCTCTGAGCGTTTTCTATTGCTCTCGAAATTAAGGGATGTTTTACGGAATCACCATCTTCAACACCCATTCTGTCCATAGCGCTGGCTATTCGCTCTGTTGCAAAGACCCTCATCAAATCATCTTCAAGTGAAATATAAAAGCGTGATGCGCCCGGATCTCCCTGGCGCCCGGATCTCCCCCTGAGCTGATTGTCGATTCTTCTTGCTTCATGCCTTGCTGTACCGATGACTTGAAAACCGCAAGGTACATCTTCCTTGCATTTATTGATGTCTATTCCTTCGGGGATTTTTTGCTTTTCTTCCGTAATTAAGCAGCATTCATCGCACTGAATTATTTCCCTTGCCGGTTTTATATCTGTTCCTCTGCCTGCCATATTGGTTGCTATTGTGGCCTGTCCTTTTTCTCCTGCGTGAGATATTATTTTTGATTCCTTTTCATGGTGTTTTGCGTTTAGGACCTGGTGAGGGATACCTTCCCTTTGCAGCATTCTTGATATCAATTCAGATACATCTACTGAAACTGTACCTACGAGAACAGGCAGACCTTTATTGTGTAATTCTTTAATTCTTTTGACTATCGCGTTATATTTTTCTCTTTTTGTTCTATATATTAAGTCGTCATAGTCAATTCTTCTTACCGGTTTATTCGTTGGTATTTGCGCTACATCTAAATTGTATATTTGCATAAATTCTTCTGCCTCGGTGATGGCTGTTCCTGTCATTCCGGCAAGTTTATCATACATTTTGAAATAATTTTGAAGGGTAATTGTAGCAAAAGTTTGGGTTTCTTTTTCGACTTCAACGTTTTCTTTTGCTTCTAATGCCTGATGAAGACCATCGGAGAATCTTCTTCCGGGCATTAGACGTCCTGTGAATTCATCTACTATTATAACCCTGTTCTGTTTAACTATATATTCAACGTCTTTTTCGAACAGCGTATAGGCTTTTATTAATTGATTTGCCGCATGTACTCTTTCTGATTTTTCCGCATAATTTCTTTCAATTGCTTCTTTTTGAACTGCTTTTTCTCTATCTGATAAAGAGTTATTCTGTTCGATTTCCTGAAGCGCGATTGAAAGATCGGGAAGTTGAAAAAAATTGTCCGATTCTTTCTTTATAATTAATTCCTGTCCCATTTCGGAAATATTTGTCGAATTTTCCTTTTCATCCATTGCAAAGTAAAGATTTTCATCTATTTCATGTAATTTCTTATCTTTCATAAAGCGTGATTCTGTTTCCTGTAACAGATGTTCGATTTCACCAGTTTGCAGTAATTTCAGTAATTGTTTGTTTTTTGGATTCCCTCTTTTGGCAATGAGTAGTTTTTCTCCTGCTTCTTCTCTTTTTTTCTCATCAAGTAAATTTTTTGCCTCTGCTACAGTACTGTTTACGAGCAGAGTTTGTCTATGTACCAGGTTGGCTATGGCAGGTCTGAGTTCACCGTATTGTTTTGTTACTGAATGCTGAACGGGGCCCGATATGATAAGAGGTGTTCGCGCTTCGTCTACGAGTACGGAATCCACTTCATCTACTATAGCGAAGTTATGTCCTCTCTGAACTCTATGTTCGGGAGTGACTGCCATATTGTCGCGAAGATAATCGAATCCGAATTCGTTATTGGTACCGTAAGTTATGTCGCAGTTGTATTCTTTTATTCGCTCTTCCGGTTTCATATCCGATATTATTACACCGACCGAAAGACCGAGACTTTCGTAAATGGCACTCATCCATTCTTTATCTCTTTTTGCGAGATAGTCATTAACGGTAACAAGATGAGCCCCTTTTCCGGAAAGGGCGTTAAGATATAGGGGCATTGTGGCTGCCAGAGTTTTACCTTCACCTGTTTTCATTTCGGCAATGTTTCCTTGATGTAAGACAATGGCACCTACTAATTGTACGTCATATGGTACCATATTCCATTCCCACTGGAGGTCGGTTACGGTCCATTTCTTGCCCAATAGTAATTCACATGTTCTTCTTACCAGAGCAAAGCTTTCTGCCATTAAGTCATCAAGTGTTTCACCCTCTTTTAATCTTGTTTTAAATTCTTCCGTAATTTTAGGCAATTCATTTTCTTTGAGTTTATCGTATTTTTTTGCTTTGTTGTTTATTTCTTCGACAATAGGGAAGATTTCCTTTAAAACTCTTTCGTTATGAGATGGGATAATCTTTTTTAAAAGTTTAAACACAGATTAAATCACCTCTTTCTCTACCGGTTGATATATAGCTCACTTTAATTCCCAGGGAATCCTCAATAAATTTTATAAAGTTTCGTGCTTCTGTTGGTAAATCATTGTAGTTCGTGATGGATTTTGTATTATTCCAGCCGGAGAAACTCTTGTAAATTGGTTTAGCTTTTTCAAGTTGCCAAACTTCAGAGGGAAACCATTCATGTTTTTCTCCATCAATTTCGTAAGTGGTTGCTATTTTAACTTCCGAAAGATTGTCCAATACGTCAATTTTTGTAAGAACTATTTCGGTAATACCAGAAATCCAGCAGGAAAATTTTAATGCCACGAGATCCAACCAACCACAGTCCCTCGGTCTCCCTGTGGTTGCTCCGAATTCGCTGCCGGCATTACGAATAAGTTCTTCTGTTTCTTGTTCCATTCGACTTGGAAAGGGGCCTTTACCCACTCTTGTAGTATATGCTTTTGTAATTCCGATAATATTGGAAATTGAATTTGGTGGAATGCCGCTTCCGCTTAAAATTCCTCCGGGTGTAGGGTTGGATGAGGTAACATAGGGGTAAGTTCCGAAGTCGATATCTAAAAGTACACCCTGTGCACCTTCGAATATCATTTTCTTTTTTTCCTTTAGTAGTTGTCGGATAAGCTCTACCGTATCAGTTACCATATGCCCGTAATTTTTTCTAAAAGTTTCTATAGTTTTAAAATATTCGGGCGGTAAGTTAAATTTATCTAAATAAGCGGGAGAGAAAATGTCTCCCATTCGTATCCCTTTTCTTAGTATTTTGTTGGAGTATGCCGGTCCTATTGCTCTTCCTGTTGTACCAATTTCATCTTTCATTTCTTTTTCTTCTTCGAAGTAGGAGGGAAGTATCAAATGACTTCTTTTGCTTATTTTTAGATTATTGTTTACTTCTATTCCTTTCTCTCTTAATTCTTCAATTTCTTTGATCAGCTGGACTATATCAATTACGACTCCATTTCCAATTATTGATAGTTTCTCCGGACGAAAAATACCTGATGGAACAAGGTGCAAGGATAATTTTTCGCCTTTGTGGAAAATTGTATGACCTGCGTTTGCTCCACCCTGGTATCGGCAGACTACATCAAATGATTCGCTGAGAGTATCTATTATTTTTCCCTTTCCTTCATCTCCCCATTGTAGTCCTATTACCGCAGCATTTCCTTCTTGCATAATATTTCTCTTTAAAAACTTTCCCTATAAAATATCTGGAGTTGTCGTCCTATGGTTCCGGAAAAGATATTTTTGAGATCAAACTGAATGCCCAGACTTCCGGATTGTAACTTATATCCAAGGTTGAATCTGTTCTTATCATCATCGTTTGCTCCCATTATGTATTCAAGGTGGAAAGTATGAGCTTCGGCTAAATTTAAAGCCGCATTTCCGAAAATATCGGCTCCGTTTCCCTCATCGAAGTTATAATTCCCGCCCCCGGAGAGTATCAATCCCGGCATCAATCTACTTCCTACAATCGCGAATATATATTTCTCGGCATATTCCTCGATAGATTCCTCGATAGATTCCTCGATAGGTTCATCGTTGTACCCTATAACGCTTTCTATTATTCCATTGCCAAATAACCTTACTCTAAGATCAAGAGCCGGTCTGTCTTCCCATGATATATCCCCGTATCCGATAAGATTAGTTCCGCCGAAGCTTGTGCTTAGGATAATGCCGTTCCAGATTCCAACTCCGATTTTAGCTCTTAATTTATTAGTAGGTTCTTCTTTTATATGAATGAGAACTTCTCCATGATAAAGAAGAACCGGTAATGGGTTATCAATTCCTATGATAGGTTCATTGTAAGTGGAAATCATAGATAAAAGAAAAATAATCATTTTGCCTCCTTTATATACTGAAGCGTATGTTTCCCTCGCCAATTATATTGTTGACTTTTTGTATCAATTGTTCATCCGGTTTAATTTTTATATCTCTGGATTTTAGACGTATTTCTTCGTAATCATTTCTGCAAAGTATTGTGAGAGGTATTTTTCCTGAATGTTCGGATAAAACTTTCTTCACCCCGGTTATGTCTTCTTCCCCTAACCCCCCTATATTAAGGATCAGGTAAGCGCATTTAAGATGATTTTCTATTTTATCTAAAGGTATTATTTTTTCCGCACTTATTTGTACTTGGTTACTCATTGAGTCGGCCTTAATTCTACCCTTTATTACTATGGATCCGAGAGAATCCAATTTGCTTCCAAATTCTTCGAATAATTTCGGAAATACCAATACATCAAAAGCTCCGTTTTCGTCTTCAACCCTTAATTTTGCCCATCGATGGTTCTTCTTTGATGTTTTTTTATCAACTTTTGTTATGGTCCCTCCGGTGATGATTAACTTATTAGTGGGTAAATCTTTTAATTTTGTAGATGGTATGAATAGTGCTTCAGAAAGCTTTTCATATTGAGTTAAAGGATGACTGGAAAAGAAAAAACCATAGGCTTCCTGCTCGTACTTTAATTTCTCATCTTCGTCGAATGGGGTTGTCGGAATCAATTCTCTTTCCTTATCTTTAAACAAGGTTTCCATTTTTCTTTTTTCCTTTGTCTTTGTATAATCGATTGCGTTCTGGAGGGAAGAGAGTAAAGAATGTCTGTTTTCTTCGAGAGAATCAAAAGCTCCTGCTTTAATGAGACTCTCGATGACTTTTTTGTTTACAAGTCTTCCGCCGGCTCTCTCTACAAAATCAAAGAAACCTTCAAATTTATGCTTCCTTCTTTCTTTTACGATTTCCAGGACCGAATTTTTTCCAACATTTTTTATGCCTCCCAGACCATAACGAATTGTTTTCTTTTTCGGAGTAAATTCGTAAGTAGAAATGTTTATATCCGGAGGTTTTATTTCTATTCCATGTTTCCTCGCATCTTTAATAAATTTTCTTATATCTTCCACTTCTGCACTTATGTTACTTGTAAGAGCAGCAGCGTAAAATTCGGTCGCGTAGTGAGCTTTTAGATATGCGGTTTGATATGCTATTTCCGCATAGGAAACCGAGTGTGCTTTGTTGAAGCCGTATTTTGCGAAAGCACTCATTTTTTCGAATATATTTTCCGCCTGGGTTTTCGATATGCCGTTATTGGAGCACCCTTTGATGAATTTTTCCTCCATTGATTGCATAACGTCCATCTTTTTCTTCCCCATAGCTTTCCTTAAAATATCTGCTTCACCTAGAGAAAATCCCGCGAGTATATTTGCGATTTTCATGACTTGTTCCTGGTAAAGCATTATTCCATAGGTTTCCTCTAACACAGGTTTTAATTTTGGGTGGGGGTATTCAGGATCCATCTTGCCCTGTTTTTTTAAGGCGAATTCATCCTGGTCAATGTTTTGAAGCGGTCCAGGTCTATATAAAGCGACTGATGCTACGAGATCGTGAAAATCTGTCGGTTGGATTTTCCTTAACATTTTTCTCATACCATCCGACTCAAGCTGGAATACTCCTGTTGTGTCTCCTCTTCTTATGAGTTCAAAAGTTTTTTTGTCGTCTTTATCTAAGCTATAAATATCCAGTTTATGTTTAATGTTCTTAAGGGTTTCCTGTATAACAGTAAGGGTTTTTAAACCCAGTATATCTACTTTCAAAAGTCCAAGTTTTTCTAAAGTTTCCATGGCAAATTGGGTGGTTATCACTTTCTCTTCACCTGTAGTGCTTACGAAGAGAGGTACGAAATCGGTAATGTCGCCGGGGGCGATTACCACTCCGGCTGCATGGGTGGAAGTCTGTCTGATTAATCCCTCGAGACTTTTGGCAAATTCAATGAGTTCTTTTAAATCCGCTCTGTTTTGTATTCTTTCTTTGAGTTCGCTCGAACCGTTTATTGCTTCTTCTATTGATTGTTCTCTTCCTATTTGCTTGGCTAATTCGTCACAGTCGTTGTAAGGAATTTCAAGTACTCTGCCAACATCACGAATAACGGATCTGGCTTTTAAAATACTAAAAGTTACGATTTGAGCAACGTTTCTTTCCCCGTATTTTTTCTTAATGTGTTGAATAACTTCATCTCTTCTTACATCCGAAAAATCTATATCCACATCTGCCATAGAAACTCTTTGAGGATTCAGAAAGCGTTCAAAAATGAGTCCGTGCTTTAAGGGATTTATATTTGTTATGCCAAGACTATAAAGAACAAGGCTGCTTGTAGCAGATCCTCTACCCGGTCCGACCGGTATTCCTTTTTCTTTAGCGAAGTCTACAATATCTTTAATTATAAGAAAATATCCTGCCAGACCCAATTCTTTGATCACTGAAAGTTCGTAAACAAGGCGTTCTTCTTCTCCCGGAGTCACTCTTTTTAATCTTTCCTCAAGTCCTGATCGCGCAAGGTGTTCAAGATATTTGTTTATTCCTTCGAACCCTTTTGGTATTTCTATTGAAGGTAGTAGTGTTTTGTCTGTTTCGAAGGGAACAGGTATACATTTTTCCTTAAGATCCTGTGTGTTTTCGATGGCTTCGGGTATATCTTTAAATAATTCTTCCATTTCCTCTGGTGAGCGCAAGTAAAAATTATCTGTAGGTAATTTTAAACTATTTTTTTCGCTAACAGTTTTTTTTGTCTGAAGCAAAAGTAAGATTTCATGACTTTTTGCGTCTTCTTGTTTTAGATAGTGAACATCATTGGTTGCAATTATTGGTACGTCGAATTTTTTGGAAAGTTCAATTAGTTTTTCATTTACTTCAACTTCTTTTTCTATTCCGATGCGCATTATCTCTATATAGAAATCTTCACCAAATTCATTTTTAAAGAAATTTATTTGTTTTTCGGCTTCTTTTAAGTTATCATTATAAACAAAGGCAGGTATTATACCATTTCTGCAAGCAGTTCCAACAATTATTCCTTCCTTGTATTGTGAAATAATTTCCTTATCCAGTCTGGGTTTTCTGTAAAAACCCTCAATATAAGCTAATGAGGACAATTTCATAAGGTTATGATAACCTTTTGAGTTTTTTGCCCAGAGGGTTATATGATAATTATCTGATTTATTCTTTCTTCCTTCTATGGAGAAATATCCTTCCATTCCAATGATTGGTTGTATTTGGTTTTTTACCGCTTCCTGGTAAAATTCGAATGCTCCGAAAAGATTACCGTGATCGGTAAGAGCTACGCAGTCCATACCCAGATTTTTTACCTGGGATATTAAATCCGGGATTTTTATTCCGCCGTCTAAGATTGAGTAATGACTATGAACATGGAGGTGAGTGAAACTCATGCTACTTTCACCTTAACCGTTCTGATTCTTTGTCTGGTTGCTTTGAGTATCGTAAATTTTACATTTCCTATAACTATTGTTTCGCCTTCCTCAGGAATGTGATTTAGTTTCGCGAAGATTAGTCCTCCTACTGTTCTTATGTCCGAACTTTCATAACCTACAGGCAGGATTTCTTCAAGCTGGTCAAGTTCAAAAGTTCCGGGAATGATTACTGATCCATCTTCTAACTTTTTATAAATTGTTTTTTCTTTGTCCAATTCATCCTGGAGTTCTCCGACTATTTCTTCAATGAGATCCTCTGTTGTAAGAAGACCTGCAACCCCTCCGAATTCATCCATAACGATTGCGATAGAGATATGTTTTTTTTGAAATTCTCTAAGTGTAGAGAGTACGTTTTTTGTGTAAGGTATAAAGTAAGGTAATCGCATTAGATCTCCGACGAGTATTTTGCTGTCTTCTCCCCATAGTCTTAAAACCTCTGACATATAGATAATTCCAACTATATTATCGAGAGAGCCATCGTATACCGGTATTTTTGTATGTCTTCTTTTTCTATAATGATTGATGAGGGCTTCAATGTCTTTATCGATAGAGATGCATTCTATATCAGTTCGGGGAACCATTACATCTTCGGCAACTGTACTGTCAAGTGCGAATATCGCGGTTAGTAGTTCTTCCTCATCTTCAGAGATCACTCCATCGTCTTCGACTTCGGCGATCAATTCCTTTAGACCTTTCTCGCTTTTAATTGCTGATTTCCCGAACCACTTAAACACTAGTAATTTCTCATGTTTGGGAGTATGACTCCTCCGGACGTTATGATTTTAAATCCATCCTGGATTGAAATTCCAGTTTCTATAATCTGAGAGGCAGGATAAATGAGATAATATCCGGAAGTAGGATTGGGTGATGTCGGCAGGAATACATTAAAGTATTCTTTTTCTCCAATCTTCCATTTATCTTTGCTTGTTAAGAAAGCAAGCGTATATGTATTTTCACAGGGATATTTTATAATCACTACTTTGCTAAATGCAGAATGATCTATCATTATTGCATTTACCAGCTGTCTGGTTGCATTATAGAGACCTTTTACAAAAGGTAGTTTTGTCATTATTTTATCAAGAGTGTTTAAAGCCCATCTTCCTATAAAACTTGAAGTGATAAATCCGATTATATAAATACCGATTATTACGGCAATAAAACCAAGTAATGAGGACAGCGGTTTAGATATATCTCTGAATAAGGAAATCTGAGTAAAATATTTGCCAAAGAAACCACCTATTTTCTGTATAAGGAACCAGATCACTCCCACTGTTAATCCTAATGGGAGGATAGCAACCAGTCCGGTTATAAAATATCTTTTAATTTTATTTTTGAAAGCCATATTCGTTTATTAGAATAATAAAAGATTTATTTGATTAGTCAAGTATTAGTAAATGTAGTTAATTTGTAATGGCAACAATAGCAGCAATAGAAATTCCTATTTTGTATAAAATGTCTACTGTAAATGCTAAAACTTCCCAACCGGATCTTTCTATTTTGACTTTTTCCGGAACGATAATTGTATCTCCCGGTTTTATTTTAACCGAGCCTCCGGTTTTACCTGAGGCACTTCTGATATCGCCTTTCTCGACTTTGCCTGAAGCTCTTCTGATATATATTTCCCTTGTATTCGCTGTTGGTTTTGGTCCTCCTGCTATTTCCAGATAATCTTTTAAGGATAATCCTTCTTCGTAAGCTATTCCCGTTGCATTGTAAACTTCTCCTATTACTTGAACGGTTTTGATTAATCTCGGTACCTCTATTCTGTCTCCGCTCTCAAGAGTTATATTTAATTGGTTTGGATCATGTAGATTTATTATAACTCTGCCTGGATCCTGAATCTTTTTTATACTTTCTAATTGTTGTTCCTGAATTTTGATATACTGCATCTGCGCGATTTTGTCGGTTTCGGATGAAATGCTTCCCATAATGGCTCTTTGTTCGGCGAGTAGTCGGAGACGTGTTTCTCTAATTAAATTCTCCAGAGCTTCTTTCTGCAGCTTTTTAACTGATTTTTTTGTGAATATTGCTGCTTCAAGATAGGCGTTTTCAGTAAAACCTCCGGCTCTATCAATTACTTCCCTGAGTGTTGTTCCAACTTGTATTGGATATATCCCAGGATATGTGAATTCTCCATCCAGAGTAGCATATCCTAATTCACTATAGTAAGGTTTTCTTTTTATTGATATATAATCGATAGGTTTGAGTTTGATTTGTAAATCGTTGGGATCGTCAAGATTTATTTTTTCTAAAGAAATTCCTTTCTCGGGGTCGAATCTGAAAATCTCTGCTTCATTTCTTGCAGAACTTATCTTTCGTGCGGCGAATACGAGGTCTCCTACTGTCATTTTAGGATGAAGCATATATTGACCAGGTTTTTCCACTTCTCCGGAAATATTAACATAGAATTTCTCTTCTATTTCTTTTTTTGTGAAAACTTTTAATTTATCCCATTCTTCCAGTTTAATATTTTCTTCTGGAGAACCTTCAAGTAACTTTTTTAAATTGATTTCAATTATTTCCGGAAATTCTGTCCCGGTAAAACGCAGGATTTCTGCTCTCTCCATATATGTTCCTTTTCGGATGCCCCCAGCTTCTTTAATAAGATCGAGTACGGTCATGCCATCTTTTAATCCGTAAGTTCCTTCGCTATTCGTATTTCCGGTTATTTCAACATAGTTATGTAGATATGGAGGTATTTCTATTACAGTAACAAGATCTCCGTTTTTTAATTCTGTAGTTTTTGAAATCCTTCCAAGATCATTTTGGTTATCGAATTTCAGGTCTTCTATAATTTTTTTGCCTTTCGGAGATATTCTTTCAAATTTAATTCGCTTTTTGCCGGCAGTAGGGAGGAAGCCGCCTGCCATTTCTATTAACCCTGAAAGTTGTTCCGTATTGTTCAGTTCGTATATACCGGGTCTATTTACAGCGCCATTTATTCCTACCACTTTTCCGATAGGTGGTACAAGTATCATATCCCCGGATGAAAATTGAAGCAAAGGTAAGGATTTTCCATCTATGAGGAGTCTGTATAAGTCAATAATTTCCGTGGCGCCATTATCAGAAATGTATTTTATTTTTCGGAGGCTTCCCGATTTTTTTAGCCCATCCGCTTCAAAAAGAGGGGCCAGGGGATTTGAAAGTACTGTAATATTGTAAACCCCGGGTTTATTGACTTCACCCATAACAAATACACTAACACTTTTTAAGTAGCCTAAACTTGTACTAACCTCTATGTTGGAGAACTCTTTTTGAAATTCTTCACTGATTATTTTTCTGCTTTCCCGGTATGTTTTTCCCCAGAGTTTTATACTTCCTACATATGGGAGTACGACTGAACCTTCGCGGTTTATATTTATTATCCATGAGTTATTTAATTCTCCAGAGATGTCAATATGTAGCTCATCTCCCGGACCTAAGATATAGTTATCTGCGATCGGAGCGAAAATCGGTATTTCTTGTAATGATGTGTGGAACATATCATATCCGAATTGTTTTAATGTTACTGAAAGGGAATCAAGCTGTTTATTTACTTTAAACAATTTTTTACTTAGATGGAAATATGTCGTATCTGCCGGTATCAAATATTTATCCTGTAAACTTTCATCCATTAAATATTGACTTCTCAGTTGGATTTTTAGAGATTCTGCTTTAACCTGTTCTGCAAGAGAATCTTTTAGCAGTTCAAGTTTCATTCTTCGGGGCGTAATCATATATTTTTCGTTAAACATTTTTTCTATTGTTGAAAGCGTCTCGGCTTCTTCTACAAGAGGTTTTTCTGCTCCAAGGCTGTCTGCTAATTTAGGTTGGAAAGGAAGAGGGGTTGTCTTACCTCCCTGTAATTGCTGCAGGATGCTTCTGTCTATTTCTTGATTTAGACAAGTAAAAGGTAAAATTATAAGAACAAAAATTAATATTATTTTTTCTTTTAACATGTTTTCTCCGTTTTTTGATACTACAATAACTTTTAAATTTGTCAAGGGGATTCTTAAGACGCTGCCTTAAGAATGACCGATGACAGAAGACGGATGACAGCAAAAAAAACATTTGTACTATTTGTCAGTTAGGTCGTTAGATAGTTAAAACAACAATTAAAAAAATGTGTGGTTGGATAATCCAGTGTTTATCTGCCTGCCCTGTAGGGAGGAATGACCATACTAGGGTGTTCATCCGTGGCAATATCTTAGGTTTTAGGTCTTGGGTTTTAGGTTTTAGTCTAAAAAACAAAAATCTGAGTGAATCTGCGTTTATCTGCGTCCCGAGATGGGGTGTGGTGTGGCTCTGTGTTCTCAGTGTGTTTTTCTTTTCCTCTGTGTTCTCTGTGGTTAAAAAATGGGGAGGAGTGGGGTGATACAAAAACAATTGACATATTTTATATTCTAACTATAATACAACTATGAATTCTATTTTGGAAAAAATCGAAGAATCTATTATATCAAAGGTTATGAAAGCCGCAGAAGAGGCTAATGCGATAAATTTTGCTGAAAACCCTATTGAACTTTTTACGCCTAAGTCTATAATTGAAAACGTCAAGGAAGCAATAGAGGGTGGGTTTAATGGTTATTTGCCGGGTGAAGGAAGAAGTCCTTTAAGAAAAATGATTTCGGAAATGATTGCCAGAGAAACCGGGGTAACTTTTGACCCTGAAGAAGAAATTACTATAACTTCAGGAGCCAGTGAGGCATTTGTTTCATCTATGTTGAGTCTTGTTGAAGGGGAGAATGGGGTTGTTATACCTGAACCATTTTATGAAAATTATTTACCGATAACCGAATTAAGCCGAGGTAAGCCGATTTTTTTATCTCTCGCTGAGCCCGATTATTCTTTTCATTTTACCGATTTTAAAAAATTGCCGACTTTTAAGGTCTTTATTTTGAATAATCCCCATAACCCGACCGGAAAAGTCTTTAATTCCGAAGAAATTAAGGCAATAGGGAATACTGTTCTTGAGAGAGAAGCGTATTTAATTGTTGATGAAACCTACAAACATCTTTTGTATGATGATGAATATGTATCACCTTTAAAAATTGAAGAGCTTGTTGATCATACAATTATTATCAGTAGTCTTTCTACTATTTTTTCTGTGAGGGGATGGAGATTAGGTTATGTCGCCGCGAGAGCTCCGGTTATGAAAGAGATAAGAAAAGTTCATTATTATAGTTCTATTTCTGCTCCGGTTCCTTTTCAATGGGCTTGCGAGAATTTCGATATGACATCAAATTATATCGAAAACCTAAGGGAGAAGTATAAGGAGAAAAGGGATTTCTTGTGCAGGATACTTGAAAAAGCAGGGTTTGCATTCTATAATCCCGACGGAGGATTTTACGTTTTTGCAAATTTCGAGAATGTCTGGGATGGAAATGATTGGGGTTTTTACAAGTATTTGCTTAAAAATAAAAATTTGGCAGTTATCCCAGGTTCGGCTTTTTATTCTGGTAAAAACAAAGGAAAAAAGAAGGTCAGATTTACTTTTTCTCAGTCGGATTCAAATCTCAGGGAACTCAGTTCGATTCTGTCGGCAGGAATTACGTAGGACTAATTATCGATCCGTTTTTTTTGTAAGGAAACAATTCTCGTTTTTCAGGAAAATCAAATATTAAAAATTAAAAAGCAAAATAACAAATAAAGATGCAAATTTTTCTTCTCCCTAAAAGCAAAAAATAAAAAAGTATTTGTGCTTTTTGTTGTTAAACGAAATTCTTAGCTTTTGGCTTTTAGCAGTTAGCAAAAACTAACTTATCTATAAACTATATATGTTAAAAAATTTAGGGGTGGAAGTTGGATTTAAAGCAAAAGGCAAAGGGCGAACAGCTAATAGCTTAGTAGTGTTGTGTTCTCTGTGGCTAATTTACTGTTCGTATTCCCACATGGAGAAAAAGGATTTTAGTCTTCTTCTGCCCGGGCTTTTTCGCAGTTTATTCAGCGCATTTTCTTCAATTTGTCTTATTCTCTCTCTTGTCACATTGAACATTAATCCTATTTCTTCAAGAGTTTTACTTTCACCGTCTAAGAGTCCATATCGGAGTTCCAAAATTTTTTTTTCTCTGGGAGATAAAGAGGTTTCCAGGACTTCTCTAAGACTTTCGCTCAGCAATGTTAGCATAGCTTTTTTTGCGGGAGAAGGCGTTTTTTCTTTGGCAATTATATCTCCGAAAACCAGCTCCCCGTTTTCGAAAACGGGCTCATCCAGTGATTTAGTTGTATCACCCAGTCTTTGAGCGAATTTTATTCGTTCCTTTGAAATTCCAATATCCTTAGAAATTTCTTCTAGAGTTGGTTTTATTCCGTTTCTCTGGAGAAATTCTCTTTTTGATCGCGTGATTTTATTTATGAGGGTTAAAGTATGTGCAGGGATTGCAAAAGAGTCAGATTGTTCCGCGAGAGTTTTTATTATAGCTTGTTTTATCCACCATATACCATACGTTGAGAATTTATAGCCTTTTCTATGGTCGAATTTTTCGACAGCTTTTATTAATCCAGCATTACCCTCCTGAACGATATCCATGAAACTAACTCCGCGTTTGGTATATTTCTTTGCAATAGAAAAAACCAATCGAATATTTCCCTCGACCAGTTCTCTTTTTGCTTGACAGAAGAACCTTTCCCATTTTTGGATATTTTTTCTTATATGGTTTACTTCTTTCCAGTCTGCGTGAATTTCAAGTTGATAAATTTTGATTTTTTCAATTGAGTCTTTTAACTCTTTCTTAATTGTTTTTTTTTCTTTCGTAGAATTCGCTTTCTTAAATTCTTCTCTTAGATTTCTAATATTTATTACCTTTTCATTAAACTTTTCGTGTATTTCCGCCTGTAATTTCATAAGTTGTTTCAAATAAGGAGTTTGTATTCGGAGCTTCAATATGGATTTGATTATGTTTTTTTCGTATCTTTTATATTTAAATTTGTAAATTCTTTTGCCTTTTTTGAAGTAAGCATCCTTATATTGCATTAATTTTAGCTTCCATTTTTCTATACGTTTCATTATTTTGAATAAATTTTTCGTATCTTTATAACTCACATAATTTTCATTCCATTTGTGAGTATCTAGATATAAGAATTGTTTAATTAAAAAGGATGATTTTTTGATTTCTTTCTTATAAGATAAAAACTTGTCTATTGCCGGAATAAATCTGAAGAGATATCTACAAATCATTGAACGGCCTTTTTCTAATTTTTTTCCGATTTCGAATTCTTCCTCTTTTGTAAGTAATGCGGTTCCATCTATATCTCGAAGATAAAGTTTCATGGGTTGATCGATAACAACAGGAGAAATTTTGCCCGAAATATTATTATCCGAATACTTCTCTTCTTCTTTGATTGGTTCTGCCTCTTCTAATTCAGTTCCTATTTCAATCAAAATTTCGTTTAATTTCTCTTCAGTTATATCCGGGTTATCTTTCAATTCATCAGGATAGGTGTTGCTGTCTTTGTCCATAGAATTTAGAATTTCTGTCCAGACCAGATCTTTATCTTTCAAAATTGCTTTCCTTTATAAGTCTTTGCATTTCCGTTCCAAGATCACGTATATCTCGGAATAAGGATATGGCTTTTTCCGAATCTTCATCTTGTTTCTTAATTTTTTGATATTCCATTTGTTTTTCTTTTCTTATTTCATCTAATAAAAATCTTATTGTGGAATTGATAGCAGAATTTACAGGTTCTTCACTTTTTTTCATCAAGTAATCTACAGAGGATTGAGGAAGAGAGTCTATAATGTCTTTTGTTTTTAAGGCTGTCCCTTCTTTTATCAACCTGAAGTATTTTTTCAGATGAGGATTTTTTATACAATTTTCGTCAAGTATTGAAAAAACAAAATCTTTTTTTCCCGGATTTTCTAACATTGCATATATTAGGTATAATTCGTATTCTTCTCTTTCCTCAATGTTACTGCTTTTTCTGGTAACAATCATCGATTTTTTTACTTTAGTTTCATCCAATGATTTTCTACTAATTGCAAGTTTTTTTGCGATAAATTCTTTGTATATTTCTATTTTAGAAGGTTCTCTGATTACTTCGAGCATTGAATTGATTTCGCCAACAGCTTTAGAAAGCTCCGTTGGGGAAGAAAGGCTGTATTTATTCCTTATTCTTTCCAGCATCCAGTCTATAAAATCGTTTGAATTTTCTATTAATTTATCAAAAGCTTGTTTCCCTTCTTTAGCTATTATCTCGTCGGGGTCTTTTTCTTTTCCGCTTTGCCCTATTTTTACATTAATTCCTTCACCAAGAAGCATACCTAACGACCTAAGCGTGGCTATCTTTCCCGCAGTATCTTCATCAAAGAAAAGGATTACCTCTCCGGCATATCGTGAAATCAATTCCGCCTGATCCAGAGTAAGAGAAGTGCCCAGGCAGGCGACAGCGTTCTTTATGCCTGCTTGATAAAGCGATAGGAAATCGAAATATCCTTCTACAAGTATAATTTTTTCTGTTTTTCTTATTTCCTTTTTAGTATGCCACAAACTGTAAAGATTCTTTCCTTTCTTATGTATTGGGGTGTCCGGTGAATTAAGATATTTTGGTCCTTTTTTACTCAATCTTCTGCCTCCAAAGCCTATAATCCTTCCCGAGGAAGAAAACAGAGGAAATAGAAGCCGCAAGAAAAATGAATCTTTTAACCCTCCGGTGCCTTTTTTTATAAGACCACTTTTAATTAAATCTTGGATTTTAAATTCTTTTTTCGCTTTTGCAATAAAATTGCTTCCATACGGTGCAAAACCCAATTGGAATTCTTCCATTGAGTCTTTGCTAAGCCCTCTTTTTTTTAAATAATCAAGTACTTTAGACGAGTTCAGCAGTTCTTTATGATAGAAATCTACTGCAAAATTGTGTATTGAGTACAATATTTCGTTTTCACCTGCATATTTCCCGATTTCTATACCTGCTTTTTCGGCTAAAATCCGAACTGCTTCTATAAAAGGAACCTTCTCGAATTCCATTACGAATGTAATAACATCTCCGCTTTTACCGCAGCCGAAACAGTGAAATATATTTAAATCCGTAGAAACATGAAAAGAAGGAGTATCGTCTTTATGAAACGGGCAATTTGTTACGTAATTCTTACCTGCCTTTTTCAAGGGAAGGTAATCTCCAATAAGGTGAGATATTTCTATCCTTTCTTTGATTTGGCTTATAACCTCATCAGAAACAGGCATAACGCTAAATTTTAAGGTTTTTTTCAACTTTCGCAACCCCTTTACCCCAATATTTAACTCTCTTGTCAGTTTTGGAGGTAAACTTCGAATTCCTAATAATATTGGTGCGTGGGGAAAGATTCCCTTTTTTACACTTAACCCCTTGACAAAGTGGATAATTTTATTATAATTGTGGGTAGTGGTGGTGAAAAGTGGGGAATATTTGAAGAAGGAGGAAAGAATGTATTTTATAGGGAATGACATACACTCAGTAGATCACAAAGGAAGAGTTTTTATTCCTGCGAAATTCCGTTCGGTTTTGACAAAAGAAGACAAAGGTGGGTTTTATGTAGCCCGGGGTTTCGAGACTTCCCTTTTGCTTTTTCCTCTTTCCAGGTGGAACGAATTTATAAAGGAGCTTTCTGGCAGGAGCTACTCTCAAAAAAGTATAAGAGAAGCCATAAGAGCATTTTCTTATGGGGCTGAACGCCTTTCTATGGATTCCCAGGGACGGGTTGTTCTTCCTAAGGAGCTTCGTGATTACTCTAAAATCGAGGAAGAAGTTTTTTTTCTTGGAGCAATTGATAAAATTGAGTTATGGTCGCCTGCTGTTTATGAGAAATATTCTAAGGGGTGCAGTGATATAAATGAATTGTATTCGAAGCTTGGTATGTGATGAGGGTATGATGGAAGGTGTGTCGATTCATCTTCCTGTGATGGTAGATAAAGTTATTGATTTTCTTATATGTGATAAAAAAGGTGTTTATGTTGATGCCACTCTTGGGTGTGGGGGGCACGCTCTTGCAATACTCGAAAATTCCGATGCTTTCGTAGTTGGGTTCGATCTTGACAGAAGACAAATTAAAATCTCCAGTAAAAGATTATCTGGATTTGGAGAAAGATCATTGTTTATCCTTGGTAATTATAAAGATATGGAACAATTTTTTGATAATAAAGTCGATGGAATTCTTTTTGATTTCGGCTTATCTTCTTGTCAGTTAAATGATCCCAAAAGAGGTTTTTCTTATAGGAGAGAGGGGCCTCTTGATATGAGGTTTGGAGAAAAAGGTATGACTGTAGCGGATATAGTAGAAGAGTACAGCGAGGAGAAAATTGCGGATATTCTTTACCATTATGGGGGAGAGAGAGCTTCGAGAATAATTGGAAAAAAGATAAAAAGGAAAAACCCTAAGACTACAGGAGAACTTGCTCTTTTGGTTAGAAAAACTGTTCCGAGAAGCAAAGCACATAAGCATCTTGGTAGGGTTTTTCAGGCTTTCCGGATAGCGGTTAACGATGAATTTCGAAATATAGAGGAAGGGATTGTAGCTGCTTCAAAAGTCTTGAAAGAAAAAGGCAGGTTGGTTGTTATTACTTATCATAAAGATGAAGAGAAATTAGTATGTAAAAAAGCAAGGGAGGAAGGTTTGAAGCCGCTTCTTAAAAAACCGGTTAAACCTACCAAGGATGAGTTCCAGCGGAATCCCAGGTGCAGAAGTGCGCATTTAAGGGTTTTTGAAAAGTGAGGACGATAAAGATATTATTTTTAATTCTGGTCTTTATTTCGCCTTTTATTTTACACGTTTGGAAAAAAAATATGGTCAATGCGCTCAATATAAAAATTTCTAATTTAACCAGGGAGGTTCAGAATATAGAGAGAGGAGTTATGATTCTTGATTCTAAATGGAGAAGGGAGTCAGGAGCGGGTTTTATAGAAGAAAGAGCTCGAAGATTGTTAAAAATGAGATATCCCGAAAGAGGAGAAATTTTAAAAGTAGAAGACTTTATTCTTATGGGTAAGAAAAATGAAGGGTAAATTGTTTAAAGGAAAAGCCAAGGCATTGGTTCTTCTGTTTTTGTCTCTCTGGTTGTTGGTATTTGGAAGGCTTTTTTATCTTCAGGTAATAAGATCTGAAGAAATGAGCAAGCAAACACAGGAAAAACAGGTACGTTTGCTTCCGATAGAATCTCGAAGGGGTGATATACTGGATAGGAAGGGAAGAATCCTTGCTACGGATTTGAAGATGTTTACTCTTTATGCGAGGAAAAGTTTGATTAAAAATCCTAAAAGGATTGCTAAAAGGCTTTCTGATTGTTCTTTGGGGAGCGAAGAAAGACTCCTTAGGCTCCTTGGGGACAGTGCTGAATTTATAAGAATAGCCCGTGGAATTTCGGATTCGGTTGTGAATGAGATAAATATTCCGGGGGTATATGCGGTCAAAGAGTGGTATAGGTTTTATCCCTCCGGTCCTTTGGGAAGAACTCTTTTGGGTTCTCTTGATTGGAGAAGGGAAGGGATAATGGGTGTTGAAAGAGAATATGATGCGGTTCTTAAAGGGGAAGATGGATGGGCTCACTTCTTGGAAGTGCCAAGGTATTCAGGTATAACTCTTCTTAAACGTTCCGAAAATGAGAATAAGGACCCCTCGGCAGGATGTGACATTTACCTTACGATTGATTTTGACCTTCAATCAATTATGAATGAAGAATTGGAAATTTTGAAAGAGAAGACAGGAGCCGATCAGGTTATGGGTGTTTGTATTTCTGTTAAGACGGGTGAAATTCTTGCAATGGTTAACTTTCCGGAATTCAACCCCAATAAAGGTTGGAGGCTTAATGCTTGTACTTCCTGGGAATTTGAACCCGGTTCTATTTTTAAATTAATCCCTGCTTTTGCTTATATAAATAAGGGTTTTTCTATTTCTGATACATTAGTGGATTCTACAACGATTGATTTTGGAGGTAAGCTGTTTAGAGATATGCATCCTCATTCTGCATATAGTTTTAGAGAGGCCTTGGTATATTCCTCTAATGTAGGATTTATTGCTGTTGGTGAAAAAATTGGGAAGAAAGAATTTTATAACACAGCCCGGCTTTTTGGTATTGGTTGTGAAAGTGGTATCGATTTACCGGTAGAGTATTCGGGGAAGTTACCTCATCTTCCTAAGGGTCGGGATATAAGACTTGCTACTGTTTCTTTTGGTCAGGGCGTATCTGTAACTCCACTGCAGATGATAGTGGCATATCAGGCTGTGGCAAACGATGGAGTTCTCTTAAGGCCAAGAGTAATGAAGAGTATTGCCAGGAATGGTAGAATTGTAAGAAAAAGTAAAAAAGAAGTCATCCGTAGAATTGGTAGTCCGAAATCTTGTGGTATTCTGCTTGATATTCTACATAGCGCTGCCGAGGAAGGTACAGGTATTTCCGCTTCTCTTTCGCTTGTTCATATAGCAGGAAAGACCGGAACTGCATGGAAGGTTGAGGATGGAAGTTATGTGAAGGGTAAGTATGTTTCTTCTTTTGTAGGTGTTTTTCCTTATCCTGAGGCGGATTTCGTTTTAGGTGTTTTTGTTGATAATATTGGATGGCCTTATTATGCTTCTGAGACTGCTTGTCCTGCTTTTAAAAAAATAGTAAGTAGAATTGTAACGCATAGAAATTATAGGCAAAGGTTTTTGTAATTATGAAAATTGATGAATTACTAGAAGGTGTTGAAGTTACAAAAAGAACGGATAAAGCAAATGAAATTGTCGGTATCACTGATGATTCACGGAAAGTTGAAAGTGGTTTTCTTTTTGCTGCTCTCAAAGGAGAAGACTTTGATGGGCATGATTTTTATGAGGAAGCTCTAAATAATGGGGCTTGTGTTATTTTGCTGGAAAGGGAAATATCCCAGGATATTCCGTATATTCTTGTTCCAAATGCAAGGAAGGCTTTTTCTAGAATTGCTTCCAATTATTATGAAAATCCTTCGCAGAAGTTAAAAATTATAGGTGTTACAGGAACAAATGGCAAGACTACAACCTCTTACCTCCTTTCTGCTCTTTTCCCGAATTCTGTTTGTTTTAGCACAGTGAAGTATATGGGCATAAGTAGTAATGTAAAAGTTGTAAATACTACTCCCGCGGCACTCCTATTGCATAGAGAAATTGCCGGGGCTTATAAAATGGGCGTTGAGACGGCTATTCTTGAGGTCTCTTCTATAGGTCTTGATCAAAGTAGAGTTTCGGATATCGATTTTGATTACGCTATATTTATGAATATTACCAGAGACCATTTAGATTACCATAAAAGTTTTGAAAATTATCGCTTAGCTAAAGCGAAATTTTTTAAGGCTTTACGAGAGAACAAAATAGCTTTAATAAATGCTGACGACCCAAATGCTCCATATTTCATTAAGAATACGAATTCGAAAGTTGTAACTTTCGGATTCAAAAGAGGCAATGTTATAGGACAACTACTGCAGAATTCGGGAAAAGGGTTTAATTTGAAAATAGAAGGATTGGGAAGAACACTTGAAGTTTTTAGCGCGCTTGTTGGAAGTTTTAATACCTGGAATGTTCTTGCAGCGGTAGTTGTGGGGATACTTGAGAACTTAAGCGATTCTGAGATTAAAGAGCGTATAGCAGCGGCTCCCATTCCTCCCGGTAGACTGGAGAGGGTGAAATCACCTGAAGGAGTTTCGGTTTTTGTCGATTACGCCCATACTCCTGACGCTTTGTCTTCTGTTATATCTTCGCTTAAAGAATATAATCCGTTGAGGATAATAACCGTTTTTGGAGCGGGAGGACATAGAGATAAGGGGAAGAGAGGACTGATGGGTGCTGTTGTTTCTGCACTTTCCGATGTGACGATTGTTACATCGGATAATCCCAGAGATGAGGATCCGGATGATATAATCGATAATATATTCGAAGGGATTGAACCCAAAAAAGCCATTAGATTAAAAGATAGAAAAGAAGCAATTTTTAAAGCTCTGTCTATTGCGGAAGAAGGAGATTTTGTGCTTGTTGCCGGAAAGGGACACGAAGATTATCAGGCGATAAAAGGCAAGAAAATTCCTTTTTCTGATAAAAAATGTATAATGGAATTTTATAATTATGAAAGAAATAGAGCTTAAAAAAGCTGTTGAAGTATTGAACGGTAAATACTTCGGAAAGAAGGGGTTGACTGGTAGAACTTTAAGCGGAGTATCCGTAGATTCGAGAACCATTAAACTCGGCGAGCTTTTCTTTGCTCTGGAAGGAGAAAATTTTAACGGATATGATTTTGCGAAAGAGGCTGCCCGTAAATCAAAGCTTCCGGCTGTTGTCATGAAGGAAGTAAAAAGAGGGGAATTTATTCTGGTTGAAGATACTCTTAGAAGTTTAGGGAATTTGGCGTCTTATTATAGAAAAGAAACTAATATTTTTACTATAGCGGTTACCGGATCATATGGGAAAACAACTACAAAAGAATTTATAGGTTCTATTTTCGCCACCTGCTATTCTACATTGGTAAGTTTTAAAAATTATAATAATCTTATTGGGGTGCCTTTAAATATATTAAGATTGGAAAATGAGGGAATTGCGGTTCTGGAATTTGGTACCAATCAGTTTGGTGAAATAAGAAGGTTGTCGGAAATTGTAGAGCCCGACATTGGTTTGCTTACGGGAATCGGTTCGGCTCATCTGTTTGCTTTCAAAGATAAAAAGGGAGTTTTAAAGGAAAAAATTGATATTGTAACAGGGCTTAAAGGGCCTTTATTTGTCAATGGGGATGACCCTCTTTTAGTTAATCTCAATAAAAGCAAAGTTATTAAAGTTGGTTTCTCGGAAGATAATGATATTACTTTTAAGATTTTACAGGAATCTATTGATGGTACTATTTTTTCTACCAAGGGAATGGATTTTTGGATCAAATTGCCTACTCTGGGGATGCTACGATGTGCCATGTTGGCTGTTTCTGTTGCTCTTTATTATGGGATTTCACCCGGGAATATTCAAGAAGGACTTAAGAGTGTGGAAAGGGCATCTCATAGGATGGAAATTATAAGAACGGAGAAGTTTAATATTATAGACGATACTTATAATAGTAATCCGGATTCTCTATTGAATGCGGTTTCTTTTCTTTCTCTTATGCCGGGCAGAAAAGTGGTTGTCCTTGGTCCGATGTTGGAATTAGGGGAAGACAGTTTTTCCATTCATAAAGAGATGGGGGAAAAGCTTAGGTTTAGAGTTGATGACCTGATCGCCATTGGTGCCGAGGCTAAAGGCTTTGTTAAAGGTTTCCCTGGCGGTATCCTTGCTTCTAATAAGGAAGAAGCCCTTGGCATACTTCAGGGAATACTTGGTAAGGGAGATACAATATTATTTAAATCTTCGAGGAAATTAAAACTTGAAACCCTGGTTGAGCAATTGAAGGAGGAGCATTGTTTTACTTACTCTACCCTCTAAGGGAAGATTTTATTATTTTTAATCTCTTGCGGTATATAACATTCCGCTCCGCTTATGCTGCAATTACTTCCCTTTTGATTTCGTTAATATTCGGCAGAAAATTCATCACTTTTCTTAGAAGTAAAGGTCTAACTGAATCTATTTCTAAATGGATAAAGGATACTCATAATGAAAAAAGTGGGACTCCTACTATGGGTGGACTTTTAATTATAGTTTCTCTTCTTATTTCTGTTTTACTCTGGACGGATATAAAAAATCCTTTTATTATCTATCTTATAGGTATTACTGTATGGATGGGTATTTTTGGGGTTTTCGATGATTATATCAAGGGTAAAAGAGGTGATGGTTTTAATGTTTTGAGCAAAATAGTGATACAGATTATTCCTGCCGTTTTTATAGGTTTTATGTTTGTTTTTTTTCCTCTTAAAAGCGGTTATGAAACATTGACAATCGCACCTTTCTTTAAAAACGTTTTTATTGATCTTGGTTATCTTTATATACCTTTCATTATTTTTGTAATAATAGGAACGACTAATGCGGTTAATATAACAGACGGAATGGATGGGCTTGCAATTGGGCTCTCCGGTATTATAGCTGTAGCTTTTGCTTTTATTGCTTATGTTACGGGTAATGTGAAATTTGCGGAGTATCTTAATCTACTTTATATTCCCGGGAGTGGAGAAATAACAGTATTCTGTGCTGCGTTTATTGGTTCTGCTATTGGATTTTTATGGTTTAATTCGCATCCGGCGGAGATTTTTATGGGTGATACGGGATCTCTTGCCATTGGTGGAATATTGGGGTTGATGGCGATTCTTCTGAAACATGAATTTTTATTATTCGTGATTGGAGGTGTTTTTGTTGTGGAAACAGTATCAGTCATTCTTCAGGTTGCCTCGTTTAAATTGACTGGTAGGCGAATTTTTAAGATGGCTCCTATTCATCATCATTTTCAGCTTAAGGGTTGGCAAGAATCAAAGGTGGTAATTAGATTCTGGATTTGGGGTATTATGTTTGCTTTACTTGGACTCAGTACGTTAAAAATAAGATAGAGGTGCAAAAATGATTGGTGTTATTGGTTATGGGAGAAGTGGGAAGGCGGTTTCAAAACTAATTAAAAATGTGGGTGAAACACCTTTTGTAAGTGATTTGACCCAGGACCTTTCTTCTATCCCATATCCGCATGAATCAGGCATGCATACCGAGAAATTGCTTGAAATGGATTTATTGATAGTTTCTCCTGGGGTACCCTTGAATATCCCTCTACTTTTGAAAGCCAGAGAAAAGGGAGTGCCTGTTATAGGTGAGATAGAGTTTGCTTCAAGATATATAAAAGGGAAAATCGTGGCAATTACGGGTACTAATGGTAAAACCACAACGGCTGCTATGACGCATCATATACTAAAAGGTCTGCTTGGTGAGAAGGTCCTTCTTGGAGGAAACATATATCCGGGAACACCTTTGAGTAGTCTTGTCGGTGAGAGTAGGAATGGCTCTATAACCGTTATAGAAGTTTCTTCCTATCAATTGGAGAGGATTGAAAGGTTTCATCCCTGGATCTCTGCGATAGTTAATGTTTCTCCTGATCATCTGGACAGGCATGCCGATTTTGAAGAATATTTAAACGCGAAATTAAATATTTTTAAGAATCAAAATTCTGAAGACTATTCTATATTGAATAGAGATGATCCTAAATTGACTTCTCTTAATTTACCTTCAAAGAGTTTATATTTTTCTCTTAGAGAGAAAAGTGATATTTATTTTAACGGTTCGGAGTTTGTGAAAGATAAAAATGATGAATCTATTTTCAGTAAGGATGATCTGTTTATGCCGGGAAACGCATTTGTTGAAGATGGAATGATTGCTGCGCTTATCGGTAATATTGTCGGATTAGAATGGGATAGTGTTCAAGAGCGGATTAAATCGTTTAAAGGGGTCCAGCACAGGATGGAGACAGTTTTGAGGCGGGATGATTTATGGGTTATTAATAACTCGATGTGTACCAATCCTGCTGCTTTCGAGCAGTCTCTTGAGTGTTTCCCTGATTCATGTGTTATTGTAGGCGGGCGGATGAAAGTTGATGATATTAGTCCTATTGTTAACGCAATAAAAAGGTTAGCTAAATTTGTTGTTCTTATTGGGGAATCGAGCGAACTGATTGCTGAGGGTTTGAAAAAGATTGGATTTAAGGACTGGGCGTTTGCTTTTTCTATGGATGATGCCGTAAAGAAAACTTTAAGTTCGAAATGTAGTAAAATTATTCTCTCTCCGGGTGCTTCAAGTTTTGATTGGTACAGAGACTTCAGCGAAAGAGGAGATATCTTTAAAAAAATAGTGAGAGAAATATATGTATAATTGGAAAGGAATAAAAATAGGATTGATAGAGGTCATTCCACTTTTACTTGGTGCGTTTGGAGTTGTAATGGTTTTTTCTGCAAGTTCAGGTATCTCTATTTATAAAAGTGTGGTTCCGATTCCTTTTATAAAGCAGTTAATTGTATTTGTTTTAGGGGTTACTGTTTTTTTTCTTACTTCAAAAATAAAGTTAAAATTTTGGGAGCAATTCAATTTGTTTTTTATTGGGTTTGCCGCCGTTCTACTTGTGCTAACATTTTTTTACGGCTTGGAATTAAACGGAGCGAAAAGATGGTTGGCAATTCGGGTGTTTAATACAAGATTTTCCTTTCAGCCTTCTATCTTTGCCCAGTTTGCTATTATTGTATTTTTTGCCAAAAAAAGAGATTTTGGAATATCAATTCTTGTTATTTCCGTTATTATGGGTTTAATTGTTATTCAACCAGATTATTCGATGGCTTTTCTTACTTTAGTTATTGGTACGATTATGTTATTTTTGAATGGTACTAATGATGGAAAAGTAGCAGCTTTCTTTACTGTAATGTTGCTTATAGGGGTGTTATTTATAACGCGTGAGGGATATGCGATAAGTAGAATAAATAATCATATGAATAGTGAATCTGTAATAGTTACTGTTCAGGCTATTTCCCAGGGCGGTCTTTCAGGTTTGGGTCTGGGTAGTGGAATGGAGAAATTTTTTTATATCCCTTTACCTGATTCGGATTTCATATTCTCGATAATTGGTGAAGAGTTGGGGTTTACGGGATGTCTTGTTATAGTTGCTTTGTTTATTATCTATTTTATAAGCGCCATAAGATCAAGTTTGAGAGCAACGGATGAGTATTCTTCTTTATTGGGGTTGGGTCTTGTTTCATTTATAGGCGTTTATGCTCTGATTCATATTTATGTATCCCTGGGGATTGTTCCGGTTACCGGTATACCATTACCTTTTATATCCAGTGGGGGTACCGCTTTAATAGTGGCATATATGGCAGGAGGTGTTATTGTCTCGATCGAAAAAAAACATAATAATATCAGGCGGGGGAACAGGAGGCCACATCTATCCGGCTCTCGCAGTCGCTCGCGAAATAGAGAAAAGAGGGTACGGAGTGGTATATATAGGAAGCAGTTCTGGGCTTGAGAAAGATTTTGTTGATATGAAAGATATGTTTCTCCTTCCGACAGTAGGTTGGGTAAATAAGAATATATTAGGGAAATTTATTTTTATTTTACGTTTTATTCCCGGTTTTTTTATTTCTGTATGGTTGATATGGAGTAGGAAGACATGCGCAATTTTTCATACTGGATCGTACGCTTCGTTACCTGTTGGGTTGGCTGGAGCTATGTTAAGAGTTCCCATTTTCACTCTTGTTCTTGACTCAAAGCCGGGAGAAGCTGTCAATTTGCTCTCTCGTTTTTCAAGGGAAGTGTTTTTACCTTACCAAGGAGTTTTTCCCTCTCTCGGGGGAAAGAAAAAAGTTGTGACAGGTATTCCCTTGAGAGAAAACCTTACGCGAGGGAAATATGGAGAAGCCATTAATTATTTTTCTCTGAGACCGGGTAAAAAAACATTACTGGTAATCGGAGGGAGCCGTGGTGCAAAATTTCTCGCCCGACTTTCCGAGGATTTAATTCCTTTGATGAATAAAGACTGGCAATTTATTATTCAGAGAGGAGATTTTAAAATAGTTGCTGATTTTGAATTGGTTAGACAATTTTCATTTATAGATAAAATGGATCTTGCTTATTCCCTGAGTGATGTAATTATTTCAAGGGCAGGAGCAGTAGCTACTGCAGAGATTGAAAATACTGGTATTCCAGCCATATTGATTCCATACCCTTATGCTTATAGAGATCATCAATTTTTTAACGCAAAAAGACTTGCGTTTAAGAAAAACAATATAATAATAAGGAGAGAAAAAGAAGTGGAAGTGAAAAATTTTCCGGAATTAATAGAAAGGCTTTATGGCCAAAAAATTACCGGCGATAAAAACGCTTCGGCAGAAAAAGTAGCCGAAAGGATTTTAAAGTATGTTCGGAAGGTTTAAAAAAGTGCACTTCGTCGGTATAGGCGGTATCGGTATGAGCGGTATTGCCGAACTACTCCATAATATGGGTTTTGAAGTTACAGGTAGCGATATCAAAGAATCTGAGAATACCAAAAGACTCGAGAAATTAGGAATAAAGATTTCCATACCACATAATAAAAATAATGTTGGAAATGCAGATGTCGTTGTTTACACCTCTGCCCTGTCCAAGGATAACGTAGAATTAAAACAGGCCAACAAAACTAATATAACAATTAGCGGAAGAGCTGAAATGTTAGGTGAGTTAATGAGAATGAAATTTTCTATAGCCGTTGCGGGAACTCATGGTAAATCAACTACTACTTCTCTTGTATCGTCAATTTTAAGAGAGAAGAAGCTTGATCCTACTATAATTGTGGGTGGAATACTTAGAAGTACGGGGAATAATGCGAGATTAGGGGAAAGCGAGTACCTGGTGGCTGAAGCCGATGAAAGTGATCGTTCTTTTCTTAAACTGTTTCCTACTGTGGCTGTAATTACAAATATAGACCTCGAGCATCTTGATGTATATAAAGACATAGATGATATTAAGGATACGTTTAAGAAGTTTGCCAATTCTGTCCCGTTCTATGGAGTTGTGCATCTCTCTATGGATGATCCGGTTTCTCTTTCTATTCTTACGGAAATAGAGCGAAAGGTTATCACTTTTGGGCTTTCTCCCAATGCAGATGTAAAGGGAACGAATATAAGGAGAGAGGGTTTTGCTCATTGCTTTGATCTTATTTCAAATGGTGATCGAATAAAAGATATTAAAGTCAATCTTCCGGGTAAGCACAACGTAATTAATGCTATAGCTGCCTGTTCTGTTGCTTTGGAGTTAGGTGTTGATTCAAAAAGTATTAAGGAAGGAATAAGTAAATGCAGCGGTATTGCCAGAAGATTTGAAAAACGGGGGTTTGAAAAAGGAATTCTTGTTGTAGACGATTACGCTCATCATCCGAGGGAGATCCAGGCCACTCTTTCCGGGGCAAGGGAAGGTTGGGATGGAAGATTAGTGGCAGTATTTCAACCGCATTTATATTCGAGGACTATATTGCTCAAAAAAGAATTTGGTAAAGCTTTTTTCCAGGCGGATAAGGTTATTATTACCGACATTTATCCTGCAAGAGAAGAGCCTATACCCGGTGTTACCGGTGAAATTATAAAAGAACAATGTGAAAATTTTGGGCATAAGGATGTGGAATATATCGAGAATAAAGAAAATATTACTAAATTCCTGCTTCCGCAGCTTTTGAAGGGGGATATGGTACTTCTACTTGGTGCAGGAAATATCTATCAAATCGCAGGGAATATATTAGATGGAATTAAAAACAAAAGGTAAGCTTATGTTAGATGAAGCCTTGTCCTTTCATAGTTCACTACATCTTGGGGGAAAGGCAAGATATTTTCTGATGGCGGCTGATAAAGATGATATTTCTAAGGTTGTATCTTTTGGAGAGAAAAACAGGATGCCGGTTTTGATTGTGGGTAAAGGTTCAAACATAGTTTTTTCAGATGAAGGCTTTTCCGGTGTAGTTATAAGTACTGGAAATATGAAAAAAATTGAAGTTAATGAAGTAGAAATTATTGCTCAGGCAGGAGCCGGTTTGTCGGAAGTCATAAAAGTTGCAAAGGAATCTTCTCTTTCCGGTATCGAATCACTTGTTGGTATTCCGGGAAGTGTTGGTGGGGCTTGCGTTATGAATGCGGGTGCTTTTGATTGTGAAATAGGGGAATATATTAAAGCTGCCAGGGTTTTGAGAGATGGGGTAGAGGTTAGAATTGAAGATATGGAATTTAATTACAGGAAGTCCAGCCTTTCGAATGAAATCGTACTTGAGCTTGAATTTTTATTGAATAAAAAAGAGAAAGAATACATTGAAAATAAAATTATAGAAATAATTGAACTTAGAAGAAAAAAACAACCAATTCTTTCTCATGATATTGGTAGCTGCGGTTCAGTTTTTAAGAACCCTGAAGGTTTTTCTGCGGGTGAATTAATAGAAAAGGCTGGTCTTAAGGGAATGAGTATCGGAGGTGCGGAAATTTCGGAGAAACATTGCAATTATTTTCTTACGCGACCGGACGCTACGACTAAAGATTTCGTTGAATTAATTAAATATGTTAAAGACAAAGTTAAAAAAGATTTTGGTATTACTTTAGAATTAGAGGTAAAGGTAATTGGCAAAGAAAAAGAAATCCAGGTTTAAGATACGTTATTTATTAATACTTATATTAATGTATTTCTTGTATAAAATACTTATGGTTTCTCTTCCTGTTGATAAAGCGCATATAAGTTATTCGCAGGAAGTTACAGAAGCCGGAAAAAATGAAATCGGAAAGATAGTTAAAAAAATCGAACTTGATGATTTAAAAGAATTAAGAGAGTCGATAGAATCTCTTTCCTGGGTAGAGTCAGTTAGTTTGCATAGGAATATTTTAAGTAAACTAAAGATAGAGGTAACTCCAAGAGTGCCGGTAGTTCGAATTGCGGGTACCAGTGGAAAAGTCTTGGATAGAGAGGGTTTTGCCTTTGATTCGGATAGAGCTGATTCTATGCCTATTGTTGAGCTCTCGGAAGGAGTTAAAGAAAAAGAGATAGCACAGGCAATTAGAATTTTTAAAATTGTAACTTCGTTTACTATTGATGAAATGCAGGTCAATTGCGGAGAAGTAAGAACAAAATGTTCGAACTTTGAAGTCATATGGGGAAACGACGAATTTGAGAGGAAGTACGAAATATTGAAACGTATAGTGCGGAATAATAAGAGTGAGTTTAAGGGAAGGCTTGATTTTAGGTTTAAAGATATGGTGATTCTAAGGAGGTAATAATTGGGTGATGGAAATGGAATTGTAGTAGGTTTGGATCTTGGTACAACAAAAATTGCTTCTGTTATTGCTGAAGCTGAAGGAGGTAAGGTTAACGTTATAGGTGTTGGTAAATATCCCTCGGAAGGATTACGTAAGGGGATTGTTATTAACATAGATAAAACGGTTCAGTCTATACTGAAAGCAACGAGGGAAGCAGAGATGATGGCAGGTAAAGAAACTAGTGGTGTGTTTACGGGGATTGCGGGAGATCATATAAGAAACATCCAGGGTAGGGGGGTTGTAGCAGTAACGGGGCCGGATAATGAGGTTACCCGAGAAGATGTCGAGAGAGTTTTGGAAGGTGCTAAATCAATGGCTTTACCCGTAGATAGGGAAGTAATTCATATTATACCCACCGATTTTGTTCTGGACGGTCAGGGAGGTATCGACGACCCCGTCGGAATGTTTGCTCAGAGATTGGAAGCGAGTGTGGTGATTGTGACTGGTGCGGTTACTTCTGCTAAGAATATTTGCAAATGTGTTAATAAGGCAGGCTACGAAGTTAACGATATAGTCCTTCAGCCGCTCGCATCTTCGTACGCTGTTTTATCTAACGACGAGAAAGAAGCAGGAGCTATTCTTATTGATATCGGAGGCGGTACAACTGATTTGGCTGTGTTTTATAACGGTAGTTTAAGGAAGACTTCTGTGATTGGCCTGGGCGGAGAGAATGTTACGAACGATATTGGAGTAGGACTTAGATGTTCTTATACGGAAGCGGAAAGAGTGAAAATCGAATACGGAACAGTTAAGGAGCTTTTGGAAGAGAAAAGAAAAGAAATGATTTCTGTAAAGGGAATGTCAGGTGTAAGAGATAAGCAGGTAACACTTGATTTGTTACAGCAAATTGTAAAACCACGAATGGAAGAAATAATGACATTAGCTCACAGAGCGCTTAGCGGGGATCCGTTGTATGAAATGCTCTCTGCGGGAATTGTTTTAACCGGTGGAACCGCCAAGCTGGAAGGTATTACAGAACTTTCTGAGGACATATTTGGTTTGCCGGTTAGAGTAGGTGTACTTTCTGAAGAAATAGTGGGCTTACGCGATGCGGTTTCTGATCCGTCTTTTGCTACATCGGTTGGGCTTATAAAATATGGAGCAGAGAATTCAGGAGAGAATTTAAGAAAAATCCAGGGAAAGAATATGTTTGATTCCGTTTTAAAAAGAATGAATCAGTGGTTTGAAGAGTTTTTTTAAAAAGGAGGCTCAATGTTTAAATCGAAAGGTAAAACTAATAGTCCAGCTAAGATTAGAGTTGTTGGAGTGGGTGGTTGCGGCGGAAATGCTGTAACTACTATGATAGAAGCAGGCATGTCCGGTGTTGATTTCTGGGTGGTTAATACAGATGTTCAGGACATAAATTTGGTCCCCACCAACGATAAGATTCAGATTGGCAAGGAGTTAACCAAGGGTAGAGGTACAGGTGGAGACCCCGAACTAGGAAGACAGGCGGCAGAGGAAAGTATTGATGATTTACAGGTGTTGACCGAAGATATTGATATGTTATTTATTACCGCAGGAATGGGAGGGGGAACAGGTACAGGGGCAGCTCCTGTTATTGCTTCTCTTGCGAAGGAAAAAGGTGTTTTGACTGTTGGCGTAGTTACAACGCCCTTTTATTATGAATCGAGTAGAATTAAAAAATCTAAAAAAGGAATACAAACCATTTCTCCGGTTGTCGACACGTTGCTTGTAGTTCCTAATGATAGATTGATGAGCATGGGAAATATGTCTCTTGCGAAAGCTTTGAGTGAAGTGTCGATGGATGTTTTGATGAAAGCAGTTAAAAGTATCAGCGGATTATTGCTTAAAGACGCTTATTGGAGTTTGGATTTTGCGGATGTCAAAACTATAATGTCCAAAAGAGGTAAAGCTCTGATGGGAATGGGAAGAGCATCTGGTGAGAACAAGGCTTTAGAGGCTGCTCATGGAGCTATCAATTCGCCTCTACTTGAGGATACGGATATATCGCAGTCGAAGGCAGCTCTTGTTAATTTTACAGTTGATAAGGAAGATTTTACTCTAAAAGAAATGAAAGAAGCTATGGAGGTTATAAGGGAAGCTGTGGGAGCGGATGATGAAGATAGCGATATATTTATGGGAGTGGTTTTTGAAGAAAACCGCACCGAGGCGGAAATAACATTGATTGCTACAGGTATAGGAGAACCGGAAAAAGACGAAATTGATAAGATCGATTTCAGAGGAATCTCAACTGCAAGAGATTTTGACGGGCTCAGTGAATTGAATAAATTGAAGGAAAATCTGGAAATTTTTGATAGTCCTTCATTTATAAGAGATAGAAAATCAATCGAAGATCTTGATGTTCCGACGTTTTTAAGAAAACAAATGGATTAGTTTTTAGTGAAAGTAGATAAGTTGGGTCATTAGCTATTGGCTTTTCGCCTTTTGCTTTTTGCTTTCATTTTTAAAAATGAGAAATTTTAGAAATTTTAATGTATGGAAGGAAGGTATTAGAATTGTAAAAGAGGTTTATCGGGTATCTGAATTCTTACCTAATATAGAAAAATATGGATTAAAAAGTCAAATATGTAGATCGGCTATATCAATTCCATCAAATATTGCTGAAGGATGTAGTAGGAACAGTGAAGTAGATTTCAAAAGATTTTTAGAAATTGCTTTAGGTTCTTCATTTGAATTAGAGACTCAATTTTTAATTATTAGAGAACTTGATTTATTTCCAGAAGAAGAACTAAATACATTATTGAACTTATTAGATAAAGAGCAGAGAATGCTGAATAGTTTTATTGAAAAGATAAAGGCTAACGGCTAAAATCGAAAGGCTCAATAGTTATATGTCCAAGAAGACTGTTTCTGAAAAAATGAAGAAGGAAATCGAAAAACTTCGAGCGAATATACGTTATCACAATTACAAGTATTATGTCTTAAATCAACCTGAAATTTCCGATTTCAAATTCGATTCATTGCTGAAAAAATTGAAGGATTTTGAAAGCAAGTATCCTGAAATGAGGGATGCTTATTCTCCCACGATGAGAGTTGGGGGAGAGCCTTTAAAGGGTTTTGTTCATGTTGATCATAAACCACCGATGTTGTCTCTTGATAATACATACGATGAGAAAGAACTTGAAAAATTCGAGACAAGAGTGTTCAGGCACGTTAAAGGTGAAATTGACAGGATTGAATGGGTTATAGAACAAAAGATCGATGGTGTGGCTGTTTCGCTCGAGTACGAGAATGGTAAATTTATTCGAGGCTCGACCCGGGGAGATGGAGTTGTGGGTGATGATATAACCCAGAATTTAAAAACAATAAAAAGTGTACCGCTTGAATTGTTGAATAACGGAGATAAGTATACCCGGCTTGAGGTTAGAGGTGAAGTTTTTATGCCTGATGCTTCTTTCTTAAAGTTAAATAAAGAAAGAGAAGAAAAAGAGGAACAACTATTCGCAAATCCGAGAAATGCCACTGCAGGTACACTTAAGAGCCTTGATTCAAAAGTTGTAGCAGAAAGGAATCTTGATATTTACATTCACTCTTACGGAAACTTGCCCAATTATATTAAAACACACAGGGAAGTACTGGATATTTTGGAAAAGATCGGATTTAAGGTTAGTCCTCTTCGTGAAATTCGAAGTAGCATTCAAGTTTCAAAGGATTTGATAAAAGTGTGGAATACAAAAAGATTTAAACTTCCCTATCAAACAGATGGGCTTGTTTTTAAAGTAAACGATCTTCGAGTTAGAGATATGCTAGGTTCAACATCGAAGTCTCCCAGGTGGGCTGTAGCTTTTAAATTTCCCGCCGAGAGAAAAGTTACCCGCTTGAAAGAAATAAAAGTATCTATTGGAAGAACCGGCATTGCTACTCCGGTTGCTATGCTTGAGCCTGTTTTTGTGGCTGGTACTACGGTATCACGTTCATCTCTTTTTAACAAGGATGAGATCGAAAGAAAAGATATTAGAGTGGGAGATCAGGTTTTTATTGAGAAAGGCGGAGATATAATTCCTCATGTTGTAGGTGTAAAGAAAGAGGCCAGAGACGGAAGCGAAAAAAAGTTTAAATTTCCGGAGAAATGTCCTGTTTGCCGGGAAAAGCTTATACGTCCCGAAGGTGAAGTTTATTATAGGTGTATCAATATTCAGTGTCCTTCTCAGGTAAAGAAGCGTATACTGCATTATGGATGCAGGGATGGTATGAATATAGATGGACTGGGTGAAGTTCTTGTTGATCAATTAGTGGAAAAACATTTAACTTTCAATTATGCTGATCTTTATTATTTAAAACAAGTCGATGTTGAGGAACTTGAACGTATGGGAACAAAATCTGCAGAAAACCTTCTAATTGGTATTGAAAACAGCAAAAAAAGATTATTTGATCGTTTAATATTTTCTCTGGGTATACCTTTTGTCGGTACTTATAATGCTAAATTGCTTGCAAGTGCATTTCCTTCAATAAATAAGTTAAGGGATGCGACATTAGAAGAATTATTGGAAATAAAGGGAATAGGGGAGAATACGGCAACTTCGGTTGTTTCTTTTTTCCGTAACAAAAAGAACCTTTCCGTTATAGAAAGGCTCAAAAAAACTGGCGTTACAATGGAAGGCAAAATTAAAAAAGAAACGAAGTTTCCTTTAAGTGGTAAGAGTTTTGTTTTTACCGGGGAGTTGGAGAAGTATAGCCGCAGAGTTGCGCAGGATTTAGTTGAGAGATTGGGGGCAAGAGCGGTAAATTCGGTTTCTAAGAATACTGATTATGTTGTTTCCGGTGAGAATCCGGGTTCGAAATTTAAGAAGGCAAAAGACTTAGGTGTGAAGATTTTAGTAGAAGCGGAATTTTTGAAACTAATTTCCGAAACAAAAAAAGATTAACCACAGAGGAAAAGAAAAACACACTGAGAACACAGAGCTACACCACACCCCATATCGGGACGCAGATAAACGCAGATTCACTCAGATTTTTGTTTTTTAGACTAAAACCTAAAACCCAAGACCTAAAACCTAAGATATTGACACGGATTTACACTGATAAACACGGATTACCCAACAACACCCTACTTTTTATTTCGTTTTTTTTACTAAAACCTAATTTAGCCGCAGAGACACCCGTGTACGGTCGTTCCCTGTTAAATATCGCTTCGCATTTCACAGGGTAAACCTCCTTACCCCGATACGGTCATTCTTCCCTATGGGGCAAGCAGGGTAGGCAGATCAAAAAGGATTTACAGGATTTTTATTTGTTGTTTTTTTTAAATCTAGCCCAATAAACCCAATGAACTCTATGAACTCAATAAACTAATAATCGCACAAAGGCACACAAAATAATCATGCGTCACGAGTCTTGAGTCATGAGTCAAAAAAACATCTTACCACCCCAATAATTGGACGCAGATAAACACAGATTTACGGGATTTTTATTTGTTGTTTTTTTAACTAAAACCTAAGACCAAAGACCCAATACCTAATTTACAGCTTGACATAAGGTGTATTTCTTTTTATTCTTTCAGGGAAAGTTGCGTAAGTTAATATATGAATATTATAAGGTTGGGATTTATTAGATGAACAAGAAAGATGTAATTATTTGCGGAGCAGGTCCTGCCGGATCTTCTCTTGCTTATTTTTTATCGAGAGAGGGATTTGACGTTCTTCTTCTCGATAAAGCTAAATTTCCAAGAGTTAAGCCCTGTGCGGGTGCTTTCCAGGTTTCTTTAGGTAATTTTTTTCCTTTTTCGTTGGAACCGATAGCAGAGGATAAAGTTGCGGGTTTTTCTTTTAGAAAGGGTGGTCACAGTTGTAAAGTTTTGCTCGAAACACCCATAGCATATACGGTGGATAGAAGAAAATTCGATGATTTTTTATTGAGGAAGGCTATCGATAGCGGTGTCGAATTTATAGAGGAGTGCAGGGTTATTAAAGTTGAAGAAGGAATCGTTTATTCGAAATTGGGCAAATTTAGAGGCAGAATAATAGTGGGTGCTGATGGAGGGGGCAGTATGGTTAGAAAATTCGGCAGATACAGAAAGATAAAAAGTATGATAAAGACGATAAGCGCTGATATCCCTTTTAGTTTTAGAAAAGAACTGGTTTTTGATTTTTCTTACACAAAGGAAGGATATGCCTGGATTTTTCCTAAGGGAAATAAAACAAATGTTGGTTTTGGGACTTTGCCCTGTGCTTTTAAAGATGGTGAAATTATATTGTCTAAAATTTTAGAAGATTATGGATTTCCGGAACCTGAAAAAATTTATAAATGGACTTATCCGTTATTTTCTTCCCCTGAATTGTTAACATGGAAGAATACGCTTTTAATCGGTGACGCTGCTTCTCTCGTAAATCCCGCAACCGGCGGAGGCATTTACAATGCGGTACAATCTGCTTCCCTTGCTTCGAAAGCAATCAGTTCAAATCTAAGAGATGGAGTATCTCTTAAGAGCTATCAGAATATGATGAAAAGAAATATGTATTTGATGTTTTATTCTTCTAAAATTTTCAATCAAATATTGGAAAAAACTCCTTTCCCAATCCAATTTCTTCAAATGATAAAACCCCTTCTTGTTTTTTTGGCAAAGAATTTATCTTAACTTGAAATCTAAAATTAACCACAGATTACACCCTGGTACAGTCGTTCCTCCCTACCCCGATACAGTCATTCTTCCCTATGGGGTAGGTGGGGCAGGCAGATTTACACAAGATTACCCCACCGCTCCCCATTTTTTATTGTGTTTATTTAAAAACCGACCCACAAAACAAAAACCACAAAAACAGAAAGTTTTTGTGGTTTTTGCTATTCAGCGTAGATTAAAAAGAATCTACAATAAACGGATATTATCCCGTATATTTATAACTTCCAAAGCCAAGTATTGGGTAAAATATTATAGGTAAAAGTATTAATCCGACTGCAAAACCGGTACTTTGTCCAAACTTTTTTGCAAGTTCGATCGAAACGATGATTCCTATTATAATGTTAACAAACGGTATGAACCAAAGTATAAACCACCATAAGGGTTTATCTACTATTTCCAGCAGGATTATTATGTTGTAGATGGGTATTATTGCCGCCCAACCGGGTTTTCCTGCTTTGGTGAAGATTTTCCATATTGAGATGAGCATTAAGATGCCAATTATTAAATAAATTATTATCAGACCTGTAGCCATTCCTGCTGCTGCGGGATAATCACCATAATCCATAAAAGCACCTCCTTTTTAAAAATTGTTTAATATATATATAAGATATTTTCAGTATAATGTCAAGATAGAAATTTTTTTGGAGTTTGATTAGCCACAGAGACACCCGTGTACGGTCGTTCCTCCCTACAGGGCAGGCAGAGAACACAGAGCCACACCCCCCACCTCAATAATTGGACGCAGATAAACGCAGATTAACAGGATTTTTTATTTGTGTGTTTAAAACTCGTCCCCACACCAAATATTTAGACTGGATAAAAAAGGATTTACAGGATTTATTTTGTTGTTGTTTTGTTTCCCCTAACTTCCCAACTCCCTAACCTCCCAACAATTGCCACCCAGAACTACGAACTCTATTTTTCACATTTCAATGCCTGACCTTGTTACTTTTGTCCTGGCTTTATTTCTTTTTTTGCCAATTGATGTACTGCTGCTTTCAATACTTGCCAAGATATCTTAGCTGTATGTTTGTCAGGATTGAATTTTGAACTAACTTGCTCATAAGGATGAATATAGTTTCTAAAATCTCTCAATGAATGACTAAACTTTTTAACGTCTTCTTTTAAAAATCCTACTTCATAAGCAACATCTATTAAGTTATTCAAAGTCCAATTCGGAAATTGTTTGACGTTACCTTCTTTATCTTTAGGAGCGGAGTTAGCTTTATTAAATTCCTTGGGAGATTTTAATGCTACCCCAAGCAGAATACCCTCTAAAGTGCTTCCACAAAGGAATATAACCGACAAAGGAGCATCTGCTGTTAGACATTTTTTAATTTCTTCAAATCTAAACTTTAAAGTGTTGGTTATTACTCCATCTAATCCGATGGATTCAAGAGAAATTTCATCAAATTCTCTCTTAAGAAAATCGTCTTCTTTTATTTCTCCGTCAGATGAATCTTCGAATTTTATTTTGTCAGCTTTTGCAAAAGTTATTTCAGTTTCATTTCTAACAACTTTCCATTTGTCAAAAGCGAGGTACTGGTTGAAGTCACTAATAAAATTATCAAGTTCTGTAAATCGACCAATGTAATTCACAGGAGAAAAGAGTTTCGTTATGCATTTATCAAGTTCTGGTGAACCATTAATTTTTGCTAATTTTCCATCTGTATAAATCCATCTTGAAGGAAATCCTTGTCCATAAGAATCGTTGAAACCTAAATCATTAAAAAACTGAATCAACTTTGGTCCAGAACGATATTCTGTTTCTTCATTTATTAAATTTCGAAGTTTTTCTAATGTCTTTTCCTGTAATATCATTCTAAATTTTCAATGTTCTTTTTTTGCTTGTGCCCAACGGTTGTATATATCCACTATTATACATATATCTATTTTTAATTTTCTTAGATAAAAACTAACCTTTCCCGCTTCCGATTTCCATTACAAAGAGTTTATCCAGAACCACAATAACTTTGTTTTCGGTTTTGCCGTCTACAAATTTAAAAGTTTTACTATTTGAGCCTTCATCTAAAATCTTTTCCAATTTTTTTGCATCTTTTGATAGCATATCATGATAAGATTGTCCTCCATTGCCTGTTAAATATACCGAAACTTTGTCTTTTTTCATTATCCCTCCTCTCCTTGATTTAAATTAAAACAGAATAATTTATTTTTTTAAATTGTAGATAATTCCGGGAATTTGTCAAGGATAGGGAGATACAATCTACTGCATTAATGTTAAAAGATTGTTTCCACTGTCACAGATTCAAGCACCGTCCCTCTATTTTGTTTTGTGTTTTGTGTTTTGTATTTTGAATTTTGTATTTTGAATTTTTCAAGGTTTTTGATATTTGGAAAGAATAGCGAATTATATCCTAGAATTGAAACAAATTTATAAAAATCCATGTATCGCCAAACTTTTATTTTTTGGTCTTCCGGTTCTTCAAAGCAAGGATGTTCTTTATACATTTTTTCCTCTTCTACTTTCGGTAAAAAACCATCAATTTCTTTTTGGGTTTCAATTGTTTTGCTAATAATTCAAAAAGCAAGATCTGCCCCCTCTGTACATGTACATATTATTCATTTTTATTTCTTCTCAATTCTTTTGGTAATAATGAATCAATCTCACTTTCACTAAATGTCATTTCCTCATTAATTTTAAGTGCTTTAGTTGCTTCTTTGTATGCTTTAGAAATTGTTCTTGGAGAACCTCTGTAAACGTTTAATAATTCTTCCTGTAATTCATTTCTTTTATTCTTGATCTGCTCAATGCTATATAAATTTGCTTTTATGTCAGTTAAAAGAGAAAGGTATTTTTCCCTGATGTCCCACAATATTGTCGCCGAGTTAGAATGTTTTTGTGCTATCTCGCCTAAATCATAATCTTTTGTATAAGTATTCAATCCAAACAACAAAGCAGAAAGGACGGCAGAGATAATTCCAATCCAATGTTTATCTCCGAAAATAGCCACCAGTATTCCAGTTGTTGTAAATGCGGATAATACAATTTGTGTTATCTTTATTCTCATGTGCTTTCTCCATATTATGTCGGCACATTTTTCTTGCGTTTTATGTGTCCATACGACTCTACCAAAACACTCTCTAAGTTGTGCTTCTAATATTCTAATTTGGGAATTTGGTTCCATAAATTTCTCTCCATTTTGATTTTGCGGTATGAGGATATTTTTTCTCTGCTTCTATTGCTTCAAGAGAAATATTGTAACATCTTAAAGCTTTATATTCGAATGCTCCCTTTCTATAAACTCTTTGGTCACTGCCTGGGGCTAGCCAATAATCTTTATCAGAATCTTGGTTCTTTAAAAATTCAAAAAAATCTCTTGACATCCAATCATAGTATATATAAGATTTATCTTTATACGCCCAATTCTTCATGAAATTGTACGCTAATGTATCAATCAACAAACCGCCTATTGGAACATCCCACTTATCCTTCCAAGCTCTTGCCATTCTGCATAATCTTTTTAAATTTTTGTTCCAAGCATCATTCTTGTTGTTTATTTCTCTTATTTCTGCCCTTGGGTTTGTTGTTTTCCAAGAACCCCCATTATGTGTGTCAGGATATGTATAACTTTCGCCATCTTTATTAATAAATCCGGGGACAATTTCGTAGCAAATGCCATCTGTAAAGTCTATTTTAACAACTTGTCCATCGCCACTTATAAATGAAGTACTGTATGTTTTTTTTAAAACGATTTTTAACTCTTGTATCAAAGCAGATGGTTAAGTGTTATATTTTCTGTAAAAGTTAAACGAGCTGGTTGAAAGGGCCACTGATTACCTTATAATAAAAATTAAAAAGGGAGGTAAAAAGTGACCCAAATAGATGATAAGGGAATCAAGGGGATTTTGCAAGAGGCAATTGAGAAAGATGGTGATTTTATGAAAGATTTATTGAGTTTTATGCTGCAACAACTACTGGAACATGAGAGAGATATGCAGATAGGAGTGGATAAATACGAAAGA
>Ga0307431_1000118_pt1 | contig 64763 bp, 73 predicted proteins | sample SalMarWE160170MG_FD_202155 | JGI IMG/M metagenome (GOLD analysis project Ga0307431, IMG submission 202155) | Salt marsh sediment microbial communities from the Plum Island Ecosystem LTER, Massachusetts, United States - WE1603-170 | ecosystem: Environmental > Aquatic > Marine > Intertidal zone >...
TTATGACTTTGATTTAAATCTTCATTCCCTGTAATGGGGCAATCATGGAGAAGGCCGGATACGGGAAAACTGTACGTCCGGTCTATGAGAGCAGAAAGAGCTGGTAACAGCTCAACCTGACTCTATTACTTTTCTTCATTTCAACGTATTCGCCAGACCAAGTTAAGAAATTTACACACCATATATAGTGATTGAAAGGGCCTGGAAATGAAAAGCAGGGAATTGGTGAATATGCTAAAACATGCCGTTTTAGATATTCAATCCAGACCCCTTCATTTGGGATGGTAATGAATTTCCCAGACCAAGGTGATTATATTTAAAGCAATCTTGTAAAAACGACATTATGACAAAATGTCGGGCAAATAAAAATATCGATGGGAAATCATTTTTTATGTCAATCTTTTACATCTTTTGAAAATAACTTCATGGAAAGATTTTCTACGCTTGAAATCAATTCCTCAGGATCGAAAGGTTTGGCCAAATAGTCATATACATATGGTTCAAGTCCAATCATTTTTTCATGGTCTTTCGTTCCTTTTCCGGTGATGATTTCTATCGCTATATCTTTAGTTAGCCCTTTGTCAACTATTTTCTTTATGGTGGTCCATCCATCCATTTTAGGCATCATAATGTCCATGAGCACCACCCCTCGAAAACCTCCTTTTAGCTCTTTGATACATTCATTTCCCGTCTCTACGGTGGTTACAGCATAACCATGATGTTCAAATATGACTCTCAATGCAGTCAAAATATCTGGTTCATCGTCAACTACCATAATTTTTTTATTCATCTATTTTACACCTCAAATTACATATTGATAAATACCATCGTGTCATTGTCTATCACTAGCGATATATAAAGATACCCCGTTAGAACGTCAATATGTAAAAATCCAAGAAGAATACTCTTGACTAAAAGAGAAGAGTTCATTTGTTATACAATCATCAGTATCTTCCCCAGTACGGATAAAAATATAATAAAACGAATAGAGAACATTAAGTCAAATTTTCATGTCTTTAATCAGTTTAACCATTATTTTCCTGGAATTCTTTTAAGAAATCAGCAAGTGCTTGCACACCTTCCATTGGCATTGCATTGTATATGGATGCTCTCATACCGCCAATAGATCTGTGGCCTTTGAGACCAACTAAATCTCTTTTTAAACCTTCTGCCACACACTTTTCTTCTAATTCTGGTGTAGGAAGATTAAAGGTAACGTTCATCAGAGATCTAGAATCCTTCTTAGCATGTCCTTTGTAAAATCCATCAGAATTGTCAATTATATCATAAAGTAATTTGGCTTTTTTTCTGTTGATTTTCTCAATAGCAGAAACACCACCAAGCCCCTTTAGATGTTCTAAGGCGAGCTTGCACATATAAATCGCCCAGCATGGACCAGTGTTAAATAAAGAATCCTTTTCGACATGTGTTTTCCATTTTTGCATAGTTGGCGTGTTCTCTGGCACTCTATCAAGAAGATCTTCTCGCACTACAACAAGAGTGACTCCTGCTGGCCCCATGTTCTTCTGAGCTCCTGCATACATAACTCCAAATTTCTTTGGGTCAATGATTTTATCCATTATGTGTGAGGATATATCACAGGCAAGGGGCACATCACTTGGAACATCTGGCCATTCATGATACTCAGTCCCATGAATAGTATTATTGCCAGTAATATGAGCAAATGCGATATTATCACTAAACTCTATGTTTTTAGGGATATAGGAAAAGTTTTCATCTTCTGAACTTGCAACCACATTCACATCTCCATAAAACTTGCCTTCTTTGATAGCCTTTTTAGACCAAACACCAGTGTTGACATACTCCATTGATTTCCGGTCTTTTTGAAGATTTAGTGGAACCATATAGAATTGAGAGGATGCCCCCCCTTGCAACCACATTATTTTGTAATCGTCAGGAATACCCATCAATTCTCTTACAAGCATTGATGCATCTTTATGCATCTTGTCATATTCTTTAGATCTATGGGAAATTTCCATCAGAGACATTCCCGTACCTTCAAAATCTAAAAGCTCTTTCTGTGCTCTCTTCAAAACTGAAAGGGGCAAGGTCGCAGGACCTGCATAGAAATTGTAAACACGCTTTGTCATTTTAATCACCTTTTGAAACGGGATATACGCAAGATGAATTTAAAATATTCGGAGTAAAATTTTTCGACATGCATCACCAATATTGGTATATCTTTTGTTTATTCTCATTTTTTGTTTTTCCACAATCATAAATTTCTTTGGGGCTATGAACGTAAAGATACCTGACAAGAGTTGTACAACAATTCCTTAATAAGCAGAGCGACAAAAAATGTATCGTGAGGAAATCATGAAAAGACTGTTTGTGAAGGCGCTAATAAATAAATTCCATATGGAGAGAGAAGATGCAATTGAACTTGCCAAAACTGTTGAAAAAATTTTTAATGGTGAAAAGGAAGTAGAAGATATGACCATCGACAAATACGCTCGATCTTTGTTCTACGAATTGCAAAGAGAACGGCTACTTAAATTAAGAAGAGATGAATTCAAAGAAAAAGGAAAAATCATGCGCAAATACTATTGGTCCTTCAACAATGAAACCATTAGGGAAGAAGCATACAAGGAATATGAAGAAGAACAGTGGAAAATATATGAAAAAATACCGAAAAATGCATGGTTAGCTCGCACGTATTATATCTAAATCAGTTACATAACTCCGGTGACTCAAGCAGATACTCCTGTCTGTGTTTTTCTGCTCGTCATTTTACTCCTTAATGTTTGGTTGTTTTTAGAGTGCTTAAGAATTTCTTTAGCTCACGTTCAAATCGTTGTAGTTTATGATTAGCCCTATCAATAACCTCATTTGAAATATCTACTAAAAGACGGAGATGCTCTTCATTGCAAAACAGCGAACCGTCCTTGCCAATAGGTGCATCAAGGCGCTCAGTACTACAAACCTCAACAATATTCTTTCCAATGATGGACTTCAAACCAGAATGTTTAAACCCACAAGATATCGCAGTTTTCAATAATTTATCTGCTGCACTATTAGTCTCCGCAGCAATGTGCAATATCGGCGACTGTGCTAGTAACCATAGAAGACCAGTTTTTGCCTTTTTTGCTGCTAGTTTTACTTCACTTTGTTCTATCTGTCTATGCCATTTCCCCAAAAATTTTGCTCCCATTTTATCACCAATCTTTGGAAGCTCAATTAAAACGATTCTTCCGGCACAACTACTAGAGGTGTAATAATCATCGGATTTGTTTATTATATAAAGTATTCGTTCGATTCCCTTATCTACCTTATTTTCACTTTTGTCCTTCCACAGCAGATTAAGCGCTCTTTCCTTTGCATCTAAAAATTCCTTACCTGCACCCATGTCCATTCCCCATCATTTATTGATTATTTTATCTCCCTTTTGATTTGAATGTCACGCTTCTCAAGCTCTTCAAAAAAAGGATCAGGTGGCACGATTTCTTCTGGACAAAAAACACCTTTTCGAGTTATCGTTCCATCTTCTATCATCTGAGCTATAATTGAGACGGGATAGCCTGTAGTTCTCATCATGGCAGTAATATCGTTTTTCTCATCATAATAATCAATCAATTTGTATTCCAAACGAATCTTTTTACCATCCTTTAATCCTTCACTTAAAACTTTAAGGAGCACTACATCCTGTCCTGCAGTAGGTAGATTTTTCATAAGAAGGTCAATTAAAATTTTTCTAGGAACAATCTCTTGCTCTCCAATTCTAATTACTTTTTCTCCACCCAGCCCAATATCTAAAAGAATTTTGAATTTCTCGCAGTGACCAGGATATCTAATCGTCTTATAATCTAGATAGTCTATCTTATTTTTGTATGTCTGTGGAAGGGTTGAACAACCACCTGACGTAAGAAATGCTTCCATCTCTTTAAAAGGCTCTGAAAATTGAATTGTTTCGATATCTGTCATAGATTTCTTCTCGATAATCTGACCATGATCAAGAACTATTGCATCCTCCATGTATTCGTTGATAAGGCCATTTGGCGAGAATACTATTTGATAATTAAGCGGTGGCGTTGGATTTACAGGTAAGCCACCTACTCTCAATTTTACATAATTAACAGAATCCATTCTTTCAACTATGTCACGAGTAATAGTAGAAACGAGGCCAGGAGCAAGTCCACAGTCAGGTATAATTGTAACGTCTTGTTTTCTAGCCTGTTCAAATAGATTCCTTTCCTTTTCAACAATGCCATTATTTCCTCCAAGGTCAAGAAAGTGGGTTTTAGTCTCTACCGCCATTTTGGCCAGTTCATAGTTAAACCCATATGGAATGGCAGAAATGGCCACATCACAATTTTCAAAAAGATTCTTTACATCATAAGCTTTTTCTACATTTATTGTGAGAAAATTTATTTTTTCTCCTTCTAGAATTTTTTTAGCAGACAATAATGCTTGCTCATCTTTGTCTACAATAGTAACATCATCAAAGCACGAATAGTTACATAGATCAAATGCAATTGCCTGCCCCATCATTCCAGAGCCCAGAACAACAATATTCATATGATATCCTCTAAGGAACAATTTTCTGATATGATGCGATTAAGATGTTTATTTTCTATATATTCTCAAATGATTTTTTCATAAGTTTTTGTTCATCTTTATCTTGCTTCATCAAAATACTAAAGATATAGGTTAGAACAAAAGATACTGGCAATCCTATAAAGATTGGATCCAGCATGTTTACCATATAGTTATCTATCATCGACGAGCCTATTATTTGTGGTGCTGTTTTGAAATAAATGAGAACGTACCAGAACATTGTAAATATAAATCCTCCTAGCATACCCGCCCATGCTCCTGCTTTGCTCGTTTTTTTCCAATACAACATTAAAGTATATGGAGCAAGAAACGTAACAGCCATAAGTCCAAAGAAAAACGCAGTCATAATTGCTACCACATCAGGTGGATTTAATGAAATAATTAACGTTGCAATAACTATACCCAATGTAGCTACTCTGGTAATTTTGAGCGATTTCTTTTCAGAACCTTTCTTTTTCATTCCTTTTTCATATACATCTCTCCCAATAGATGCACCAGCGGTATGAAATAACGCACTCGCTGTTGACATTGCTGCAGATAGGACTGCAAATAAGAATAAGAACACAAACCACGGTGGGAATACCTCCTCTATTACAAGTGGAACTACCCTGTCTGGTGTCCCAGGATAAAACAATCCGTTTTCCGCCATTAAAACATTACAGAGAGGGCCGATGCTAAAAGCCGTAAAAGTCATTAGAAGGATGAAAATACCACCATATGGTATTGCTTTTTTTAGTGCTTTTTCACTTTTGGCTGAAAGATATCTAACGACAAGCTGCGGCTGAGCAAGAACACCTATTCCAACACCAAAAATAAGAGTTAAAAGCATTAAAAATGGTGGAGAGGGCATTGGAGGCATTGAAGTTAAACCACTGGGTGCTAGAGCCCCTGCAGGTGATCCTAATCCGCTAATTGCATCAGTTACTTCAAAAGTATATGTTTTACCTGATTGAAAATCATTATGTGAAAGAGTTGCCTGTGTGTAATTTTCATTCCATTCTTCGGTCCATCCACCTGGATCTGGGCTACATGTATACTTAAATCTATCGGATACTTGTTTAGTATTGGGAGCTGTTTTATTGCTAAAATGAATAATAATATTTTGATCTACATCAACATTTATCTGCCCATCCAGCGGATTTATAGTATCTATTAAAAAACCTGCAGCATCGTGATTGAAATTTGAAACTTTGTCAATTGCTAATGTTCCTGTACTAAAATTCCAAGGATTTGATGCGGTACCTATTCCAAGTGGGACACCAAGTTCTATTGGAGTCATATCTGCTGCTGCTTCATGAGCAGGACCAACTCCCCCAAGCATTCCATAAATACCTACAGTAAGAATAAGCATGCCCACAACCATCAATGCTCCCTGAATCGCATGAGTCCACATAACTGCATACAATCCACCTACTATCAGATAAATACCAACAACAACCGTGAAAATTACAACACAAATCTCATACGGAATCCCAAATGTTACTACAAATAGAGAAGATATCGCAAGAAATACTGCAGATGTATATGCTATCATAAAAATAGCGATTATCAAACCTGATGTTGCTTGTAATCTGGTTGAGTTAAACCTGTTTCCAAGCATTTCAGGTAATGTCACTGCTTTTAGTGATAGACCCATCTTACGGGTTCTAAAACCATAAACGACAAATGCAATTAGAATGCCTACCAGAATATTAAGTAGTGCAAGCCAAAGAAGTGCATGACCATATAGTGATGCAATACCTGAAAAACCAATGAGAGCAACTGCACTGATAAATGTTGCACCATATGAAAAGGCTATCACTATTGATCCCATTTTTCTGCCGGCAACAAAGTAATCCTCTGCAGTCTTGGTTTTTTTATATCCAAAAAAACCGATTATTGAAAACATACCTGTAAAAAGAGCCATGAATATTATGAAAAATATGATATCCATAGTTGCTTAGCCTCCTTTTTTAGATTGTTTATTTTTTACTTCAGATGATTTTTTCTCATCAGGCTTCATAACCCAATGATAAACGCCATAAAGTAAACATAGTACCGCTGACAATATTGTTCCAATCCACGCGATAAATACCCAAATACCCATACCAAGTATCATATATATTTCCTCCTCCAAATAATTGAGAACATTAATCTCAATGTTACGCTGCAAAACAACTAACCTAATTTATATCTTTCTTTAATTTTCACAGAATATCTTTTCATGGTTACTTCTGTGTAATCCCGAAATCATTATATCCAAACAGCTTATTAGGCCTCGGTGGGAGAAATTCTTATGACAAAAGAGTTCTGGAATCCGAAAATCGAAACAAAACCGTTGAATGAATTGAAAGATTTGCAATTGAAGAGATTAAGGAAGCTGATTGAATATATTTACAACAACAATAAGTTTTATCATGCGAAACTCAATGAGGCGCATGTGAAACCTGGCGAAATTAAAACCTTAAATGATATAGAAAAACTTCCCTTCTTAACCAAACAAGATTTAAGAGAATTTTATCCTTTTGGTCTTGTCTGCACTGAAATAGATGACATTGTTGAAGTTCATGCATCCTCAGGTACAACAGGTAAACCTGTAGTTGGACCATATACCCAAAATGATGTAGAACTCTGGGGAGAGGTCATGGCACGATCATTATATGCAAATGGGCTAAGAAAAAATGATATCCTTCAGAATTCTTACGGATATGGCCTTTTCACAGGGGCACATGGTTTTGAAAAAGGTGCCCAAAAAATTGGTGCAATGGTTGTAACCATTAGCTCAGGCAATACCAGGAGACAGATTAATGTTATGAAGGATTTTAACGCTACAGCAGTGGCATGTACTCCGTCTTATTCAATGTACATGGCAGAAGTTGCAGAAGAGATGGGTTTTGACCCCCAAAAAGATTTCAAACTGAAAATAGGTTGTTTTGGCGCAGAAGCATGGAGCGAGGAGATGAGAACCAATGTTGAGAAACGTTGGGGGATCACAGCACATGAACACTATGGTTTAACAGAAATTATTGGTCCTGGGGTGGTTTCCGAATGTAAAGAAAAAAAATTACACATTAATGCCGATCACTTTCTCACTGAAGTAATTGATCCTGATACTGGCGAAACGCTTCCTGCTGGTGAAGAAGGAGAACTGGTATACACAACATTGACTAAGGAAGCTTTTCCAGCTCTTAGATTCAGAACAAAGGATCTAGCAACATACTACGAAGAGGAATGTGAATGTGGAAGAACACTTCCCACTCAATCTCGCATCAAGGGAAGAAGCGACGACATGATGAAAGTTAAAGGCGTCATTGTTTTTCCATCACAGATTGAAGCTGCATTGATGAAAGTCGAAGGAGTAAGCGATAATTACCAGATTGTTAAAACCAAAAAAGGGAATATAACTTCGTTATCAGTAGAAATCGAACCAACAGATAATAGACACAATGAAGGACACCTCGATAACTTTGAAAAACAAGTTGAAGATGAAATATATAGTGTCTTGAACCTGCATGTACCTGTTAAAGCAATACCGCCAAAAACCATACCACGTAGCACTGGAAAAGCCAAGAGAGTAATTGAAAGATAAAACTATTTTGAAGGGTTAACTCCAATGATTGAAACATTAAATGCAATTTTACCATACATAACAGGTCTTTGGACACTTCCGTGGATTTTGATAGGATTTATTGTAACATTGCTACTCTCAAGAATTTTCGGTGGGGCGAATGTAGATAAAGTTATGAAAAAAATCGGACTTATCTTGCTTTACGTTTTTGTCCCCCTGTTGCTGTTTAGAATATTCCTTAATGTTGATTTTGGCGAAAATGAACTGCTGTTTTCTGTATTCTGTTTTACAATATTGGGGTTCATGTATGTTCTTGCCTATTTGTTTGCCAAATTAAATGCAAATAAAATGAATCTAAAAGGAGCGACTAAAAGACATTTTATTAAAACAGTGTTGACAAATCAAGGTAGAAGCTCGGCATTCATCGGTGGTGCTATGTTGGCCATTTCTGAGTGGCAGATTCCAGCAGCAATTTACATGAGTATCGGCGCTATTTTCCTATTTGCAATCATACCTTACATTCTTTCACGTGCACACAAAAGAGACAGGACATCTAAAGATCATGCATTGCCATGGTATCTAAGATTATTTCCATGGTACCTACTAGCCTTTGCAGCTACGTCTGTAATATTCCATGGAACAACAGGCATTTATCTAGAGGATTTCGGCGATGCTGGCATTGTTTTCAAGTTTTTTACTGCAATTACCATACCTGCAGCCCTATACTATGTAGGCACAGGCATTCATCCTCGTGATCTAAAAATCAATGAAATGAAAAAACTGTTTAGCTTAAGGCATAAAAGTAGAGATCATTGGCCATGGATTAGGAACATTTTTTTCCTGACGGCAATAGTTACTCCTCTGTTAACGACTATTTTTTTAAGCATATTCCTAGTCATGGGTTTTATACCAAAAGAGTGGTTTGCTGTTTTGGTAATAAACTCAATTCTTCCGATAACAAGCACCAACATGTTTCTTGTTCCATATGGAATTGATAAAAAGGTAACTGCACTCTCCGTTACGTGGACCACCATTGTTTGTGTGCCAATTGTCGTACTGTTGATAACTATGTTTAAAACATATCTCACATAGTCATCTTTCAGGCAAAAGCAAAATTTCATTAATGCAGATGTCATCACATCATTGCAAAGGTGAGAACCAATGGATTTTAGTTGGACAGAAGAGCAGAGAATTTGGCGAAGAACAGTTCGAGATTTTGCTCAGAAGGAAATAAAACCAAAAATTAGGGAGATTGACACCAATAAAAAAATTCCAAAAGAAATCATTGAAGATATGGCACATCTTGGCCTACTTGCCCCTACCGTATCTAAAGAATATGGTGGAGCTGAACTTGATTGGACGATGGCATGTATTGCTGCAGAGGAATTAGGCCGTGCAGATATCAGTCTTGCAATACCCGTGTTATATCTGGTTGAAGCAGCCTGGGGATTTATTTTTAACCGGTATGGAACAACTGCTGCTAAAGAAAAATATCTGCCCAATGTCACTTCTGGCAATGCTTTTCTTGGCATAGCCGTCACAGAACCTGAAGGCGGTTCAGACATTGTTGGTGCTACTAAAACAAAGGCCGTCAAAAAGGATGACAGTTGGGCATTAAACGGCGAGAAGATGTTTATCAGTGGCGTTAGCGAATCAAGTAACTGGGGAGGCATTCATCTCACCCTTGCAAGAACAGACCCTGCTGCTGGGCATAAAGGATTCTCTTTCTTTGCCGTTCCTTTGAAAGATGATCCCAGGATTGAAACGACATTACTAGAAGATATGGGACGTATGGGTATCTCCACGGGTGGTTTTTCCATGGATGATGTTGAGTTATCAGAGAATCACCTCATTGGTGAACAGAATAAGGGTTTCTACTATGCTATGGAAGGATTTTCTGCCGCCCGTGTGTTAATCGGAGCTACATGTGTTGGTGCATCAGAAGCAGCCTTAGAACTTGGCATAGATTACATAAAAACGCGAAAATCCTTTGGTCGTCCACTGGGATCTTTTGAAGGAATACAATTCCCATTGGCAGAGCATTATGCAAACATTGAAAGTGTTAAACTTCTAAATTATAGAGCTGCTTGGATCATGGATAAAATGTACAGAGAAAAGAAGTTTTCACACCATAATGTATCATTGGCAGCTGCAATGAGTAAGCTTCGTGCACCCATCCATGCATTTGCGGTTATGAATGAGGTCGCAGATTGGTTAGGGGCTACGGGCTATACAAAAGAATATCCCATAGAAATGGGCATACGTGGGGTAAGATCCTACTCCATTGGAGCCGAAGGAACTATGAACATCATGAGAATTATTATAGCTAGAGAACTACTGGGTAAAGAGTTTTTACCCTACAAATAGTTATGACGCATCTGATTGATATGACTACAGTCTTTTCAATATGAGTTCTGCTACTTTTTTGCCTGAAAGAAGCATTCCACCAAAAATAGGACCCATACGTTGCGAACCATACACTGCATTTGCACACATTCCTGCTACATAAAGACCAGGATAGACCTCTTTTGTATTTTCAACAACTGCCTTTTCACCAATGTCTGCACCCATAGACCGTTCCAATAGATCCACAGAAGGATTGCTTAAGGGACCATCTTTTGGCCTACATTTTCTACGAACTACATTACAAATCTCAGCAGGATGACCTGTGGTATCAATGCAGTACTTTGCACGAATGGTAAGTGGATCAACGTGCAAACCTGCTATATCTAGTGTACTCCAATTGATCACAAAACCATTCACTGCTTTGCCTTTGTTGAGAAGTACATCTTCCACCGATATTGTATTAAAAATTCTAGTGCCTGCATCAATTGCCGCCGAGCAGAGCTTCGTAACTGATTCAATAGAATCAGCACTGTAATACCCGCCACCCTCATCGGTAACTTCTATGCCTATATTTTCGAGCAGATGCTTGGATTTTTCCTGAACTACAATAACCGGGAATGCCATACCTCCGCTCCACATACCTCCGCCAATTGAAAGTTTTCTTTCAAAAATAACGACTTTCTTACCAGCCTTTGACAAATATTGGGCTGCAATAAGACCCGCAGGGCCAGCACCAGCAATAGCAACATCAACTTCAAAACATTCTTGGAATTCTTTAGAAAAACGTTCAAATATAGTTCTCGTCACAATAACATCATCAATTCCCATAAACAAAACCTCGTAGGAAACTATGAATTAGCCGGCCGTTATTAAACATACCGTTAATCATTTATATTATATCATCTTGATTACAAATTGTGTTTGCAGTAAGAAAATTCCATCCATCAGATATGTTTTCTATCATTAAACTATCAATAGACACATTAACTGAGAGATATAACCCCAGTCTCTTTAACTATTTCTACGAAACATTTCCAGAGGGTTTCTGGGTGTGTGAAAAACATCATAAAATTGTAGGATTTATCGTTGGAGTAAAAACAAATCCAGAAATTGCACGGATATTAATGTTAGCTGTATCAAAAGAATATAAACGGCGAGGTATTGGAAGTATTTTACTAAGTAATTTTTTGAGAGAAGCATCAATCAAAAATATAAAACACGTCGAATTGGAAGTTAAAACAAGCAATCATTCGGCCATCAAATTTTATCGAAAACATGGTTTTGAAAGCATAGACATATTAAACAAATTTTATCAAAGCGGCGAGGATGCGTATGTTATGAGATTGATACTTTAAAGCTGAAAAAGTTTTTTCTCTTTACTTGTCATGAAACGTTCAGACATTTGATCCAATCTGCTAGAAATTTTCTCCAATCCGGGACAATCGTTGTTTGATAATAGATCGGCAATTCCCTTACTCAACGAAAACACCGCAAGTTTGTGTTCTCTTTTAGATTTATAGACCTGGTATGGTGTAATATCAAGTTTTTCATATGGCATAAACGCATTTATACCGTTGTTTTTAACTATGTCTTCTAGATGTGTCTTCAACTGAAGTAAAAACGTGTGTAACTGGATAAGTTCATCTTTCTGCATTCTATTCTTCCACCATCAAAATACTAAGTTAGAATGATATAAAGGGTTTTTATCATTTTCTGTATATCATTTAAATACCGTCAACCTGAAGTAATGCAGAACCACATAAATTAAATAAAAAATGGCGAATTACGGCATGTCCTTCTTAGTCAACACACGTACAGATTTTGGTTTTTTGACAACATTACCCAGCTTCATACCAACGATTTCCTTTATATTTTTATTATTTGCAATATCTAAGAGTCTTTGAGTGATTATTCCATCAAAAACCACCGTATCGATATTCCTGCTTTTCTTTAGCTCATCAGTCAGTTCTCTAACAGGTATCTTCTTAATTTCCTTATCATTTTTATCAAGCAGAACCGCTTTTAGAGAGCCTGAAACATCATCAAGGATTGAGAAATAGTTTTTCTGCTCATTACTTACAACAGGTTTTTTGTCTTCTTTAACGCTCTTTGAGCGTTCCGAATCCTTTGATTTTTGTTGATTATTTTGAGCACTAACTACCACTTTCCCCTTCGCTTCTTTTTCTTTCCCAATTTTTATATCATACATCTCAGCATACTGCTCTGCTGGTATTTTGTTTTTCAAGGATTTCATAACAAGTTTTTGGGGAATTTCTTCCACCTCGCGTGTTTGGGGAGCTCGTGCCACAAAATCAATATCGGCAGTTTGTAAAAGTTCTCTTAAAATAAGTTCACCGCCTCTATCACCATCAACAAAGGCAGTAGTTATTCTTTCCGTGGTCAATTCATTTACAGTCCTTGGAACATTCGTCCCGCCAACTGCTATAACATTTTTAATACCGTATTTAAGAAGGTTTAGTACATCTCTTCTACCCTCAACTATTATGATTGCATCGCTTTTATCAATATGTGGTCCTGCAGGACAATGGTCGGGACCATAGTTAATTATCTCCTCAACTTGCACAGCCTGCCTGACATTATCCGCTATGCTTTCACCCTCAACTTTGCCTTCTTCAAGCACCTTATTTAATAATATCTTAGCCCGCTCAATTACTTTTTTTCTTCGAGCAACCCGTACATCCTCAACTTTCTCTGCAACAATGTCTGCCTTACAAGGACCTACTCGATCTATACTTTCAAAAGCCGCTGCAAGGATTACCGTTTCAACTTTATCTAGAGATGTTGGCAGAGTTATCGTCCCAGTGCTTTTTCCGCCTTTTGACTCTAATTCTACTTCAATTCTACCTACTCTTGCAGATCGCTGTAATTCCCTAAGATCTAACTCACTACCAAGAAGGCCTTCTGTCTGACCAAATATGGCACCTACAACATCAGATTTCTCAATTACTCCATCTGCTTTAATAGTAGCTTTAATCATATATTTTGTTGTTGATGGATCAATTACCATTATTTCTTCACCTCACATAATATTCTTTGAAAAATAGCACCTTTATCCGCCCTACAGCAAATAATAGGTGGTGCACCCAATCTGCCTTCTTTACTTCAAACTACTGCTAGGTTAAGCGGTTAAACGAAACTGATTACCAATTAGATAATATACTTAGTTATTGCTATCTTTCAATACATACTTTGCGATATTATATAACTACATTAAACTTGCGCCATATTTAAATGTTGTGCCCTTATTCGATGTAGCGGTTTCACATGAATGAAAAGATTTACATTGGCGTGGCATGGCCCTACGCAAATGGCTCACTGCATCTTGGACATATGGCAGGATGTTACCTACCAGCAGACATTTTCGCCCGATTTTGCAGAATGAATGGAAAAGACGTGTTAATGGTTTCGGGGAGTGACGAACATGGCACACCTATTACAATTACAGCAGAAAAAGAAAACACAACACCACAGGCCATTGTAGATCGGTATAACAAGGAACATACAGAAAATATGAAGCAATTTGGTATTTCATTTGATCTTTTTACACGTACAACAACTGAGAATCATAAAAAAGTAGTGCAGGACCTCTTTTCAACCCTTTATAAAAACAAATATGTTTACAAAAGGAGCGTTGAGTCTTTTTACTGTGAAAAATGTAACCGCTTTTTGCCTGATCGTTACATCGAAGGGACCTGCCCATATTGTGGTAATGAAAACGCAAGAGGAGACCAATGTGACGAATGCGGTAAAATCTTAGATCCGCAAGATCTGCAGAATGTGAAATGTAAAATTTGTGGCAGTAGCCCCAAACTACGAACAAGTGAACATCTATTTCTTGCGTTAAGTAAATTTGAATCAAAATTGCTTGATTGGATAAGTGATAAAGGACATTGGAAGTCAAGCGTGATGAAATTTACCAGAAACTGGTTGGAAAATGGGCTGAAAGATAAAGCAATAACAAGAGATATGGAATGGGGTATAAAAGTTCCAGTTGAAGGTTTTGAAGACAAACGAATCTATGTATGGTTTGACGCGGTAACAGGATATCTATCTGCTAGTAAGGAATGGTCACAAAATTTGGGAAATCCCGATAAATGGGAAGAATGGTGGAAAAACAAACAGGCAAAACATTACTACTTTCTTGCAAAGGACAACATTCCATTTCACAGTTTAATCTGGCCGTCCATGCTCATGGGGTATGATGAATCCCTAGAGCTACCATACGATATACCTGCAAATGAATATCTAACATTGAGTGGCGAACAGTTTTCGAAAAGCCGTGGTGTAGCAGTTTGGGTCCCAGATATTCTTGAAAAATTTGATCCAGATGCCATTCGTTATTATCTATCCATTAACATGCCAGAGAACAAGGACACCAATTGGGCTTGGGATGATTTTGTAGCAAAGAACAATAATGAACTAGTGGGAACCTACGGCAACTTTGTCCATCGGGTTATTACTTTTGCACAGAAAAACTTCGGGGAGATACCTAAGCAAGGAATACTAAGTAATCTTGACAAAGAAGCACTTGAAAAAATAGAAACGGCATCAAAAGAGGTATCTGATGCGCTTGAAAAATGTAATTTTAAAATAGGTCTACGATCTGCTATGAACCTGTCCAAGTTTGGAAACCAGTATTTTGATCAGAACCAGCCATGGAAGCTTATAAAAGAGGATGAGGAAAGATGTGCAACTGTGCTTCATACTTGTCTTAAAATTGTAAAAGCACTTTCTATTCTTATGGCACCATATCTACCGTTCTCCTCTGATAAGATATGGAACATACTTGGTCACAAGGATTCCGTGCATATTGCTAGTTGGGATGATGCTTTGTCGGAGTTAAATGTTGGATATTCGCTAGAAAAACCGAAACCATTATTTAAGAAACTTTCATTAAAGGACATCATGATGGAGGCAGACCCATTCTCAAATCTAGATTTGCGTGTTGCAAAGGTAGTTGAAGTTAAAGATCACCCTGATGCGGACAAACTATATGTATTACAGGTTGACCTTGGAGATATTGGAGAAAGAGTTTTAGTTGCTGGTATGAAACCATATTACTCCAAGGGTGAACTCACGGGGAAAAACATTGTGATTGTTACAAATCTTAAACCAGCGACAATTCGTGGTGTCAAGTCAGATGGCATGCTACTAGCTGCTGGTGGTGGCACGGACACTGTAGTACTTCTTAATCCAGGTGATGCAAAACCTGGATCTGCAGTATTCATTGAAGGAATACCAAAAGAACCTGTAAATGTCTTAGAGTTTGAAGATTTTAAGCGAATTAAAATGACAGTTGGTGACAAACAGCAGGTAAAATACAAAGAAAAAATCCTGCAAAGTGAAAAAGGGCCAATTGTTACTGATAAAACTGTCGAGAAGGGAGTAAATATATCATAGTGGAGATGTAAAATGAGTGTTGTTACTGATACAAATCTACCGTTTAAAGTATTTAAGAAAGGCAAGGTAAGAGATGTTTACGAAATTGACGATAAACTTCTGCTTATCGTAACTGATCGGGTTTCTGCGTTTGACTATGTACTGGATGAACCAATACCATACAAGGGAATTTGCTTAACTCAAATATCGAAATTCTGGTTTGATTTTTTCAGAGACACTGTACCAAATCAGATGATTTCTGCCGATATTAACGAGTTTTCAGATGAACTAAAAAAACATAAAGAAGTTCTATCTGGGCGTAGTATGCTAGTAAGGAAGGCAGATGTATTTCCCATTGAATGCATAGTGCGGGGATATATTTCTGGTTCAGCATGGAAATCATACCAAAAGGATGGTACCGTCTGTCAAATGAAACTCCCAAGTGGGATGAGGGAATCTGAAAAATTTGATGAACCGTTATTTACTCCATCTACAAAGGAGGATACTGGACACGATATTAATATTTCATTTGAAAAAATGAAGGAGATAATCGGCGAAGAGGATGCAGAAAAAATCAAGGAACTTTCTCTTAAAATGTACAAGGATGGAGCAGAATATGCACGCAAAAATGGAATAATTATTGCTGATACAAAATTTGAATTCGGAAAAGTAGGAGATCAGATAATAGTTGTTGATGAGGTGCTCACTCCGGATTCATCACGTTTTTGGCCTGCTGATAGGTATGAACCTGGGAAGAGTCAGCCAAGCTTTGATAAGCAATTTGTGAGAGATTACTTATCAAGTACTGGATGGAATAAGAACTCCCAGCCACCTCATCTACCAGAGAACGTAATTTTGGAGACTCAAAATAAATATCAAGAAGCTTATGAGAAGATTACTGGCAAACAGTTTACGTTTCAACAAATCAGGAAAGAGTTATAGTAACTTCACTTTCTTTTTCAACATCTACTGCAACATAAATCTCAACCATATCATCGCCTTCTCTTTCTAGTAATATCTCCCCATTCTCGGCGCTGTAATTTCCTAAAGGTAATAGAAACTTTAAATGAGCTGTAATGTCTTTTTCAAGATCATTTTCCACCGTTGCAACATTTGAATTTTCATAGGTGTGATTTAGCCTGTACGACGGAATGGAATACTTTGGTTCCTTGTAATTGTATGAATCGATCTGACTGTTCCGAATATCAATAAGCCGGTAACCCCAGTATGAATCCTTTTCAGTACCGCTTGCAGCAGTAGTGGTAGTTATGTAAAGTGTATCATTTTGAACAGTAATATCATCATAATGCACATGTCCTGCAAGTACTGCGTCTACATCATATTTTTCTATCAAGGAAAGTAGTTCTTCTCGCCCCTCATATCCATTTTTAAACAAAGAATCATTTTTTGTGTCCCAAATAGGATTATGATGGAGAAGCATGAAGTTTAGTTTTGCATTGTTATCTTTTAAATCTTTCTCTATCCACTCAAGTTGCTCTTCCTGCACATAACCACCCCAGTTAAAAACAAGATATGAAATACCAAATCTAGCAAATTTAGGCCAATCATAGGAATTCACGCTAGTAAAATGATAGTCTCCATAGTCAAATGAATAGTTGAGAGGCCCAAAATATTCATTCCAAAATTTGAATCCATCTTGTCCACATTGAACGTATCCATCGTGATTGCCAGGGCACAAATAAGTAGGCACCTGAAACATTTGAAGGATGTCATAACATTTCTTGTATTCTATAGTGTATTCAAAAGGATACATCTGCCCAAAGACCAAATCGCCTGTTATTACAATAAAATCTGGATTTAAAAGATTTATTTCCTCTATGCACTTCTTTGCTGCCTTCCAACCAATGGTCTGCCATATATTTTCCTTAAGTCCCCTTGGATCTCCAATGTGGAAATCTGTAATATGAACAAATGTAAAGTTATCAGAAATCTCATCTGTTACACTTACAGCTCTTGGACGGCTACTTGACGAAAGTTCATCATTTTCTTCAATAACAATAGTAAGATTATATAATTCTTCTGGAGTGTCTAGCGGCACAGTTACTGTGGCATGGTATATTCCCTCAGTTTCCTGTATACCCTCAATTGCTAGTTCAATTTCATCTACAATAGGCTCGTAAGCCGTAGAAATGTACGCAGATACCTCATCAAAACTTTCTGATTGAAAATCAATGGTAAAGTTACCCTCTTTTTCAACTATAACAGGAATCGATGACCGAGGATAAAGAATATCTACATCTCCAGAAACACCAATACTTTGGGAAATATCGGGTTTAATTTGGTAGATAGCTTCTTTAGTCGGAGATAGAGTTGGTTTCTGTTGCATGGCCAATGAAACAAAACTACCAGAAAAAAGAATAACAGTCACAAATATTGAAACCACAATTATACGATGTTTGTAAATCATTTTTTGCTCCAAAAGACAATAACATTTATACGGATTTATATTTTTCTATTCATTATATACCGTGCATAAGGAGAAATACATAAGCCAGAAAAAACAAGTCTGCAACTCCCTAAAGACATATTTTTAGATATATATCAAAATATCTTAGATGAGAGGTGTGGAAAATGTATGAAGATTTTTTACAAAAATGTTTATCCTTTTTGAATTGGAGAACGCCAATCAAGGCCAGGGGTTCTCAACCCTAATTTTGGAATCAAAGCCGTTCTTCTTTTATGCTGGCTGTTGATCCTCATTTTTTTAATTCGCTCAACATCAGATTTTTTGACATCTGCATTCTTAATTATCTCTTGTATGCCGCGTTTCAGTTCCAATCCAACCAATATTTTATCTAATTTTTCATAACTGATCTGCAGTTCTTTTTCATCAGTCTGTCCCTTAAGCAGTCCTGCAGTTGGCGGTTTGGAAATTATCTCCCCTGGTATTTTTAGATATTTGGCCAGCCCCAAAATCTGAGTCTTATAGAGATCTCCGATTGGCATAATATCAACACCTCCATCGCCATACTTTGTAAAATAGCCAACCAATATTTCTGATTTATTTGAAGTGCCACATACAAGACTGTTTGTCATATTGGCATATTCAAAAAGCAGCACCATGCGCATTCTTGCTTTAATGTTAGCAAGTGCAAAGCTATTCGCTTTTAAAATGCAACTACTTTCTACACCTTTTACAACTGAAGTTATGTCCTTTTTTTCACACGACAAATCAAATTTTTCAACAAGAAGTTCAATATGTTTAATATCTGATTTGGGTGTTGTACCATCTGGCAAGAAAACACATTTTGTTTTGTCCTTACCCAAAACATCCTTACATAGAAGAGCAGTTACAGCTGAATCAATACCTCCAGACAATCCAATTACTACGCCTTCACATCCGGAGTTTTCAACGTATGTTTTGATGAAATCTTTGATAACAATAGCCGTTTCCTCAAGATTTATAGATAGATCAATATCCAAACAAATCACCCTTTGCCAAGTCATTAATACTTTTAATTCTTTTTAAATTAGCTACCGGTTCTATTTCCTAATTTCCTTATACATTGATTTTCCGTGTGAATCCATTGAAACAACCAATGGGCCGAATTCTTTTACCTTAAATATCCAAACAGCTTCAGGCATGCCCAGTTCATCAAGCCAATAGACGGCAGGTACTTCTTTTACCTTATCTGCAGCCAATGCTCCAGCACCACCGGTGTATGCTGTATATACCGCGCTATGTTTTTGTAGCGCCTTTTCGGTTCTTTCACCCATGCCACCTTTGCCAATTATAATATTTACACCATATTTTTCCATGAATTTGTCTTCGAAAATTTCCATACGACTGCTTGTTGTAGGACCTGCAGATATAACCTGCCATTCACCGTTTGTTTTTTTTATTAAAGGGCCGCAGTGATAAAGAGCCATTTCTGATGGGTCAAATGGAAGGGCATTTTTGTCTTTTCCAAGCATTATGTGATGCGCTTCGTCTCTTGCTGTAAATATTTTACCAGTAACATATACAATATCGCCGATTTTCAGTTTTTTTATCTCTCCTGAATTGACAGGTATCGTGAGATGATATTCCATTTTATTTCACCTCCCAACTCCCATTGGAATGTATAATCATATTTGCTCTTCTACCAGCCCAACATTGCACTGCAATTCCAACAGGTAGACTAGCTGGATGCCTGTGAGCCTTCTCGATGTGTACATCTAGAACAGTAGTTTTCCCTCCAAGACCCATCGGACCAATACCGCTATCATTTATTCGTCTGATGAGTTCTTCTTCCATTGCTGCAATAGTTTTATTATTATGCCGGTTGCCGACTGGCCGGAGTAGAGATCTTTTCCCTAGTTTTAATGCCAAGTCTGCACCGCCCCCTATTCCCACACCAACAACAGTAGGTGGGCAGGGATTTCCACCGGCTTTTATCATTTCCTCTACTACAAAGTCCTTTACCCCTTCCATTCCAACACCCGGTTTTAACATTCCAAGTTTACTCATGTTTTCACTTCCACCACCTTTTGGTAGAGCAGTTATATGTACATCACCACCATTAGTAAAATCCCATGTAATATACGGAATATAATCTCCAGTGTTGTCTTTATGATTCTTTTGAGTAAATGGATCAACAGTATTGGGACGCAATGGAATCTCCTTGGTAGCCTCCTTAACTGCATCTGTGATTAATCCCTTAATTTTGGTAATATGTGGGAATTCTACACCTACTTCTACAAAAAAAGTTTGAATACCTGTATCCTGACACATAGGGCGTTTTGATTTTTTTGCCAAATCTATGTTTTTAAGTATGGCATCTATCTGTATTTTTGCCACGCCATCCTCGATTTTATATGCTTGTTTTAACGCATTTATTACATCATCTGGCAGTTCTGTTTCCGCCTTTCTCATAAGTTGAACTATACCTTTCTTTACATCTTCATAATCCATCCAATCACTCTTCCTTGAAAGTTAAAACTAAGGTTTACCTCCTTAAAATCTCAAGAAAGAAACAATTAGGCGTTATATAACAGTTATCAACCTAACGGCCTTTGATTTATTGGAAACATAAGACTTTTAGATGGGTAGGTGAATACGTCTGCCAATGGTTGAGGAGATGGAATGATCCTAGGCATATTTCCAATAGCTCCCATGCTTCTAGCTTTACTTCTCCCTACAATATACTGTCTAAAATGGAAAAAAGACAGCCTGAAAAAAGTAGTGTTGATCTTCATATGTTGTATCTTGATAGTCGTGTTATATCCGATCACTACAATGTTGAACAATTACATCGGGCCAAATCTTGGATATTTCTTAGGAAAATTAATTCTTTTTACTATTCTCCCATTGATCACGCTTTCCTATCTTGAAAAATGGAAAATCAGAGATGCTTTAGTCAAACTAGGGATACAAAAGAGGAACCTTAGAAAAAGCGTAATCCTAGGAGTTGTTGTTTTAGTTATAACCGTAATCATCGCGTTAATTTGTTGCTGGGGAACAAAAGGAGATAACTCAGTACTGTGGAACGCAATTATGTTCTTTGATGCGTTTAATGAAGAATTTCTCTTCAGAGGAGTTTTGCTTTTGTATCTATGGAAAATAACAGACATCAGAGTTGCCTACGCAACCTCAATTCTTGCGTTCATACTTGCTCATCCTCAGCATTTTTCATCTTTGTTTTTAATCAGTACCATTGTACAAGGAACACTACTTGCAATCATCACCCATAGAACAAAAAACATTATTGGACCGTGGATTTCACATGGATTCAACAGAGTTATTCCTCAATTATTAAGAGCACTGCTATTCTAAGTAGCAAAAAAAAGAATTGAAAAAAAGGGAAAAAGAGAAGTGGTTGTTGGTTTTATTTTGCATTTCCGATTTCATCTAATGCTTCTGGATTAGCAAGTGTTGATGTGTCTCCAGTATCTTTGCCCATTGCCTTAGATCGAATGACACGCCGCATGATTTTTCCACTTCGGGTTTTAGGAACATCATTTACAAACCATATCTCGTCAGGACGGGCGATTTTACCCATTTCATTTCCAACATGTTCTCTCAGCTGTTTTCTTAGCTCCTCTGTCGGATCTACACCACCTTTCAGCACTACATACGACGTGATTGACTCTCCCTTAATGCCATGTGGTTTGCCAATGACGGCTGCCTCAGCAACCATTGGATGGCTTACCAAAGCCGATTCCACTTCAGAATTTCCGATTCTATGTCCCGATACATTAAGCACATCGTCTGCACGTCCCTGAATCCAGAAGTAATTGTCATCGTCTTTTCGTGTTACATCTCCAGCAAGATAAATGCCTTCAAATTTGTTCCAATATGTGTCTTTGTACCGCTCTGGGTTCTTGTATATACCATGTAGCATACCTGGCCATGGACGAGTTAACACCAAATTTCCTCCAGCATTTTGAACCGACTCTGCATTTTCATTATATACATCAGCAGAGAGACCTGGCAACGGTCTTGTTGCAGAACCAGGCTTAAGCGGCGTGATTGGTAATGGAGATATAACAAAGTGACCTGTTTCGGTCTGCCACCATGTATCCATAATCTGACAATTTTCATTACCTATATGCTTGTAGTACCACATCCATGCTTCAGGATTTATCGGTTCGCCAACAGATCCAAGAAGTCTAAGTGTACTCAAATCATGTTTCTTAACCCATTCTTCACCATATTTCATAAAAAACCGGATGCTGGTTGGCGAAGTATATAGAGTTGTTACATTGTATTTTTCTATGATTTCCCACCATCTGTCAGGTCCAGGAAAATTTGGTGCACCTTCATATATAACCGATGTTGAACCAAGAATTAACGGAGCGTACACGATATACGAATGACCAGTTATCCATCCAATATCAGCAGCACACCACCAGATGTCTTCATCCTTCATGTCAAACACCCATTTAAGAGTATAAGCAGTACCAACAGCATAACCACCATGTGCATGTATTATACCTTTTGGTTTACCAGTGGTACCAGAAGTGTAAAGGAAAAATAATGGATCATTTGCATCTAATTTCTCAGTCTCACACTCCTTAGGTGCATCATAAACAAGATCATGCCACCAAACATCTCTGCCAGCAGTCCAAGGAACTCCATCACCAGTACGCTTGTACACAATGACATGCTCAACACTTGGTGCATCTTCCAATGCCACATCAGCTTGTTCTTTCAGATAAACTTTCTTACCACGTCTCCAAAAACCATCGCAAGTGATAACAACCTTAGCCTCACAGTCGTTAACTCTATCGCGGAAAGCAAGTGCACTGAAACCAGAGAACACAACAGAATGGATGGCACCTATCTTAGCACAAGCAAGCATAGCAATAGGCAATTCAGGAAGCATTGGCATGTAAATACCCACACGATCTCCTTTTTTCACACCTAGTTTTTTCAGAGAATTGGCAAGCTTATTTACTTCAATGTAAAGATCGTTATAGGTTAATTTTCGTACATCACCTGGCTCGCCTTCAAAAATAAATGCAACTTTGTTTTTACGCCAGGATTTAGCATGTTTATCAAGTGCATCATGCACTATGTTATACTTAGCGCCTACAAACCATTTAGCCCATGGAGCATCCCACTCCACAACTTTCTTGTAAGGTTCGTACCATTCAACAAGCTCTTTTGAAATCTCTTCCCAGAACCATTCCGAATTCTCGGCTTTCTTATAAAGCTCGTCAATGTCCGTTATATCGTGCTTCTTCATCCATTGCTTAACATTTGTTTGATTTACAAAATCTTCTTTGGGCTTAAAAACACGCTTTTCGTCCAGTAATACCGAGATATTTTCCTCCGCCATATTTTCACCTTCTTTTACATTTTCAATAATTCTTTTCAATACTTTCCCATGTGTTCAAATAAATCTATTCCCCCTAGATATCTCCCGGAAGTGCACCTGTAAGCATTGCATACTCTTTGAAATTTTCAACCCAATCAAACTCAAGATCAACTTCATCCTCAGACATTCCCCTTATTTTTTTAAAGGTGTATTTTCCTTCTGTTTTTATCAGTTCTTCAAGGGATGCAAACCTTTTAGATTTATAAACCGGGTAGAATGTAGATTGATTGACACCATCCAACGTTCGAACATGTTCTCTGAGAAACTTGCTAACCGTTTCTTTGGAATCAGCAGCAACGTTCATAAGGATATCTTCATCCCCGAGAGAATACGAAACGTAAATTGGGAAGAGATTGAATGAATACCTATGGTCAACTAGTTGATCATATATTTTTTTGTAATGTTGTGGATGAGTATAGATGCGGATTAAGTATCTCTGGATATTTTCTGGTTTCTTTTTTGGAATTGGGAAAAAGATCGGTTTCATAAGTGATATCGTTTTCGTATGGTGAATTTCATCACATTTGACGATGTCTTCTGTGATAAATTTGGTGATGCCATCTGGTTCATCTACATCAAAAATTATTCCAACATTCATCATTCCTTCTGACTGAGTGGCATACAGCGGGGTAGCCGTCTCAGACATATCCTCTTTCATTTTATTTTCGACATAATTCCAAACTCTGCTTATGTCGGTTTTTGGGTACAATCTCGCTATCATTAACATTTTATTTTTCCCCCCACATTATATATTAGGGATTGCCTGGAATATATTTACCATATAAGTACTTTTTCACCGTGTTATTTCAAAGGGAAATCTGCAAATAATTTAAGTAGTAATCCTATATATGCCTTAATACCCTACAAAGTTTAAAATCAAAGCAATTAGGGGAGGTCTATTCATATGGGAAAAAGTATAGTTCAAAAGATTTTAGAAGAGCATATTGTAGAAGGTAAGTATAAACCTGGAGAAGAAATCGGCGTTAAAATTGATCAAACTTTGACTCAGGACGCAACTGGAACTATGGCATATCTTCAATTTGAAGCCATGGATGTTCCAAATGTCAAGACAGAGTTGTCAGTTAGCTATGTAGATCACAATACAGTTCAGATAGGTTTTGAGAACGCAGATGATCACAAGTATCTCCAAACAATAGCAAAAAAGTATGGAATATATTACTCTCGTGCTGGAAACGGGATATGTCATCAACTTCATTTAGAGCGATTTGGCAGACCTGGTAAGACATTGCTTGGATCTGATTCACATACTCCTACAGGCGGTGGCATCGGGATGATAGCCATTGGCGCCGGTGGACTAGATGTTGCAGCAGCCATGGCAGGTGAGCCTTTCCGCATGACATGTCCAAAGGTTGTAAAAATCAATCTTAAAGGCAAATTGAAGCCATGGGCAAGTGCTAAAGATGTTGTACTAAAGGTGTTGGAGATGTTTACAACTCATGGCAACGTGGGAAGAGTATTTGAATACGGTGGTGAAGGCGTTAAAACTCTTACGGTACCGGAAAGAGCAACTATAACGAACATGGGCGCAGAGTGTGGTGTAACCACTTCTGTTTTCCCAAGCGATAAGGAAACAAAGAATTTCCTCGAAGCGCAGGAAAGAGGAGATCAGTGGGTGGAATTAAAAGCAGATCCTGATGCAGGATATGAACGTGTTGTAGACCTTGACCTTAATGATATCGAACCGCTTACTGCGACACCCCACAGCCCTGGCAATATAGCAAAAGTAAAGGACATGAATGAAATGGAAGTTAATCAGGTTGCCATGGGTAGCTGCACTAATTCTTCATATAGAGATATGATGATATTTGCAGAGCTGCTCAAGGGGCATACAATACATCCCAACGTAAGTGTGGTTGTTAGTCCCGGTTCAAAGCAAGTACTTGAGATGCTTGCAAAGAATGGGAGATTGGCCGAGTTGATCGCTTCGGGAGTAAGAATGGCAGAGAATGCTTGCGGGTTCTGTATAGGAAACAGTCAATCACCACAAACCGAAGCAGTATCACTTCGTACAAGTAACAGGAATTTCCTTGGCCGCTCGGGCACAAAAAGTGCAAATGTTTATCTGGTGAGTCCAGAAACTGCAGCCGCAGCAGCAATTACAGGCAAGTTCATTGACCCCAGAGATCTGGAAAAACAAGGGATAAAATATCCTAATGTAGAGATGCCAGAGAAATTCACCATAAATGATGATATGATCATACCGCCATCTGAGGACAGAAATGTGGAACTATATCGAGGACCAAACATTGGAGACCCGCCAAAAAACGAACCCCTCCCCGAAAGCATTGGAGCAGAAGTGACGATAAAGGTGGGAGATGAGATAACCACAGATCACATAATTCCAGCTGGAAGCAAGATGAAGTATCGATCCAATGTCCCAAAATACTCTGAGTTCCTATTTGAAGTTGTAGATGATACATTTCACGATAGAGCTAAAAAGATTAAGGAAGGTGGGGATTACAACATCATTGTAAGCGGGATAAGCTATGGACAAGGTTCCTCCAGAGAACATGCTGCTTTATGTCCTATGTATCTGGGCGTTAAGGCAGTAATTGCCAAGAGTATGGAACGTATACATAAAGCAAATCTTGTCAACTTTGGGATTGTCCCGTTAATCTTTACAAATGAAGGAGACTACGATGATATCTCGCAGGGTGATAAATTAGATATACCTAGTGTGAGGAATGCTCTCTCTGGAACCGATAACACATTAAAAGTGATGAACAAAACAAAGGGTACTGAATTTGAGGTAAAATATGAGCTCTCCAAACTTGAGAGAGAGAAGATATTAGCAGGTGGCACCTTAAATGTTATAGCAAAAAAGAAAGGAGGTTAAAAAAATGGCACAAAAAGGGATAAGAGAATATGATGCTAAACGCATGATGGTAAAAGCTCTACCAGAATATTCTGATGGAGCATTTAGCTTAGATACAAATCAAGCGATAATCGGACCAGAAACCGACCTGAAAAAGCTGGTAAAGGAAAATCCATGGTTAGAAACAGAGAAATTGGTTGCAAAACCTGATCAACTTTTTGGAAAACGAGGAAAAAACAATCTTCTCTACGTTAACAAAAGTTGGAATGATGTTAAAAAGTGGGTAAAAGAAAGAATGGGCAAAAAGGTTACGATAACGCAAACAACCGGTAAAACTACTGGGATATTAACCCACTTTCTTGTTGAACAATTTGTACCGCATGATGAAGAATATTACCTTGCCATAACCACTCATAGAGAAAAGGATACCATTCATTTCTCCCCAAAGGGCGGAGTAGATATCGAAGAGGTATGGGACACCGTTGTTACATTAGATATCCCAATTCTATCTACAATAGATGACGTCAACATCGAGGGATTTCTTCCAGGTGAATTAAAAGATAAAAAGAAGATAGTAGCTGATTTCATCAAGGCACTTTACAAAATGATTGTCGACTACCATATTGTCTATCTAGAACTGAATCCATTTACCTTTGTTGACAACACCATAGTGCCGCTAGACACTGTAGCTAAGGTGGACGACTATGCATCCTATCAATGCGCAGAGAAATGGGGAGATTTAAAGTTTCCTAGCCCGTTTGGTCTATTAAAAACTCCTGAAGAGGAGCATATCAGCGAATTAGATGAAAGGACAGGCGCCTCTCTCAAACTCACAGTATTGAATCCAAAAGGTCGGATTTGGAACCTTGTGGCTGGCGGGGGAGCTAGTGTAATATATGCAGACACAGTAGCTGACCTTGGATTCGCAGGGGAACTAGCCAACTATGGTGAATATAGTGGTAATCCCACCACCGAACTGACATACAAGTACACAAAGACTGTACTAGATCTTATGACTCGTGAAAAGGATTCAAAAGGTAAACCGAAATTCCTAATTGTTGGTGGAGGAATTGCAAACTTTACTGATGTAGCAAAAACATTCACAGGAATTATTCAGGCAATTGAGGAATACGCAGATAAACTCAAAAAAACCAATGTGAAAATATATGTGAGACGTGGGGGGCCAAACTACAAAGAAGGACTTCAAAATATGAAAAATATGGGCAAGAAACTTGGAATACCAACTGAAGTATATGGACCAGAGACTCATATGACAAAAATTGTTTCCATGGCCTTAAAGGAAAAGGAGGTGAGCTAAAATGGAGGATTTCGAACTTTTTGATGAAAACACAAAGGCATTTATCCACGGTACACAACAGAGAGCTGCCCAGCGAATGCTTGATTTTGATTTCATGAGTCAAAGAAAAGAGCCAAGTGTCGCAGGGTTCATTACTCCAACAGGAGGTGGTTACTACAAATTGTTCTGGGGAACAAAAGAGATAAGAATACCCAGATACACGAGCATGAAAGAAGCAGCAAAAGCACAACCTAAGGCTGATGTAATGGTTAATTTTGCTTCCGAACGTTCATGCGCTGAGACAACTATGGAAGCTTTAGAAACCGATACAATTCGCACTATTATAATGATAGCCGAAGGTGTACCACAGCGCGATGTAAGAAAAATTGCTAAGTTAGCAAAAGAGAAAAACAAATGGATTATTGGACCCGCAACTGTAGGTGGCATCAAACCAGGTGCCTTCAAAATCGGAAACGCAGCAGGCACCATGCAGAATATCAAGGACACAAAGCTCTACCGTCGTGGCTCAGTAGGTTTTGTATCTGTGTCTGGAGGGCTGTCAAACGAAGGTTACAATATCGTAGCAAGAAATACTGATGGAATATACGAGGGGTACGCTGTTGGCGGTGATGTTTATCCTGCTTCCACGCTAATAGATCATTTACTTAGATTTGAGAAAAATCCAAACATCAAGATGATGGTCTCTCTTGGTGAAGTCGGAGGGAAAGACGAATATGAAATTGTCGAGGCAATAAAAGCTGGTAAACTCACTAAACCTCTTGTGATATGGGTCACAGGTACGTGTGCAGAAATGTTACCTGGCGGAGTGCAATTTGGCCATGCAGGAGCAAAATCAGATTCAAAAGCTGATACTGCAGAAGCAAAGAACAATGCTCTAAGAGAAGTTGGCGTCGTCGTTCCAGAGTCATTTGATGATTATGGTGAAAAAATAAAGGAAACTTTTGATAAATTAAAGAAGGAAGGAAAAATTGAACCCATAGAGGAAATCACACCTCCACACATACCAATGGATTACAAGCAAGCCGTAGCTGAAAATCTTGTAAGGAAATCAACAAACTTCATTTCCACAATTTGTGATGAGACTGGTGAAGTGCATAACTACTGCGGTGAACCAATAGGCGAAGTTATAAAGAAAGGATATGGCCTCGGTGGAGTAATAGGGCTTCTGTGGTTCAAAAAAGACATTCCGCAATATGCAAGGGATTTCATAGAACTCGTGCTACAGATAGTTGCTGATCATGGCCCTGCTGTTTCAGGTGCACATAACACCATTGTAACTGCAAGGGCAGGCAAAAGCCTTATTGAGTCTATTATCAGTGGGATTGTAACAATTGGACCGAGATTTGGTGGTGCAGTGAATGGTGCAGCAAAACACTTCACATGGGGTCTTGAAAAAAATATGGATCCCAGAGACTTTGTAGATGATATGAAAAAGAAAAACATAAGGATACAGGGAATCGGCCATCGCATACACAGTGTAGATAACCCGGACGTCCGAGTGGAACTAATGATCGGTTTTGCACGTAAACACTTCCCAAAAACCCCGCTTTTGGACTTTGCCCTATCAGTACAAGGTGTTACAACTATGAAGAAAAATACGCTTATTCTCAACGTTGATGGTTGTATTGGAGTATTGTTTGTCGATATGCTAAGGAATCTTGGATACGATGATGACGAAATCAAAGAGATGGTTGATATGGGATTCTTCAATGCTTTCTTCATTATAGGTAGGACAATAGGATTCATGGGCCATTACTTTGACCAGAAGAGATTACAATCAGGATTGTACAGACATCCATGGGATGATATTTTGTATGATGTTCCAGATAAACCTGAGAAGGTAAGATAAGAATGTGGAGGAAAATGTAATGAGTAATTCAGATGAAAAAATCATTTACACAAAAGTTGATGAAGCACCATCACTCGCAACATACTCTTTTCTTCCTATCGTCAAAAATTTTACTGATGCAGCAGAGGTTGTCGTTGAAACAAGAAATATTTCTTTAGCTGGAAGAGTTACTGCAAACTTTCCTGAAAAACTTACTGAAAGTCAAAGAATACCTAACGATTTGGAAGAATTAGGTAAACTTGTAAAAAAACCAGAGGCAAATATCATCAAACTGCCCTGTATCAGTGCTTCAGTTCCTCAGTTAAACGCAGTCATTAAAGAATTACAGGAACAGGGATACAACTTACCATCATATCCAGAAGAACCGGAAAATGAGGAAGAAGAAAAAATTAAAGCTAGATATGACAAGGTTAAAGGAAGTGCAGTAAACCCTGTGCTACGAGAAGGAAATTCAGATCGTAGAGTTCCAGGTCCAGTAAAAAATTATGCAAAAAAGAACCCACATCCAATGGGCGAATGGTCCTCAGATTCTAAATCACATGTTGTATACATGGATAGTGGAGACCTCCATTCAACTGAAAAATCCACGATGATAACAAAGGAGACTGCAGGTAACTCTAAAATCGTGTTTTTAAATGAATCTGGTAAAGAAAAAATTCTCAAAGAAACACTTCAATTGATTGATAAGGAAATCATTGATGCTGCTGTGATGAATAAACATGCTTTACGATCCTTCCTTGAAGAACAAATCAAAGATGCGAAAGAAAAAGACATTTTATTCTCTGTTCATTTGAAAGCAACAATGATGAAAGTATCAGACCCCATCATTTTTGGTCATGTAGTTTCTGTTTATTTCAAGGATGTTTTTGAAAAACATGCATCAACCTTTAAGGAACTAGGTATCAGCCCTAACAATGGACTTGGAGATATTTATGCGAAAATCCAGGATTTACCAGAAGATAAAGGAAAGGAGATAGAAGCCGACATCAAAGCATGTTATGAAAATGGGCCAAAACTTGCCATGGTAAACTCTGATAAAGGGATTACTAACCTGCATGTTCCTAGTGACACCATCATTGATGCATCGATGCCTGCCGCAATTCGAAATTCAGGCAGAATGTGGGGCTCAGATGGAGAACTTCATGACACAAAATTTGTGATACCTGACAGCAGCTATGCTGGAATCTATGAGAAAGTCATTGATTTCTGTAAAGAACATGGTGCTTTTGATCCTTCAACTATGGGGACTGTTCAAAATGTAGGTTTAATGGCGCAAAAGGCTGAAGAATATGGTTCTCATGATAAAACCTTTCAAATTCCTGGTGATGGAACAGTTCATGTTGTCTCAGAATCAGGTCAAACATTGCTTGAGCAACCAGTTGAAGAAGGCGATATCTTTCGTATGTGCCAGGCAAAAGATCTTCCAATTCAGGACTGGGTGAAACTTGCAGTGAACAGAACAAAAACCACCGGATTTCCTGCCGTTTTTTGGTTGGATAAAGACAGAGCTCATGATGCTCAACTTATAGAAAAAGTACAACGATACCTCAAAGATCATGATACCACTGATTTGGACATTCAGATTATGACTCCTGAAAAAGCAACACAGTATTCATGTGAACGGATCAAACAAGGGAAAAATACCATTGCAGTAACTGGTAACGTTCTTCGTGATTATCTTACAGATTTATTTCCAATTATTGAAGTAGGTACAAGTGCAAAAATGCTTTCTATTGTTCCGCTGATGAATGGTGGAGGATTATTTGAAACCGGCGCAGGTGGTTCTGCTCCAAAACATGTTCAGCAGTTTAGAGCAGAAAATCATTTACGATGGGATTCTCTTGGAGAATTCTTAGCACTTGCTCCATCTTTAGAACACCTAAGCAAGAGAACAAATAATGAAAAAGCGCACATTTTAGCTGAAACACTGGATCAAGCAACAGAAAAATACCTGGAAAACAACAAATCACCTTCTCGAGTTGTTAACGAATTGGATAATCGAGGTAGTCATTTCTATTTAACGTTATACTGGGCACAAGCACTTGCTGAGCAAACAAAAGATGGTGAACTTAAAGAACGGTTTTCAAAACTTGCTAAAGAACTAGCAGACAATGAGTCAAAGATTATCGATGAATTACTTGCAGTGCAAGGTCAATCTGTAGATCTCAGTGGGTACTATAAACCAGATGATGAACTGGCAATAAAAGCAATGCGTCCAAGTGAAACATTTAACAATGCTTTAGAAGTAATATAAGTATGGTTAATCTTACTCATTCAATAATTGAAGAGGGTTTTTCTACCGAAATCCTCTTATAACTCTTTTTTTAATTGCTTCATTATGAATCTTTGTTATAATATGGGGCGAGTTAATTCTTTTTGTTTTCTTTTCTTAGTTGATTTGGTTAAGAGAGTTAAGGATACATTACTATGAACCTTAAAGGCTGTATTGAAGAAGTAAAGCTGGCCATAGATGAACTTGTGGAGATGAATAATTCAGTTCCGGTGATTGTTGAGGGTGTAAAAGATCGGCGTGCATTACGAAAATTAGGATTGACGGGAAAAATTATTACTATCAATAAAGGAATGTCTCTTTCCGATTTTTCTGATTGGGTTAGTGAACAGTATGAAAAAGTGATTATTCTTTCTGATTGGGATCGTCGTGGTGGTTCGATTTGTCGGCGGCTAAAAGAATTGTTGAAAGGGCGAGTAATTTATGACGTAACGGTTCGGCAGCGGTTGAGTAAATTTGCAATGATAAAAAAAGTAGAAGGGATTCCTTCTTGGCTTGAGACAATGATGGTGAAGTTAAATCATTTATAAATTTTCAATCCTCAAAAATAAATAATTCATCAATTGTAGTTTTTAATGCTTTAGCAACATCATAAGCAAGTTTTAGAGAAGGATTATATTTTCCTTTTTCAAGAAATACTATAGTTTCACGACGCACTCCCACTTTTTTGGCTAAATCTTCCTGTGTCAAATCATACCGCGCTCTGAGCTCTTTGATCCTTGTTCTCATTTCATTTACCTGCCCGATCGTAGTAAAACACGGAAAGAAGACACACAATCAGGCTCCCTCCAAAAAGAAATACAAATGCGGGGGCGAATAGTTCGGTGCTGCTGTGAGTCAGATATATGTATACAATTGTTCCAATTCCGAAAAATATTGTGTACATAAAAGCATTTCTTGTTGCCCTGCCAACAATCATTTCCAATCTCTCGTCGCTTAGATTGTATATTGCAAAGTAGGGAATAAAACTAAGGAAGCATAGGAAAACGGTCTTTCCCTCAACAAAATACAATACACTCACAGCGGATAGAAAACCCAAATACCAAAGTATGTTTTTCATTTTGCATCTCCTTTTTTTACAAGGCATAGATAAGATGCAATAAAAACGAAACCTGAAACTAGTACCACAACTGCTGTAACTCGACTTCCTGATAGTTCATAATCAAATAAGATTTCAAAAAGGAGAGGGGCAAAAACTGCACTCCAAATTGCAGCTATAAAGCCATAATATCCAGCTTTATAATTGACTTGTACTAACCGTTCATCTTTAGCAGGTAATCCTTTTCTAATGTTCTTCAACCTATCCCAAATAATGTAAGTAGCAGATACAATTAAAATCAATACTATAACTATAGAAATTATATCAAAAAATTCAAAAGATTCTTTGGCAGTCAAATAAATTATTAATGTTAAGATAACAAGTATTGATATTCCAAATCCTAAAATGATTGCTATTTTTCCTTTCATGTTTGATCACCTTTAGTTGTTTTTTTCTAACATTTTATTAATCATTTCTAACTTTATGTTATATATATCTAACATCAACTATTTATAGTTTTTCTAAAGAATTCCAAGAATGTTTTAGCATATACTTTTAAAGAAAAGTTATGATAAGCGAAATGAAAACAGATATTTTGGTGGAAAAGATGGCATGGGAAACCATTGATATTTACTATTTTTCAGGAACAGGAAACACACTGTTGGTCATTAAAAAGATAAAAGACACTTTTGAGAAAAAAGGACGGAATGTAAATATTTATCGCATCGAAAAAACAAATCCAGAAGAAATTGATGTTGATCATGCCATCGGACTTGGGTTTCCAGTTGCAGAACAGGGAACCTATCCATTCGTATGGGATTTCATCAAATCTCTCCCTAAAGCAGAAGATACACCAATATTCATGGTAGATACATTGATGACTTATTCTGGTGGCATAGTGGGTCCTGTAAAAAGAATTGTTAAAAACAAGGGCTATACTCCTATCGGCGCAAAGGAAATTTTGATGCCAAATAATCTATTCCCAAGAAGAATAATCCAAGATAAAAAAGAAAGGAAAATCCAGAAGGGACTTGTGAAATCGGAACAATTCGCAAATGATATTCTGGATGGGCGGTCAAGATGGACAAGGATTCCGATATTATCCGATCTAATGTCATTATTTTCTCGGAAAGATTGGAGTTGGTCGCTTTTTAGAGTGATTTTTAGATTAAGGGTAGATAAAGACAGATGCACCCAATGTGGACTATGTGTCAAACTATGCCCAATAAACAACATAGAAATGAAGGGATACCCAGAAATTAAGAATAAATGCATTTATTGTATGCGATGTATCTCATTTTGTCCAACAAGAGCAATCTATAAGGGAAAAAACAACTATAAACGCTATAGAACAGTTAAGGCAAATGAGTTATTGGAAGAAGAAAGCGTTTAAGAACGCGGCAAATATACAAAAGTGAAAATGACCGGAAAATTGGTGAAAACTGTAATTGCCGTAGTGTTAATTTTATCTGTAATAGGTTTTCTAGGTTATAACTATAATGCAGATGTTGAAGCCATAAGTAACATCGAAGTAAAGCTAGATGATATCGATCTTACAAACATTAACTTTACATCCTTTAAGCTAAAACTAGATGTAAATATCTCCAATCCAACAAATCAACATATATCTAATCTTTCATCAAATTTTGATATCTATATTGCTGAAAACTATGTTGGGAAAGGAAATTTTTCAAAGGTTTCAATTCCCGCATCTTCTCACTGTAGTAAAGACATTTTCGTCACCATATATTATAGTGGTTTGGCAGATGCAGCAGTCGATGTAATTAAAAACATTATAGCTAACGAAGAATTTAATCTTACTATTGACGGGGAAATAAGTGGAAATGCACTGTTCGGTCTAACTACAGTATCACAGAGTTTTAAAGCAATCCAAACTTACCCTTAGCCCACAGATTGGCTCATAAGTATGTTTTTTAAAATACTGCCATGCATCCCATAGCATTGTTCAAACTGTTTCTTCAATCATAGGGAATAATTGTTTATCTTTGAAACCACGTTGCTGCATAGCACCAGAAGGGCAGGCACCAACACAAGCACCACATCCCTTACATAACGGCTCGGTAATCTTTGCATGGGATTTACCATCGTCTTCTTCTACAAGTTCTATTGCATTATATGAACAAACAGATACGCAAATGCCGCAACCAGAACAAGCATCCTCATCTACACAAGCAACCTGTGGCTCTGCTTCAAGTTCCTTTTTGGATAAAATATTTGCAGCACGACTAGCGGCACCGCTTGCCTGAGACACTGAATCCTGAATATCTTTAGGCCCCTGACAACAGCCAGCAAGGAAAACACCATCAGTAAATGTATCCATTGGTCGAAGTTTGGGATGTGCCTCGAGATAGAAACCATCGGCACTTTGAGACAGGTGAAGAACCCTGGTAAAATCATCAGCATCAGCTCTTGGTACTAATTCGGGAACAAGAACCACCATGTCTGTATTTATCTCAAAGAGTTTGCTAGTCATCGTGTCAAAAACATCCATCTTGAGGTGATCTTCTGCCTTTCTCACGTCGGAAGGTTTTCCTCTAAAAAAATTAGTATTCTGCCCTCCTCGAATCTTTCGATAGAATTCTTCATAACCCTTTCCAAAAGAGCGTATATCTGTATAACACACATTTATCTCTACATCATCACCAAGTTTTTCCTTTAAAAGATAAACTTGTTTTAATGCACTCATACAACCAATACGACAACACCATGTACAGGACGTTTCATCACGAGATCCGACACACAGGACAAAAGTAATGCTTTTTGGCTTTTCTCCATTAGAAGGGCATAGTATCTCTCCCACAGTAGGACCAGATGAACTAATCAATCGCTCCATCTCAAGTGTCGTAATAACATTGTCATATCGTGAATAGCCATACTCATATACACTAGCTGGATCTAGCAAATCATAACCTGTAGCAACAACAATCGAGCCAACATCAAGTTCTACGATCTCTTCTTTTTGTTTGAAGTCAATGGCATCGGCTTCACATGCTTCCACACAAAGCGGACCTTTACCGCATTTGCCACGGGTAATCATCAAGCAATTCTCAGAGTCAATTGTACATTTCAATGGTATGGCTTGTGGAAACGGTATGTAAATTGCACTACGTTTGCCCATCCCCATATCAAATTCACTAGAAATACGGTCTTTCAATCTACATGCACTTACACAATCACCACAACCAGTACATTTGACCATATCCACATATCTGGGTTTCTTCTTAACCTTGACAGTATAATTTCCGATATTGCCTTCAACACTTTCAATCTCAGAATATGTAAGCAATTCAATATTTGGATGATTTGCAATCTCCATCATCTTTGGGGTCAAGATGCATGCAGAACAATCAAGAGTTGGGAATGTCTTATCTAGTTGTGCCATCCGTCCGCCAATACTCGGGGTTTTTTCAACTAAATAAGTCTTAAATCCTTTATCTGCAAGATCTAACGATGCTTGAATGCCAGAGATGCCGCCACCAACAACAAGTGCATTTGGATTAACAGAAATTTTGGATCTCTCTAATGGTTCCAAAAGACGTGCCTTAGCAACAGCTCCGCGAACCAACGCCTCTGCTTTTTGAGTAGCTCGCTCTTTATCATCATGGACCCACGAACATTGCTCCCGAACATTTGCTATTTCTAAATTAAATGCATTAACGCCTCCAGTTTCAACCACACCACGGAAGGTATGCTCATGCATTCTAGGAGAGCAGCAGGCAATAACAACACCGTCAAGCTTGTGTTTTTTAATCGAATCTTTAATAAGTTTGGCACCTGTATCAGAACACATATATTTGTAATCCTTACTAACAACAACATTGCCAAGATTTGAAGCATATTTCGCAAGTCGCTTAACATCCACTACTGAAGCAATGTTTATGCCACAATGGCAAACAAACACGCCGATTTTGTCGCTCATGGTTATTTTCCCCCAATCTTAATCTTATCAACAGGGCTAAGATTCAGATCCATCCCAAGCCTATTTTTATCTATGCCAAATGCAAGACCCAATAGCTGGGTGAGATAAACAACAGGTACATCAAGTTTTGCTGCTACAGTTTCTCCAGCCTTTGTTTGTTTAGAATCAAACATCCGGTGACACCATGGGCATACATCAACAAAAACATCAAAGCCCTGCTCTTGAACTGCCACTAGTTTCTGACCAGTTTTAGTAAGTGCTGATTCGGGAAGATTTGCCTGGATCATTGCACCACAACAATCAAGTTTTTCAGCATAATCAAGTGGTTTTGCACCCAGAGCTTTTAGCACCATCTCCATTTTCTGCGGATTTTCAGAATCTACCGGTCGTCCAACCTCGCTTGGTCGGATCAAATGACATCCATAATGTGTAGCAACCTTTAAGTTCTCAAGCGGTTTTTTAACTAATTTCTTTATTCTATCAATGCCAACATGATCGTGCAATAAATCAACTATATTAACGAGATTGCCCGAGCCGTTATATTGTAAATCTTCAGAAGAAAGCATCCCATCTATTCGGTCTCTCATTTCTGCATTATTTTCCATTATTCGTTGACATTCACTAAATGACAAATGACACACAGGGCATGGAACAAACAAATCAAGGCCTTCTTTCTGAGCGATTGAAAGATTACGAGCCGAGAGATACAATGTCATAAGTTGATTCACACTTTTCATCGGTGCTCCACAACATGAAAAACCTTCAACATCAACAAGTTCAATATCTATTTTTGGCAATATCTCACGAATGGACATTTCATAGGCATATTGTTCCGTTGACATAACGCATCCAGGATAAAACACATATTTTTTCATAAGGCTCTCCAACTATATTTTTTCAACAGCAAGTTTAGATAAAACCGTTTGAAATTTAGCAGCATCAATAGGTTTTGAAACAGCAGGCAGGCCCAGATCATCTCTCTTAATTGCTTTATTGTTGCAATCTGTGATGCTCTGTACATCTTGAATCAAACCAATAGATAGTATTGACTGAAGCATTGCAGTATACTTTCCAGGTATCTGTTTACCGCTGGCAACAGCCATGTTTTTTAATGCAAACAAAATCTCTACTGGTGCAACCTTCTGTGGGCATCGCTCTCTGCATTTAAAACAGCTCATACATGTCCATATAACATCAGAATTAATCATTTCATCAATCAAACCGCGTTTAAGAAGGGCAACAATTTTGTGTGGTTCTAATTCCAACAGTTTATGAGCCTCGCAACCCGAGGTACATTTTGCACACTGAAAACAATACTCCGAAATTTCACCCTGGAGTTTGGTCAATCGCTTATTGATTTCTTTTTTTATCTCTGCTTGAGATTCCCCCATAGACGTTAAATCAACTATGCTCATAAGTTATCACTCACAAATTAGCAGTTCTACAGATAGTTTTTTGCAATTTTCGTATCCTTTGTCCCTATTTAAAATCTGCTGAATTTGGGAGCTTTTTAATCATGTTGATTTCTTGCCTTTTACCTTACAAATATTTATAATCATCAAATGGAAAACTCATTTTGCAAATGTGATTTTAAATATTTTTATCTATGATAGAAATATATAAATAGTACAAATATAGAATATATGAATATTAGTCAGACCTATCCACCAAATATGAAAACAAATGGATAACTGGATCGAAATAAATGAGGCAGGTTGATGAAAAAAAGCAGAAACGTTTCGGTAAAGAATGCAACAGATGAGCTTCTAGAAACTAGTATTTTTAAAAATGTTGCAAGAAGAACTAATAAAAATTTCGCTCAAAAACTTGCAATGTGGATGGTTAGATATATTCTTATTATTTCGTCTATGAATGAGTCACTGAAAATAAATCTTGAAACGATTTTGCTAAATCTACATGGAGAAAAACTCAAAAAAATTGTACATATCACGGAGAAAACGTTTCATACTGCAAAAGAAGATTCGGAAAATTATAATATGTATATATGATAAGAATTCCATCATAACTTGACTTTGTCACATTAACAGAATTTGTTGGTAAAAAGTTACCAATAATCCTCATATTTCGCTAAAACTTCCTGGATAGCTTTCATGATTTTCATTCTGTCTGTCTTTTGTACCCTCGCATGTTTCACTATTGCAGAATATAATTCTACCTTCAGCTTCTCTGGATCGAGCCTTTTTTCTATTTTCCCAAGATATTTCCATATTTGTTTCTTCCTTTTTGGATCCCACTTCACTTCATATGCATATTTACGTCCTTTAATTGTCTTTACTATCTGTGCCATAGCTAATGTTGGTAACAAATTACCAATATTTTAACTAATCTGACAAAGTCAAGATAAACAAAAAAATAAAATATCTGAGGGATTTTTCCCTCAGAAAACAAAGTTGGAATTTACTTGAAGTCGTAGTGTTTGTGCCAATATTGTTTTAACTCGTCTAGTGTCTTGTCTAGTTTTATGGTGTCTTTCACATCGGTTATGTAATTGGTTGGCATTGGCATTATTGTATTGAATGGTACATTCCAGGTGTCGCATAAGAATGGGTCTACAAAGCATCCATATTGCTTGTATGTACCATCGCTTTCTACCCAACCGTAGAATGTTCCAACTCGGGAATGATTCTTGTCGTAGATTGGCTTGTCGACTAGTTGATCCGTTGGATATGTTGTTGTACCGCAAGGAACGGCCTTGTTCCAAAATCGACCTAACTCTTCCATTGTTTTGTTTAGGGTTATATGATCGCCCCATTCCCTTATGTAGTCACTGTATACTGGGATAAGTTTATCTGTCCCTCTGAACCACGTATCCTTTGTATTTTCGGTTGGTCGTATCCCAAAGAAATATCCTGGATACTCGGTGTTCCAGCTGTTCCAGTACTTATCTACTGTTCCAATTGTGCTTCCGTTGGTGTCACAAACTTCTTTTCCAACTAACTCATGTGGATTATTTACTTTCATTTCCATCTCTCCTAGTTTTTGACATAACATATAACAAGCCATATATAAAACGTTCGATTTTGAAAGCTACTGTGGCCCCCGAATAAGAAAAAACATAAAACTAAATGTCAAACACATTGATTGCTTCTTTCATAGATTGATACAATATATCTATGCAAGATTCTACCTTCTTTTTCGCAAGTTTTACATCAATACGTGAATAAGTATGATAATACCCACCTGTCGGCATTTTGTTTACTTTTTTAATGCATAAGCCACACGATGTTAATTTTTGCAAAGATCTATAGACTGTGCTTCTCTCTTTGTTAATTTTTTGTGCTAAATCGTCTGCCCTTGACTCTCCCACTTCTCTTAATTTCTTATATATATCTAAATCTAAATCGTTGAAATCAAATACACAGCTTAGGACATCATCACAGCACATATTTTCAGAAGGATTAATGAACTTCATTGTCATTTCATGTATTAGCCTAGATGTATATAATGGTTGTGCATATTTTTTGCACAAACGTTATATAATAGAATAACCATAATGTGGATACAATGGATAATGAGTTAGACGAAATAAAAAGGAAAAAACTCGAGCAATTAAAGAAAAGATATATGAACGGAGGAAATAATATGGACGAAGAAATGCCAAACACACCAATAGAACTTACAGACGGGGGTTTTGATGAGAGCGTTAAAAAATATCAAATGGTTGTTATTGACTGTTGGGCACCCTGGTGCGGCCCATGCCGAATGATACATCCAATAGTTGAAGAACTCGCCAAGGAAATGCAAGGAAAGATTGTATTTGGAAAACTCAACGTTGATGAAAACCAAGGCATAGCAATGAGATATCAAATCATGGCCATACCCTCTCTGCTTGTGTTTAAAAACGGGGAATTAGCTGACAGAATTGTTGGAGCAATGCCCAAAGAAATGCTAATGGCAAAACTAAGCCCACACTTATAAAAGGTTTGAAACAATTAATTAACATTCAATTGGAGGATACAAATGGCCAGAAAAAGATCAAATGAAAAAACAAAAAGCAAAAATACTTTAAAAAAAACCAATCTAAAATATGGACTAATTTTGTTGGCAATTATTATTATAGCCGCTGGAAGCATACTTGCATTAACATCGCAGGATACTGAACCACCAGAAAATCAAACATCACAGCCTGGAAAATGGTTATTTGCACTGGATACCAGCAGTGCTCACGTTGGAAGCTACGAAGAATACAGTACTGGATACATACCCACTCTTGTCATCATTGATATCAACGGAGACATTATACATAAAAGTGCGGGCGTACATTATGAAAGCGGACTTCTCGATTTAATCCAACAAGCACAAAATCCAGGTAATACACTTGGTCCAGCACCTGATTTCACATTAGAAACATTCAATGGGGAAACTTTTACATTATCTAAGCATCAAGGAGAGGTAGTTATACTGGATATTATGGCTGTCCGATGTCCACCCTGCCATCAGCAAATGCCTGAGCTTCATAAGGTAAAGTTAGAAAAGGGAGATGACGTAATAATTTTATCCATCGATGTCGATGCAGCATATGGATCAGAAACAGAAAATGATGTGCAAGACGCATTTGGGGAGTATATTAAGGAGTAATCACAATGAAAAACAAAAAACTCAAGATCATAGTAACGGCCGCAATAATCAGCATAACTATGTTAGCAGTTACCAATGCTACAGCAACTCCTTCAGTTGAAATTGACCCAAAGTATCCAAAACCACAAGAAACCGTTACATTCACAGCAATTTTCTCGGAAAATGAGAACGTTGAAAAAGTAGTAATTCGTGTTGAAGAATGTGGTAATGAACCAGACATTGGATATATATGTTACACTGATAAATTTAATGAAACAATGACCAAAGCAAGTGATGACACATACAAAATAACAATTACCCTAAAACACAAAAACGCCATTGACATACATTATCAACTAGGGGTTTTAAGCGGTAACAGTTGGTCATGGTATCCTGAAGGTGACATGACCTCTGTTGATCTTGATATACCCTCAGATCCTAACGGCAACAATGGCAACGGAAATAAAGACACAGATGCTCCTGGATTTGAATTCATCGGATTATTTCTTTCGGCAACATTTATATCGCTTATTCTGCATATCAGAAAACGATAAACAATGAAACTGCAACTCAAACGACTCCTCTCTCAAATCCTTATCTTTTTTTCAGCAAATCTAGGAGCCTTTGGTTTCAAAACAGGTTTTTGCTACCCATTCTTTTACTGCAATTCATGCCCTGCCGCAACATCTGCATGCCCCCTACGTGCTATTGAGCAAAGCGTGTATCAGGGCAGTCTTAAATGGAGATTACTTCTTTTTCCAATCTTAATTCTTGGCTTTTTTGGAGTAACATCGGGTAGAGCAATATGCGGATGGGCATGTCCCATAGGTTTACTGCAAAGAGGTACTGGAAAAATTGCAAGAAGGTTAAAAAAATATCCTTCAATTAAAAAATTAGGACAACATCAAATTGAGCATTACTTAAGATATATGAAATATTTCGTTCTCATTGGACTTGTTATTCTTAGCACTACCCTCCTAGGTTTTATGTTCACAGATATCTGCCCCATAGGTATTCTTACAGGAACAATCCCTACATTGATTCTATATCCGGGTAAATTTGTACCAAGTTCTTTCTTTTGGGCAGCAATAGCGATATTCATTCTGTTTCTTGTATTAATCTTCACCGTTGAACAGGGATGGTGTAGATATTTCTGCCCGATTGGCGCAATATTGGCACCATTTAATAAAATCAGTATCCTCCACGTAGCACGAGTAGATGAAGAAACATTTCAAAAGGAATGCTTACATTGTAATGCATGTTCCGACATTTGTCCTATGGGAATAGATGTTCCCAATATGAATAGGAGTACTGAGTGTATTTCTTGTGGAAAATGTATAGATGTTTGTCCAAAAAATCTAATAAAATTTGAGAGGGGTTAAATGAAAAAGATACTTGCAATTCAAATAAGTGCCTTGATTATCGTATCGGGTTCATTAGGTGGAATGCTGGTCTTTACTGGTATTTATGAAGAGGTACATTCTGGCATTGTTTCCGTCCTTTGCTTAAGTTGTCTTAAACTTGACCCGAAAACAAAAACTGATTTTACTTTTGAAACAGCAGACGGCGAACCACATCCTGATTTTGTCTTAGAAAATTTAACAAAGGGAGTGGTATTTTTACATTACAGTGAGGATGCTTGTCCCGGTTGTGATATCATGTACCCTATAATACAAGATTTATTCAACATCACATTCGGAAAGAAAGATACAATCCATGAGATAATCAGTTTTGAAGATTCAGATGTTGCTTACTTCTATACAAATGTTGACCATACTTCAGAAGAAATAAAAAATTCGTTACCAACCTATGACAAAGAGCACATCAGTGGATTACCGATGTTTGCCATTATAACCCTTGGATATGACAAAGGCATTATTAGACCATATTACACTACAATCTATGGAACTCTTGGGTTGGATAGCGATGAAGACAGATTTGCATTTCTTACAGAATTAATGCAAGATAGCATTGACATTTACAACCAAAATTCAGAAGGATATAATCCAAGTTAGTAATTGAACAACGTAACGAGGACTTTCTCCTTTAAATTTTGTTGACTTTTGGTACTGTTTTAGTAGCCACGACATCTACGCCAGTATTCGCGGCATTTTTTAGGATTATTTGCCCAGAAGTTACTGGAGCCAGTACTACTGTCTTCTTTACTTCTTGTAAAACATGGAATAATTTTTCCTTTGGTACGGGTTTAGAGGTCTTTATGCTAACCAGTGGCCAAACGCCGTCTTTCACCAATACTGAAGTTGTTAACATTCGTTTTGGATTGAGTACTTCATTTATTGCATATTCCTCTCCCCTTTTACACTTATTTCCTTTTATACTTATACATTTTCCGTCTTCTATTTTCACCAGTATCTTGCACCCAATTGGGCAAACGATGCATGTAATCTTTTTCTCAACAGCCATCTATTGCCACCTCCAATGTTTCCATGGAATCTGCTTTTTCTATCAGAACGCTAACCTTTATCATATTGGCCGGATTTGCCCATCGTAATTTTTTTTCAAATATTGTTTTGTCTTGAGAACTCACATATAATTTTGGTGACTCGGTTGGCTTTTTGGCCCTTAAGGTTAATTGTACCTTTCCACGCTTGCTAATTCTTTGAGGAACAACATATCTAACTCCGCTCCCTGCAACAATCTGAGCAATTGGTTGCTTGACTTTCTTCCGAATATCTCTTTCAACTTTTTGAGAAGACATATATTCAGTCGCACGTTTTCCTGCTCTTTTTGCATCTATAGCCAGGAGATCTACAGAATCATACACTTGAAGGCAATTACCACAGGCAAATACCCCAGGCATAGTTGTCTCTAAATCTTGATCCACAATTGGCCCATCAGTTAAGTCATCAATTTTGATTCCAGCATCTTTAGTTAGTTCATTTTCAGGATTGAGACCCACAGATAAAAGAAGAGTGTCACACTCTATCCTTTTTTCAGTTTCAGAAATTGGAACCATTTTCTCGTCAACTTGTGCAACAGTAACCTGCTCCAATCGTTCTTTTCCTTCAATAGATGTAACGGTATGACTCAAAAAAAGTGGTATATCATAGTCATCAAGACACTGAACAACATTTCTTGGAAGACCACTTGGATGGGGCAAGATTTCTACTACCCCCAAAACGTTTGCACCTTCGAATTTCAAACGACGGGCCATAATAAGACCAACATCCCCAGATCCTAAAATCAATACGTTTTTTCCTGGCATGATGTTATAAAGATTTATGAACGCCTGCGCTACACCTGCAGCATATGTGCCACTTGGCCTGTCGCCCGGAATCATTACATTCCATCTCGTTTTTTCCCTACAGCCCATTGCAAGAACAATAGTTTTGGCATCGATTTTATACATCCCTTTTTTGTTCACCGCAGTAATTTCTTGTTTTTTGTTAAAACTCAAAACCATTGTCTCCTTCAACACGTGTATACCTAATCTTTCCACCTCGTCAATATACTTCTTAGCATATTCGGGACCGGTCATTGATACTCCAGTTTCCTCTACACCAAAGCCATCATGTATACACTGAGGAAGAATACCGCCAAGCCAACTGTTTCTGTCCAATACTACAACATCTTTGGCACCAGATTTCTTGGCAGAGACAGCAGCAGCAAGACCTGCAGGTCCACCACCAATAACTGCCACATCCACAGTTTTTTCAATCACCTTGCTTCCCCCTAGATCTACCAAAGAAAAGTTTAGAATCTGGTGATTTTAATTTCATATTTTTGACACCTATTCCAAAATGTTTTTCCATAATCCTTACTATGTGTTGTGTACAGAAACCGCCCTGGCATCGACCCATTCCAGCCCTGCAGCGATATTTTACAGAAGACAAAGTTTGTGCCCCTAACGAGTTTGAAAGCGCCTCAATCACTTCTGCCTCAGTAACATGTTCGCACCTACAAACAATTCTGCCCCATCTTTCATCTTTTTTAATCATGGCAGATTGTTCTTCAGTTGACATCTCATAGAATCGTTTTCTTTTGTTGCTTTTAGATTTAAAATTATCTTTTTGATTTAGTTCAATAGATCTGGAAACAATATTTACCACTTCTTTTGCAATTGCGGGGGCTGCAGTTAATCCTGGAGATTCTACTCCTAGCAGATTAATCAAACCAGGTGTATTACTACTTTCTTCAATCCTATAATCGGCCCATCCTCCCTCCTCAGCTGATGCAAGTTTACATCGAATGCCCGAATAGGCATTTATCACTGCTTTATCTGGCAACGAAGGAATAATTTCTCTTGTCTCCAAAAATAGACTCTTCATTGTTTCTTTTGTGATCCTCTTATCATTTGGACTGTCGATAAATTCCGCACTTGGGCCAAGAAGAATGTTTCCCTCAATCGTTGGAGTGATATGAACACCCAACACGCCCAGTTCCTTCACTGGCACAGGGTATATCATCGAGTTTATCAAAGATCTATAATTTTTATCTAAAACCAAATATTCTCCTCTACATGGATACACATTAAAATCCGGTTCTTCTAACATAGCAACTATTTCTCTACAATTAAGTCCAGCAGCATTTATCACTAGATTTGATTGGAAGTAACCCTTGTTGGTTTTTATTAAAAAATTATCTTTCTGTTTTTTCAGACCAGTGACTCTTGTCTCAAGTAAAAATTTAACACCATTTTCTACAGAATTTTCAGCCAAAGCTATGGTAAACTGATAAGGCAGTGTAATACCTGCTGTAGGAACCCACAACGCCTCAATACAAGAAATGTTCGGCTCCCTTTTTTTTACTTCTGTTCCGTTGATTGTCTCCAATCCTGGTACTTTATTTTTTATACCAACATTTTTCAAACGTTTTAGCTCTTTTTTTTCCTCTTCATTTTTTGCTATTACAAACTTTCCAACCCACAGTAACGGAAAGCTCAGTTCGTCGGCTAAAGACTGAAACATTTTGTTTCCTTCAACACAAAAACGAGCTTTAAGAGAACCATGAGCCGAATTTATACCGCTGTGAACAACACCACTATTAGCTTTGCTGGCACCAGAAGCAACATCGCTTCCCATTTCAAAAACAATCACATCTAGTTTATATTTTGATAACTCCCTAGCAATTGCAGAACCAATGACTCCCCCTCCAATGATGGCTATCTGGAAGTTATTCATCGAGGGAAGAATAAATGATTGCCATATAAATCATTAGGATTACCGCTAATTTTTTAACCAATCGATCTATAGGAGAATTCATGCAAGTCAATGTTCCATATGGAAAAGAAAAAATCAAGGTAGAAATACCTCAATCTTATGAAATACTAACTCCCAATAAAGTCAAAATTGAGGATGAAAGCAAAATCATAGGAAAGGCATTAGGAAACCCAATAGGTAAAGAACCGTTTGAACAATTTGCTTCACAAGCAGAACAGCTTTTGGTGATTATTAATGACGCGACACGTCCCACCCCTACTAAGAAGATATTAAAATTTCTTTATCCCGTTCTTTCATCCCATTCTAATGTCAAATTTCTCATTGCAACTGGAGCCCATAGAGCTCCCACTGATGACGAATACAGATTCATATTTGGAGAATTCTACGACACTTTCAAAGAACAGACATATGTACATGACGCACGAAAAAAGGAAGACATGGAATACTTAGGCAAATCAAAGAATGGAACTGAGATGTACATAAATAAGATGGTTTCGGAGATTGGAAACGTACTTGCTATTGGTAGCGTAGAACCACATTATTTTGCTGGTTATACAGGTGGACGAAAATCTTTTCTTCCGGGCGTTGCCTCCTATAAAACCATTGAAATGAATCATAAACTTGCTCTTAGTGACAAAGCACGTTCTCTTGCACTTGAAGGCAACCCAGTTCATGAAGACATGATAGATGCAATGAATGTTTTAAAGGACATTAATGTCTTTTCGATACAAACTGTATTAACTGGAGAACATAACATTTATGCAGTTACAGCTGGCGATCTGCTCAAATCTTTTGATGCGGCCATTGATTATGCAAACGAGGTGTTTTGTGTTCCACTGAAGAAAAAAGGCAATATCGTTATCACCGCAGCACCGTATCCAATGGATATTGACCTGTACCAATCTCAAAAAGCACTGGATAATGGTAAACTGGCTTTAGAACCAGATGGCATTATAATATTGGTATCTAAATGTCGAATGGGTGTTGGAGAGGATGCATTTTTAGACCTATTATCAAAGGCAGATACACCTCAAGGAGTTCTCAAACTCTTGGATCAAGAATATAAATTAGGATATCATAAAGCCGCAAAGATGGCACAAATTGGAAATTGGGCTCAAATGTGGGCAGTTACCGATCTTGAAGATAAAATAATTAAGAAAACTTTGATGAAGCCATATGGTAGCGTACAATCGGCGGTAGATGATGCAGTTAAAATAACTAAAGAAAAAGGTAAACAACCAAGAGTTGTTGTGATGCCTTCAGGTAGCCTTACTATTCCAATGGTTCAATAGATGAAAATGATCTATCTCTTCATATTTTTTGCATAAACGGTTTGTATATCGACAAACTCTTTGATACCATAATAAGACAACTCACGGCCATAACTTGATTTCTTCTTATGTTGGCAGTTTACAGTTCTCCAAGATGCAACCTAATATCTTCCAATTTTTCTTTGGCTTCCTCAAAGCGTTTCCTTTGTTCATCTAAGACCTTAAATACTTCATCAGGCGTGTCCGGGACTCTATCAACATATATTTTTCCAATTCTCTCTAACTTAGCAAGGTTTTCGGGGATACGTATGGTAAATTGTTTGACATAATCCTCCTCAGAATAATCCTTGTAACATACCTCTTTGAAAAGTCTTTTAAGATCCGTATATTTAGGAATGAAACCAGTGGGAGTTTCTATTGCATCGGCCTCTTTGTTCACACGTAATTCCATCCACTTAAGCCATACTCGTTTATCGTCTTTGTCGTTTAAGAACTTGCCTTTTTTGTCGCGGAGGAAGTAATTAACTGCGAAGATGCGTGGAGGTTTTTCAACTTGATTTCCAAAATCAAGATTGTTTTTAACGTATTGACCAATTGGTATCGACAGGAAATCTAAATTAGACATTGGATTGAACTCCCTGACACCTTCTTCTCCAAGAGTAGCAGCAGTGGTTTCAGATTCCAATGAGGCACCAAATGTGATGATGCCATGTGCCCAATCAAAAGCCTCTTTTACGGGAACCCAAGTGTCAGAATCACGGCCACCGTAAATTATCCCACTCACTTCCACACCATTTGGATCATGAATTTTTGTGTCAATGTTATCTAGAACATCCATTCTGAAGGTAAAACGAGCGTTTTTATGAGATGGCTTGACCTCCCTTCCTTCTTTGTCTTTCTTTCCCTTATGCCATTCGCCAGAATGATTGGCACCTTCCTCCGGACATTTTCCTGGTTTGTCATTCCAATAGTTGTGGCCATCATCGGTAACAAGCTGGTTGGTGAAAATAATCTCCGCAGGATTCGTGATAGCACCCCATTGAATCGGATCATCATCAGGATTAATTCCCTCAATAATGCCGAATACACCCGACTCCACGTTTACCGCACGGGTTTTTCCATTGATGTTTCTAAGATAGGCAATATCATCCCCGACAATCGTTTCCCCTTTTACCATGGCAGTAGACGTTTTTCCACACATTGACGGAAAGGCACCGGTGAAATAACTAACACGATTTTTTGAACCTTTTACACCCATCACCAGCATATGCTCAGTTAACCAACCCTCCTTAGAGGCACGATTGATCGCAAGGCGCATAGCGAGTTTTTTAAGACCTATAGTGTTCCCTCCATATTGTGTATTAGCACTATACACAACGTCGCTCTCAAGATCAATGTAAATCCGTCTTTTATCGATATTTTTACTAACCAGGAGACCAAGACCTGCCTCTTCCAATTCACCTTGCGAGTGAACAAACTTAAAAAAGCGGGCATCTGGGCCTTGTCTGAGAAATTCCTGATAGCCCTGCCGATACAGTAAGTCTTCACTGTGAGCAACGTAGGCAGAATCAGTAAGTTGAACACAAGGGATTGAAAAAGGAGAATTTGTTGGGCCTAGGCAGAAAAACTTAATGTGTAGTTCATGCCCATCCATTATATTGGCCATAATGTTATGAATTTCTTTTAGCCCCTCATTACGATTTATAGCATTAATTTCTGGACCAAGATCACTTCCTAGTGGCAACAAAAACTTTGTTTTTTCCTTATCTCTTGCTTGATCATAGTATCCATCGAAGTGCATGGTATGCCCCTCTGTAACCAATTTGGCCTCCTCCTTGTTTCTGATTGCTGCATCTTGTGTTCGTTTGATATCTTCCTCTGAATTAGTATACACAAAAACTTTTTTGGGATTGCATAGGTCAATATATTTTGTGATAAAAGCGTGTACTGCCGGATTATTGATCTGCATGAGTTTTTGATAATCTGATTTGCTTAACCTATTTTTCAAAATCTTCATGACCTCACCATGAAATCTACCAACAATATGGATGTGAGACAGTATCATAAAATGTGTATTTAAATGAATTGGATTAAAAAAGTTGACTCGTGAATTTGAATGACATCATGTAAATTTTTTTGGAAATATTTATTAAACCATAATTTCTTACGCTGGATGGTTACAAAAATGAATGATCAGGTAATATTTATTAAAAAAGGTGAGGAAAAAAGCAAAACGGAGAGACCAGGGAAATTATACAGAATGATGGTAAAATCAGATCGGATGGAAGCTATAATATCTGAATTAGAACCTCATTCGGAATCGAAATGGTATCAACATGATGGTGAGGAGTTACACCTTGTTCTCAAAGGAGAAATGGAATATACAGTAGATGAAAAAACTTACAAACTGAGCGAAGGTGATCTATTATGGCATCCTTCGACGTTAAAACATCGAGCCAAAAATATTAGCGATGAAAAAACCACTTACATAACCATAGGAACCCCGCCAACTTTCATGTAGATTGCAATTTCATCTACCATAAAAAAGCAAATAAACGGTTAGCTACATAACGCGGGTTTCAGAGATCAATGGATTTTATTGCTAGCATACTAATTGTTCTTGCTATTGCATTGGCAGGCAGATTTTTATCTGAAAAACTAAAGCAGCCAGGTATCTTAGGGGAGCTGGTTCTTGGAGCCATAATCGGAAATATAGGTTTCATGATGAAGGGGGGCGAACTGATTTTAGACCCTGTTGTTTACAACATTGCAGATATTGGAATATTGTTTCTTTTGTTGTCTGCTGGCCTATCGCTCAATTTGACGGAATTTAAGAAGATAGGGAAGAGTTCTGCAGTAGTTGCCATACTTGGTGTGATTTTTCCCTTTATATTAGGTTATATCGCAGCAATCTGGTTTGGATTTTCACATATTACCGCTCTTTTTATTGGATCTGCCCTCATGGCAACATCTGTTGGGGTAAATGCAGAAATTTTGCTTGAGCTAAGAATAATTGGAACAAGGTTGGGTAGCTTGATAATGGGGGCCGCCATAATAGATGATATTATCGGTGTGGTCATATTAACTATTCTCGTAAGCGTGGTAAAAACCGGGTATTTATCAGTATGGGAAATTAGTGTATTCATATTGCTTGCTTTGTTATTCATATTGCTTGCTGGTTTATTAACGAAAGAGAAAGTAAGCGGCATATTAGATAGACATCTTGCAAAGGTAAAACTAGGTAGAGAAAGCCTGTTGATTATGGGTATCATAGTAGCCTTACTATTTTCATTAGTGGCAGAGAATATAGGATTGTCACTAATAATTGGGGCATTTCTCGCAGGTATAGTACTCGGACAGCTAAGCTTCTTTAGAGGATTGAAAGATTATATGTCTTTGATAGGAGGGGGATTTTTCATACCTGTGTTTTTTGTAACTATAGGGATGACCTTTGACTTTAACGCGTTTTTATCTTTGGGCGGGTTTGCTAGTGCTTTGCTACTGGTTGCAATAGTAGGGAAGCTAGTAGGAGGAGGGCTGGGGGCAAAACTAACAAAATTTGACAATCATGAATCAATTGGGGCAGGTGTAGCAATGATACCTAGAGCAGGCATAGAATTGATATTGGTTAAACTAGGATTAGAATATGGAATAATAAACACAGAAATAGCCTCTGCAATATTGATAATGGTGATTATGACAACTCTTATTTCACCACCAATACTAGCAAAGATTCTTAGAAGGTAGTTATTAAATACATCATTGGAGTTTGTGATATAAGAATGGCAAGGGAAGACCGATTAGTACCGGAATTCTATGAATTGAGAGTAGAGCAATTAATGGACAAAAGAGCATGGGATTTGCCAATATTAGAAAAAAAAGATGATGTCTCGCACATCCTAAGCATCTTAGGTGCAAGAAATCACATATGGGTTGTAAACAATAAAGAAGATAAAGAACTTATAGGAGTCATAACAGAGCACGATGTTCTTTTAATACTGACTCCAAAAAAATTTCCATCTTATGTGTTTGGGATGCCAGATATACGGTCAATTCAGCATGGAACTGCAAAAACAGCGGAAGAAGTTATGCATCGTAAAGTAATATCTTGCAAATCTGATGATAAAATTGTTGACGTCCTAAATAAGATGACACTTTATAAGTTAAGGAGACTTCCAGTATTAGAAGATAAAAAAATAATTGGGGAACTTACCCTGCACCAGTTGATTAGAAAATACTATGATGCTACCCAATATCACTCGATTATTTAAATTGCCATCAGTAGCATATAATCTTCCTGAAAAAGATAAAATAGGAAAGGCGCTTTTAGGTGTTTTATGAGTGAAGGAAGATTTGCCAGATTCTATGATCCGGCCTTTGGTTTATTCCTTAGAAGAATTCAAAACAATATTGTGAATATTATTGGTGAAAACAAATATAGAACAATAATTGATTTAGGATGTGGAACAGGATCGCAATGCACACTCCTGCACAATAGAGGGCACGAGGTTGTAGGTCTAGATAAGTCAGAAAAAATGCTTTCTGTTGCACGCAGGAAATGTCCCACTGGTATTAACTTTGTGTTAGGTAATACTGCAAAGACAGGGATTTCCAGCAAACAGTTTGACTGTGCAATTCTATCGTTTACAATACATCCAAATACCCCCAGTGAAGGCAGAAAATTTTTGAACGAAGCCCTTCGATTAATTAACAACAAAGGAATGATCATTGCTACCGACTATGGCATACCAAATAACACCAAAGGAAAAATTGCAAATCAGGTAGTAAAAGTAATAGAAAATTTAGCTGTTAAAGAACATAAAATGAACTATCATCGCTATATCCGCCATGGTGGCCTCTCACATATTATTAATGATGAAAAATGTGTAATCATTAGAAAACAAAAATACTATCATGGAGCAATAGAAAGTTGGATTATCAAAAAGGGGATTGCAGAAGATGATTAAAAAAAATCTCCATTTTATTTGAAGTACGGGTTTAAGCTATCCCAATTACCGGAGTGTATCTCCTCAATTTTTCTTTTTCCTAAGTTTCAATTTACCATTCTTTAACGCATTCATAACAAAGTTACAATATTTTTCCTCACTTGTTTCAATTTTGTCAAAACATTTTCCACATACGCATTTCTTTCTTCCCTCTACCGGATGACGATATCCCTCAAAAAACCTCAATTTTTTGCCGCACTCAGAGCATTTTCTTACCATTTTTTCCCTCTCAACTTACGCTTTTAAAACAATTGTTTCTTTTTAATATTATGTTTTCTAATTTGAATTTGTTCTCACAGCAAGTTATATCGCTGAGAAGTTGAAAAAAACTCCCCATTTTATTATTTTGATATATAGATTCGTCAATGGAAAAGGATCTGTATTGTGTGTTTTTTAACTGATGTACAATCCCCCAGACATGAATACTGGACTTTGCAGGGCGTGGCTGGCCGTCGAAGGGATTTGATCTAATGTGACTTGCTCTAGTCGTTGATCACTTGCATATTGTATCTACTGTCTCAGTATTTTCAAACACTTCTACAGAAATTACCCAGAATCGATATTATTTGGACATCGAGGACATCTTATCGCCACTATGCCACATTTATCATCTGGTAAAAAATGAATGGGTTGAGAAACAAGAAAAGATATTAGACGTTACAGACCTAACATGAAAAGAGATAACCCTACCACCAGCGCAAAAGCAAGATTAAATATTTTTATCAAAATAGAATCTTTAACAGTATATGACAGAAGAGGCAACATCCCATGACCGTCCTGCACAATGGAACTTGTCAACAAAACAGAGAAAGGAACCAACCCCGAAGCATACATCATAACAAACACCATATGAGGACCAGACTCAGGAATCAGTCCTACAAGAGCACTAATTAAAAGAATCCAGCCTATATTTCCTGCTACAAAACCTTCTAAATTCCAATATTGAAATCCGACTTCGATAAAAAGCAAGGCAAAAAACGTCCAAAGAAATACCTGCCACAAATGTTTCTTTATAATATGATTCCATATATGTTCCTTCAGATAATGGTCAGGGACTGTTGATACGATGAATGTTACAAGTATGAGTAATGAGAAAAGAATGATTCTTTGCCAGTTCCATACCTGAGGTCCAATCGTTCCCAATCCTATTAACACAGTGACTGCAAAAAGAAATATGAGCGTGATATACCTGGAGATAGACAACCTTGGAAACTTTTTTAATATTGCCGGTTCAAAACAATGGCACTCTTTATGCATGTGAACCTTTTGTAATTTACATTCAGAACATGAGACAATTCCAAGGAGGGATGCTGCTTTGTCGGCAAGTCGAGCGCCTACAATTCCTAATGCAAACAATAAACCAAAAAGAAACAGAGCATCCCTGGGAAAAAGAGCGAGCATGACAAATGCCTCATCACCACTGGTTGCAATCATTCCACCGACTATGGCACCAAATGATATAAGACCGTGAACATAAAAAGAGACATTCATAAATGCCCCCAGGCAGCCAGGTGTTGAACCAAGAAATGATGCTACAAAATACTGACGCATTCTTCCGCCTTTAACCGCTTTTTGCATCTTTCCTTTTGTCAATACATTAATATAATCAACGAGTAACATCATTGTAAAAACAAATATAGTTATCATAACTGCATGACCAATTATAGGAAGTATTTCAAACATTTTTCACTCTCCATCTAACATGTTTATCTTCTATTATTTCTATAATTTTTCCTTGGAATATAGATGCAACTATCATATAGATACAAAGAACAATGACAAAGTATATACCAAAGTAAAAAATCATAATTGGTAGTAACGGAAGTTTAATGGCTCTATTGTATAGGAAAACAACAACTAGTCCTGTTCTCATGCCATACTCTTTTAGATCCTTTAACAAAGGATACCATACATAGGCAGGGCCATGGCTCAAAATACCAAATAAAGCTGACAGAAACCACCCCTTAAACCCTGATGTTTTTCCAAGATATTTTGACACTTTTTTTGGTTTCAATAAATAATTGGAAATACCCATTAGAAAGATAACTGAGATAAGCACAGGAATGATGCTTACAAAAATATTCCAACTAGCATAAAGAGAATTAATAATCTTATCAGGTTTAAGAAAAAATAAAACACCATATAAGATTATAACTAAGATTAGAAAAAAAAAGCTGTAATATAGATTTTTACTGCTTCTTTTAGTGTTTTTTTCTTTTTTTAAAATCATGGTATAACCTTTAATGTTAACACAGTCGCTAATGCAACCAGGATGGAAAACAGGAAACTCAAAGCATTCCGCATCAGAGCAAATCGTTTGCCCAAAATAGATGCTTCAGCAGGAAGTTGAATCAAGCCAACAGTAACCCATGCTGCAATAAATGCCGTTACAGCAAAAAGACTCACGCCCTCCTTTAATAGTTCACCACCGATGATGTAACTAGTTATAGGATTACCTGTTGAAATACTTCCTATCATCGAACCAATCAATGTATCTCTGAACAATTCTCCCGTAAATATTGATGAAATTAATTTAGAGGAGACATAAATCTTAAACAAGCCTATAAGTAAAATAACGCCAATTAAAATAGGCAAAGTTGCTCCAAAACTTTTTAGTGCTTTATAAAATGAAAGAATGATTTGTTTTCTTTTATTTTCTGCTTTTATCTTTGCAGGTTTCATATGTTTTTTCTCATTTTATTTTCTTAATTTTATATGAATGACTTATTTCCACAGTTTTTGAAAGCATGGGCGTAACAGGACAGTATCTATTCTGTGAGAGATATATAGCTCGTTCAATATCCTCCTCTCTAATGTCCTGACCGGTGAAAACATATTCAATATGAATTTTTGTAAAAACCTTGGGATGCGTTTCTAATCTGTCCGCAGTAAGATTCAACTCAAATTTTTGTATATCCACACGTTTCTTTTTTAGAATTGATGCAACATCACTACCTGTACAACTCCCAAGGGAAATCAATAAAAGATCCATGGGTCTACTTGCCGCTTCTGAGCCGTTGAATTTTTTTGGTCCATCTATCGTAACCCAGTGATTGCTATCTGCCTTTCCAATGAATGTTAATCCTTCAACCTGTTTTATTTTAACTTGCATAAACTATCACCTACTATTTATTTCATCTTTTTGAAGGTTACGTAAATAGAATTTTTTATTTTTGTATTCTATTTCTATAATCTCTTTTTCATCTAACAGTTCTTCAATTAAATCCCAACTTTCTCCAGTCTTGTTAAGTAGCTCATTTACACCTTCTTCCCTTATGGGATGAACTGCTGTGATGCTTAATATATCTTCTCTAAGGTCTCCTGTTGAAGAAAAGGCATTTCCTTCGTAGCCAACAAGATATTCTGCAGAAAGACCTCTTTCTTTGAAAATTTGATAAGCCAAATTGATTTCATATCCATTTGCAGGTTTTACCCATTTTTCTGCAGGTGGCCTTATTGGAACAGAGATATAGCTTTTCTTTGAATTTAATTTTGAAATAACACCAGCTACTTTCTCTAATTCATTTGCATCGCTGTTGACACCATGGACAAGCATTGTTTCTGTAACCAAATCGCCATCAAAAGTATAAGAAAAAGACGATATTCCATCTAAGATTTTACTTAAATCTAAAGATCCATGAGGTCGGTCGATTTTACGCCAGATATTTAGACTTACAGCATCAATTTTTACAGAAACCCAATCAGCCTTGCATAACTCATTTCTAACAGCCTCATTCCACATCAAAGATGCATTTGTAATAACACCAATTTTTATTCCAAGAGGTTTGAGTAGATCTATTTCCTCACCGAGATTAACATCCAATGTGGGCTCACCATCAGGCACAAGAGTAAGATAATCAATAAATTCCTCTCCTGTTCCTCTGACTTTGTTTTTTACTAAATTTAACATTTCTTGTGGCTCATAGAACTTTTTTCTTTCAACTTGCAGGTTATTTGTTCTTCCAAGCTGACAGTAAATGCAAGAATATGTACAATGTTTTGGGGGGATATTATTTATCCCTAAACTTTTTCCAAGGCGTCTTGATGGGACAGGGCCAAAAGCTATTGTTTCTCCAATATGTATCATCTTTTTCACATACTTTAAAAGATTTTATAAACATTCTGATTTTTATAAAGATAAATTGTATGCGAAAACAATCTGCAGACTAGTTTTAAATCTTTTTTATAACCCCTTCCATGCTTGCCCTTCTTTTTGAAGGAAATCTTGTTTTTCTTCCTCACTCATAATAACCGTTTCAACAATGCATTTAAAATCTGATTTTTTAACAGGTTCACAAACACTTTCTGTAAGCTGGTCTTTAATTGGTATATTTGGAAATGGAAATGAAAGAAGTATAAAAAAAGTGTCTTCCTTAAAAGATATATCTTTTAACATTCCCAAATCTTTTAGTGTCATATCAACTGCCGGGTGCTTCACCTTATTGACTAATCGTATAATCTCTTCTTTATTTTTCTCCATAACTATTTTCACCCTTTTTCAAAAACAAAAATATTACCGTTCTCCAACTCAGTATCATGAATCATTATAGTTTTATGTATTTTTCTAAAAAAGAAATGATTGTTCTCTATCTCTTTTTGAAGATCTTTGTTGCTGATATCAGATAAATTCCAAAGTGGAAAATTATTCTTTGTATGTTTTGGATAAATGGCAAGTTTACCATTTTTAGCTAACATCTGATAAAAAGTTCCATACAATTCCTCTCTTTTATTTTTATCAAAATAGTGAAGTACATCAAACAGTAAGATGAAATCTACATCTTTTACTTTGTTTGCTAGTATTTTAAACTCATTTTTAGTAACCGTTTTAATATTTTTTAGACCCATATCTTTGGTCTTGTCTACCACGATATCCAAGTCCTTCTGTTGTTCATCAACCGCATAGACAATACCATTTTCTCCAACAACCATCCCTGAAAGTATACTATATATGCCTTCTCCGCATCCAAAATCAACAACTTTTTGATTTTTTTTCATACCAATATCTTGGAAAAAACTTGCCCCTTGTTCCAAAATCCATTTATTAATGAGTTCCCCTTGCTTGATTTTAAATACCCCCATCCTAAATCTTGATAGTATATATGCATTTGAAACGTATTACCCCAATAGTCAGAGTCCAGTTTATAGTAAAGAATCCAGTCTTGCTTGATCAAAACCAACTACCGGCGTACCTTTTATTACAGTTACAGGCGTACCTGTTTGACCTGAAACACTCTGCATTTCCATTACCGCAGATGGATCACGTGAAACATTTTTTTCTTTAAAATAAATCCCTCTGGATCTAAGATATTCTTTAGTCTTTGCACAATACGGGCACCCATCTGATGTATAAATAACAATGCCTCCGCTGGCTTTACTTCCAGCATAGAGAGGTTTGGCACTGATAATCTCATCTATACGCAAGAGATGCGTTGTCGTTTCCAATGATCTTTTTAATTGATCTGCGAAAACTTCATAGGGCATACTATTATTTACATTATCCAGTGTTTTATTTTTTGTAAGCATATTACGTGCTTTTAAATACTCGTCTATCCCATTTTTCCCCTGGTTTTCAGCCAATGTTTTGTACATCTCTTCCATTACTTCTGCTAGAGCCGTCATAGCTAAAGCTTCTTTGGTTTTAACTTTAAAGCTTTCTTTTTTAATTTCATTAGCAATTAAAAGATATATTAGCCCATCGCCTGGTATCACACCTGTATTTAAGGCATTAAGAGTGTTTTTTACAGTTTTTTTAATTTCATTTTCCATTATTGGTTGATTTTTAGATGACACTCCATGCATTATTATTGTGGCTTTAGTTGCTTCCTTTACATCTGAAATATTGACCATTATTTTTCACCTCACGTTCTGCATACTCCACCGATACATTCTTCTGAATCAGAATCATCTATTACCCCTATATATCCTAAATCATTCCTTGTTATATCATACATTGGTTTTAACTTGGCATTGGTTGTTTTTTGTAGTAGTTTTATATCGTGATCGTTAATATTTTCAAAGGCAGTGATTTTATAATCTCTTAAAATTGAAGCAGCTCGATCATCTATTTTTCCTTTTGAAAATATGGCGTTTACACCGATTTTTTCAAAATTATCAACAATTTTTTTTAATTGATCGGTTTCAAATGAACTAGTTTTTTTATATGAAAATACATCCTTTATATCGATTTTTAAATCATATTTTGTTTTACGAGGTTCTATTTTGTCAACAATTGCTATTTTTGCATCAGTCACCTTCTCTGGCATATCTTCATATTTTCTGTTGTATGATAAGCTAAGTCCAACGAATACTTCTGCCCCTTCACCACTAGATTTAACCTGTACAAATATATCTTCATATTTAGGTTTTTTTAAGAAGAGAATAGAATCACGGAGAGTTGATTTTATGTTTTTTTTATCTGCGATGGTTCCTTTGATGGATTGTTTTATAATCAAGTCAAGAGCCGCTATATCCGCCCTTTTTACTGATTTTTTATTTTTTGTAACAGTTTCTAGTGCAATCTTCATAGCTTTTTGATATCCTTCAGTGATAATCTGTTTTGTCAAGCCATGATTAGTTTGAAGATCTTGAGCTTTTCTAATTGACTTAGATAAAAGTAGCGAGAGTGATGCTGTACTGTCTTTATGCTGCTTATATTGCTCGTTTACTGTTTTTCTGATTGGATCAGCGATGGCACCTAGTTCTATGCTATCAATTATTTCTTTTCCAGTTGTAAGAATATCTCCTTCATTTGTCATTTTATAAATTCCATTTGGTCCAAACTGTGGAGAAATGGCATTATCTATAGTTTTAGCTTCTTTGATCCATAGATTTTTTGGATTTTTTTCTTTGTAAAGTTTTTGCTTATAAATATCAGATGGCATCATATTTCGGGGAAATACCCTTCCCATATATAATGGTTGTGCAAATTTTTTACACAATTGTTAAATAGTAGTATTTTATAATATCAGCAATGGTGATTTTATGGAAGAATATGAAAAACTTGTAAAGCAAATTAAAGAAGTGAAGAAAAGTCATCGGGCGCATCTTGAAGAACAAAAACGAATGATTGAAGATATCACAAAAAAAGAAGATTTTTGCGATAGCAGAGATTTATCCTTAGAACATTACAAAAAATTTTTAGATGAGCTTTATAAATTATTCGAAATGGCATCATAATCCTTGTTACACCCATAACTTTTTTCTACCTTTCTCCCAAATATATATTTCATTTGTGTTTATAAATTTAAGTTATTTTATTTATCAATTTTAAGTGCTTTTATAATAACAAAATTACCTTTACCGTATCCATTTTCGACAATAGATATTTCGTTAACTTTTTTGTTTGAATAGACTGTTTGTTTAATATCTGAAATTGTAAAATTAGCTTTTTTTAATAAAGTTATGACCTCCTCAGATGAGTAAAAAGTAGCATGCCTATAAAACTTACTTTCCCCAGCCTTTAACTGGTATTGCCTACCTAACTCACTATTTTTATCTACAAATCCAACAATTATAAAGCCATCGTTTTTTAGAATCCTATATGCTTCTTGAAAAGATTTAAGAATATCATCCACAAAACAAATCGTTGTCACCATTAGGGCGAAATCAAATTTTTTATCTTGAAAAGGCAGTTGTTCTGCCACTGATTCATAGACATGTATCCCCCTACTTCGTGCCATATCTGCCATTTTTCTAGATGGTTCAACACCAATTTTTATTCCAAGTGGAAGAGCAAATCTTCCAGATCCAATACCAATTTCAACCCCCTCTCTATTTGTGGGAATAAAATTTTTTATTGCATCAAGTTCTGCTTGATAAACATCATGGTTTCTGATAAACCACTCATCATATTCTTTGCTGTATTTTTCAAATGATTCAATTCTAGCCGTGATGATACCCCCCTAAATTGCATTTCTAAACTTATCCCACTTTGACCAACATTTTTTATCAATTAATTAGAGATTTACATGGTGGACCTGGGTCTATTTTTCAAGTTTTTTCTCAATGACCCCTCCAAGTCTCTTCATACCTTTCTCAATTTGATCATTGGAAGCGTATGAAAAGTTAAGCCTCATCGATCTGCCCCCATATTCTATGGTTGCCTTCATCTTCGTAAACCTCTGCCAAAGCCTCTACCAGATCCTCCGCCAGAGCGATGACGACCTCCTCTTAAAAAAGAGCTTTCACTGTTGGACCTTATAGCTTCCTGCGGGCAAGCCGAAAAACATTTACCACAAAAAGTACATTTATCCTGACTTATAGTTGCCTTATCATTTTCCATTGAAATAGCATTTTCAGGACACGAACTAATACAAACACTACATCCAATACATTTCTCTTGATCAGCCCATGGCATAACACAAACCTCCATCTAAATGCGATTCTTCCACTTTTTTTACTACATTCAAATTTTGTTTTTCAGCTTTTTCATTCTCCCAATTAACTCTGCTTTTTTCCTCTGTGTTTCCATTGCAGAGAGCTCCCCCGCATATGATTTTGCATAACGACACGGACTATCCAATGAAGCTTCCAGAACGCATACCAATAGATCAATTTCATCTTCACTTAATTTTATTTTCATATCTATCCAACCAATTAATATTCGTCACAAAGAGTTTTCATTTCTTTTTCATCGAGTTTAGAAAAAGATACTTTTTTCCTCTTTGAGCCTTCAATACCTTCCTTGTTTTTTGTTCAACTTTATTGCTTTTCAATATTGGTCACTCCTCTTTTTCTCCTCCCTATGAAGAACTGCACCCAACATTCCATTTCCATAAGTAAACGTTAATGTCCTTGGTTCAACATCGCAGGGAAGGTTAATAATTTTATGATATTTTCCTGCAGGATGACCTGGCAGTATCTCCATGATATCTTTTGCTATCATAATATATATCCTCCCAATTTATATCTGGCATTTCGATTGTTATTGTCACTTCGCCATTTTTGCTTGTTGGAATTTTTCTCAGATACTTTCATATCTTATATCTCTTTAATTTCCTCAATTAATATGTAAATTGAGTCATAGAGCATCATTAATTTAATCTATTTTGGATCACCATTAGAATTTTTTAGATTTTATGACACGCAATGTTTTTTAACACATTAATCCCCCAATTTCTTTTCCACATATGGGCTCGATGCGTTCTAAGAATTTTAGTTCATTGCATTTTAAAATTTTTATCAACTCATCCATATTCTTAATCAATTTTCTCTTTCCTCAAAATAGTTTTTTTCTAATTATTGTAAATATTTTATGCTATATAACAGTTGTGTAAAACTTTTGCCCAGTTGTCGATAAAGTGCTAAATTACAACAGGAAAACCTTTTTATTAAAAGAAACAATAGCTGCCCGGCTTAGTCATGACCAAGAATACTAGAATGGAAAACTTCTTCGCTTTATGAAATGTTAACCTTATTTTTTGATAGTATACTAAGGTGAAAAAATGGAATACGATAAGATTTCAACTAATACCTCAATTATTGGAGCAAGATCTGCTGGACTTTCTGCAGCACCTTACATTACTCGTGCTGGAAAATAGGAACGTGGTAAATGCGACCCCGTAGCTATTATGGAGATATATAGAAAGATATTATGAAATTAACAAAAGAAGTATCAAAGAACAATTATTATTCCTTCTTATGGCATGCAACTTTTCTTGCACTGGCACAAAATTTTATGGATATTAATACAATCATTCCGGCCATGGTGATTGATGCTGGAGGAAAGGCAGTTCAGGTTGGAATACTTACTGCAATACTGATTGGAGGTGGCAATGTATCCCAATTATTTTTCGCTCCTTTTCTAAGCAACAAGCAGTATAAAAAGGGATTTTTATTGGGCGGAATAAATATTCGTTTTATTTCGCTTGCCGGACTAGCACTGGTCTTTGTTCTCTCCTCTGGATTGGCAGGAGGAGTGATCATTTTATTTATATTCCTTTTAATTACTATCTTTTCCATTAGTGGCGGTTTTGCCAATATTGGTTACACTGATATTCTGGGTAAATCAATACTGCAGAAGAAGCGTAAGCACTTTTTCTCTATGAAAGAAATTGTGGCCAGTCTTGGGCTGCTTATCTCTGCTTATTTCGTTCGCCATTTACTAAAAATTTACAGTTACCCAGAGAATTATACAATCTTATTTTTTATTGCTGCTGTATTGCTTGCTATTGCATCTTTTGGTCTCTGGAGAATTAAAGAAGTTGGTACAGAACATATAAAAATATCTCATTTGAGAGATTATCTTGAAACTACCAAGAAAGAATTTAAATCCAACAAACGCTTGAAACATTATTTATTATTAATCAACACACAGGGCGCAACACTAGCACTTATGCCCTTTTTGATACTTTATGCTAAGAGCACTTTTGGAGCAGGAAGTGAAGCAATTGGAAATTATTTATTTTTAAAAGTAGTTGGAGGCGTAATCGCCGGCGCTGTAATGATCTATTTTATCAAAAAAATCAAATATCGGCATAGTCTCCATATGGTCTCCCTGCTGTCAATTTTAATTTTAACCTCCATCTTAGTTTTCCCCGGGGCAATACTTTTCCCATATATCTTTTTACTTGGTGGCCTTACATATACATTTCATAGAATAGCAGTAGGCGGAGTTTTACTGGAAATTACCACAGATAAAAATAGAGCATTATATACTGGGCTAACAGGGGCAGGTAGTATCCTACCTGCATTGTTTCCTCTTGCAGGTGGATTGATTATACAGCAATTTGGTTTTAACACTTTTTTCCCAATTTTCATTTTCATTCTGATTTTATCTCTCTACTATGTTTATAAGTTGGACTGCAAGGAGTAAAAATTATGGACAAAATATACCCCGATTCAGAAGTTGAGTTAAATCCATGGCTAGCAAAACATTACGACAAAATTATGAATATAGCCTCTTTAGGCTTTTACATTCGATTTATTCATAAAGCAATTCGTTCTATGGAAATCTCTCCAAATGATAGAATACTGGATTTTGGGGCAGGAACCGGCAGAAATGCACTTTTAATGAATAAATATTTATCTAAAAAAGGCGAGATTGCAGGTCTGGATATCTCAGATAACATGATTAAGCGGTTTAAAGAAAAAACAAAAAAATTTCCAAATATCAACATAAAAAATAAACGTATTGACCAGCCTATAGATTTTGAAAAAAAGTATGATAAAGTCTTCATATCATTTGCATTACATGGGTTTCCACATGAAATACGGAAAATTATAATCAATAATGCATTTAACAGTTTAAAAGAAGATGGTGAATTCATCATCCTTGATTATAACGAAGTAGTTTTAAATGAAACTCCATTTTATTTCCGTACCATATTCAAAGCAGTTGAATGCAAATATGCATTTGATTTTATAAAGAGAGATTGGAAAAATATTTTAGGATCTTATGGTTTCAAGGAATTTGAGGAAAAATATTTTTTCCTAAAATATGTAAGACTGTTAAAAGCTAAAAAATAGGGAGAAGAAAATGAAAATATTAATGATTTATGCAGAAAAATTTGGTTATAAAACAACTTCAAAAACTATAGAATCCATGCCCGATACTGATGAGGAAAAAGTATATGAAAATGCACTTGTAGGATTTATCCAGGCCGAAAGGGAGGATGAAAAAGATTTTAAATATGTTGAAAACAAACTTGTGAAAAATGTCAAATTGCGCTTCGGGTACCACTCATTTCCGCTCACTGCGTTCGCTCAAATGGGTGGCATGTTCACCTCCCTCCGGTCGGCTCAACCCTCAGCGCTCAGGCCATCTA
>Ga0307431_1000124_pt1 | contig 63103 bp, 50 predicted proteins | sample SalMarWE160170MG_FD_202155 | JGI IMG/M metagenome (GOLD analysis project Ga0307431, IMG submission 202155) | Salt marsh sediment microbial communities from the Plum Island Ecosystem LTER, Massachusetts, United States - WE1603-170 | ecosystem: Environmental > Aquatic > Marine > Intertidal zone >...
CCAGATCAAAAGTAACATTAAATGTTGTACTATTTTCATCCATGACACCATTATATTCAGCTTTAGTTATTAGATAATCTCCGGGAGGAGTAATTGGAGAAATATCCGGTTTTTTCATCTTTTCAAGTAACTCTTTAAACTGCTCCCTGCTAAGCACAACCATACCGTTCTGAATATTATATTCAATCTTCACATCTTGACCTGTCTGCGCCAAGAGTTTTTTAAATTCATCCCAGGAAAGTTTGATTTCATCCGCATCCATCTTTAAAAGCTTTTTGAATTCTTCCCAGCTGATCCTTACTTCACTTGATTCTTTACTATTCTTTGGTTCCTCAGCATAAAGAGACAATACCGACAAAAGAGAAAAAAATACCAGAAAAAAAGCGATAACACCTGCTAAACTCTTGAATTTCACCATTTACTCCTCCTTTTTATAATATTTTTAAAATATTAGACGGAACTTCTCTATATTCGTTCCATAAAAGATTAAAATTTTCCACTTCTCTCTTACAGTATAGAGATTTTTGCTAATTATGTCAAGAAGTTTAGATTATTCGAATAAGTTAATTGGTTGATTAGTTGATTGGTTAATTAGTAAAGTCAGGATTTGGGATTTAGTAAAACAACAAATAAAAATCCTCTTAAATCTGCGTTTATCTGCGTCCAACTTTCTCTGCTTACTCTGTATCTCATTCCCACATGCCCATCGCTTTTCGCACCATCTGCATCGTCTTTTGGGCTTCTTTTGATGCCTTTTTTGCCCCTTCATTCAAAATTTCAACTACATCAAGCTCTTTTTTTGCTTTCTTTTTCTTCTCTCTTATAGGATTAAGAAACTCATTAAGTTTTGACGCAGCTTTCTTCTTACAATCCACACAACCCCTCTCGCCTTTTTTGCACTCACTTTTTATATCCTTAATATCTGGAATTCCAATCGCGGAAAGGTACGCAAAAACTACACAACCCTTAGGATGACCGGGATCGCTTTTTCTAATTTTCTTAGGATCGGTAAAAGCTCTCATCAACTTTTTTTCGACATCTTTAGGACTATCCGCAATACATATATCATTACTTAAAGACTTAGACATTTTTCTTCCATCCAAACCCGGAATTCGGGGAGTCTCGGTAAGTATCGGTTCAACTTCATTAAAAACTTTTCCATAAAGACTATTAAATTTCCTTGCAAACTCGCGTGTTATTTCGAGATGAGGAAGCTGGTCTTCACCGATCGGAACTTTATTAGCCCGATAAACTAATATATCAGAAGCCTGCAGGACAGGATATCCAAGTAAACCATAACTAACCTGACCTTTGAGACCACTATCTCTTACTACTTCTTTAAGAGTGGGATTTCTCTCGAGTCTTGAAACAGTTATCAGCATAGAAAAAAGGAGATATAATTCGGCATGCTCCTTCACCTGGGATTGAACAAATAAAATTGATTTCTTAGGATCAATACCCACCGATATCCAATCGATTACATTATCTATAATTCTATTTCTCAAACCCTCTGTTTTTTCATGTTTTGTGGTAAGAATATGCCAATCTGCAACCATATAGAAAGTTTCGTACTCATTCTGAAGTTCTACCCAATTTTTTAAAGCTCCAAAGTAATTACCAATGTGCACCTTGCCTGTAGGTCTGATTCCGCTGAGAATCCTTTGCATTTAACCTCCTTTAAAAACTCTTATAAATATCATAAGTGCTACTATTAATACAAATAATATTACTAAATAAATAGGGGATCTCGGCTTATATTCTATTTTCTGAAAACGTCTTCCAAATTTCATCTTGGTTTACCTCTAATTGGCAATAGTTTAAAATCAAGCTCTGTCAGCTTTTCGTTTTCAACTTCAAGTAGAGAAGTATAAGGATAATAACCCATAGAGGTAACTTTTATTATATAATCTCCCGGGATTAGATATATTCTATAATATCCGGTTTCCGGATCACTTTGCACTGCTGTGCTACTCGAATTCTCAATTAAAATCTCAGCATCAAGAGGTTTATTTGTTTTAGTATCATTAACTACACCTTCAATAATGTAGAATTCTTTTTTTTCGCGCAGCTCTAACAGTATATCTGTCCCTTCCTTAAGTACGATAACCGTATCAGAAGGAAGAGAATTCTCCGCATAAACAGATAAAGGATATATACCTTCAGATAAATCAAATTTAATTTCCCCGTCAGTTATCTGAAAACTACCTGAGTCAGCAAGAGACAAAAGCCCCGATGCAGGATTGCCTTCCTCATCAACCAGAAAAATTCTAAGGGGAAAAAGAATTCTGCTTTTTCTACGAAAATCAGTAGAAGTTATTCCGCAACATATTTTCCAACCTGGAATTCCATAGTCTCCTAAATTTACTCCGGCTTCCTCCAACCTTAAATTAGTAGACGTTATGTTCGTTCTACCCGAAACAAGAAAAGCCACACCAAAACTTAAAGCAAAATTTTTCCATCCGGAAAAAATTACTTTCGGTTTCAAATAAACCGAAGTAATCGGCTCTTGACCAACCATTGTAAATCTGTCCACTATATAATCAATACCGAAGGTCACGGTATCAGGATTGAATTTAACCTCCGAGTCAAACAAAAAATGTTCAGTAACAGGATTGGAGGAATGCGATATGAACCCAAAATCCGTATCAACCGAAAACCAAAAAATCTTTGCACCTAATCCCATCCCAAATCCAAATCCCGGGTGCCTGATCGAAAAATTTCTCACCGTACCCTCTCTTACTCTACCCTGATGATGATAGATTCCAAAAAGACTCACATCAAACATTCCAACAAATCTATTCGCCCCTGCCCTTAGAAATACATCCGATAAACCAAAATCACCCCCCCCGGAAGTATAATCAAAAAGAATTCCTCCTTCAATCTCAGAAAACAACCATTTACCTCTATTTCCCAATGATACAGAGAGATCGTTTGTATATACAGAACTACGTTTAAAGGCTTCAATTTCCGCATTATATATAAACAAAGAAAAAAAGAAAAAAATCATTCGCCCTGAATTTCTTTATAATTCTTGGTTTTAATACCCCAACTCATACAATCAGTGTTATAAGCTATTCCAACCTTACAATCCTGGTCCACCACTATCATACCGAAATCCAACTCAAACTCCTGAATTATATCTTTTGCAGCCTCTTCAGCACTATGTTCACACAAATAATCATCCACTTTTCTTGCGAGCATCTCTTTCACAATGACTTCACCTCGACCTGTAATTGTAGTTGCACCTCTAATAGAAGCATAAATTCCTCCGCCAAGTATCGGAACATCACTAACTCTACCGGGAAGATGAAAAATTATACCTCCAGTTGAAAGTGCGGCAGCTATACTACCAAAACCATCAACTGCAATAGCTCCAACCGTTTCGTTTGAATAGCGACGCTGCAACTCTTCAATCTCTTCAGAACTACAATTACTCTTTTCGTTAAATAATGCCTTCATTTCTTCAGATAACGGATTATAATTTTTAAATCCTACGTTTCTTGCAAAATGAGTTGCACCTTCACCTGCGAGCATTAAATGCTTAGTTTTATCTGATACTTCATAAGCTACTCGAACTGGATTTTTTACATTTTTTATTGAAGCCACCGCCCCAAAGTTTCCCTCAGAAGTTGCAACTGAAGCATCCATCTCCACTTCTCCTAACAAATTGGGAACAGAACCCGTACCTGCATTAAAAAAAGAAGAATCTTCCATAATCATAACAGCTTTAACCGCTGCCAGAGCCGCATCCCCACCCCCTTTCAAAACCACAAAACCGGCTTCAAGAGCTTCTCCCAAAATCTTTTCTCTAACTTTTGAATCTCTTATATTGTCACCAACGCCTCCGTGAACTAACAGTAATTGTTCCATAACTTTAATTCTATAAAAACTATTGCATTTGTCAAGCTAAATCCCCCCACCACACCCAATATTTTTACCACAGAGAACACAGAGAAAAAACGAACACACAGAGAACACAAAGCCTACCACACCCCTATTTAATTTTGTTTTTTAAGAAATGCATCAAGAAGTTATGGGGTACCGTTCATAAAAAATGCCTCGCAACCCGAGCGAACATGGCATTAAACTTCAAAATGAGTAAGGAGTACTGTTCAGGAAAATACCTCGGAGCTTGAACGGGCACGGTTTTTCGATTTTGAAGAAATCGAAAAGAGTGAGAGCGAGAGATAAAGAGCAATTCTCTCGCTGGGAGAATTGACTCTGGTTTTCTCGAACAGTACTCATTGCGAATCAGACCGTCGGGGAAATTGATTTCGGTTTTTTAGAACGGTACCCCGAAACAAAAACCGTTGGGGAAATTGACCGCGGTCCTAAAGAATGGTTAACCTTCGCATTTTTACATAAATTAAAGTTTTAACTGAAAAATCAAAGTAACTATTAAAACAAAGATCCTTGAAAAAAATTTCAATTTGATTATCTTTAACTCGAATGGAGGGAACTATGAAAATAGGAGTAATGTCGGACACACACGATCACCTTGATCATATAAAGAAAGCTATAAGTATCTTAAAAAAAAGAGAAATAGCAACCCTTATACACCTCGGGGATTACTGTTCTCCTTTCTCGATACCACTTCTTGAAATGGAAAAAGTCTACGCAATCTTTGGTAATAATGATGGAGATAAGCTATTTCTGCAGAAAAAAGCAAATGAGCGCGGTTTTGTCATTGAAGCGGCTCCCAGGGCTATAACAATCGAAGGAAGGAAAATAGCAATCATGCATGAACCTTATCAATTGGAAGCATTCAGAAAAAGCGGTATTTATGACATAGTTCTTCATGGACACACTCATGAATCATATATCAGAAAGGACCCGCTTACCGTAAATCCGGGAGAACTCTGTGGTTATCTGTCGGGAAAAGCAACTTTTGCAATCATTGACCTCGAAAAACTTGAATGCGAAATCATTGAATTATAAATTCAGGATTTGGGATTTCGGAGTCGGGATTTAGTTACGACTTTGGACTTTGAACTAATAAAAAAATCTGTGTAATATCGTGGTTAACCTGGAGTTACCTTTAGAATATCTTTAACCTGAACCAGCTCTTCAATTTCGTATGTTGGCTCTATTTTCCCTTCGTTTTTAATTTTCTTGGGATTAAACCAGCACGTATCAATTCCAAAATCAAATCCTCCCTTAATATCAGCCGAAAGGGAATCACCAATAATCATAGCAGTTTTTTTATTATTGTGCTCGCTTGTATTGAAAACATAATTAAAAAAATCAGGATCGGGCTTGGCAACTCCAATTTTCTCCGAAGCTATAAAAATATCAAAATAATCTTTTAAAGGGGAACCCTTCAATCTCTCATACTGTGTGGAGTAAATCCCGTTTGTAACTAACGCAATCTTATATTCTCGATATAAAGCAGAAATTACATCTTCCGCGCCTTCTATCATAAAAGAAGCCTCGGCAATAAAATCCAGATAACTTTTACTGAATGCTTTAGTATCTTGTTTTATATCAAAAATATCAAATAAAATCCTGAACCTTTTCAACCTCAATTCATCCAGGTTTGTCTCACCTCTTTCAAACTCTCCCCACACTTCTTTATTTATTTTTCTGTAGTTTTCTACATACAAATCCGGGGTATAGTCAATATTAAAGTAATTCATACTTTTTTTTAATGCGTACTCCTCCGCTCTATTGTAATCAAATAATGTCCCATCCAGGTCAAAAAGAATCAATTCGTACTTCTTATTCATCAAATATACTATTTAACAATCTACTCATTTACTATTTCAACTCTATCCAGATAATTTCTCAAGTCTTCTATTCCTTTTTTAACCCCTTCAACATCTTTTTCCTTTCCTGCTATCTCTATCAATTTTCCAATCTCAGTAATACCGTCAAAGCCATAGCCTGCACCCGAACCTTTCATACTGTGCCCTAATCTTTCTATCTGTTCAAAATTCTCTGCCTTGAGGCACGATTCCATATCCTTTATGTCTTTCTCTCTATTGTTTAGAAACCCGGGAATAAGGTCGGCTATTTCCGGATCTACTTTCACGATAATTTTTTCCTCATTATTCATAACTCCTCCCAAATTATAAACTCAACTTATCAGCAAATTCCATTAGAACTTTAACCAACGTATCCATTCTTACAGGTTTCGGAACATGAGTATTACATCCGGCATCCAGACATTTCTCGGCATCACCTTTTAATGCAAACGCAGTAAGTGCAATTACCGGAGTTTCTTCAGCGCCAACTCTCTTCTCCCAGACTCTTATTTTCCTGGTGGCGGTATAGCCATCCATAATCGGCATCTGCATATCCATTAAAACTAAATCATAGACATTTTTCTTGAATTTTTCAAAGGCAATCTTACCGTTCTCAGCCACATCTATTTCAACAGAAGATTTCTTCAGAAAAGCCTTTATTAACAAACGATTATCTTCCGTATCCTCCACAAGCAAAATTTTCATAGCAGGAAGATCAGTCGCTTTAACTTTTTCGACTTTTTCCTTCTTTTTCTTAGCCTTCCATAAACCAAGAGTGGTCAGAATCGCATTTTTTAATTCATCCCTTTTAATCGGCTTGACAAGATAACAACTTATACCTAACTTATCAATCCGGGTCAAATCTGAAATCCGGTAATCTGAAGTGAGCATCATTACAGTAGTCGTCTCTTCGCTTTTTTTATCTTCCCTTATAATCTCAGCTACTTCAAAACCGTCTACCGAAGGCATTCGCCGATCCAGCAAAACGAGTCGAAAATATTTGCCTTTTTTTCTCGCAGCTTCATATATGGAAATTGCCTCCTCTCCGCCCGAAGCTTCCACCACATCCGCATCCCACGCCGTAAGAATCTCCTTTAAAATCAATCTGTTCGTGGCATTATCATCCACGATAAGAGTCGAAATACCCCTTACATCGACTTCCTCCGGTTCAATAAAAGTACGAGTTTTCTTCTCCTTTTGTATGCCAAACTCCACGGTAAAGGAAAATTCGCTTCCTTTTCCCTCTTCGCTTTCAACCCACATTTTGCCTCCCATCAACTCGACAAGCCGCTTTGAGATACTTAAGCCTAAACCTGTACCGCCAAATTTACGGGTAGTTGAAGAATCAGCCTGCTTAAAACTGTCAAATATGGCATCCCACTTATCTTTAGGTATTCCAACACCTGTATCTTTTACAGAAAACAATAAACAAACTCCGTTTTCTCTTTTAGTTTTACGTTGAAGCCCTTCCTCTTTTGTAAGTTTAACACTTAACACAACTTCTCCCTCGTCAGTAAACTTAATCGAATTCCCAAGCAGATTTACCAATATCTGGCGTAAACGGTAAGAATCCCCTATCAAACTTATGGGAACGTTCGGAGAAATATGATCGACAAGTTCGACACCCTTCTTATGCGCTCTAATAGCCAGAATATCGCAAACTTTCTCAATGAGCTTATCTAATTCAAACGCGCTCTTCTCAATTTGTACATCTCCGCATTCAATCTTGGAAATGTCAAGAACATCGTTAATTACCGCAAGAAGATTCTCTCCGGCTTCTCTTAATACCTTAAGATACTCATGCTGTTCTTTAGAAAGAATTGTTTCTTCTAAAATTTCACACATTCCTATTATGGCATTAAGAGGCGTACGAATCTCATGACTCATTATAGCTAAAAAAGTTGTTTTAGCATAAGACGCTTTTTGCGCGGCTTTCCGAGCTTCAATCAACTCTTCTTCTTTCTTTTTGTTTTCAGTAACATCTCTTGAAATACCTAAAGTCCCTATTGCACTTCCATCCTCATCATACCATGGAATCTTGGTTGTGGAAACCCAGGTTACTCTTCCATCGGAATAGGTTTCTTTTTCAACTTTTCCCTCGATTGCCTTACCGTTTTTCATTACTTCCTGTTCGTCCTTAAAGGCTGGTTTTGCATGTTCCTCAGTAAAATAATCAAAATCCGTTTTGCCTATCATATCTTTTGCACTAGAAGCTCTGAGCCATTCAGCCAGTGATTTGCTCGCAGCGATAAAACGGCTTTTTTTATCCTTAAAGTAGATGTGGTCAGGTATATTATTGAGAAGAGAAGTAAGCAAGTTGCTTTTTAAAACAACTTCTTTACCGAGCTCCTCAAGTCGCTCTTTTATTTTTTCATCCAATATTTTCTTTTCCGTTACTTCCCTTGTAATACCTATTATTCCTATGGTATTGCCTTCCTCATCGGTTAAAGGAGCTTTGGTGGTCAATAAGTATACTTTTTCACCGTCTACAGTCTCCGATTCTTCCCTATCTATAATAGGTTTCCCTGTTCTCATTATTCGCAACTCGTCCTCACAGGCTGATTTAGCATGTTCTTTCGAAAAAAGGTCGAAATCTGTCTTCCCTATTAATTTCTCTCCAGAATCCAATGGAGGAGCACCCCTCTGCTTTAGAAAGTATTCACTTACTCGAAGAAATCGTCCTTTCTTATCTTTGAAATAAACGGAAATCGGAATGTTATCAAGAAAACTTTTGAATAGTCCCCGTTCACGAATTAACTCCTTCTTTAATTGCTGAAAACGAACTTCGGCTTTCTGAAGCTCGGAGACTCTTCCCCGTAAATCTTTCAATTCCTTTATCAGTTGTTCATTTGCTTTCTTATTATTTTTCATAAAAATTAAAATCTATTACATAAGCTAAAGTACAAATAACATACTTAGAAGTTATAGAAAAAACCAAAAAAGTAAAGGTTGGAATTTTATTTTTTGATTTTTCACAAAGATATTACGCTATTACCATCTGCTTTCCGCTGGAAACACCACAACCTTACTTTTTTAACACAGAGAGCACAGAGAAAAACAAAAAACTAAGAACACAGAGATTCTATTTATTATTTTTTTCAATTCAACCTTTCAACGATTCAACAATCCAACTTTTTTTAGGACTTTGGATTAATAAAACTAAAAAAAGTATAAGGCGGTTAGCCGAAAGCGACTTTGTTTACCTTCCGAAATCAAGTCTTGCCGGTTCAAAATAAAGATAAGGTTCCTGAATCAATTTTAGTACAGGCAGATAAGCATTCTCTTGTACTCCCAGTAATCTTTCAAGAAATTTCAGCGGTTTAGGCAAAAGAACGACTTTATAATTTTGAACACCCGCCTCATCTCCTGCAACTTTTATTGCATCAAGAAGACCTCCATATTCATCCACAAGAGAAATCTCTTTTGCGGAAAGGCCACTCCAGATTCTGCCCATGCCTAAAGAATCCACTTTTCCAACTGTTAACCCTCGGGGAGCGGCAACTGCTTCCAAGAATTGGTCATATATATGCTTCAACATTTTATCAAACATTTTTTTCTCATAATGTGAGAAAGGACGATGCCCGCCAAAAGCATCAGCATGTTTTCCCCATTTTACGATATCATGTGTAATCCCAAGCTTATTATATAAACCCTCCGTAACGAATTTTGAGCCCCAAACTCCGATAGAACCAGTAAGGGTTGTTCTATCCGCCAATATCTTATTGGCAGGAGCGGAGATATAATATCCTCCCGATGCTGCCATACTTCCCATAGATATCACAACAGGTTTCTTATCTTTTAATCTTAAAACCTCTCTATATATCAAATCAGAAGCAATAGCACTTCCTCCTCCTGAATTAATCCTGATAACAACTGCTTTTACAGACTTATCCTTTCTTAATCTTCTGAGTTCCCTTACCACCGATTCGGAACCTATTGTCGAACCGCCAAAAAGAGGAATATCAAAAGGTGAACTAGAACTCTCTCCCACAATTATTGAACCCTCAAGAGCTAAAACTGCTATTTTTGGCGGATCGCTTAATAAAAACTCCCTGGGAACACTCTTTCCTCTCCAGATTTTACCCTCACCCTTAACTCCGGCAAGCACTTTAACTTCATCAAAATAAGCTATAGTGTCTATTAATCCTTCTTTTACTGCCTCAAAAGGGGTAAAGCAACCTAAAGAATCTACAAGACTTTTTATTTTGCTACCGTCTATACCTCTTGAATCTGCAATTTCTCCAACAACAACATCTATAAGATCATCAAGAAACTTTTCTATTTGTTCTCTATCGTACTGACTCATCTTTTCTCTGGTAAACATATCTACAGCAGTCTTATATTTACCGACATTTCCAACTTCGGCTTCTATACCCAGCTTTTCCAAAGTGCCTTTTATGTAGATTTTAGAAAGATAAAGTCCCGGGAAATAAATCATACCCGGAGGAGAAATTGAGATAATATCTGCAGCAGAAGCTAAGTATAAATCCTTAAAACCAAGGTAGTCGGAATGCACAACGAGAAATTTCTCTTTTGCAATCCCCAAAAGTTGTTTTCTAACCTCCTCAGTTTGAGCAAGTCCTAAAGAGTTATTTTTTATATATACAATCACACTATCGATCTTTTTGCTCTTCTTTATAAAATCAAGAAGATTCAAAAGATTATAAAAGGAATGTTCTTTCCCAAAAAAACCTTTTACATCGGGAACTTCAGGATATTTCCCTTCGATTTCAACAACAACAGCACGATTCTTACCTTTAAATAAAGAAGGATACGGCACAACAGAAGCCGTAATTATTCCCTCAATATCTCCATCACCGCGGTATCCGCCAAAAAGAAAATTACCGAGCGAAAATTCTATTCCTCCATAGATTTTTCCGTTTCTAAAGTCATTGTTAAGAGGCATAAACGCAATATTTAACTTTATACCTTCTACAATCTCTAATGCTCCGTTTAAGCTTTGAATTAAGTATCTTGTTCCATCTGAACCTCTATCAATAAAAAAATCTGAAGTCAACACTAACCTATCCCAACCTGGAATAATCGAAATACCAAAGTTAAAATCATACCCTTCACTACTTGGGATGATTGTAGTAAAACCCATAGAAGTCCATTTATGAGGACGTAGCATAGCGCCCAGAGTATATTTATCATCCCATGAGGAATACATATAACCAAGAGAAAATTTATCTTTATAATGTAATGGGCTTACCCCGGTCATAAATTCCATAGAGTCGCTCATAAAGCGAATACCTCCCGCAAATCCCAGAAAAGGTATATTCATTGAAACCCAGTAATCTTCAGTTCTTACGGAAATTTCCGGATAAGAACGGATAGATAAACCTGCAGGATTAGAATAAAGCGCCCTGGATCTCTCAGAAGTAGCAATTGAAAGATTAACGTATGAAACTAATATTAAAAGCAGCAAATTTCCCTCCTTATATTATATTAAAAATCGCCGCAGAGACGCAGAAAACACAGCGATTTTTTTTACTTCCATAATAATTAATTATTTTGTAGTACTACCGAACAACTTCTTGTTTTTTTGCAAAAAAATTTAAACCACTCGAGATTTTAAATTCATTATTCACTCTATAGATATCCCAACGTGATTGAAGCGAGAGCTGACCATTTTGAAGGACGTCTCACAAGACCGAGCGGCCACGGTCTATTGAAATATTTGTATTTCAATAGGAGCGAGGCTGAGAGCGAGCGGCAATTTCCGCGGTGGGGAAATTGACCGTGTTCCTGAAGGATGGTTAGCCCTCGCTTTTCTCTAATTTGAAAATGTCTTTTTCTAAACGCCGAAAGGCACGATAGGCCCTTTGTGGTTAAAATTACCATTATAGCTCTCCTGTGTTATCTCATTCTCTCGACAATCGCTTGAGCGAACTGGGAAGTTTTTATCGGTTTTACTCCTTCCATCTGTCTTGCAAGATCATAAGTAACTTTTTTATCTAAAAAAGCCTTTTCAAGACCTTTTTTTATTAAATCTGCCGCCTCAGTCCAACCGATATACACGAACATCATAACTCCGGAAAGAATCAGCGAAGAAGGATTAACTTTATCGAGCCCTCGGTATTTAGGAGCAGAACCATGGGTAGGCTCGAAAAGTGCTACGTTATCACCTATATTGGCTCCGGGAGCAATACCAAGTCCGCCAATTTGTCCGGCAGCAGCATCAGAAAGATAATCTCCATTCAGATTTGGCAAGGCAACAACTTCATACTCGTCAGGTCGGGTAAGAAGCTGCATAAACATTTGATCCGCTATCCGGTCTTTTATAACTATCCTACCTCCGGAGTCTCCGGCAGGTCTTCCCGCACGCAGTGACTTGAACACGCCTTTTTTCGTCATAGGAGTTACGCCGTCTTCTGCCTTAACCTGGTCATAGAGTTCATCTTCAGTAATAATATACTCCCTGAATTCTTCCTTCGCCAGCTCGTAACCCCATTCCTTAAAAGCACCCTCGGTAAACTTCATAATGTTCCCTTTGTGAACGATTGTGACACTGCTTTTATTATTATCTATAGCGTATTGGACTGCCTTTCTAACCAATCTTCTTGTCTTGGATTTACTTATAGGTTTGACTCCTATTCCCGCGTCATATTCAAGTTTTACCCCCATCTCATTATTGAGAAAATCAATTACTTTCTTAGCTTCTATGGATCCTTCTTCCCATTCAATGCCCGAATATACATCTTCGGTATTTTCTCTGAAAATAATTATATCCATTTTCTCCGGATTCTTTAGAGGTGATGGAACACCTTGATAGTACTTCACAGGTCTCACACACGCATACAGGTTTAACAACCTTCTAAGAGACACATTCAGACTTCTGTATCCACCCCCAACAGGAGTAGTCAGGGGTCCTTTTATTGCTATATTAAAGTTTTTAATGGCTTTTAAGGTATCTTCCGGTAATGGCTCCCCATATTTCTCTATCGCTTTTTCGCCTGCAAATATCTCGAACCACTCTATTTTTCTTTTTTCTTTATACGCAAATTTAACCGCTTCATCCCAGACAGTCATAGAAGCATTCATTATATCAGGACCAATACCGTCACCTTCAATAAAAGGTATTATCGGATTAGCAGGAACATTCCATTCATTTTCTCTAACTTCTATTTTTTCTCCCTTTCCGGGCAAAATAAGTTTTTCGAATTGGATCACTTTCGTCTATCCTTTAAATTACTCTACTTTAAAATTACCATATTTTTTAACGTGTTCTTCTATACCGCCATCTTCAATCAACTTACTCATAAAAGGAGAAAGAGGGGAAAAGGTTAAAATCTTTCCTTTAGTTTCGTCCTTTATTTGCCCCTTCTCGAAATCAACTCTAAGATTATCTCCTTCGTCAATTTCATCAGTATTGCTTACCAACAAAGGTAACCCTATATTAAATGAATTTCTATAAAATATTCTTGCGAAAGACTTTGCAATAATACAAGAAACCCCTGCAATTTTAATTACCCGCGGAGCATGCTCTCTTGAGGAACCAAGACCAAAATTCCTGCCCGCCACAATAATATCCCCCGTTTTTACTTTAGAAGAAAAAGAAGGGTCTGCATCCTCAAGCACATGTTTTGCGAGTTCTTCGAGATTACCCCGAAGGTGAAAATATCTTCCTGGGGTTATATGGTCAGTAGAAATATCATCCCCGAATTTCCATGCTCTCCCAGCAATTTGAGAACTCATTTCAAATACCTCCTTGGATCGGCAATTTTACCCTCTATAGCTGTAGCCGCAGCAGTTGCCGGAGAACCAAGATAGATAAAACCCTTAGGATTACCCATTCTTCCGAGGAAATTCCGATTTTGTGTCGATAGGACTCTATCGTTATCAGCCAAAACACCTTTATGTATTCCAACGCAGGGTCCACAGCCGGGGGATTCGATTGCCGCTCCAGCTTGTAAGAAAATCTCAATCAAGCCTTCTTTTAACGCTTCCAAAAAAATTTCCCTTGAGGCGGGAACAACTATCAACCTTGTATCAGGATGTTTCGTTTTGCCTTCGAGTATTGACGCGGCTATTCTCAAATCTTCAAGTCTTCCATTCGTACATGTTCCAATAAAAACCTGATCTATTTTCACATCTTTTATATTCGAAATACCTTTAATATTGTCAACCGTATGAGGAAAAGCAATCAAAGGTTCAAGTTTATTTGCTTCTATCTCAAGAATGTTTTCAAAATTTGCATCCGAATCGGATTTTATTTCCCTGAATTTGTCTCCTCTACCTCTTTCTTCAAGATACATCCTCGTAGTCTCATCCGTGGGGATAAGACCGGTTTTTCCTCCAGCTTCAATAGCCATATTTGTTATTGTAAATCTCGAAGACATAGAAAAGTTTTCTATTGTATCCCCTTCAAACTCCATAGCTTTATAAGTAGCTCCGTCAGCTCCAATCTTTCCTATTATGTGAAGAATAACATCCTTGGAATAAACACCCTCCGGGAGTTCACCTTTTATTATAAACCTGTGTGTTTCCGGTACTTTAAGCCAGACTTTTCCCAAGGCAAAAGCAAGCGCGATATCTGTTGAACCCATACCGGTTGCGAAAGCTCCAAGCGCTCCGGAAGTACAGGTATGCGAATCAGCTCCAACCACCAAATTTCCCGGGTTTACCCAGTCCTCGACAAGTCTTTGATGGCAGATACCTTCTCCGACATCAGAAAGAAAAGCTCCTGTCTTCTTTGAAAACTCTCTCAATAATTTCTGTGAATTGGATAGTTCTTTTCTTGAACTCGGAGAAGCATGGTCAATAAAGAGTATTGAATTTTCCTTATCGAATACTCTTTCCATATTCATCTTTTTAAGTTCCTGAATGGAAAGCGGAGCCGTACCATCCTGAGCCATAACAACATCTACCTTTGCAACAACAAACTCTCCTGGCTTCACATCTCTTCCTACGTGTTCAGAGATGATCTTCTCAGATATTGTCTTACCCAATTCTCATCTCTCTTTTATCGGTATATACCTTACGTTAACCGGTCCATTATAGATACCGCGAGGTCTGAATATCCTGTTTGATTCTCTGTATTCAAGAATATGTGCTATCCAGCCTGCAGAGCGCGCCATAGCGAAAATGGAAGTAAACATATCAGTAGGAATACCAAGTGCTTTATATACAAAACCCGAGTAAAAATCGACATTTGGATATATACCTTTCGGGCCAAATTTCTTTTCCATAATTTCTTCAACCTTTAAGGCAGTTTTGAATAAAACCTCATCTCTCTTGCCGGTCAAATCCCTGGCGTATTTTTTAAGAATACGAGCCCTCGGGTCAAGAGCTTTATAAACTCTATGTCCAAAACCCATTATTTTCTCTTTCTTCTTCATTGCATTATTTATGTACTTATCAACATTTTCCGGACCTCCTATTCTCTCCAGCATCCGTATAACCTGTTCGTTTGCGCCACCATGAAGATATCCTTTCAACGTACCTATAGCAGATACAATGGAAGAGTACACATCGGTAAAAGTCGAAGAAGTAACAAGGGTTGCAAAAGTTGAAGCGCAAACACCATGCTCAGCGTGAAGAATCAAACAAAGGTCCAAAATTCTTGTCTCTTTTTCTTTAGGTTTCTCCCCATTAAGCATCCAGAGAAAATTAGCCGCATAGGAAAGTTTACTATCCGGAGGAATAGGTTCTTTTCCCTTTCTTATCCGGTCAAATGCGGCAATATAGGAAGGCATCTTCCCCATAATTTGAATTCCGGCTTTTAAGTCATCTCTACCCACTTCATAATTACCGCCTTCAGGTAAACTTATAAGCGAAACACATGTATTGATAACATCCATGGGGTGAGCAGCGACAGGAAAATCCTTCAGCCACTTTATATCCTCCGTATTTAAAGAAATATGATTTTCAAGATCACTCGAGAACTTTTTCAGTTCAGTTCTTGTAGGAAGGTTACCATAAATCAAGAAATAAGCTGTCTCTTCATACGTAGATTTCTCCGCTAACTCTTCTATAGGTATACCACGGTAAATTAAAATTCCATCTTTACCGTCAATATAACTTATAGAACTTTCAAAAGCAGCAACACCCTCAAGCCCATGCGAGAAATAATCATAATCCTGTCTTAAACTGCATTTATTATTTATTTTTTTAGAACCCATTTTCACCTATCCTTCTTTAATTGTAATTTGCACCCATAAATTATATATCTTAGTTTTTTCTGCAACCCCCTCCTTTGAAATTTAAAAATCAAATTTCAAAAAGAAAAGATATAGAGAAGCAAGAAGTTAGAAGTTAAAATACAGAATCCCCACCCAACAAAAAAAACAATTCTCACACAAAACCACAAAGAACACAAAGTTTTTCTTTTTATTTTTCCACTCAACCACTCAACTATTGACCACTTAACTTAGATTCGAAGAATCTACGATATAAACAACGAATTACACGAATAACGTAAATGGTTTTATTTTTACTAATACCTAATACCCAAGACCTAAAACCTAAAACCTAAATCAGGTTTCCCTTATCTGTCCCTGACCCCTTATTATGAACTTGGTAGAGGTTAGTTCTTTTAAACCCATAGGACCCCTTGCGTGCAATTTCTGAGTGCTTATTCCGATTTCGGCTCCCATGCCAAATTCTCCTCCATCGGTGAAGCGAGTGGAAGCATTAACGTAAACGGCGGCTGCGTCCACTTCTTTTAAAAATTTATTTGCGTCATTGTAATTACTCGTTACGATAGACTCGGAATGCCTGGAACCGTATTTATAAATATGGTTTATAGCATCATCAATATTATCTACTATCTTAACCGCCATGATATAATCCAGATATTCTTCATACCAGTCATCTTCAGTAGCTTCTTTAATATCAGATATTATTTTCCTCGATGCAGAACAACCCCGCAACTCCACGTTATTTTCGGAAAACTTCTTATAGATGAGAGGAAGAAAACCCTTAGCTATATCTTTATGTATAAGAAGTGTCTCAGCAGCGTTGCAAACTGCAGGATAATCGGTTTTTGCGTTATAAACGATTTTTAAAGCCATATCAATATCCGCTGAGGCGTCAACATACACATGGCAGTTACCCACACCGGTTTGTATAACAGGAACACTTGACTCCCGGACAACTCGCCGAATCAGACCTGCTCCGCCCCTGGGAATTAAAACATCAAGATAATCATTCAACTTAAACATAACTTCCACAGCACTGCGATCAGTGGTCCCAACTAATTGAACCGATTCCCCGGGCAAACCCTCTTCAACAATCGCATCCTGAATTATCTTTGTTAAAATCTGGTTTGATTTAAATGCTTCCGAACCTCCTCTAAGAAGTACGGCGTTGCCAGCTTTAAGACAAAGTCCTGCAACATCCACGGTCACATTTGGTCTTGCCTCATAAATAATACCTATGACTCCAAGGGGAACTCTAATTTTACCCACTTCAAGTCCATTAGGTCTCTTTTTAATTCCTATAACTTCACCAACAGGGTCTTCTAATTGAACAACTTCTCTCAAACCTTTTGCCATGCCGTTAATTCTCTTTTCATTCAATTCCAACCTGTTCAAAAGTGCTTTTGCAAGCCCTGCCTTTTCCCCCGCACGCATGTCTTCAGCGTTAATTGAAATTATTTTTTTTAATGATTCTTCAAGCTTCCGGGCTATGTTAAGTAATGCCTTGTTCTTAATATCCGTCGAGGTATTAGCCAATATTCTTGAAGCTTCTTTCGCTTTTTTCCCTTGAGCAATAACCTCTTCCCTTACACTCATTTATTAACCCCCTATAACCATATTTCTTCTATGAATTATCTCTTCCTGATTAATATAACCCAGAATCGAAAAAATTTCACTAGAATGATGGCCTTTAATTTTCTCTATCTCGGCGCTCGAATAATCAACCAACCCCTTTCCGATCTCTTTTCCTTCATGACTAAGTATCCTGACCAAACCTCCTGAAGAAAAAACTCCGATTACTTCTTTAACACCTCCCGGTAATAGACTCTTTCCCTTATTCACAAGAGCTTCTTCTGCTCCTTTATCTATTTTAAGACCACCACAAACGGGAACATTATAACTAAACCATTGCTTTCTCTTGGAAAGACTATCTCCCGAAGGCAGGAATGTTGTACCCAGATTGTATTCCTTATTCTTTTCAAGCATACTCATCAGATCTATAACTACATTTTTTCTATAACCGGGACCAATAATCATTATTATTCCGGAACCGACGGCTGCCTTTGCCGCTTCGATCTTAGTATACATGCCTCCGGTACTAACCTCGCTTCCCTTATTGCTTCCGGCCAATTTCTCAATCTCCGGAGTAATTTCCTCAACCTTACGAATAATTTCCAATGATTCGGTGGTTAGCGCAGGATCCCCTTTATAAAGTCCCTCAACGTCGCTTAAATTTATCAAAACATCGGCTTCGGCAAGACTCGCCACTCTGGCGGACAGGGTATCATTATCACCAAATTTAATCTCATTTGTCGCCACAGTATCATTCTCGTTAACAATGGGAATAACCCCGTATTCCAGGAGCGTCATTAACGTATTGAAAGCATTTAAATACCTATCTCTATCTTCAAGGTCTCTTGAAGTCAGTAACACCTGCGCTCCCTTTTCTCCGTATTCACGCAAAAATTTATTGTATACACCAATCAAAAGCCCCTGTCCTATAGCTGCCATCGCCTGCTGTTTTGGGATTAGTTTAGGTTTTTTCTCACAACCCAGTTCACCCATACCGGCACCTATCGCCCCGGAAGTGACAAGTATTACCTCCTTACCCTGATTTTTAAGATCGACCAATTGTCTCACAATATTATCGATCATCGTAAGGTTAAGCTTACCTACCGAATGGGTTATTGTAGAACTACCTACTTTTACAACTATTCTTTTATATCTTTTCTTTCTCATTTCCTATGAATATAAAACCCCAAAATTATTTGTCAAGAGTGACCCCCACTCCCCACCCCAGAATTTTAACCACAAAGATCACAAAAAAACACAAAGAAAAAACAATTTATTTAACCACGAAACAAACTAAAAATACTAAATTTTTTTGTTTTTACCTCCCAACTTCCTAACCATCCCAACTAAATTAGTAACAACAAATCACACGAATAACACAAATTAAGTTTTTTGTTAATAGCAAAAATGCATGAAAAACTACAAGACCTACATTTAGAAAAATTCGTGGTGCGGCATAGGTTTTAAACAACAAAAAATGGGTTGTGTGGAGAGCTCAGTGTTCTCTGTGAGTTCCTTTTTCTCTGTGCTCTCTGTGGTAAAAAATGGTGGGTGTTGTGGGTTTTTTTCCCTATTGACATTATAGGCTTTAAGACTTATAATATCGAATATAATACTTGAGGACTATAATGAGTAAAAATAAAATATATGCTGTTATTACCGGAGACCTTGTAAAATCAGGGAAATTCGGTTCAGATAGAGAAAAAGCTCTGAAGATATTAAAAGAAGCACTTAATGCTTTAAGCAACTTTAAAAGAAAAAACATCGGAGGCATTTCCGATATTTTCAGAGGAGATTCTTTTCAGATAGTAATTTTAGAGCCGGCTTCTGCTCTGGAAATCGCAATATTCTTAAAAGCCCGGCTTTTCAGCAATACCATAAAAGGCAAAAGCATAGATGTCAGAATTGCTATCGGCATCGGAGAGATTGAATCATTTGACAGAAAAAATATACAGGAAAGTGATGGTGAAGCTTTTAGGTTATCGGGAAATGCTCTTGATAACATTTCAAAATACAGAAGATTTTCTATAAAATCCAATATCGATGAATCAAATAAGCAATTGAAGTTTATTTCTTCTTCCATAGACTCAATAACCCGACGCTGGTCGCCACAACAGGCTGAAGCCGTCCTTTTATGGCTATCGGGCAAAACACAAACTTCTATAAGCAAAAAACTGGGGATTTCCCAACCCGCAGTAAATAAGAGACTGTTATTAGCCGGACATTTCACACTAAAAGAATCCTTTGAACTATTCAAGTTTTTAATTGAAGAATATAAGTTATGAGGACTATAAATATAATTATAACTTTAGGTACTTATTATGAATGATTTTAACCTTATATTACGATTATTAATAATTCATTCGGTAGTAAGCTTAATATTTGGATTTACAAATTTAACGAAGCACGTCAAGAAGAATAAAATCCAATCTAAGTGGCTGTATATTTCATCAGCGATTTATTCACTGTCACTATACCTCGTCTCTTCATCGTGGTTTGATTTCTGGATTCTACCTCTTGGTTTTATTGCCCACTCATTAGCGTATTTACTTATGATACCGAAAAACAGAAATCTCATTAATTTCTTTGCAAGTCAGATATTGCTGGGCTTTTCATTGGTTGCAATATGGCTTTTACTTACCGGAAACGATTTATCCCTTATTTTTAGCTTTATAAAAATCCTATGGAGTTCAAGTAGTGTTTTGTTAATAACTCTTGGATTTATTGTATTAATCTGGCCTTCCGGATATATAATAGGTGTTGCGACCGAGCCTTTAAGAAAACAAATAAAAGAAGCCAGAGGGCTTGAAAAAGCCGGGCTCTGGATTGGCATTTTAGAGCGAACATTGATTTACATTTTTGTATTAAGCGATAATGTGATGGCAATTGCATTTTTGATAACGGCAAAAACTATTTTCAGATTTGGGGAGATAAAAGATCACTCAAGAAGAAAGGAGGCAGAGTATATACTGATTGGAACACTCTTTAGTTTTTTCTTTGCCCTCCTTATTGCTTACCTTATAAAATATTTTCTTGGCTGGGAGTAAAATTCGCTTTTAAGCCACGCCACATCCCAAATAGTAACCACGAGATTGCACAGATTAACACAAGATTTTTTCTTTGTTTTTCCCAACCCATCCCAAAATTAGCAACAACAAATTACACGAATAACACGAATTGTTTTTTTAACTAAATCCCAACCCCCAAATCCAAAATCCTATCTGACATATCATCTTCCATTGTTTTTATTTGCCTTTAGAAGATTTCTTCTTAATTATCTTCTCCGATATACTTATTATAGAAGGCATAAAAAGAACGGTTGTAATAAAACACGCACCTACTCCAAAAACAAGAAGCGCTCCAAGACCAACAAATCCTCTATACTTGGCAATCATAAGCGAACCAAAACCAGCCATTGTCGTAAGAGAAGTAAGGAGTATCGCTTTACCGGTACTCAAAAGGACACGTGGTGTCCTTTTGAATCCCTCTACCCGATACCGGTGTAACATATGAACTCCGTCATCAATTCCTATCCCAACAATCATGGGTATACCTATTACGTTAACCACTGTAAGCATCATCCCAAATACAGAAAGAAGTCCCAGCATCCATAAACCTCCGGCAATAAGAGGAATAATACCTAAAAGAGCAAGTTTTAGACTTCGGAAATCCAACCACAACAAAAAAACCACTATAAACAATGTAAGTACTGTCGCTCTTCTTCCATCTCTACCGATTAACTCAATCAAACGCAGAAAAAGAGGAGGAACTCCGGTAACTCTTTCACTAACCAACTCTATCTGCTTGTTGAAATTTCTCAAGTTTTCGAAATTCCATACATGCTCTCTCGAAAATATGTTTACAAGAAAAATATCTTCATTATCGCTAACATACCGACTCTTGATATTATAGGGAATATTTTCGAGAGTCAAGAATTCAGGGTTAGCCATATCAAAAGTTTTCTTTCTTAAAACAGGCACGTAAAATTCCTGGAATTTGTTAAGTGCTTGAACTGCCCTTACGGGATTTTTCTTTATTTCATCCGCAAGATTCAGGATAATACTCTTAGGATTGGGATCTTCGGGATCTCCTATTATTTCCCTACACTTTTTATCGACTTTATCCTGACCGCCAATAAAAGCAAGTTGAGAAAGCTCGTAAATGTTCATATCAAGCCGTTCTAACTGTTCTGCTAAATCTTGCAGATTAGCTGATGTTATGGGGACATTTTCTTTATTTTGTGTTAATAAATTCCTGATTTTATTTATATAAACGAATCTTCTTTCCTGTTTCTCCATCGGGGGACAGTAATCTCCTATATTTTCGACTATCGAAAAGGAAGGCATCTCTTTAGCTTTTTCTGCTAGTTCGTATGACTCCTCAATTGTTGAAGCGTTCACCATTGCATAATCAACAGAAAGATCAAAAGCCGCAAGGACCGTATCCTGAAGCATAACACTGGGAAGACCTCTCGGTTCAATATTAAGCATGTTATAATCGAATCTTAACCTATACTTATATTGATAGAAAAAAAATCCGCTAAAGACAACTCCGATTAAAAGATATATTAAGGGACGACGGCTTACACTCTTACCTAAGTTTTCCAATGCTTTAAATTCAATATGTCTGGGTTGAAACGGTTTTTTTCTGAATTTCAACGAAAATCTTTCCATCGCCGCAAGAAACGCAGGTAAACCAATCATAGTTACAACCATAGCGCATAAGATACCCATACCAAGAACAATCCCCATTTCTTTTATACCTCGCGTTACCGATATAGAAAGTGTAAAGAAAGCCGCAGCAGTAGTTAAAGCACTCGTTATAATCCCACCTCCCGAACGAACCAGAGCCTCTTCCATTGCAGTCGTAGAATCACTGTCAATTTCCCTACGTTCACTGTATAAAGAAATAATGTGGATCGCATAGTCTATACCGAGACCAATCAGAATTACTCCAAACATTGTTGTCATGGTATTCAGCCTTCCCGGATAGATTGCCACAAGCCCCATTGTAATTATAATAGCCAGGATAAGGTTAACTCCCGCAAGTATCGGTATACTTAACATTCTAAAAGTCAAAACAAACAGGAGCACAACCAATACCAAAGCAAGTATAAAACCAAAAACCATATCTCTTTGAGTGTAATACATTTCGTCCCTCTGAAGAGGAATATTTCCTGTAAGTCCCGCTTTAACACCCGGAAAATAGGCTAAATTACTATCAAGAATTGCTTGAATCGAATTAGTCGAAACCGTATTTTTTTCTATTTCCATCTCAGTAAAAGTCGGCTTAACAGTCATTAAAAGAATTCTCTTATCCTGAGAAATGAAATACGGGTCCCCGTAAAGAAATCGCTCGACTGCCTCCTCCGCAACTTCTCTTTTTGCCATTTCAGGCCAACTAATAAAATCATCCATCGTAGTAATCCAATATGCAAAGCCATCTAAGGATCTTACAGCCCCATCTTCTTTCTGTTTCGTGTTCAGAGCCTCATCATCTCCAATATATTCTTCCTCGAAATTATCATTTATACCGGCCAAAAGAGATATAAGATTCAAATTTTTAAACATATCATGAGTACGCTCCAGGTCCTTTTCTTTTAACAGCATAAAACCGTGGTTAGAGAAAAAATCTTTATCTATCTTATAGTACACTTCATCCACATACTCGGTCAGTGCTTCAATCTGAGGAGCTATTTCATCAGCAAACTTCTTTATTCCTTTCTCCTTACCCCTCACCACAACTATTGTATTCGAAACACTCTTAAATTCCTTTAAAATTCTATCGAATTCTTCCGCCATAGGTTCGTTTGCCGGCAACATATCCGACCAGTTCATATCCATTGTAAATCGTTTGGTTGCATAAAGATATATTACCGATCCTAAAGAAACTGCCGCAACGAGAAAAAGACCAATTAAAATCTGCCAGGGATGCGTTGCCGAAAAACGACCCCATTTTCTTAGCAATTTTTCTCTCATTTCAAACCCCCTTTACTATAAATATTAATGCCACAAAGGCAGCCCGATATAGTCATTCTTCCCTACGGGGCAAGCGGGACAGGCAGATGTACACAGATTTAAAATATTTATTTTGTCGTTTAAAAATAAAAAAATACTTGGGGAGGTTGGGTAATCTTGTGTTAATCTGTGAAATCTTGTGGTTACTATTTGGGGTGTGGTGTGGACTTTGCTTTTTAAACTTTGATATTTCATTTTACTAAAAGTATACCCTGGCGCGGATCACTACACCATTCCCGAGTTTACTGTTATAAACTTTTCCTTCACTGCCCGTATAAATATTTCCCATAATATTTAAATCTACGTTCTCAAAAATATTGTAATCGATCACAGGAACAATAGCTGCAGTGCCATCAGTTACGCTAAATATAGATAAAAGCTGTAAATTTATTAAATCAGTCACCGGATAACTTATCATTCCATACATCTGGTCCCGGCTTATAGTCTTATTCTCTCCCCGAAAAAATCTAATCCAATCATTAATGTTGTAATCCTCGTATCTTGTTTTTCCTCTTTCGTTTCGATGGTATTCAAGCAACACGTAAAGGCCGGATTGGAAAGTATAGTCAGTTCCAATTAGAAATTCATAAAAATTATCCGAACTTTCCATAAAATTATAAGCTCCCTCACCCCAGACACCCAACCCAAAAAGTTCTCCAACAAACTCAAAACCGGCAAGTCTTCTACGCTGGTTTATTACGGAAAGTGAATAAAAATCAGTCAAGTGATCCTGGAATTCATATCCTGTCAGGACAAAATCGAAATGACCCAATCCGACTTTCAGACGAAGGAGCTTCCCCGAACTCTCCCAATCTGCAGCAATAGGCGAATAAAGAAGCATAAAACTTGTTCTACTTGACAACATAACGTCTAACCTGGCGCCGTTTTGCCCGGGCTGTTCGTAAGTAGGGTCGAGCGCATCTTTTAAATTAAAAACGTCAACCGGATTGGAAAAATATCCCGTACCCACGGAAATTTGCTGTTTGCCAAAAGTACAGGCAATTCTCGGATTTGACATCCTAACATAAACATTATCAAGATATAAAGTGTCTTTAAATTCGTAAAGAAAATACGATCGCATCCCATCAGGTACCTCACTTCTTATTTCCGAAGAAAAAAAATCAAGCATATTCCAGTTCTTTTTTCCAAAATAAAGATTATATATAAAATCAGCTCCGAATTCCACACCATCGATCGAATGTTGTAAATCTACCCGGAGCTTATCAGAATTCACCAGATAGGAAGCTCCATCTTTATAAAGAAAGATATATTGCGGTTCAAAATAGCCAAAAACATCAAGTTCCTCCGCATTAGCATCGGGTATTGCCAGTAAATTCAAAATGACCACAAAAATAAAGAATGTCAAAAAAGGTGCTTTGCTTCTCATTTTTTCATCCCCATTTCAGTAAAGAGATCATCCGACAAATTTACATCATAGGTTAATTCTCTGAATTTCATGGAGGTTTTCGTATTATCAAGCCTATTATACATAACCATCTTCATAGGAGTTGGTATCTCATCGATTGTTCTCACATCACTCAAAACAAGTTCTTTTTCAAGAAGATCCCTATCTTTCTCATAATAATAGCTTATAACAACGGGAATATAGGTTCCCTTTTCCACCCATGCAATAAGACGAGAATAATCAGCATCACCATCTTTTTTCTTGGTAAGTTCAAGCTTATAGCATAGTTTTTCTTCTTTCTCTTCTTTTCCGAGCAAAACAGAATTATAATCATCGATAAATTCATTTGAAGAACCAAGGTCTTCATATGAAAAATCGCTCCCCTGAACTTTTTGTTTCTTAGCGTGAGTTGCCAATTTTCTTACTCTTTTTGTTCTCGGAAAATACACCCAGATATCATCGGCGTTATTCAGCATTAAAACCGTTTGACCTTTTACTCTTCCGGGTTCGAGATACTTCATCAGGCTTTTCTCTCCGCGGTTTTTCGAATATGCTCTATATGCAAATGTTCGCTCTTGATTAGTAGAAGTAATTATCGTCATCTCCATCACCGCATCCGATTCTTCAGGATTAAAGGTTTCCGTCATTGTCTCGATAATTTCTTCGGCAGTAATTTTTTCTTCTACGTCTTCTGCTATTAGCCTAAAACATACAATCAAAACAAAAACAAATAAAACTTTCCTCATCATATTTCCCCCGTTAGTCTTCTATCGAAGACAGTTGATTGGTTAATGGTTAAATTGCCAAATAGTCCCATCCACCCATTTACTAATTTATCTTCTAAATTCTTTACGCCTTCTTCGGTCAAAAATCTGCGGCTATTTCTCTTTAATTAATTATTTAGTCAATATAATCGTAATAAGTATTTTAATTCTGTCAAGAACGATCTCCCAATATTTAGTTCTAAGTTAAGGGTAATAATCGTTAGGAGGTTAAAACAAAAAATCTCTTTTCCCTCTGCGTACTTTGCGCCCTTGCGGTAATATTATTTCTTAGGGGTTGGGATTCTTTATTCTGTATTCCGGCTACTGATTTATTCCGTATTGACTTATCTCGTGGATTTATTAATTTTTATATAAAAGGAGGTCTTATGCTAAAGGACAAACTTATCAAAACAATCTTAGTTTTTATCCTGATTCTTCTCGGATTAAATTTGCTGAAAGAGAACTTCGTCTCTCCCCTATTGCACATCGAAGCGCAAGCTAAACTCGGAGGAGATGAACCCCAAATAGTTGATTTATCGAATACCTCAGGTATTACTTGCAGTGCTGACGGAAAATTTGTTTATGTGACAGGTCAATTCTTTGACAGAGTGGAAAAAATCTCTGATATAGAATGCGTATTACGATCCGACAATTTTGGAAAACCCGGAAGCTGGCAAATAGTAGCGAAACAAAAGATAAATAACTTTTAAGGAAGTTTTAAAAAAAATATTTGCGATATTCGTGAAATTTGTTGTCCCGTTACGTAGATTCTTCGAATCTACTTGACAAATTGTTTTATTTCGTTTCTAACTATTGCGGAAATGCTATAATCTTTTTTCAAATTACTTAAAACCAATGGAAATTTGTCCTTTAATATCAAAATATTGACCTGTGAATATTTCTCACCCTTTATTATTGTCGGCTCATCGGAACATAATTTTTCCGATATCAAATAATTTCTTACCATTTCAACATTGTTATTGGTAACATTGAATTTAACGTCAAAATATCTCCTTGCTGTTACCGCGCCGTATAATTGCTGAAATATATCTTCTGCTTTTTTCTTCTTCCATTCATCACAACTTGGTCCCGCATAAAGCCCTGCACTGGACTTCATGATTTCCGCAATTTCTTTTAAACCATATTCCTTTAGTGTTTTTCCACTCTGCGCATTGTCTACTATAATGTCTGCTCCTTTCGCGATATAGCCTTCTGTAACCCCATCCGAACTTATAATTTGAACCATTTCGTTCTCTCCCTCAACAATACCTCGGATTTGCACTATTGGTTTTTTCGTTCCGTAATTTGAAATATATGCCTGGTTTCTCACAATATAATCTTTTGTGATATTAATATACTCGGTGAAACATAAAATCGGATCCTGCCTTTCCATATTAAAAAAATCATCGAATGATCCGCAAGGAACTTCATTTGGAATTGCTGCAACTATTCTTGTCTTGCCATATTCCAAATCCCCTATTTTAAAAATATTATTCCCGGAATTGGCTATACTTTCTTCCGTAACCCAATCATCACCGACTATTGCTATATCCAGAAATCCCTTATTTAATTCAACTGGAGCACTCTGTGGTCGAATCAAATAAACATCAACTTCAGGGTCATTCAATATTTTTAAGTTCTTGTCGGACTCATCTCCGGGCGTATAACCACTTATCTCATATCCCGAATCAACAAGCAATTGATGCGTATTCCCTCTATCTTTTGTATTTAAGCTACCCTTAGGAAGACCTAATTTAATTGTATTCATTTAAATGTCTTTACCTCAATTTTCATATTTCTTGATTCTCGTTCAATTATTTAAGTGAAAATATAATCGCCTGTATTTCTTTGTCAAGCACCTATTATTACACAACACCCACCACGACTACCGCCAAAACAGTGAATTAGTTAATTAGTTGATTTGTTAATTAGTAAAAAAAACAAAACCAATATACTGATTCACCGATATACTAATATACTAAATCTTGCCAACAACTAAAGGCGAAAAACAGAAAGCCAAATTTTAGCCCTTGAATTTTCCCATAAATTATATATTCTCCATAAAGATAAATATATTATTAAGGAGGTCAAAATGAAAATCGAATTTTACGGTGCTACAAAAGAGGTTACGGGAAGCAAATTTTTACTAAGTTCAAACGGTACAAAAATACTTGTAGAATGCGGACTTTTCCAGGGAAGAAGAAAAGAAGCAGAAAAGAAAAACCGTGAGTTTTTATTCGATGTTCAAGATATTGATTACATGCTTCTTTCTCACGCGCACATCGATCATTCAGGCAATATACCAAATCTCGTGAAGAATGGATTCTCCCAGGACATTTATACAACTCCCGCAACCATTGACCTCCTCAAACATCTTCTCCTTGATTCGGCTCACATCCATGAAAGAGATGCTGAATATATTAATAAGAAAATAGCAAAGAAAGGAGAAGAGCCAATAGAACCTCTATATACTATAGAGGACGCGAAACAGTCGCTTACCCTTTTCAAACCCAAAGTTTATGAAAACAAACATCAAAGAGGTATCAATTTCGAATTTCTGGACGCCGGGCACATACTGGGCTCATCCGAAATTTTAATGGAGTTAGAGGGTAGAAGAGTTCTTTTTACCGGCGATTTGGGGAGAAGCAATCTTCCGATAATAAGAAATCCTAAAATACCGGAAAAGGTTGACATACTTATTATGGAAAGCACCTACGGCAATAGATTACATAAAAACATTGAAAACGCGAAAAAAGTTCTCGAAGAAATCTTAAATAAAGCCATAAACAGAAAAGGAAAAGTTATCATTCCTTCTTTCGCGTTAGAAAGAGCCCAGGAAGTAATATATGCGATTAATTCACTCATCATAAACGGAAAAATACCTGAAATACCCATTTACGTCGATTCACCTCTTACAGTCGAACTAACAAGCGTCTTTATGAAACATCCTGAATGTTTTGATAAAGAAGCATATAAAATGCTCCAGGAAAATCACATTTTTAATTACGGTCAAATAAATTATATAACGGATGTGCAAGACTCAAAAGCGTTAAATACAAAAGAAGAACCCATGATTATAATTTCCGCCTCGGGTATGTGTGAACACGGAAGAATACTGCATCATTTAAAAAATAATATCGAGGATGAAAGAAATACAATCTTAATAGTAGGATACCAGGCAAAAAACACATTGGGCAGAAAACTTGTGGAAAAACAGGAGGTAGTAAATATCTTCGGTCAGCCCTATGAGAGAAAAGCTGAAGTTGTTGTTCTTAACGAGTTTAGCGCACATGCCGACAGAAATGACCTTATCTCTTTTGCAGAGAAAGTTTCTCCCGAGCGAATCTTTTTAGTACACGGAGAAGAAGACCAGATGGAACCTCTCGCGGCAACATTACAGGAAAAGGGATATAAAGTCAACATGCCTGAAACACCGGGAACGGAGTACGAAATATAAATAATAATTCCGCTTGTTTGCATCTAAAAAATATTGAATTACTTTATACCCTGAATAGCATCAATTTTGAACCATTCAAATAAATTATTTAATTCTGAGTAGAATAGGGGCATGATCGGAACCGTACACATCCGAAAGGATAGAAGACCCCTGCACCCTATCTATTAAACCCTCAGTCACAAAAAAATAATCTATTCTCCAGCCCACATTTTTCTTTCTCGCGTTAAACCTGTAAGTCCACCATGTGTACATTTCCGGTTTTTTCGGATAAAAATGCCTGAAGGTATCCACATACCCTTTCTGGGATAACTTATCGAGCCATTCTCGTTCGACAGGTAGGAATCCTGAATATTTTTTATTTGCTTTTGGATTTGCCAGGTCTATTTCTCTGTGAGCTGTATTGAAATCTCCTGTAATTATAAGTTCTTCCCCTCTCCCTCTAAGTCCCTCACATAATTCTAAAAATGCATCATAATAGTCAAGTTTGAATTGCAGTCGCTCTTCATTGCTTTTTCCGTTAGGGAAATAAACGTTAAACAAGGTAAAATCAGGGTATTTAAGTCTAATGAGTCTTCCTTCATTATCGAATTTCTCAATTCCAATACCAAAGCCAACATCCTCGCATTTTCCCTTCGATAGAACCAAAACCCCACTATATCCCTTCCTCTCAGCGGAATTCCAATAATAATTATATCCTTCAAGGTTAAGAAATTCTTCCGGGTTTATCTGGTTCTTATTTGCCTTTATTTCCTGTAGACAAAGAACATCAGGCTTTTGTCTTTCAAACCATTCCTTAAACCCTTTCTTCAGTATTGCCCGAAGGCCATTAACGTTGAAGGAAATAATATCCATTTATTATGCTCTAGCTAAAAAAATCAGAGCTTAACTTTTAAACCTTTTTCTCTCAAATATTCTTTAACCTCTTTGATGCTTAGAATACGATAATGAAAAACCGAAGCAGCCAGCAGAACATCGGCTCCTCCGCTAATAACTCCCTGGTAAAAATGTTCAAGAGTTCCGGCACCGCCTGAAGCGATTACCGGCAATCCAACTGCATCGGAAATAGCTTTAGTAAATTCTATATCATAACCGGCTTTTGTTCCGTCGCCATCCATACTCGTGGGCAGAATTACACCTGCTCCTAATTTCTCGCATTGTTTTGCCCACTCTACTGCATCCTTTCCTACGGGTCTCGTGCCGCCGGCAACTACCACCTCAAAGCCGGAAGGCATTTCGTTGTTTCTTCTACCATCAATTGCTATCGTTATCTTCTCGGCACCGAAAGCGGAAACTGCATCATTAATCAAACCAGGATTTTTAACTGCTGCACTGTTTATGGAAATCCTATCCGCACCGGCTTCAAGTACCAATTCAATATCTTCCAAAGTGGAAATTCCACCTCCGACAGTTAAAGGGATATCAATAACCGAAGAGACATTTTTAACCCATTCCAGTCTTGTTTTTCTATTTTCCAATGTTGCAGCTATATCCAGCATGGCAAGTTCATCCGCGCCTTCTTTTTGATAAAACGATGCGTTTTCTACTGGATCTCCGGCTTCTTTCAAATCAACAAAATGAACACCTTTAACAACCCGTCCATTTTTCATATCGAGACACGGCATAATCTTTATTTCATCCATCTTTTCTCCTTTCTTAAAAAAGTATTTTTTTTATCAAATATGATCCTCCAGACAAAGTTATTAAACTCTAAGTATATGTCAAGCTCCATAAATAAATGGGTTTTAGATATTAGGTTTTAGTAAAAAAACAAGTTCTACATGTGAAAAATTTTGGGGATTAGGTTGGGTAAAACAAACAATAAATCTCGTGATAATCTTGTGTAATCTGTGGTTTTATATGTTTTTGTGTGGGTCGTAGTTTAAAACAACCCTTGACTTTATTACCTTTTATTCGTAATTATCCTACTTATGAAGAAAAATGCAACTTTAATGCTTTTCGGTTTTCTGATTACAATTATTCTATTTGTATTAATGGAATTCAGACCTCAAATCTATATGCCTCTCGAGCGATTCCTTTATGATAAGAGAGAGTTCTTTGAAATCGATCTAACTCAGGAAAGAACCGAAATAAATATTGTAGATATAGATGCAAAAAGCGTTAAAGAGCTTGGCAGATACCATAATTGGCCAAGATACTACTTCGGAAAAGCAATAAACGTCATTTCCGCCCAGAGACCATATGTAATAGGATTGGATATAATATTCTCCGTACCTGATTCCATGAATGATTTCACCAAAAAAGTTTACCTGGAACGTTTAATATATGATTTTAAAACAATATTTCCTTCCAAAGATTCTTCAGAAATAAAAGAAAAAATAAAAAACTCACTTTCTTCTCTTTCTTTCGACTCTTATATCGCTTCTTCGATTAAAAAAGCCGGAAATGTCGTGCTCGCATCCTATCTAAACACAGACAGCACAAGTATATCTTCAAGTGATTTGAGTAAATATTTTCTCACCGGAATCGAACCTCCTTTAAATCCGGAACTTAACTACGAAGGGATAACCGTTCCCATTCCGGAATATTTAGAAGCAGGCGCTACTATAGGTTTAATTAATGATGTTTTCGATCCTGACGGTATAAGAAGAAAAGATCCGCTATTTTTCAATTACAAAGGTAACACAATACCCTCTTTCTCTCTTGCCATTGCAATGAGAGCAGTAAAAAATTGGGATTTTAAAGATGGAAAATTACAAATCTTAAATAGAGAAATTCCTTTGGAAGACAATGTTTCTTTAAGAATAAAATATCAGGGAGATGCAAGGACATTTAAATATGTTTCATTCGTAGATGTAGTAAAAGAAAATATTCCCGATACCCTGTTCGCAAAAAAAATAGTCCTATTCGGTTCTTCTCTCCCGGAGTTATACGATTACTCTCAAACTCCCTTCGGAGCTAAATTACCGGGTGTGGAATGTCATGCTAACGTAATACATAATCTTTTATTCTCTAAACCCATTACCACACCTCATAAATACATAGTAATAATAATATCAGTCTTCTTAATCTTCCTCACATTATTACTGGCAAATAAAACGGCTCCTTATGTCTCACCAATAATTACTTTTATAATTATCCTGGGGTATCTATTATTTACAATCGTAATGTACATGAGTTATTCTATCTCTTATGAAATGTCAAGACCAATAGTAGGCATAATATTTGCCTTTTTAGTCGGCCTCACTTCCCGAATTTATTTTGGAGAAGAGGAAAAAAAGTGGATAAAAGACCTATTTTCGAGATACGTTTCCGAGGAAGTCGTAAATCAGATAATGGACTCTCCTAACCTGAACCTTGAAGGAAAGCGTCAAGAAATCAGCGTTTTATTTTGCGACATAAGAAATTTCACTCCAAGGGCAGAAAAAGAAGAGCCGGAAAATATTGTAGCCATTCTCAACGCTTTCTTTGAAGAAATGTCGGATACCATTTTCCAATACGGTGGGATGGTAGATAAGTACTTAGGCGACGGCATTATGGCGCTTTTCGGAGCACCAATACATCATCCCGGACATGCCGACAGAGCTGTTTCCTGTGCTATTGAAATGCAAAATCGCATTCATTATCTGAACCAAAAGGAAATACTAAAAGGAAAAGCTCCCCTGGAAATTGGGATCGGTATAAGTTCGGGTGAATCGGTGATCGGTAATGTAGGCTCCGCAAACAGAATCGAATATACGGCTATAGGAGATCCGGTAAATACATCTGCCCGTATCGAACCTCTGAACAAAGAATATAAAACAAAAATATTGATATCGGAAATCACAAAAAACCAACTTCAGGGAACTTACAAAATACATTTTGTGGGCAAAATCCAGCTTAAAGGCAAAAGTGAATCTACCGGTATATACGCAGTAACTTCTGATTTGTCCCTATGGTAAAAAAATATTCATTTGGGAACTAATTTAAGGTCAGTTTATCTAAAATAAAAAAGGAGAAGTTATGTTACTATTAATTTTAGGAACAATTTTAGATTTTTATACAAATGATGTAGTAATTAAAAGAGCCGACAGTACAATTATACCTACCATAGGCATGGAAATACGGGACAACGATACTATAATAGCAAACGATAGTTCCCGGGCAGAGATACTTTATTCCGATAGCAGTACTCTTTACATAGACAAAAACTCGAGAATAGCTACTTCAGGAACACAGAAAAGGTCTGTTTCCATTTCCATTGGGCGGGTCTGGGCTAAGATAAGGAAACTCGTAAAGGGTGAATCCTTTGAAGTGAAAAGCCCATTATCCGTTTCAGGAGTAATGGGAACCGAATTTGAGGTTTCTTATATTAACGATGAATCACTGGTAAAAGTAGTGGAAGGTAAAGTAACCATAAAAGACAAACAAACCGGTAGGGAAGTAATCCTTGAAAAAGAAAAAATGGCAAGAATAAGAAGAGATACGAAAATGGAAGTCAGAGCATTCAAACTGCAGGAGTTAAAAAAATGGTATGAATGGAAAAAAGACCATCTGGACTTTTTACTCAGAAAGATTGAGCAGGCTTTAAGCCAGGGCAGAGCTATGCAGGCATCAAGATTAATGGCTCAAGGGCATATTCTAGCCAGAAGATTAAATTTGACTGATGAGTATAAATACAAAATTGATAAATTAAAGAAGGAATACGAAAATATAAGAGAAAAACAAGGCGTAATAGAAAAAAGAATCAACGAAATTAATCTTTCCTATAACACTGCTATGTTCAATCTTAGCAGAAAAGAACCAAAATTGATGGAGCTGACTGCAAAAATAAAACGCCTGTCCATACACAACATAGAATTAGAAGGATATCTAAAAAAACAAAACGTTCTCATTGCAAAACAACAATTAATCGTTATAAACCGTCAAATCGAAGAAATAGAAAGCTTAATAAAAAACATAAAACCGCAAACCATATACGAATGGCAACAAAAATTAGACAACGATTACCAATTCTTGCAAAACGCACAAAAAATGCCTGGTTTGGACGCCCGAACAAGAAGTGAAGTAGAAATGACATCCAAAAGAACAGAAAAATTAAGGGATAGAGTCCGCAGAGCAAAAATCATCCTTGTGAAAGACATGAGCGCTTTCAAGAAAATAAAACTTGAACTCGTGAAATTGAAAATAGAGAGTAACCAGAGGTGAAGCAATAAAGCTTACCGTATCAAAGAAATTATCAAGTTGGCTTCCGGATTTACCAGAATATCAATAATTTGTACATAACAGTCTTTGAAGTAAAACGATTTGCGCGTATTCGACGTTTAACCGAGCGAAAGCGAAGGGCAAATGTGGGTTGAGCCCGATGAACGAGGACCCGAGCGCCCACAACGGAAGCGTTGCATATACGCTCTGTTATGTGTAGTTACGGGCATAATTTAATCATCTAACGTGATACATCCATAATCTTTTTGCTCTAATAAAGCATTAATTTCGTTTCTATTGAAATACTCAGGGTCAAAATCCCATCCAAGCCACTCTATCATTGAGTCATATTCTTCGTGCTTAGGATTCTTGATTATATCCAATAAATCATCATAACCACCAGTTCCACCACAATCTTCTGGAGGGCAATGCCGGGCACCATCTAAACAAATAGGATATTTCTTGTTCTTATCTAAAGGTAATACTTTTTCTATTTCAATTGTATATTCCCATCCATCACCAAAGTCGTATTCATAGATTATTTGTTGCTTCTCTTTTGAAATTAATTCATCAAGTTTTATGTCAGAGTAATCAATCTGTCTATTATCATCCCAATCATCTTCATAGTTAGGATTACAATAAAAATAATTATTAAATACAAATTGATGTAAGTGAGAATTTGTCCATTGATTACAACTAATCTTAATTACAATATATTTCGTTGAATTTTGTCACAGCCTCCATAGCCTCTTGTCCGGGATACCTCTTCCCGAAAAAAATAACTGGATTCCCTTCTCCGTCAAAGGTTATAGAGGTGGGTCTTAGACAATTATCCTGTACATCCTCTACCATATTTATCCCCCAGTCACTCAACCCTTTTGTACCATACACAATACTAAAGGTATCATCCTTCATCAGCTTGGAACTGAAATGGAGTTCCTCACCCACTCTCGTGAGGTCTATCCCGTAATACCCTCTACCATAACCAAAATTCTGGTATGAAAATGAATCCACAACCTGCACATTCCAGACTTGTGCATAAGCACCGCCCAGAAGCAGGGCAAATATGCCTACTATCAGCATTGTTTTTATCCTTACCATTTTAACCTCCTTTTTTTGCCCAATGGCGTATAACTTGTTTATATCTTCGGATATACTCTCTATAGTTGCTCTTTCTCATCTTTTCTCAAAGAAGAATCTATCCAAAGGATTCCATCTGTATCTTTTTATAGATTTTATTTTTTCAATATATGCTGGATTATATGGAACGGTTAGCCCTATCTTTCCACTCTGTCCTCTGTTTATTTCGATTTTATAATTTCCCATTTTATTAGCCAATAATATAAAGAATTAGAGACAAAGTTAAGGGAAATTTGTTTCGGGCAAAAGTGGGCCAGGCTGAAAAATGAAAAATAGATTCTCTAACATTCCAATTTTCCTTGAATATAGTGGCTTTGCGATTACCCCGTGTTACTACATAATAAAATGCACCAGGGTATTTAATCCTTGGTTTCCTCACTATAGTGAAATTACTGCCTCCTGGTGGAGCCCGCAAGTAACTGGCGTATCCTGAAAGTTTAGGGAAACAGCTAAACACTTTGAATGGGACATCAGGGGAACCGATTATTTTCCGGTGTGAGGATTATACCCTATACGTGTTTGGTGCAATTCCCGAACAATCGTTTGCAATCGTTATTGGGGGAATTTTTTCCCTTGACAAATCGCCTTTAATATATGTTAGGCGAAGCGCTCACATTCACTTTAGATACTTACTGTTCCACCAACTCTACCCGCCGATTCTTTGTACGACCTTCTTCTGTCTTATTAGACGCAACAGGTGCCAATGAAGCCACGCCATATGCCTTCAATCGATCCGCAGAGACTTTATACTTTGTTATGAGTTCATTCATCACAGCCTCAGCCCGTGCCCTGGAAAGCTTCATGTTATAACTTATTTTCCCTACATTGTCAGTATGCCCAACAACATAGAGTTTTAAAGAAAGGTTCCCCTTCAAGAGTTTTGCAATCTCTTTTATTGCCTTTTCTGACTCAGGTTTTATTTTTGTACTGTTAAAATCGAAATATATTCCATAAACAGATGCATGTCCGGTTGAGCTGATATCCCGTGCCAGGCTTTTTGCATCTGCAACAACTTCCTGCGTCATTGCATTTTTCTCCACGATAGTCAACTCGTAACATCCTCCATCACAGTGTGCATATACATAAATCCACGTTATTTTTCCGCCTCTTTCTACCTTGAGCCATGCTTCCCCAGGGACTTCATAAACCGTTGAACCTCCTATCTTTTTTACAGCGTTTTCATAATTCCTTAAAATCTGAAGCTCACTCGGGGCCTTCTTCTCTTCCTTGATGTCATATTCAATGTGATATTTGTGCCCCTCGACTTTAATATCCTCTCCTTTTGAATTCTTGAAATCAGCCTGGTCAAAATCTTTTTCTTCATAGTCTGAGATGCAAAAATTGGGCATTCGTGTAAGCAGGGGATGGTCTTTACTGCCCGGCACATCCTCCTGGGCAAAGGCTATATTGGCTGTCAATAGAAACATTCCTAACAGCCAAAGCGCTCTTTTCTTTTTGTTCCTCATGGTAATTACCTCCTTTTTTGTTTATTTTTATTGAGCATTTTGCCTGACGGTTTGCGTGTTTGCGAAGTACCAAAGGCATTTGGGTAAGAGCGTAGCCCGAACCAGATATACGCTGTTAGGCGATGCGGCGGCATTTTTTTCGAACTTGCGGCTCACTGGTACCCACTGTTGCCAAACTATCTTCTGACCCTGTGCATTTTTTTTGCTATTTCTCTGCTTTGCTTAACTCTTCAGCACGTTTGTTTACCCGTTCCTTTAGTTTTGTATAATGCTCTACATCCTCTTTAAGTTGTTCTTCGTAGTTGCTATATGCATCTGTTGTGATTCCATATTTCTTGTATAGTTTTTCAGGCTCTGCCGTGTATTCTTCAATAGCCACAGCCTTAGTTTGCCATAATTCACCGTACTTTTTACTATATTTATCGGGCAAATAATACATATACGCCGTAATCTCCACATATATGCCATCGTTCATTTCCGCACTTGGTTTGGATACTTCTTTTTGAGCTTCCTCAACTACTTCTGTTTTTTCTGCTGGTGCCTTTTTTTCCTTTTTGCCACAGCCGAGAACAACGACTAATGCAACTGCGACAAATGTCATCAACATTACGGTAATCTTACTCTTTATTATGTTTTACCTCCTTTCTTTGGTTTTTGCCACCGTTTCGCCTAACGTTCTGCATGTTTGCGAAGTGCCGAAAGCATTTAGCGAAGCATCGTAAACACGCCGTTATACGCCGTTGAGCCTATCACGTATCCATGTAAATATAATTACTTCCCTAACTTGCTTCCGTCAAAAAGGTCATCTGAAAGGTCTGTATTGACTTTTACCTCTTTCACTTTTGTAATTCGAATTTGCTTTCTCCCCATCTGGGATTTCATCTGAGCCTCTGCCTGTTTTCGATATCCCGACGGTACTTCTTGAAGTTGCTTCTTTATCATTTCAGGGCTAAGTTCAAGAGAGGTTTGCGCTGACGTTCTGTAGGAGACGAACATCCCGCGCACCTTGCGGTAGTCCTCATAAGTCTCAATCATCTTCATGGTTCCCATATTACTTTTAATCTCTATCTCCATCTTCCTTATTACCCAGTCGTTAGCGTCAATCCACCCCTTACCATTGACTTTCTCCAATTCTATCCCCTCTTCAGACGGGAAATCCATTATATCTACCATATTTTTGATCCGTAAAATATAGGTCTTATCCCCATCGATTTTCTCTGTCCCGACAAACTCTGCTTTTATCTTATTTAAGGACTCCTCCATAAGCATAGGGTTATAATCGACTTTCTTCTTCGTTACTTCTCCACCAGAATGCCACTCCCACTTATATTCGCCGTCGTAGATAGTTATATCCTGTCCATCGTTCAATTCTTCTCGGCTTTTACCTACAGTTTTGCCTCCTATCTTTGCCCTTTTCCGATATTCTATTTCAGTGCTGACAGATTTCTCTTCTCCCTTGCCTTCTATTACTTCCGAGGTAATAGTAACATCCTTTATACCTTTCATCTGTTTCTCATAACTATCTACCATATTCTGGAGAATTTTCTCGGCTGTAATATCTCCCGCAAAGGATGAAGCAGAAATTGCTAATAACACAATTATTGAGAGAAGTATTCTTATCTTCATTTCTTCCTCCTGTTGTTTTGTGAGGGCTTGTTTACCGTCTAAAAGAGCTAATTATCCTTCGCTCTCGCCCTCTTGAAAAGCAAGGATAACTAGTCTCCATGATTTTTTGCCTTTTACGTCACCTCCTTTCTTCCGTTTTCATCTCGCCAGCAAAATGTCGCCTAACTTGTTTATATACGCATTGCGTATATGCTCATTTTGGATGTATTGTTCGGCTTTTCCCATACGTTACACTTTTATTTCTTTAAAATCCATAGTATCCCATCTATATCCTTTTATAGATTTTTTTATATATACAGAATTATATGGTAGCTTTACAAAAATTTTGTCTTCGTCTTTACGGAAAATTTTTATACTCGAATAATTTTCCGAATTTTTTCTTCTCATATTTTTCAACACTTCTATTTTCCTAAATATACTATGTTTTTCCACTACTTAAGTCAAGATAAAAAATCATAATTTCCTACACCTTAAAATTTTACCTTTAGATATCATTCATCATCTGTTCTAAAAGGCGATGCCGGCAAACCTTCCTTATTATACAAATTCGCACCTTCAGGATTATCAGCCCATGCATACCTAACAGCAACGGGACTACCAATATTGTCGTTCCAGACAATCACTTTATTATCTTCGATTTTTGCGTTTGCCCAGATAAACTTTCTATCAGGACCACAAATAGCAAAATATTTCAGTTTCCCGCCACCTTTCACAATTAAACCACCACCCGTATTCGTAAACGTAACAATTATTTTGTTTCCCTTAATCTTCATACATTTATAAATAGGACCCGAATAAATCACGTCTTCATCCCCATATGCCACCTTTTGAGCTGCCAGCGCGAGTCTTTTTCCAACATCTTCTTTATTTAGCGGATGAATATCATTCCATTCACCTATATCGATGGCAACCGCCATACCTGTATTCGAAACAGAAAGCGTTTTAAGTTGGGCTTCCCTTAAGCCCGCCCAGTTACTTTCAAGAGGCTCGTCCTTTGCTTCCATAAAATTTTGAAGCTGCACAAAAAGAAAGGGAAAATCACCCTGATTCCATTTCTGTCTCCAATCATTTATTAAGGCAGGAAATAATTTTTTATATTCAAAAGGTCTATATGTATCAGATTCTCCCTGATACCAGATAACTCCTTTGATTTTATAGTTTAAAAGGGGAGCAATCATTCCGTTGTAAAGACCTAATGGCTTGTATTGAACAAAATTTGTACCCTGTAAGGGTTCCATTTCTACACCCAATTTGTATTTCCACTGTCCCTTTAAATCGATAGTCTCCTCTCCTGCAATTAATTTGTATGGTTTGTCCTTAACGAAACCACCCTTACCAATATTGTTAACAATTCTGACTACTATAATATTTTTACCCGCTTTGAGTAAATCCTTTGGCACATCATATTTTCTTGGCGGGTACTGATATGAGATAGTACCGATGAATTTACCATTAATATATACCGAATCACTATCGACAATTCTACCCATAAAAAGTCTTGCCGGTTTGCCTGTCATGGAAGCCGGAACATCGACTTCTTTTCTGAACCATACGACCCCGTCAACATCTTCTAAACCTTCGTCTTCCCAGTAAGCAGGTAATTGCATGGTATGCCATTCTGAGGCATCGTAAGTAGGATCAAACCATGTCTTCTCTGGATTTGCAAAGCCTCTATCAAGCTGTTTCAATTTATTGTACCATTTATTGTTACGAGTCTTATCTTCTCTAATAATTTTATTTACATAAGCACTGTCTCTGAATTTATGTGCCACTTCAAGAGAAGCAGGAAATTCTTTTAAAGCGTCCTCGCTCAACCAAGCGTCAATAGGCGTACCGCCGACACTTGCGTTTATTAAACCTATAGGCACTTGATATTTTTCATATAGTGTTTTTGCAAAGAAATAGCCCGTAGCAGTGAACTTAAGAATGTTTTCAGGATTCACCAATTTCCACTCGCCTGATTCCAAATCCTTCTTAGGCACGTTGAAATCATACCTCTCGGGAACAAAAAAATGCCTTATAAAAGGATTTTCGGCGTTGGCAATTTCATCCCCATACAAATCCTCTACCCTGTACATAGGTATAACCATGTTAGATTGCCCTGAACACACCCAGACATCACCAATTAGAATATCTTTTATTCTTATTTTGTTGCTGGCATTGATTTCCATATTGTATGGACCACCCGTTTCCATAGGAAAAAGAGTAATTACCCATTTACCGCATTTCCCTGTTGTCGTACTATACTTTTTATCGTTAAAGTATACCGTTATTTTTTCATCCGGCGTTGCCCAACCCCAAATTTTTACATTAGCATCTCTTTGCAAAACCATACCATCACTTATTAATCTTGGGAGCCTAACCTTACAAAAAGCAGTTCCAGGAACAATAAACACATAAAGATATAACACCAAGTAAAATACTCTCGTATTAAATTTCATAAATAACACTCCTCTTACTATCTAATAATTATACTTCCATCAATTCTTTAAACTTAATTAATAAATTAATCAATTTTTGAAAATATTCAACCCGGAAAAGAAAACTTTACATTTTCACAGAGTAAAAACAAATCTTCGAGTTTTGTTTGATTAGAATATATTTTTCTATGCTTTAGATATTGTCAGTAGTATATTTCTGCTGCTCCTCGGACCATCGAACTCACAAAAAAATATATTCTGCCAGGTAGAAAGTCCGAGTTTTCCGTCGGTTATAGGAATGGTCTCGCTAGGGCCAACAATACCGGCTTTTAAATGTGCATCCGCGTTTCCATCCTGAACGTCATGCTTCCAGATACCCCGAGGAATTAATTTCCTTAGCAGGTCAACAACATCCTCTTGAACACTTTCGTCCCAATTTTCCTGAATCATTATAGCAGAAGTTGCCCCCTGAGCATAAACGTTAACAAACCCCGATTCAACTGCAAATTCCCTAACACAATCCGCTACCTGCGGAGTTATGTCGTATAAGCCTTCTCTACTGGTTGTAGTTATGGTTATAGTTTTCTGCACCTACAACTCCATTTACCTGACGTTTTCATGTCCATCAATAGGAGTCTCCATCCATAGATTATAATTGTCCTCCGGCAAAAGCTCTAATTTATTCATATTATATTCTCCTCGATTGTGGTTATACTTATCGTAAAAACCATTTTCAAACTCATAAACTTTTCCCGTATGTGGATCATATAATCTCTCTTTTCCCAAAATCGCATCGCTCCACTTTTCCGAAAGGATATCTTCGGTTTTATTTCTTGCTTCCCACCCCTTTATTATTATATCCGAAGTTTCACTCAACGTCTTGCCGGCTTTAAGAATACCGGCATAAGTACTTGCCTGCTGTCTCAAACAATTATTCACATAGTTTTGGCTAACCCAGAAACTTTTGATTGAATTAACGAGAGACTTTTCCAAATCTTTGAATTCCTTCTTGGGAGCGGTAACACCTGTCACAAGAAAAGCATAACCGATACCCCCACCGGGGTTCCCGGTGTAAGGAAGCATTGGTGCAACCGTTATCAAGAACAACCCTTCACCAAGTTTTCCGTTTTTTGTAAATAAAGCTCTCAAAAGTTCCGTACTGCCTCCAGGGATTGGACACGGCTCGGATTTTCTTGAAACGATTTTGATATTTTCAAGCCTGGGGCACTCGGGCATGAATTGCCGGGCTACCTGGCTACTTGCAATTATATGAAAATTCGAAAGGAACTCCCCCGGAGTCAGAGGGTTAACCACCGGCATATCAATCCATCCAACCGGGTACCCTCCCATACTCATATACTGTTGATCTATTTGTTTTTGCTGTACATTCAAATAAACCGGACCAACCTCTCCGAAATAGAAAATTTGCCTTAAAGACTCGGGAGGATCCCGAATCAAAAAAGCAAAAGAACCGCATGTTCCGGCAGTAATCATTTTCCATCCTTTTGGCTTATTAATAGAGAAAAACCCTCCCTCGAATTTTTCCATTTGCAATTTATAAGAAGCACTCACTGCAGGACAAGACTGTGTAAGAATTCCCATAATGAGAAGCAAAACCAATATTCCTATTAAACGAAAGTTCTTCATTTTTTACCTCCTCTTTCAATCTACAATTTTGTATTTATCTCTTATAATTTTCGCGTTGGGCGGATTATACTGGATTCTTAATGTTTTTATTAGTCTCTTAAACCGGACAAGACTTGTTGTTTTTCTGCTTCTCTGCATTTTTACCATTGAAGAGTGCACCTTTGGAGATATATTTTGATTCATCTTATTATCTTTCCTTACATAAATTTTCCTGATAGATTTCTTCCAGCCGAGACCAAAAAAATGAAAAACAAATTCTTCTTCCTCTCCGGGTTGCGTATATCCAACCAATACATTTTTTTTAAACTCGATCTTTTTTTCATATTCATTAGAATGTTTTCTTAAGCGATCTACCATAAAACCAAGAGAAATCTTGCCCAGTGCGTCTTCTTTATAACTTCCTCCTACATCGGAATGAACCCCGGGAAACCAAACTTCTTCTACTACATCCGGGTTATAATTCATCAATGTAGGTACATATGCATCTCTTGTTTCATCAAGACAAACACAATGAACGGCTTTCTTAACGTTCTTTGCCACATGCATATCTTTGAACAAATTCCAACGAGCAAAGGGAATCCCCAGAATGTTTATGGGTATCCCAAAAGCTCCCACAGTATCCCAAACACCCAGAAATTCTACATCGACGTCATGCTTTTTACCGCTTGAAACATAACGCACGAATCTATCTTCGATATTTCTTGTTGTTCTATTGGCAGCCGTTTCCCATATTACTTTAATGTTTTCAGGAATACCTTCGTTATAAACTTGATTGGCAAGCATTCTCGCGCTCGCCGCACCCCTGCTAAAGCCGAAAATATAAATTCTATCTCCGGGATGATATTCTCTTGCAATCGTTGCGTAAGCTTCATCTCTTATTCTTTTTTCATCTCCTCCTGTACCTCCGCATATATACCTTCCAAAAAATCCGTAATCATCATCATTTCCAATGCCTCTGAAATATCTTGAAATCTGCGCCTCAGAGTCTTCTTCCAGAGACCTAAAGAGCTTAACAACATTCGTAACAAGTCCGCTCCCCATTTTTCCGTTTTCATCATTCCAGGTACCGTCCATAAATATAAAGACATTCCTTTCTCTGGGCTTGGCATTGAAATCTTTCTTGTATTCCTTTTCTATCCTCACTTTTTATCCCCTCCTTTATGTCTTTAAAATATCAAATTCCAACTATTAAATTATGTAAACTTTTCAATACGTATCAAATAACGACATAAGCTTCAGTTTGTTTCCTAAACCTTCAATCTTCCTTTTCGATGTGAAATTTACAGCTTTTTTTTCACCGGGAAGTAAGTCGAAAAAATTATCCGAGAAAAATCCATCCTCATCAAGAGATAAATAGAGGTTTTTCACCAATCTATCTGCAGACAATTCAATTCTAAAAACATTGGAAGTGGACTTAATTTTTTTCGTGATATTCGGTTTAGATAAATTCAATTCTTTAGAAAATGCAAGGTAAAGTAAATTAGAAGACAAAACCTTTCCATCCTGAACCAATCGAACGACAAAAACAGTGTTTTTTTTATCGATTTTTTTCAAGAATGTATCAGACTTCTCCTCGAAAAAAGTTTCACACGTGTTTCCTTTCATTTCTACCGGAACCGCATCTTCCCATATTTCTTTACCCGAAAAATCGATAATACTCATTTTCAACTCTGCTCTAAAGGACTCTAATAGATCAGATACAACCTGTACCTTGAAATCGCCCCGAAAATTCGAAACAATAGCAAGTACATCACTATAAGCCTTTTTAGCATAATAATGAAAAGCCTTCCAGCGGTTCCTATAATCGAGACTTGCCCAGGAAGCTACAGGCCAACAATCATTAAGCTGCCAGTACAAAGTACCCATGGTAAAAGGTCTATTCCGGCGATGGGTTTCTATGGCAAGTTTACCTGCCTCTGCCTGCATTACCTGAGTTACATACAAATAGACTTTAAAATCTTTCGGAGTATTGTAATACATCTTAAGATAGGTATCTATTTTCTCGTTACCGTATGAACTTTTCTGGTGAGATTTCATCACGTTAGACAGTATATCCCAATCCTCGGGAACTGTGAATTCTTTTACAACTTTAAATTCAAGATAAGATTGAAAACCCCATTCGGAGAAGAATCGCGCCTTGTTCTCATTAAATTTTTCGAAAGGGTGATCTTCGTGCCAGACACCCCAGTAATGCACATCACCAGAAGTTGGTACCTCCGATTTTTTCCATCCTCCGCAGGGTGATGAAGGCCAATAAAAACGTGAACTATCATATTCTTTACAAACATCCGGAATAACTTTATAAAAAAGATCATCATAGGCTTTCAGTGTTTTTGCAGTTATCGCAGGTGATTTCTTTTCGATTCGACCTCTAACTCTCCTTTCAAATATCATATCAATTTCATTATTACCGCACCAGATTACAATACTCGGATGATTTCTAAGCCTTTTTACATTATCAATTGCTTCCTGCTTAACGCTTTCGAGAAATTCTTCATGTCCCGGATATGAATAGCACGCAAACATAAAATCCTGCCAGACCATAATCCCATATTTATCACAAAAATCGTAAAAAATATCCTCCTCGTAAATACCGCCACCCCATACCCGGAGCATATTCATATTGGCATCAACAGCAGCCTGAATTACCTCTCTATAATGTTTATCTGTAACTCTGGAAGGAAAAATATCGCAAGGGATACAATTGGAACCTTTTGCAAATACAGGAATACCATTAATTTCAAAGTAAAATGATTCTCCGTCTTTATCGGGAATCTGTATTACTTTAGCAGTTCTCAGTCCGGATTTAACTTTTATTTTATCAATTTCTTTACTATCAAATTTAAGCTGCCCGGCAAACTCATAAACAGGATGTTCTCCCATCCCGTTAGGCCACCAGAGTTTTGGGTTTATAATCTCAAAATCAACAGTAATGTGGTTTATACCCCTTTTAAACCTCGCCTTAACCCCTTTTACTTCTTTGGATACGCTATCCAATTTGCATGATATATCTATAGAAAATTCTTCTGAAGATGTTGCTTCTATTTCAAACACGGCAGAAAGCGATGCCTTCGAGTGCGATAATTTTTTTTGAACAATCTGCAAACAGTTTATCCTTGCTTTATTAAAGGCACGAAGATATACGCTGCGCCAAATGCCACTGGTTATAAGAACCGGACCCCAGTCCCAGCCGTATTGATAGGGTGCTTTACGTGTATATGGACTAGTTATAGGTTGATTGGCAAAACCATAAAGTGGCGACAGAAAATAAGGTAACTTATCGGTGTGCTTTTCCATCTCCATGAGTCCTTTATAAAAAGGAGAATGAAAATAGACACGCAGTTCATTTTTCCCTGCTCTCAACACTTTTTTGACATCGACTTTCCATTCTCTAAACATATTATCGGTAGAGTAAAGGAGCTGGTCGTTCACATAAATATCCGCATATGTGTCCAGACCTTTAAAATATAATTCAATGTTCTGGTGATTAAAGGTGGATTTATCAACCTTAAAAGTTGTCTTATATTCAAACGGGACTTTATCTATCCACGCGAGTTTTAATTCATTATCCCGGTAAAATGGGTCGGGGATAAGTTCATTCGCGAGCAGATCCGTATGAACGCATCCGGGTACGGTTGCGTCATACCACTTTTCACTGCCAATCATACGAAATTTCCAGTTATCTTTTATCTCAATAATCATTTGCTTCCTCACTTCCCGAAAATATTGAATGGTAACAAATAATTTTTAGGCACATACATTTAATTCATCAACTTCGTTTTCACTACGAATAAGGAAAACTCTTTTAAGAAAAATCACTTTCAATGTAATCTCAGATATACTAAATTTTAGGTTTGATGTGTGCATAAGATTTTCTCTATCAGATATTAATAGCCACCATACACCATCATACTTATTAATATATTTATCTTCCTTTTCATAAACTATTTCCTGTAATTTGTCTTCTAATTTTTTCAAAGACCAATTCTTATACTGATGAACTCCTTGTGGCCATATCGAAATTTTTGTGTCCTTAGCATCATGCAACTTAGATATAACCAATTCTCCAATCCAATCTCCAGTATCATTAAAGACAGAACAGCTCAAGTCCTCATATTCTGCATACTTTTCAAACCACTTGGGGATATTTAATTCAAGAGTTTCTTTAAGTTTTATCTCACTTATAGTACTTTTAAAATCATCAACATCCATATGAAAATAGTTTAATTTTTCTTTGCCTAAAAAAATAATAATTATATATGCCGCTGGGGGTAACGAACTCTTGTATTTTTCAATTAGAGGCATAGCAACCCTTTCTAATTTTTTTATAAATTTATTTGTTTTAAATATTAACCCATTAGCTAAAGAGGTAACTTCGAGATTTATCAAATTACCTTCCTTTAGTTCGAGAAAAAAATCTGGGGGGTCCTTTTTGTTTTTTTGGATATGAACGAAATCTAATCTTAAATACTCTGGTGCATAGTAGAAAAATGTATATGCAGGCGCAATCTCATTCACATATGTTGGATCATTTTCTAATTCGACTAATTTTGCCAAATACTCCTTAAATTCCTTAATTGAAGACATTCCTATTGCCTTCCACTATTAATTTCTACATGGTTCATCTTTTTATTTTAAGTAATAAGCATAGTCATGTCAAGGTAAATAAAATAATTTCCTGAAAGACAAAATTAGGATTTTGGATATAGGATTTAGTTTTGACCTTGGACTCTGGACATTTGACTGATTGAAATATTCGTGCTATTCGTGTGATTTGTTGTTTCCTTTTTTTGAATTCATTTTTGAATTTTGATTTGTCATTTTGCTTTTTGATATTTAATTTTTACATTATCAGCGGCTTTGCCGCGACTTGACATATCAGAAATAATTTCTAATATACTCGTATGAATATGGAGATCAATATAAATGAATAAAGAAATTCATGTTTCGGTTTCGATCCTCGCCGAAGATTTTTCTGCACTCGGAGAAGTATTGAAAACTGTTGAGGACGCGGGAGGGGATTCCGTACATCTCGACGTTATAGACGGTGTTTTCGCGCCAAATCTCTCTTTCGGACCCGTTGTTATAAAAGGTATAAGAAAACTAACCTCTCTTCCTCTCCACGCGCATTTAATGATACAATATCCTGAAAAATATCTTGAAGATTATATTAACGTGGGCTGCTCACAAATCTATTTTCATCTGGAATCCGAAGGTAACCCTGAAAATATAATAGAGAAAATACACGAAATGAATACCAAGTGCGGAATCGTCCTGAATCCAGACACTTCCGTGGACACTGTAAAACCTTATTTGAAGCAAATCGATTCGGTACTTCTAATGAGCGTACATCCAGGCTTTTCGGGACAGAAATTCATTCCCGATGTCCTTTCAAAGATAAAAAAATTAAGGAAAATCTCTTCAGAAATAGATATTGCGGTTGACGGAGGAGTTAATGATGACAACATCGATTCTATTTTAGCCTCGGGGGCAAATGAAATAATCACGAATTCATTTGTTTTTTCTTCAAAAGATAGAGCTAAAGCCGTCAGACGGCTTAAAGGTTTAAATGAGTGAAAAAGTCGTAATACTGGATTTCGGTTCCCAATATACCCATCTAATAGCAAGAAGGATTCGGGAACTAAAAACGCGCGCTCTTATTCTTTCCCCAAAAGCACCCGCAAAAGACTTCGCGGACGCAAAGGGGATTATTCTCTCGGGAGCTCCATGGAGTGTCATAGAAGATAATGCCCCAATACCCGATAAAGATATATTCGAACTGGGTATTCCTATTCTCGGGATATGCTACGGCTTACAGGTGCTCGGAAAAATTTTCGGAGGAGATGTTTTAAACTCCCAAAAAAGAGAATACGGAAGCGCAGATTTTTTCCCCGCCAGCGATCCTCTTTTCAAAGGATTACCAGAAAAAACTACAGTCTGGATGAGCCATGGTGACAAAATAACAAAATTACCTCCCGGTTTTGAAGTTATTGGAAAAACCCACAATTCCGAATTTGCCGGTATAAGAAAAGAAAACATTTACGGACTTCAATTTCATCCGGAAGTAACACATACTCCGGAAGGCAAGAAAATTTTAGAAAATTTCCTCTATTCGATATGCAACGTAAAGGGCGACTGGACTTCTTCTTCCTTTTTAGATATCGCCCAGAATGAAATAACTGATAAATACAAGGGAAATGGTAAGGTTGTACTTGCCTACAGCGGTGGAGTTGACTCGACCGTATCTGCTGTCATCGCAAAAGAAATCCTGAAAGATAACTTCATTCCGATTTATGTTGATACCGGTCTTATGAGGAAAGGAGAGTCGGAAGAAATAAAAGAAATATCGGAAAAACTTAAGCTTGGAGTAAAGATTATTTACGCCGGGATGCGTTTTTTAGATGCCCTCAAAGGCATTACCGACCCGGAAGAAAAAAGAGTAATTATAGGGAGAGAATTTATAAGAATATTCGAAGAAGAGGCCAGAGTAATAAACGCCGAATACTTGATTCAGGGAACCTTATATCCGGACAGAATAGAGAGCGTTTCCGACGTCGGACCTTCTCACACAATAAAAACCCATCATAATGTCGGAGGCATTCCGGATGATATCGAAATTGAGTTGATTGAACCACTAAAAGATTTCTTTAAAGACGAAGTCAGAGAAATCGCAAAACTATTAAATATTCCGGAAAAAAATTATAAAAGACATCCTTTTCCCGGACCCGGTCTGGCGGTACGAATTCTCGGTGAAGTTACAAAAGAAAACATAGAGATTTTAAAAGAAGCGGACCACATATTCATAAATACTTTAAAAGAACTCAATCTTTATGACTCAATATGGCAAGCATTTGCCGTATTCATACCTGTTAAAACGGTAGGAGTTATGGGAGACACCCGAACATACGCGAATCTTATTGGACTTAGAGCTGTTGTAAGTGAGGACGGAATGACCGCGGACTGGTTTTCTTTCAACAAAGAAGATCTTACTATAATAGCACGGCGTATAATGAATGAAGTTTCCGGGGTTAACAGAGTAGTATACGATGTTAGCTCCAAACCTCCGGCAACTATTGAATGGGAATAATTCTTTTTTTCCTATCGATTTCCGAACTGCTTTTACCTTCAGGAATACAAATCTTAAAAGATGAGAGGTGTAAAACAAAACAAATTTCATTAGGGATAGAATTGAGCCCCAATGCAAAAATAAACCAAAACAGAAGAAGATTGTTTGAGAAAAGCGGTTACAATTATTTCTATCTTAAAGATGTAGATTCTCTTAGGGCACTCGCCCAATTTATATCACTTCTTTCCAACAATGAGCTTTTCTCGGTCAAAAAGGAAGATGGTCCTACAAATTTACTACGCCTCGTTCTTAATGATTTTAACGGGTATTCCTCTCCTATAATCAATTTAACTCTTGGAATTACGGGAATAATAAATGAAAATGAAATAATTGAACTGGCTAAAATGATTCCCGACACAATGATTTCTAATTCTAGTACATATTATAAATTAGAAAGAGTTATAGGTAAACATATTTATCACGGGAAGGAAAACTTTATTGCAAATATTTCCCCCTCTCCTTTTTCCGACGATTTTTGTGCTTTCTTTGTTTTTCTTCGGCTCATGAATAACAGAAACCTTAAGGTTAAATTTTCTCCGGAAACAGCTCCTTCTCCTTTCCTTATATATTTATCGGAAAACAAAATTAAAAATATCGCTATAAAACCTAAGAAAAAAGAAATAAAAAAAGCAATTTCGGATGTCTCAAATTGGCTTACAGCTCTCTCGTTAAAAGAAAACAGAAGTAGGTTTTTGGTTATGACTTCTTCTATGGGAGTAGAAAAAAATATTCTTAAAAAGTGGCTTAAGGAACTTGAAAACCTGGAAGCAAGCGATATCCACAAGATATGGAAGAAATATTTGTTTGACGGTTTTGTAGCTTCTTTCGATACTTCATTGATTCGAAAAGTACAAAAACTTTTCCCGGAAAGCGCTATTATAGAATGAAAACGAGACTAACGCAGTGGATCATCCTGGGTCTTCTTATCCTGATGATTTTCCATCCTGTGTTTTATTTCAAGAAAAGAGTTTCCCCTTATGGAATTTCATTGATCGATAAGAGTGAGTCAATGAATCATGCGAAAAAAATAGAAATCAAATCGCCTTTCACTCTAAAAAGTTTTTACTTCGGTGAAAAAGAAAACGGAACAGATATTGGAAAGGCTATACTTACGTCGGTGAAAACATACGCAGACGCGAGCTTTATAATTCTATACTCAGATGGATCCAATACTAAAAGCGAAAATCCAATCAAAGTGGCAAGTAAACTCGGAATACCGGTCTATTTCGTCTTTCCTGAGCTTACAGCGGAAACCAACAAAGGTTTTATTTCGGTTTACGGACCCAGTTCGGTGGTAGAGGGAGACTCCGTTAAACTTACTGTATACTATAAAACTCCTAACACAGCTATGCTTGAGATGAATTACAAAAATCAAACTACAAGAAAAAAAGTCATAAAGGAAGGTATATTGGATTTTTCTTTATTGCCTTCCATAGGAAAAAACAACATACAATTAAATCTTCTAATAGAAAATGACACGGCAGACAGGACTAACTGGGCACTTGACGTTAAGAAAAAACGTAGACTCCTAATTATAAGTGAGATTCCAAATTGGAATTACAAATTTATAAAACGCTATTTTGAAGATAAAAGATGGATAGTTGAGAGTTATAAAAAAGACGAAATAAAACATCAAAACTTACAAGAATACGATATGCTCTGTCTCTTAGACAATCCGGATAAGTATAAAGAAAATATTGGCAATTATCTGAAAGAAGGAGGAAATATACTCGTGGTCAGTTCTGCATCCTCAAGTTTGAATTTTCTACCGGTTATTGCTTCTACCGTAAGTAAATATTCGGGGAAACTGCCCGAAAGCTATTATTTGAAAGCAGGTGGGATAAGAAGGAATACGAAAGCCCTCGAAATTTTAGGAGAAAACGTCGGATACTTAATGCCGCAGGGAGAAGGAACCGTTATTCAATTTACCTATCTTGAACTATGGAAATTAGCTCTCTCAGCGGAAAAGTTATATCCGGAAAATTTGTTTGAGAAGTTAATGGGCGATTTGTTAAGAGAGCTAACACCGGATGAGATACGTCTATCTTATTCCAAAAAATTGCTCGAAGGTGAAGATTTCATTCTACGATTCAACGAACAAAAAGAATCCGTTAAAACTTTCTTCTGGGACGGACAAAAATTGCCAATCACAGAAGATTATATTACGATCAGAGAACCACTTTCAGGTTTACATCATTTTAAAATCGATTTACCAACCCAGCATATCGAAGACTCCGTTATGATTGTGGGCAAGCCGGGGGATAAAATGGGAATAGATACTCTTATGCTTTCAGGTATCGGAAATGTCAGTGGGGGTGGAGAGTGGAATGGCTCCCTCAAAAAGCAAGATCTGAATGTTAAGGAAAGGGAAATATGGATAAATCTTCGCCATAATTGGTTCTTTATTAGTTTATTACTATTCTTTTTATTCCTTGATTGGTTCCTCTGGATGAAAAAAAGCAATTAGTTCCTATGTTGGTGTGTTAGTGCGTGGGTGAGTTGGTGCGTTTTTAATATACCAACAGTTTTAAAACTTTGTGCTTTCTGTGGCTTTGTGTGAATTATAGTTTCGGGTTACGGGTTTCGAGTTTTGAGTAAGAAAACAACAAATAAAAATCCTTTTTAATCAGCGTTGATCTGCGTCCTATTATTCGGGCGGAGAGGGGCTCTGCGCCTCTGCGGTTTAAAAATCCCCTTGACATTCAAAAAGAAAGCATTTATTATAATGAACGAAAAAATGAACTTTAAATATAATATTTCGGATAAAAATTATCATTCTCATAAACTTTTATACTTTATACTGCTCTTCTTTGTTCTAATTACGTCCTGTTCAGCCGTTAAAAAGTCTTCTGATACGACATCATACGTTTCCGTTAACAAGGGAGAAGGACGCTTTGCCCTTTCTACTTCCGGGAAATCCGCACCATTATACGTGAGCTCCGAAGACTATCCCGGAGTAATCAGGGTGGCAAAACTTTTTCAAACAGACATTGAAAAAGTAACGGACTCCAGACCGGGAATATTTGTGGATGAAATTCCAAAATCAAAAGAAATAGTCATAATTGGGACACTCGGAAAAAGCAAAATAATCGATAAGCTAATCAAAGATAAGAAAATCAACATAGAAGATATCGCAGGAAAATGGGAATCATTTCTGATCCAGGTCGTAGAAAACCCACTACCCAATATAACACGAGCTCTGGTCATAACAGGCAGCGATAAGCGCGGAACGATATACGGTATGTTTGACCTATCCCAACAAATAGGTGTTTCGCCGTGGTACTGGTGGGCGGATGTGCCGCCTAAGAAAAAGAAAAATCTCTACGTTCTACCGGGACGCCATAGCCTGGGAGAACCTGCCGTTAAATACAGAGGTATATTCATAAACGACGAAGCTCCCGCGCTTACAGGGTGGGCTTATGAGAAATTCGGCGGGTTTAATTCGAAATTCTACGAAAAAGTATTCGAACTTATATTGCGCATGAAAGGCAATTATCTCTGGCCTGCTATGTGGGGCAGGGCTTTCTACGTAGATGATACACTAAATCCAAAATTAGCTGACGAATACGGGATTGTAATAGGAACTTCTCACCATGAACCGCTGATGCGAGCACACGACGAATGGAGACGTTTTGGCTCAGGAAGATGGGACTACACACTAAACGAAGAAAAACTGAAAGAATTCTGGAAAGAAGGTATCAAGAGAATGGACGGGTATGAAAGCATCGTTACGATAGGTATGAGAGGAGACGGAGATGAACCTATGACCGAAGGGACTGCAATTACTCTTCTTGAAAGAATAGTAAAAGACCAAAGAGAAATTATCGAAGAAGTCACAGGAAAGCCTACCGCCTCTGTTCCTCAGAAATGGGCTCTATATAAAGAAGTCCAGGATTATTACGATGAGGGAATGACCGTTCCTGACGATGTAACGTTGTTGCTATGTGATGATAATTGGGGTAATGTGAGAAGGCTTCCCAAGCCAAATGAGCCAAAGCGTTCAGGTGGTTACGGTATGTACTATCACTTTGATTTTGTGGGAGGGCCAAGAAGCTACCGCTGGATAAACACCAACCCGATCCCAAGAATATGGGAACAGATGCACCTATCTTACCGTTACGGAGTAAAACAAATATGGCTGGTAAACGTAGGTGATATCAAACCAATGGAATTTCCCACTCAATTTTTCCTGGATTATGCCTGGGACTTAGAGAAATGGCCCGCCAGCAGATTACCCGAATATACAAAACTCTGGTCGAAACAACAGTTTGGCGAGAAATACGCATGTGAAATTGCAGATATTTTAACAAAGTATACAAAATACAACGAACGAAGAAAACCCGAATCGCTCGACTCTCTCACTTATAATCTTATCGATTACAGAGAAGCGGAAAGGATTGTCGCCGATTATAATAAAATAGCAATCAAAGCTAAAGAAATTTATAATAATTTACCCTCGGAATACAAAGACGCTTATTATCAGCTGGTATTATTCCCCGTAAAAGCATGCGCTAATCTAAATGAAATGCATGTCACCGTGGGCAAAAATTATTTATACGCGAAACAGGGACGCGCAGCCACAAATTTACTCGCACAGGGAGTAAAAGAACTTTTTGCCAAAGATACCGAGTTAACAAAATACTATCATAATGAAGTAGCAGATGGAAAATGGAATCACATGATGTCTCAAACACACATTGGTTATACTACCTGGGATAACCCTCCGGAAAATATAATGCCCAAAGTTAAAGAAATAAATATACCGAACATAGCAGAAATGGGAGTGGCAATCGAAGGTTCAGACAAATGGTGGCCAGAAGAAAAAGAAGAAGCCGTATTACCGGAATTCGATTGTTATAATAAACAAAAATACTACATAGAAATTTTTAATCGCGGATTAATTTCTTTCGATTTCCAAATAAATTGTGATAAACCCTGGGTAATAATATCCGAGAAAGATAGTAAAATCGATAAAGAAAAACGTATCTGGGTAGAAATAGAATGGGAAAAAGCTCCAAAAAGCAGCAATAATGCCTTAATTAGAATAACTGGGACTAATAACACAGAAGTTACTGTCAAAATTGTCGTTAATAACCCGGAATCCCCAGGAATTGAAGAAATCGAGGGTTTTGTAGAAGGAAACGGTTATGTTTCTATGGAAGCAGAACACTATATCCGTAAGGTGGAAAGCAATAATATAAATTGGTTACGAATACCGGATCTGGGAAGAACACTCTCGGGAATAACTCCCATTCCGGTTACAGCCGACCGACAAAAACCGGGAAAAAATAGTCCACATTTAGAATATAAAATCTATTTATTTAACAGTGGTAATATCAGAGTAAAAGGGTACTTCTCCCCTACCCAGAATTTTCATAATACCGAAGGTCTGCACTACGGCATTTCTTTTGACGATCAAAAACCACAAATAATCAACGTCCATAAAAACGACACTATTCCGGACTGGCAGTATCCGCCAACCTGGAATCAAGCGGTAATGGAAAATATAAAAATTATGACTTCTAATCATTCTACCCGAAACCCGGGTGAACATACACTGAAATTCTGGATGGTTGACCCGGGATTGGTGTTGCAAAAAATAGTAGTGGAAACCCAAGAAACGGGGCCAAGTTATCTTGGTCCTCCGGAAAGTTTCCACAAATAAAAAAAGCCCTACCAAAATTAGTAGAGCTTTTTTATTCTAAGAAATTTAAAATCTTTTCAACTACATTTACTCAAACAGGTATCTATTTAAGATCGACTCAAGAAGTTCCTGTCTCCCGGACTTTTTAGCGGGTTCTCCTTTTGAAAGCGCATATTTCTCAAGAGACTCAAATTTTTCTTTTCCTGAAACAATCGATTTTCCTATACCTCTGGAATAGCTTGCGTATCTTTCTTTTTTGAATTTTTCGATTTCTCCGCCCTTAATAAGACTATTGGCTACCTTGTAAGCTTTAGCAAAAGAATCCATACCCGAAATGTGAGCATATACAAGGTCATCTACTTCAAAGGAACCTCTTCTCACTTTCGCATCGAAATTCAATCCGCCTTTTCCAAGGCCTCCGTTTTTAATAACTTCATACATAGCCAGGGTTGTCCAGTATATATTGCTTGGGAATTGATCCGTATCCCACCCCAGAAGAAGGTCGCCCTGGTTGGCATCGATACTTCCTAAAAGACCATTAATTCTTGCAACTCTTAGATCATGATGGAATGTGTGTCTCGCCAAAGTTGCGTGATTTGCTTCGATATTAAGCTTGAATTTATCTGTCAAATCATAGCTTTTCAGAAAACCAATCACTGTCGCGGAATCAAAATCATACTGATGTTTTGTAGGTTCATGTGGTTTGGGCTCTATAAGAAACTGTCCGTCGAATTTAATTTTCTTGGCGTAATCACAAGCCATGTGAAGGAACCGAGCCAGATTGTCCAGTTCCATTTTCATATTCGTATTAAGCAAAGTTTCATATCCTTCTCTTCCACCCCAGAACACATAATCTTCCGCTTTAAGTTCCTTTGCCACTTCAAGCGCTTTCTTTACCTGAGCTGCGCCGTACGCAAAAACATTCGCATCCGGAGAAGTCGCTGCACCATGCATATATCTCGGGTTTGAGAAAAGATTTGCCGTAACCCAGAGTACTTTTGTATCGCTGGTTTTAAGATGCTGCTTTATATGCTCAACTATTATATCGAGATTCTTATTTGTTTCCTTAAGGGTTTCTCCTTCAGGAGCAACATCTCTGTCGTGGAAACAAAAATACGGAACGCCCAGAACCTCAAATAACTCAAAAGCCGCGTCCATTCTCGCTTTGGCTTTGTCGATTTCGTCCGCAAACCTTTCCCACGGCCTGTCAACCGTTGTATCACCAAATGGATCGCTGCCTTCTCCTCTGAATGTATGCCAGTATGCTACCGAAAACCTAAGATGGTCTTTCATCTTTTTTCCGTTAATTTTTTCATTCGGGTCATAAAATTTAAAGCCAAAAGCATTCTTTGATTTCTTACCTTCGAATTTTATCTTTTTTATGTTACTTAAATATTTTGTTTTTTGTGCCATATTTCCTTCTCCTTTAAAGTTTAAAATGCTAATTTTCCATAACTGCACAACCGATTATTTTCTCTTCCGTTGCTTCTTCACGTAAGAATTCGCCCGTTATTCTACCTTCTACCATTACAAGAATCCTATCACTCATTTTCATTATTTCCGGTAGCTCGGAAGATATAATAATAATACCTATCCCCTGAAAAGCAAGTCTGGAAATCAGCAAATGGATTTCAGCCTTTGCTCCTACATCTATTCCCCTGGTTGGCTCATCCAATATAAGCACTTTGGGATTTGAAGCTAGCCATTTCGCAAGTACAACTTTTTGTTGATTTCCCCCCGATAGTCCCTTTACAAAAGAAAGAGGATCACCTGGATTGATTTTTAGCTTGTTTATATACTGATGCACTATCTCGCTTTCTTTTTTTCTATTAATAACCTTCAATTTAGAAATTCTTTCGAGTACAGGAAGAGTTATATTTTCCTTGATATTCATAAGAGGTATAAGCCCTTGTAGTTGCCTGTCTTCAGGTACAAGTCCTAATCCCTTATCTATAGCACTTGCGGGAGATTCTATTAAAACTTTTTCACCATCTATGTATATTTCGCCCTTATCCAATCTATCGATCCCGAATATTGCTCTCATGGTTTCTGTTCTTCCCGCCCCTACAAGACCGTACAGACCAAGTGTTTCCCCCTTTTTAACCTCAAAACTAACATTGTCTATTAATCCTTCTTTAGTTAAATTCAAAACTTCAAATACTTTCTTTCCAATTTTCGTTTCCCTTTCAGGAAACATTTCCAGATCCCGCCCTACCATCATTTGAGTTATTTTCTCCTCGGTTGCATCTTTCGTATCCAAGCTGCCTACCCTTTTCCCATCCCGAAGAATCACAATCCGGTCGCACATTTGAAAGACTTCATTTAATTTATGGGTTATAAAAACAAACGTTATTCCTTCTTTTTTAAGTTTATTTACAATCGAAAACAGTTTGTCTACCTCGTTATCCGTAAGAGGAGCTGTGGGTTCATCCATAATTATGAGCCCCGCATCAATTGATAGAGCTTTTGCGATTTCAACCATTTGTTTCTGAGCTACACCCAGCTCACTAAGAGGTGTATTGGCGGAAAATTTTACGCCGAGTTTCGTAAGATACGTCAAAGCAATTTCCTCCATCTTATCTCTATCGAGGATTCCCAAAATGCCACCCTTACGGGGTTCTCTCCCTAAAAGTATATTTTCGCAAACTGAAAGATTCAGGGCAAGATTAAAGTGTTGATGGATAAAACTTATACCTATCTTCTGCGCTTCTAAGGGACTTCGTAATTTTATTTCCTTTCCCTCAAAGTATATTTTCCCGCTATCCTGCAGATAAAAACCTGTGGGAGCAGGATGAGGATTGAGAATTTCCATCAAGGTAGTTTTACCCGCTCCATTCTCTCCCACAAGAGCAAGAACTTCACCTTTATAAACTTCAAGGTCAACTTCATCCAAGGCTTTAACTCCCGGAAAAGCTTTACTGATTTTCTCCATTCGGAGAAGAATTTCTTTATTCACAGTTTAAAAGTATGCTTAACGCCCCACTTATCCATAAGTTTAAGGTACTCTTCAAGATTTTCCTTCCTTACTACATCTACACCGGTATCAATTATATAATCTCCCTCTTCATTTTTAGGGAGAGAATCAAGAGTTTCTCCTATTCCATTTTTGCTCATACTATGAATAATTTTTACTCCCTCGTATCCCATCAAATACTGTTTTTGAGCGATTGTAGCATCAATTAAACCTTCATCTATCAAATACAAATGCTCATCCGTCACATCGAAAGAAACGATATGTACTTCACCTTTTTTACCTGCAGCCTTTACAGCTTTAGCAGCGGAAGGGCCATTAAATGCGTAAACACCAAAAAAAGCGTTTAGATCCGGATTGTTAAGCAGTGCGGTTTCTGCAAGCTCTACAGCCTTTGATGTTTCTTCATTATCACACAGAATCGGCTTTACAATTACGATTTCCGGATACTCTTTAATTGCATCTTCAAATCCTCTCATCCGCTGCAGAGAATTCATGGCAGTAAGAGAACCGGTTGCTATTGCAACTTTCCCCTTACCATTAAGTATCTCTGCCATTTCTTTGCCCGCAGCCCAGCCTGCGGTATAGTTATCGGTACCAATATAACATATCCTTTCGGAATTGGGTGAATCGGTATCAATTGTAATGATAGGGATACCTTTCTCCATAGCCGAATTAACAGGCGAAACAAGAGCTTCAGGATCAGAAGGAGCAACAACCATTCCTTTAAAGCCCATAGATATCCACGTTTCGACTGTTTCTATCTGCTGAGGAATATCTTCTTTCTGAGGCATAAAGACCGTAACCTTTACACCTAATTCCTTACCGGCATCCTCTGCACCCTTCCTAACAACATTCCAGTAAGGACCAACACTCTTACCCAGGACCCCATAATGAGTCTCTTCTTTTCCGCATCCCGAAGACAAGCTAAATATGACAACAGCTATAACAAAAAGTAAAACCTTTAAAATCCTGTACATTTTAACCTCCTTTGCCTTTTATTTTCTCACGTAAAACGTCAACGGTTACCGCTATTACAATTATCATGCCGAGAATTACCTGATGCCAGTATGAAGATATCTGCAGCAAAATCAGAGAATTCCATACCGCGGTTAGAATTCCCGCGCCAATTAAAGCGCCAACTATAGTTCCAACTCCCCCAAATAAGCTGGTTCCGCCTATAACTGAAGCTGCTATGGCATACATTTCATATGTAAATCCTACATTGGGATTACCCTGCCCCAGTCTTGAAGTAATTAATATACCTACGATTCCAGCCATCACTGCGGACAGGACATAAGTAAGAATTCTTGTATTGTCAACATTGATTCCAGAAAGTCTCGCCGCTTCGATGTTTCCTCCAACCGCATAAATATGACGTCCATATATCGTTCTACTAAGCAGAAAAATCGTAAAACCCGAAATAGCTGCAAGAATTATTACCGGAAAAGGTATGAATTTAAATAACATTCCATGCCAAATAAAAGAAAAAGACTCCGGAAGGTTTAAAACCGGTTGTCCTTTAGTTATTACGGTAGCAAGACCACGTCCAATAGCAAAAGTTCCTAGAGTTATAATAAAGGGAGGAACTTTGAGCTTGGTGACAAATATTCCATGCCATAAACCAATTAACGCAGCTATTAAAAGAGTTAGAACGATTGCCCCAACAATTCCCACTCCACTGGACATAAAAGAAGCCACAAGTACCGAAGTTAAAACAATTACGGAACCGGGAGAAAGGTCAATCCCTTCGGTAAGTATCACAAAGGTTTCCCCAATTGCAATCAGACCGAAAACAGCTATTTGTCTCGAAAGAAGCTGAAAATTATATGAGGAAAGAAAACGGGGATTGAGTATTGCTGTAACTACCCATATACCTAAAAGAGCAAATAGTATACCTGTTTCCCGAAACTTAAATATTTTCCTCAAATTCAAGCATGCTTCTCTACTATCTTACTTAGCTCTGAGAACCTGTCCTTAAGAGCAGGATATAGTGAACGATAAATAGCATAATATTCATTGTACTTTTTAAAATTCTCTTCATTAGGATCGGTAGAACTTTTAACTTTTATTATCGCATCACATGCATCTTCCAGACTCGAATATACTCCGGTACCTTCACCTGCAAGCAAAGCAACTCCCAATGCTCCTCCATCGGTTACATTTATTGTTGTCATTGTGGAATTGTTTATATCGGCTTGAATTTGTCTCCAGAAAGGTGATTTCGCGCCACCGCCTGATCCTCTGATTTCCTCAATAGTGATATTAAGGTCCCTAATCACTTCAAGTGAATCACGAAGACCAAAAGCAACTCCCTCCAAAACGGAACGGATAAAATGTCCATCCGTATGTCTAAGCGTTAAACCGAAAAATACTCCTTTTGCATTCGGATCCGCGTATGGGGCTCTCTCTCCAGTAAGATAAGGTAAAAATATAAGACCTTCACTTCCTATCTGGACTTTACCTGCCTTTTCTTCCATTAGAATATAGGGATCTACGCCTTTCTTTGCTGCTTGTTCTTTCAAATCGCCAAACAACGTATCACGGAGCCAACGCAATGATCCACCGGCAGAGAGCATAACGCCCATTAAATGCCATTTACCTTTAACGGCATGACAGAATGTATGCAAGGTTCGCGCGGGGTCAAGACGATGCTCATCACTTGCGGCGAAGACTACACCGGAAGTACCTACAGTAGAAGATATCAATCCCTCTCTTATTATTCCTGTTCCCACTGCCTGAGAAGCCTGATCACCGCCACCACCAACTACGGGGGTGCCTTCCTTTAGTCCGGTTTCCCCGCTAGCCTGCGCGTTCACTTTTCCGCTCACCACTGAAGACTCAAAACATTCAGGGAGTATATCGATATCTATATCTAATCCGTCTAAAAACTCCTTTGACCATTTCCTTTCCTTAACATTCAGGAAGTTAGTGCCGGAAGCATCAGACACTTCGGTTGCGAATTCTCCGGTAAGACAAAATCGAATGTAATCCTTGGGCAATAATATCTTATAAATTTTCTCATAAATATCGGGTTCGTTTTCCCTGACCCATATCAATTTACCAGCAGTAAAACCTGTAAGAGCCGGATTGGATACAAGATCAATCAATCTTTCCGCGCCTATCTTTTCAGTAATATACTGACATTGTTTCTCAGTCCTCTGATCACACCAGATTATTGCAGGACGCAGTACCTTGTATTCTTTATCAAGGGCAACCAAACCATGCATTTGTCCGGAAAGGCCTATCCCTTTTATATCCCCCGGATCTACAGAAGATTTATTGATAACTTGCTTTATGGCTTCGACGGTCCCATTCCACCAATCGGACGGTTCCTGTTCAGCCCAGTTTACTTTTGGAGTCAGGAGCGGATATTCAACGGTAGCGGTTACAATTTTCTCTGCTTTTTCGTCCATAATAAGTGCTTTAATTCCGCTCGTTCCGAGGTCAAGACCCAATAAATAACCCATAATATCTCCTTTTTTTATAAATAAAACAAAACATTTACTATCATAACAATAAACCGAACCAAATCTTAACAGAGTATATATAATAATAAATAAAATTCTGGCAAGAGGCAAATTTAAAATGTAAAAATTAAATAAAAAAAATTTCACCGCAGAGGCCTAGCGCGGCAAAGCCGCTAAAATGTAAAAATCAAATATAAAAATGTAAAATTACATATCAAAGTTTAAAAATAAAATAAAAGAAACAAATAAAAAATCCTTTTGAATCCGCGGAGATCCGCGTCCTATCATTTTTCAGTTTTTGCATTTTAATTTGTCATTTTGCTTTTTAAATTTTAATATTTTATTTACCAGAAAAAGGCGGTGAAATTAAATGAGATATTTTTTTGCGAAAAAAACAAAAAGTTGACTGACAGTACTACAGCATAGTAATTTTTTTAAATTCAGAGACAATCGAGGTAGTGAGGATGGATAATTTGTTCATCCTCACTGCTCTCTGACACCACCTTATGTACTTTCGTATAGGGCGATTTCAATTATTTTACTTCAGAGCGTAATTGTTCGACTTAAATTGAAGCTTGCAACTTGAATTTGTTAACAATACACTTATCTTAACAAAATCAATTTATTTTGTTTTTATAACTATATTATTAGAGTGACTGAATGTTATCTGATAAAAATACAATCCGTTTTTAGCATAGTTATTCGAATCATTCAATCCTTTCCAGGCAACAGTGTGTCTTCCTGCAGATTTCTTTTCATTTACAAGAGTTTTGATTTTTCGGCCGGTTATATCATAAATTTCGATCTTAATAAAAGCAGAAACAGGCATATCATATTATATATAATCCGAGTGCTAAGATTTATATGAGATTATTTTACTTTGGGCGGGATGGGAGTTTTTGAAACAGAAAATATTTTTTCTGTGTTCTATGTGGCTCCGTGTGAGAAACTTGTTTAAAAATCCTGTGACCTAAATATCAATCAACCCAGATTAACTCCATTTGCTTACTGAGAAATAGGGCTATCGGTTACTTGACTTTATTGTAAAAATCCCTATAAGTGCATACACATTATTTAAGATAAATTAAGCAGTTATTTGATTTAACCAAAGTGTTTATATTTGTTAAACAGGAGGTTAGTTTGGTTAAGTGTTATATTTTCTGTAAAAGTTAAACGAGCTGGTTGAAAGGGCCACTGATTACCTTATAATAAAAATTAAAAAAGGAGGTAAAAAGTGACCCAAATAGATGATAAGGGATTTAAGGGGATTTTGCAAGAGGCAATTGAGAAAGATGGTGATTTTATGAAAGATTTATTGAGTTTTATGCTGCAACAACTACTGGAACATGA
>Ga0307431_1000125_pt1 | contig 62981 bp, 56 predicted proteins | sample SalMarWE160170MG_FD_202155 | JGI IMG/M metagenome (GOLD analysis project Ga0307431, IMG submission 202155) | Salt marsh sediment microbial communities from the Plum Island Ecosystem LTER, Massachusetts, United States - WE1603-170 | ecosystem: Environmental > Aquatic > Marine > Intertidal zone >...
TCTATATTTTCTTCGTTATATTGTTAGGGGTACAGAAGGTTGGCTGTGAAATAATACGGTTTTTTATTTTTATTCGATTTGTTGAAAATAATTTTTTGTGTATAACTACAACGATTCGTAGAGACTATTTAACTTGCTCATAGATTTTAATAGATAGGTAATCTTTTGATTGCCACCACCAATAATAAACATCTTTTTTAGCCTTTTTTCCTTTTTTCAGTGGGTTGACCTGTATGGCACAGTCATTGTTCTCATCATAGCATCCTGCATGTGTCCATTGTGACCGAACCAGTATAGCAAATCAAAAACAACAAAATAAGAAATTATGATGACAAAGATTTGAAAAGATCATTCCTGTTGTTTTACCCATTTGATAAATGGTTTGAATGAAATGTTGATATTATCTACAGTCTGATTTTTTTCAAGTGATTCAGTGATAATTAAGCCTTTATTTACGTTGAGTTCTTTTGCACATGAAACCAGTCCCCTGATCTCCCGATCTATTGTTTCTTTTTGATATAGGCTGGTTGTTACCTGAATAATCTTTTTGATATTAAATCCTTGTTTAATGATAAAATCTGTTTCCATTCCTTTTTTGTTTTTCCAATAGCATATTTCCTGCTGGTTTGTTAGTTGTCGTTTTAACTCTAGAAACACTATGTTTTCAAACACTCGGCCTTTATCTTCTAATCCTTGGATGCCATAAAAAAAACCATTGTCGCCGACATATGCTTTTCTTGGATATTGAGATTTGTCTTTAATGTTATAAGAAAAGATGGGGGTAAAAAAGAAAAGATATGCTGACTGCATGTATTGCTCTAATAGTAAGAGTTTTTCTTTACCTATTTTAAATCCCATTGATTTAAAAAAATTTAAACATTTTGAAGCTGAAAAATAAGGGCTTTGTAGTATATATCGAGCAAAATTTTCAACGATAGATATGTCCATATGAGACATATCGGATACATCTAAAGCGATGATGTCATTGAAATATGCGTTAAGGATTCTTATTTTATCTGTTTTATTTTTTGTAAGAGATACTTCTGGAAATCCGCCATATTTTTGATATGTTTTGAATACTCTTTCTTGTTGCCCCTCACTGGCAGTTGTTGGTTGAATTTTGATATTTGTGAACGTAAGATATTCTTTGAAGGATAATGGATACAATTCATAGGACAGTATGCGTCCACGTAGTGGTTTACTTGGTTTTGATAGTGTTTTTCTAGATGAGCTAACAATGATGTGTAGTCTTCCTTTCAGTAATTCATGTGTTCTAGCAAGCCATTCTTCCCATCCGTTTATAGCGGTGATTTCATCAAGTAAAAGATAGCCCTCATCGCCAAACCATTTAATGATGTTGTCAAGAACTTCTTCTTGATTTTTAAGGCGGTTGTCTTCCAGATTGATATAACAAACGTTTTTGTCTTTTTCTGAAAGAAGTTGTGTGAGAAGCATTAAAAGACTTGTTTTTCCGGATCTGCGTATGCCGGTTATTGCAGGGATTTTCAGTTTGGCATTTCTGATAATTGATGTAAAATCAATATTTCTCTTATGGAGTTTTTGTTGCTTTGCATAAATATCCCATTCTTTAAACACAGAAGATAAATCCATATATTGTCTTATGGTAGAACGATATATAAGTTTTTCTGTTTTTTCAAAAGACAATTATCAATATTTACATCATGAATGATATTTGTGTCGCAATAAATACAAACGAGGGAAAAATCACAAGGGTTAAATCACATATATTATATTCTGTAAAGCAATGCCACGATCGGGAAGATTAAGAAGATTCATTAGGGAGTACGGAGAATCGCCAAGATTTGAAAAATTATCATTTATACTTCCTTTCCTCATACTCATTGTTGAAGGTGTGCTTCTTGCACATGCATTTACCATAGACGTACCTGATATAATGGTCGTTGAGCTAACAACAGTTCTACTGATCATATCATTTGTTGAAATAATTTTTGTGACTGGTGAAATACATGACCACTATCAAAGAAGTAATTTTGACAAAATGCTTACCATTAAACTGGATGATTTCATACTGCAAAGCAAAAAGAATAACGTAAAAAGGATAGTAGAAGATTTTATTGAATTATATCCTAAATATAAAAACCATAGAAGCGAGATATACCACACAAGTTGTCAAATTATGGAAACGCATAAAGAAGAATATTTGGAAAAAGAGTTAACCAACAGATTGAAAGTATTTATAAAAAAGACAAAAGAAACAAATGTCGATGATATACTTGAAACATTCATAAAAAAATATCCAAGTTACAAAAAATATAGATCTGAGATATATCAAAAAACCTGTCAGATTCTTGAGTAACCTAGGAAATAATAGATATCAATTGAATCTCATATTGATTCTCGTTTCTTCCATGCTGCCAGAATAATATTTTTTAGTTCCTTGTCATCTTTTGCGATTATCCATTCGGTCTCAAAGTCGATTCTTTCAGCAATCTGAACAATCCACATAAGCGAATGCAGATAGAAATTTTTTTGATCATGGGATGAAACAATTACAAAAAATGCATGTATTGGACCAGCATCATCGGAAAGGATGATGCCCTTCCTGCTTCTCACAAGTAGCATTTCAAATTTATCACGCCCCTTAATAAGGTGAGAAACAATAGCGAGACCTGGATGGATAACAACGTTGGAATCCTTTTCTCGCTTCATGATGAGTCTGTATAATTTCTTCTCATCGATACCTAACCGATTGGCTAATTTTTCTGCAATTATCCGTGCAATTTCATCAGGATGCAAGTATTTGTAAAGATCAATAACCTCACATTTTTTAATGAGATTTTCAAACCTCTGCTCTCTCAAATCATCCCTTTTTATTATGATTTCCCCTAATTCCTTATCTACTATATGTCCAACTAATTTTTCCCCTGTAATTCTCTCGATTAGATGGAGTAGAGTATATCCACGCCATATCTTATCACGAGCGAAAAACCAATACCATAAAAATCCAAAAAGTATAAAGCCCCCTACAAGGAGAAGTGGAACAAGACCCATTTCAATAAGAAGAAATACCAGTCCAACAGCCCCTGCAAGTTGAACCCATGGATAAAACGGGGAACGGAACTTGGGACGATAATTTCGTATCTTACTTTCATGCATGATGATAAGCGAAAATATTACAAATAGGAACAGTAGTATTTTCAAAGTCGATGCAGTCTTCACAAGATCCTCAAGATCCAAAAATAAAATCACTAAAATCATGAACACTGAGGTAAATAGTATTGAAAATGTTGGAGTTCCCCTCTTCGACACCTTCGCAAAAGAACTTGGAAGAAGTCTGTCTTTACCCATAGCCATTGGATCGCGAGACGCTGCAAGAATACCAGCATTGGCAGTTGAAATAAACGCTAAAATTGCAGCTATGGCCATAATTGCGATACCGATTTCCCCAAGAAACGTACCAGCACCAAGAGAAATTGGTGTAAGTGATCCCCCTAAACGGGCAGGTTCTACAATCCCTATTGTTACAAAAATAACTAAGAGATACAAAAGTGAGATAATCCCCCATGAAAGAAACATTCCTAGAGGGATATTTCGTCCTGGTTTTTTGCATTCTTCTGCTACACTACAAATCTTAGTCAAGCCACCAAATGAAATAAAGATTAGACCGGCAGTCGAAAATATTGAGTTAAATCCATGCGGTGCAAAATTGTCAAAATTAGATAGATTAATAAAGAAGAATCCCGCAACAATATAAAAAACAAGGAGGGAGATAAGCCCAAGAACCAATACTATCTGTGTCTTCCCGGTATGCTTTGTTCCACGAATATTTATAGCGGTAAATACTATGCAAAAGAAGACGGCGACAAGTTTTGTCTGCATCTCTGTGAAACCTGGACTGAGAAGTGTCGCAAATACGCCGATTCCTACAAGTGCAAAAGCACTTTTAAATGCTAAGGAGAACCATGCGGCAAAGCCGCCAATGGTTCCCATTAGTGGCCCCATACTTCTATCAATGAAGAAATAGGTTCCTCCTGCTTTTGGCATTGCTGTAGCAAGCTCTGCCTTTGAAAGCACTGCAGGTATAACCAAAAGACTTGCAACTACATAGGATATAAGTACTGCCGGACCGGATTTGGCATATGCAATCCCAGGTAAAATAAATAATCCTGAGCTGATCATTGCACCGGATGCGATAGCAAAGAGAGAAAGAAGTCCCAGCTCCTTTTTAAGACTACCTGTTTTACTTTCTTTCTCCATCCTACTGCTACATCAGATGATACATATATTATACTTCCTTTAGTCGTTCTATGAAAAGCAAATTAAATAATTTTCCCGTTTTTTATCACGGTCTCTACCAGATTAACACCAAAATGATAGGGAATGCTTTTATGATTTGGACAGTCGAGTATAATTACATCTGCTTTTTTTCCCTTTTCAAGACTTCCAACAGTATCGTTTACTCCTATTGCACATGCAGCATTAAATGTCGCAGCGGTAACGGCCTCAGCGGGCGTCATTTTCATATTAAAACATCCTAGTTGAATCATAAACTGCATGTTTTCCACCCAACAATTGGGATTGAGATCAGTAGCAAGTGCAATAGGAACCCCCGAGTCAATCATTTTTCTGGCAGGGGCATAGTTATCCTGCATCAATGAAAAGGGAGTTCCAGGAAGCATTACTCCAATGACTCCTTTCTGAGCCATTTCGTTTATACCTTTATCAGATGACATAAGCAGATGATCTGCACTAATGGCACCTATTTCTGCGGCAAGTGATGCGCCGCCAGTATCAACAATTTCATCGGCATGTATCTTGGGGATAAGTCCATATTTTTTTCCTGCTTCTAAAATTCTTTTGGACTGTTCAACGGTAAAAACTTCCGCTTCACAGAACACATCGCAAAATTCTGCAAGCCCCTTCACCTTAGGAATCATTTCATCAACAACGATGTCAACATACGCATCGGCGCTATGTTCCCGGGGGATAGCATGCGCACCTAAAAACGTGGAGACAATATCTATTTCATGAATATCGTTTAATTTCTTCTGGACCTTCAAAATTTTTAATTCTGTTTTAGTCTCAAGCCCATATCCACTTTTTGCTTCACATGTTGTCGTTCCGTGAGCAAACATATTGTCAAGACGGATTTTACTTTGTTTAATCAGCTCATCACTCGTTGCCTCTCGAGTTTTGTTCACTGTATAAAAGATTCCTCCACCTTTCTTGAGTATCTCCATATACGAAAGGCCTCTAAGCTTCATATCTAGTTCAAACTCTCTAGATCCTGCAAAAACTAGATGAGTATGAGGATCAACAAAACCAGGCATTACAATTTTACCAGATGCATCTATGATTTTCTCTGCTTTGCATTTCAAATCCTTCCCAGTTTCAACAATCTTGCCATCTTTTATTGCAACTGAGCCGTTTTGAATTATTGTTAAATCACTCATTTGCTCGTCTATTCTTGGAGAGTTTGGCCCTTCTAAAGTTATAAGTTCATTTGCATTTTTAATGAGAATATCTGCAGTTTCCATATGTCTTTCCCAAATAGTTAAAAGAGAAACCTAGATTAAGGGTTTGCGGTGATATTTAATGACGAAAATCGTCGAATGTGTACCAAATTTTAGTGAAGGAAGGGAAAAACCGGTAATCGAGGCCATATCTGGTGCAATAAAGGCCGTTGATGGTGTAAAATTACTCAATGTAGATCCAGGCTCAGATTTTAATAGAACGGTTTATACTTTTGTAGGAGAACCAAAAGCAGTTCTCGAGGCCGCTTTCCAGTCAGCAAAGGTCGGTTTATCTTTAATCGACATGACAAAACATAAGGGCGAACACGCCAGAATGGGTGCCCTAGATGTAATGCCATTTATTCCAATTAGAGGTGTAACTGATGATGATTGCATTAATCTTTCAAAAAAATTTGGAGAAGGAATGGCAAAAGAACTTGGTGTGCCAGTATTTCTATATGCAAAATCTGCAACTAAACCAGAAAGAGTAAGACTTCCCAGTATAAGAAAGGGAGAATATGAAGCACTTGAAGAAAAATTCAAAGATCCTTCTTTTGCACCTGATTTTGGAAAAGCAGAATTTGTTCCAAAAAGTGGTGCAACAGCTACAGGTTGTAGAGATATTCTTCTTGCATATAACGTAAATTTAGACACAAATGATAAAAAAATTGCTTCAAGGATTTCTGGAAAGATACGCACGAGCGGCAGAATTAAAAAGGATGAAAATGGAAACAAAATCATTGGATCTGATGGTAAACCTGAAAGAATTCCGGGGAAATTTAAAGGGGTTCAAGCAGGAGGAATGATGTACAATGAAAACATCGCTCAGGTTTCAATGAATCTTCTGAACTATAAAGAGGTTAATCTCCATCATGCTTTTGAAGAAGTGAAAAAAGAAGTAAAAAAACTAGGAGTAAAGGTAACCGGCAGCGAGATTGTAGGCCTAGTACCTAAAGAAGCATTAGTGCTAGCAGGTAAATTCTATTCAGAAAAGGAAGAAACGAACATCTCAGATGAAGAAGAACTTGTTACAATAGCAATAGATAAACTCGGGCTATCTGATCTTTATCCATTTGTTCCAGAAGAAAAGATTATAGAATATATGATTGAAGAAACAGGATCTCTTGCATCTTCAAGTGTTAAAGAATTTCTTTCTGAACTTGCATCTTCGTCACCTGCACCAGGTGGTGGAAGCGTTGCAGCACTTGCAGGTGCCCTTGGATCTGCATTATCCTCCATGGTATGCAATCTCACCATTGGAAAGGAAAAATACAATGATGTTCAAGATGAAGTCAAATCTGCACTTGAAAAAAGTGAGAAATTAAGAAGGAAACTTACAACGCTTATCGACGAAGATGCAGAAGCATTCAACGATGTCATAAAGGCATTTAAAATGCCAAAGACGACAGAAAAAGAAAAAACAAAAAGGGCACAGGCGATACAAGAGGGATATAAAACCGCGGCAAAGGTTCCTCTTGAAACAGCTAAAACCTGCGAAAAAATACTTGATGTATCAATGATTGTTGCCGAAAAAGGAAACAAAAATTCGATAACTGACGCAGCAGTATCCGCTCTTATGGCACGGGCAGGCGCTAATTCGGCCATACTGAATGTTAAAATCAATTTAGGTTCTATCAAAGATAAAAAGTTTATAGATGAAACCATACTAGAACTGGAGGAAATAGAAAGAAATACCATTGATAAAACCGATGATATATTGAAATTCGTCGATAATGAGATATAGCATTTTCATCTTATAACCATACATCCATCGGTACGTAGAAAAACAATTTTCTCTGAATTCTAATCAACTTCTGTTGCAAATTTATAAGTAGGTCTTATTTACTTTCGTCATTTGACCATGAAATCAGATATAGAAATTGCTAAAGCAACAAAAATTCAGAATATTTTTGACATAGCAGAAAAGGCAGGGTTACAAAAAGATGAGGTTATCCCTTGGGGCAATTATAAGGCAAAGATTTCACCCGCAGCATTAGAAAGAATTAAGAACAATAAAAATGGAAAGCTAATTCTTGTGACCACAATAAATCCTACCCCCAGAGGAGAGGGAAAAACTACAGTTACAATCGGCCTTGCCCAGGCTCTTGCAAAACTTGGGAAGAAAACTATGCTTGGCATACGAGAGCCATCTCTTGGCCCTATCATGGGAATGAAGGGAGGTGCAACCGGCGGAGGATATTCTCAAGTTATTCCCATGGAAGATATCAACCTTCATTTTACTGGCGACATGCATGCAATAACAAGCGCCCATAACTTACTTGCAAGTCTTCTTGACAACCATATCCATCATGGTGATGCTTTTCATATTGACCAAAGATATATCGTTTGGTCCCGAGTACTTGATATTAGCGACCGTGCTTTGAGAAACGTAGTCGTTGGATTAGGTGGCCCCAAGGATGGCGTGCCTCATAGCGATACATTTGCAATCACCCCTGCATCAGAAATCATGGCGATTTTGTGCCTTTCCAAAGATTTGAATGATTTGAAAGAAAGACTTAGCAAAATCATCGTAGCCTATACATATGATAATAAACCAATTACTGCAAAGGATCTAAAGGGCGTAGGTGCCATGACAGTACTTCTAAAGGATGCGATAAAACCCAATCTTGTTCAAACAATAGAAGGTGTTCCTGCACTGATTCATGGGGGGCCTTTTGCAAATATTGCCCATGGGACGAGTAGCCTTATTGCTGCCAACATGGGTTTAAAACTTGCCGATTATTTTGTAACAGAGGCAGGTTTTGGTTCAGAACTCGGCGCTGAGAAGTTTTTTGATATTGTATGCAGAACAGGCGATTTAAAGCCAGATGCGGCAGTAATGGTTGTAAGTATTAGAGCCCTTAAACGCAATGGGAATGGAAACGACTTAGAATCTGTAAGAGCAGGGCTTTCTAATCTAGATAAGCATTTAGAAAACATATCATTTTTTGGCGTTCCTGCAATTGTTGGGATAAATCATTTTACTGAGGATAAAGACGAAGAAATAGAGATTGTTGAAAATTATTGTAAATCAAAAAACATACCTGTAGCTGTGCTTGACGTATGGCAACAGGGTGGAGAAGGTGGCATCGAACTTGCTGGAAAACTGGTAAATTTGATACATAATGAACCCTCAAACTTTCATTATTTGTATGATATTAATAAACCGATTAAAGAGAAGATAGATGCCATTGCAAAGAAACTTTACGGTGCAGATCGGGTTGTTTATACGGTTGAAGCGGAAAAGGATATTGAACTCTGCAAAGAGCAAGGCCTTGACAAATTACCGATTTGTGTGGCTAAAACACAGTATTCACTTTCAGATGATTCTGGGCTTCTTGGTAGACCCAAAGGTTTTAAGATCACTGTCAGAAAAATAAAATTCTCAGCTGGTGCCGGATTTTTAGTTCCTATGACTGGTAAGATTACCACAATGCCAGGGTTACCAGCAAAACCAACCTCTGAAAAAATAGACATTGATAGCAAGGAAAACATCTCTGGATTATATTGAGATGGCTAATTTGTTACCTTGATATCCATAGCAATACTGATATTTCTTGCGGGAAGGGAAAGACTAAAAAGCTTGATTTGTCCAATAGATAGTTGGAAACTATCATAACCTCGCAGACCAAATTTGTATCATAACCTCGTGGACAACCAAAGTGCTTTTTCTTTACACAACATGCAAAGGAGGAAGGCAAGAGTCGGCAACAAATGGAGAAAAAAATGGGAAAAACCTGAATCCTAAAACCTCATCTTAAACTAGACTCCCGCCATAACAATATATGTAAATAGCAGTTTATAAATTTGTCGTATTTAAATACGTCAATTAACGATTTTTATTGGTATTTCCCATAGTATAACGTTATCGTATCTATGTTTTTCACACAAATTTTATAGCCAATACGAAAGACAAAAAGAGATATCATCCCCATCCTCCCCATTTAGGGGCTAAGTTAAGCAAAAAGTTATTTCCAATGCAGTCAAACAAGCATACAGTTTTCTTAATCAGGTGTTACAAAAATGCAGCAACAACCAAAAGATCCTCGTTGATGGCAGACCTTGTACAAACCAGCATTAAACAGATTACATGCAAACTGAGAACATGCAACCTTTGGTTTACAAAACCCTATTGAACGATAGTTTGGGATTCCAAAGCATATGATACGATTATTTTACAAACGATGGTCAGATGATGCAAGTATAGATACAGCACAAGAATTGACGAACACCTTTGTATCGCTCCATCATATTAAGAAGGAGTTTTAACCTTGACATCCATAAATTCTTTACCGGATTTAGTTATTTCAATTTCATTATCTGAAACATATTGCAATAATTCTAATTCTACGAGTTCTTTAATAATCGTATCAATTTCATTATCATCTAAATTAAGCATTTTTTTTGCTGTCTCATATTCAAGATTTTCATAATAAATAAGTTTGAGAAATGAATATGATCTCTCATGTTCTTCTAATAAATTTGCTAGTTCAAATGGTGACATCTCCGTAGTTCCAGAAAGGCTTTCAACATAATGACGTATCGCTTGTTGTAAATCAATCTTATCTAATATTTTCCCTTGTTTGTCATATAATTCAACCTGTTTTGATTCCTCATTATAATTCCATTTAGTCACAGAATCCCATCCATAACCCAATGGATTTTCTTTTTTTCCAGTTTCCTTTTTTCCTTTTTTCCTTTTTTTTCTAGCATATGCATAATGTTGCTCACTTTGAATTTGACCGAAGTCTACACCTAACTCTGTAATACAATCGATATTTTCTTTTCTGAGACGATTCTTAATTTCTGTTATGAAATATAATCCAGAGTCATCACCAATATCATCAAAAATAATACGAATCAATGATTCAAGCGCTCGGACGACATCAATTTTTTGTAAATGGGATATATCGTCTAAAAAATCAATCTGAAATCCACCACTAATGATTGCTTCTGCCTCTGCTTTAATTCCAATTTTTTTAAATAATGCAAATCGCTTCTGTAATGTTTTAAACGCATCAGAAAATGTTTCTTCAGCAAATTTCAAAGATGTTCTTCTACTTGAAACTGTAAAAATCGCTTGGATAAAATCCTTAATTGCAGGCTCACAACAATTTTCCATATTATTACCTATGCGTTTATCTTTTCATTTTTAATAGAGGAGGTTACATTTTCCATTTTTTGAGTTATCTGTTCATCCTCCAATAAATTATGTTTTATCGTTAAGATACATATCACCGTAGTTCCTTTTCCAAGACCTTGGCTTTCACAATTAATGGTGCCGCCATGTTTTTCAACAATCCGTTTACAAATAGACATGCCAAGTCCACTACTCTTAAAGTTTGAATTTTGGCGATTAACTCTGTAAAAGTCGTTAAAAACATGTCGTAATTGATCTTGGTTCATCCCTATTCCGTCATCGATAATTTTTATTTGAATAGAATTATCATCATCTTTTTCTCCAATAACATTCACAGAACCATTTTCCTTTCCATATTTAACGGCGTTTCCAACTAAATTAATGATGAGTTCATTTAACCTAAGTTTATCCAGTTCTATATAAATATCGTTATCTACTCGATTAAATATTGTAATATTTTTTTCATTATGCATTGTAAGATTATCATGGATGATAGAATCGATCTCTTTAAAATTATTACGAATGGTAGAATCTATCTCTTGCTTCAAATTTACTAATTCAAATGAAAAAGGAATCTTTAGAGAATCTAATTTGGCAAGTTCAATTGTGTTTACAATCAAATTTTGCATATACGCAACATTTCTCTTTAAAATCGCAATTATTTCCTTGCATTCATCATCTGGTGTTTTTTTATAAAGAACTGGAATAAGACTAATCAATGGAGTTAATGGGTTTTTTAAATCATGACCCAACTGGTTAATGAACTCATTTTTTTGTTTCATCACAAGTTGGAGTTGTTTCGTTCTTTTTTTAACCAATTTTTCAAGTTTATTATTTAACGATACGAGCATCCCTTTAGAGAGTTTGAATTCTCTCTCTGCTTTTTTTTGTTCTGACCTGTCTTCCATTAAAATTGCATATTCTACATCATAATCTCCACTTTTGGGAATAATACTTCCAGAGAGATAAACGGGAAAATAAGTATCGTTTTTTCGACGAAAAAATGTTTCAATTTTTAATAAACCAGTTTGCTTATACAGCTCTATATCATCTTTTACCCTTGAATAGAATTGTATTGGCCAAAAAGGCTCAGGAAACTTATAATCAAACATTTCATTACGATCATATCCAATCATCCCACAAAACTTTGAATTGATTTCTTTATAATCGTTTTCATTGTTGAAAGAAAAGATTCCAACATCTGCATTTTCAATAAATGATTTGAATTTCCTTTCATGTTCCACGATACGTAACCCCTCCTGCCATGGGAAACAGAATGACTGTTCCTATTCTTATTTTTTGCTATTAGCACATTGCCAACAATCGTGCCCGCGCCGCCAGTCTATTAACTAATGGTGGGCTTAATTTTCGTTAGTCTCGGCGACCACACTTTCATATTGTAGGTCGCTCCAAGCATTAGGCACAGCCAATCCTGCCTCCTGAGATTACCGGTCAACGTTCACTTCGTTCGCTATATATCAGGTGGATTTCTCTCTTTAAATTTATCCATTACTTATTTTTTTAGTAATACATCGATAGAATTATAGTGAATAATTCTACTAACGAACACTTACCAAGTGATTTTTGACTTAGTAGATTATCTTTCTCATTTTCTTGCTTTTCTCGCTCATTTCTCAAGTATTGCAGACGAAAAAACCTTTAAATGAATTAAGTATATCCATAGTGAAAGTGAAAGTAATTTGAACTATTTAGTATGGAATATAAAAATGTGTGGGGGAGTATAACAATGTATTGGAAAATTGATATATCAGATAGTGCATGTATTTTTGGGAGGTGGGCCTTTAATGCCTACAGATGATCTTACAACCCATATAGAGGATATATTGAATGCCCTTAGTAAAGATTCAAAAGAAGTAAGCCAGAACGAACTCGAAAAAGAATTGAAAAAATTCTTAGAATATGGCGTACCTATTGAACAGGCAAAGCAAACACTTATAACGAAATTTGGTGGGGGTGCATCGTTCAATTCTGCCCCATCGTCTTCCGAAAGAACGTTAATATCTGATCTCCAACCCAATGAACGCAGTGTGAAATTATTATGCCACGTGATTGCAATAAATCCAAAGGAAATAACTGTAAAGGGCGAGAACAGAAAAATATTTTATGGAATTTTAGGCGATGAAAGTGGTACAATTCCATTTACTGCTTGGACCGACATTGAAGTAGAAAGAGGAGATGTGATAGAAGTATCAGATGCTTACACACGTGAATGGCAAGGAAACGTACAACTAAACTTTGGAGATCGAGTAAATATCGAAAAGACAGACCGGGATAAACTTCCTAAAGATGCTTTCGAACCTAAGGAATTTAAGGTAAAGGATTTAAAATCGGGTCTTGGGACAGTCGACGTTAAAGCAATAATCCTTGAGTTAAACGAGCGAGAAGTAGAAGCAAACGGTGAAACAAAGAAGGTTTTTTCAGGCATCATCGGTGATGAAACAGGTAAAGCTCAGTTTACATCGTGGCATGATTTCAAACTCAAAGAGGGAGATACATTACAAATAACCGGCGGGTATGTAAAATCTTGGAAAGGAATTCCTCAGCTGACATTTGATGAAAAAGCAAAAGTTAAAAAAATAGACAAAAAAAATATCTCAAGAGATAAAATCAAAATAAGGAAAATGCCACTTCATGAATTGGTAGAAGAAAGAGGTGCATTGGATGTTAAAGTGGAGGGGACTGTAATAGAAATAAGGTCTGGTTCTGGTTTTATCATGCGATGTCCCGAATGCAATCGTACTTTACAAAACGGCAAATGTGACATACATGGTGACGTGGAAGGGAAACCTGATTTGAGAATCAAATTCGTTGTTGACGACGGTACAGCAGCAGTAAGCGGCATTATGAATAAAGATCTAACTGAAAAAATCCTTGGTAAGACGTTAGATAAATGCAAAAAAATGGAAGAGAATGTTCTGTTAAAAGAGATAAATAATGTACTTTTTGCCCATAGAATCAATCTAGAAGGAAATGCACTTAGCGATAGTTTTGGTACAACATTAATAGTTAAAGACGCAGAGTTTGTTGATATTGATATAAAGGAGGAATCTGCAAAATTATCCCAGGAATTGGAGGAATTGCAATGAAACGTCAGGCAGCTTGGAGAGTTTTCGCAAGCGAATACAACGATTCGACAGTTGAATTGAAAGGTGAAGGAGAAATGGCTCCAAATTATGTCGTTACTCCTTTGGGAGCTAAGGTCAACCGCTTATTTGTAATAGGCGTTCTTACAGACGTTGAGAACGTCTCTGAGGGTGGAGAGTTTGTCAGGGCACACATTTCTGATCCAACTGGCGTTTTTACACTATATTCTGGCCAATATCAACAAGAGGCCACAGACGCTCTTTCCAACATTGAGGTACCAGCCTTTGTAGCAGTCGTTGGAAAAACAAGAACATACGTACCTGAAGAAGGAGGAGATATGTATGCATCCATCCGCCCAGAAAGGATCATCGAGGTTAACGCAGACATAAGAGATCAATGGATTCTAGAAACATGTACAAGCACGAAAGATAGAATCGAAGCTTTTGTGGAAGCAAATAAAATGGGCGAACCGAACGTTGGAGATCTCAGAAAATTAGGATATCACATTGATCTTGCCGAGGGACTAATTACTGCTTTGAAAAGCTATAAAAACATTGACTTAAGTAAATACATTGCATTGATCAAAGAATCTCTGGAATACCTTACACCAGATAGAAAAAACTTGCCAGATATCAGCAAAAAAGATAAAAAGATAGTCGAAAAAGAGGAAAAGAAACCAGAGAAGAAAAAAGCTGAGGCAAAAACAGATGAAAAAGATAATTTTGAGGAAACCGAAAACACCGTTTTGAAAGTCATAAAGGACAATGAAGGTAAAGAAGGGGCGCCCTGGGACTCGGTTACTGAAAAGTGTGTAAAATCTGGTCTTGACGAGGATTCAATCGAGGAAGCACTTACATCACTTATGGACAAGGGTTTGATATACGAGCCCGTTCTTGGAACGATTAAAACTACCTAAAAGAAAAATCTGAACTAATCCCCTTATTCTTCTGCAATATTTTCATTTTGGCAGTATCGCAAGATATCTTTATATAGTGTTATAGCTAAACATTATCATGGATAGCTAGTGGTAGGTGAAGACGATGAAACAATATGAAAAAACGAAAGTAAAGTCTGAGAAGTATCCATCCCTATATGATGTTTTTAAACCTGGAGACAGAGTAAAAAGAAATTGCACGGACAAATATGGCAAATCAGAGGAATACGAAGGAATTATAATGGGCATGGATAACAACAGCATGGAAATCTTTTGGGATACATTGAATAGAAAATACAGCCCTAAAGAAATAGATGTAAATTTCACCAATTGTTCAGTAGATGAGATACTTAAAGGCAGTGAAAAGTATACTCCTATCAAGAATGAAAGACACAATTATAAACATATATTAAAAGTATACTAAAGAGGTATGTATTTGTATATATTTAATTTAGACTCTAGAGCTGTTATCGACAGAAAAAAATTATGTACTATTTACAGAAGAAGAGTAAGGGAGGGCATTGGATGAATAGAGAGGCTTTGCCGCTCATACTTGCAATATTCGCACCCATCATTTTGGTTTCTTTGATTATGATACATATCAATGGATATGATCTAACCTCATTTTTTAGAAAAATTGATCTGATTTATTACATCATCATTGTTCCCATTGCCCTTGGTTTTATGGTTGCTATTTTGAAATATAAAAAAGTATGATGTTCAATAAGTTTTAGATATATTTCAAGATATATGAATAGATATATTTATGTAACGCTTTTGCCAGATTTATGATGTTTCGCTACCTCTTCACCTGCATTCCGAAACGCTCTTGAAACCCCCCCCACACCTAATTTTATTCCACCAAATATCCGTGAAACTACTAGTGCATGATGCTTCAAGTTGTGTTTTTTTAATACTTCCAGTAAAACTCTACCAGGATGCCCAACCTCACCATCATCTTTAACCGACTCGACAATTTGACCAGACTGATTAGAAACACGTAATGCATAACAGTGGTGGTTTGCCTTTTTATAAGAAGATCTATGTGACTTTATAATATCAATAATTTCATCTTCGTCACCCAGCTCATATAGATAGGCAAAGAATTGAGAACGACGGACGACCAATTTGCCTGCAGATAACTCCTTCATGATTTTAAGTTAGGACAAAAGGGGTTTTAATGTCTTTTGCAAAAATGAAGCACATCACAAACAATAGAATATAGCTGGTATGAATTGTACAACAAACCATTAATAAGTATAATTATACGGTCTATACAGATAAATATGATAATTGCAGGATTGCTATCAAGTCAAAACGAAGCAAATGAAGTACAATACATCGCAAAAATTTTTTCAGTAAAAAGCAGAATCCGTTTTATTGTACGAAAGGAAGAAATCAAAGAGCTGATTAGAAGAGAAGAAAAAATCGCCAAACAGTAAATTTAAAAATGTATCTGATGTTTCGCCACTCTAAGGACGAAACAAAATGACTGTTTTAATTATAGCTTCAACCAAAGATCCTGCAAGCGTCAACATCAAAAAAAATCTTTTAAAACAATCAAGTTGGGAAGAAATAGACGAATTTTATGAAAACGTCGTCTACAGGCATTCCAATATGAAAGACATAGTCATGGTCACAATAAATGACAGAAAGATAACACATGAAAACCTTGACAAGGAAGTGGAGGAAAAACTAGGAATAAAACCAAAACAAGCCATTTTCATTTCACGCCACACTAGCAAAACTGGAAAACCGACATTAACCGCCCATCCAATAGGAAACTATGGCGTGGCACAATTTGGTGGAGAAGACAGAATCTTACCAGAATCATCACCCCGATTAATGACTCATCTACTGAGGATACTGAAAAAAAACGCTAAACAAGCAAATCTCTACCACCAAGTATGTTTTGAAGTCACCCACCATGGACCCTACATCTCCATTCCTTCCCTCTTTGTAGAGGTCGGAAGTACAAAAGAAGAATGGGAAAAGCAAGAACCGGCAAACATCGTGGCAAAATCGGTACTTGAACTCTTGGATTCATATCATTATGAGAGTGATTTGCCTAACGACATACCTGTATTAATTGGGATTGGTGGAGGACATTATGCACCACGATTCACAGATGTTGTTCTTGAAAAGAAAGCAGCATTTGGTCATATGGTACCAACCTACCAAATCAAAGCAGGAAATTTCACTGAAACTATCCTTGATCAAGTGATTCAAAAAACCCCAAATGCATCAGTTGGCTATTTCCACAGGAAGGCATTAAAAAAATCACAGATAAGAGAATTCAAAACATGGTTTGAAAAACGAGACATCTCAGTGATATCCAGTAAAGAGCTTCAAGACCTTACTTTAGAGACGTTGTAGCAAGAATATGTGCCTGCCGTAGCGGCTCAGGATGTTTATATTTGCTAAGATGTTTCACAATATCTAGAGAAGTTTCAAAAGAGATCTTATGACCGGGGGAAACATAAACAGGTTTTTTTGCTCGTTTGGATGAAAACAAAGTATAACCAATTTTTTTAGTATCCAGCTTAACAGTATTGCCTTCTAATTTTCCACAAAGCATACTTTTTGCAACTCCAATACTTGGAATGCCAAGGCTAACACCTACATAAGACGCCATACCAATTCCAAAAGGATGCATCAGTCCATTACCATCAAGCATTAAAACAGAGGGTTCGATATCCAAAATTCCTACTAATTTTTTCACAAATGGTGATTCTCTAAACGATAAATATGTTGGAATATATGGAAAAAAAGTTTTAGCGAAAACCGTTTTTTCTTCAATGACTTCCTTTGTTTTATAATCCATGACTACACATGCACCACAACAGTCATCAAAATCATTTTTAGGATATGCCACATCAAACCCAGCAACATTTTCTATCTTATCAAAGCCATCGTTGGTATCTACTTTTTTGCTCAATTCTATCTGCTTTGATCTAAGTTTCTTTAAAGGATAATCAGTTTTGAAATCATCAAACAATACATTTTCAAAATCAACAATTCGGCCGCCCTCAACATAGATATTATCCTGTTTCAACCTTCTAATTTTGTCATCTATACCAAGTCCAAATCCGCCAAGTCGACCATCTGAATAAACTATTTTAAAACAAGGCATAGTATCGGCATCAGGATTTTGGTTCATCATCCTTCCAACCGCCCTTGCAGCACGTATGTCCCCCAATGCCTTTGCTACATTCCCATATGTAGAAATTTTTCCGTTGGGGATCTGTCGTACCAAATCATATGTATACTCAAAAAGATTCATAAATGGGAAAACAACTATACTTTGTAAATAGTTTTCTTTGAAAAAATCTAGAACATAACTGGATAAAATGAATAAAATCAAGTTTCTAGGGACTGCTGGTGCACGTTTTGTGGTTACCAAACAGTTACGAAAATCTGGAGGGCTATGGCTAACACTTGACGACGCAAACGTATTGATTGATCCAGGTCCAGGCTCACTAGTCAGATGTCTTTCGAGTAGACCTAAACTTAACCCTAGAGATCTTGACGGTATAATATTGACACATCGACATATCGATCATTCAAACGACATCAACATAATGATAGAAGCTATGACTAATGGAGGGTTTAAGAAAAAAGGAACAGTCTTTGCCCCAACTGACGCACTTGAAGACGATCCGGTCATTCTGAAATATGTAAGAGACCATATTGAAAACATCGAGATTCTAAAAGAAAAGGGAGCCTATAATATAGGCAATATTTCATTTTCAACACCAATCAAACATATTCATGGAGTTGAAACCTATGGCTTAAACATTCAGGGAAAAGATTGCTTGATTTCACTAATTGCCGATACAAAATACTTCGATGGTCTTGAATCCTATTATGCAGGTGACATACTCATTCTTAACGTTGTATTATTGAAAGGTAAGGAACACATAATGCATCTTTCACTCAAAGATGCGGAGAAAATAATTAATGCCAATAAACCAAAGTTAAGCATTCTTACGCATTTTGGCATGACAATGATAAAGGCAAAGCCTTGGGAAATCGCAGAGCAACTTTCTGATAAACTAGGGGTTAAGGTTATCGCTGCCAGTGATGGCATGGAAATAGATATCGACCAGTATAAATTCTAATCAATTTCGCTTTCTTCAACTATCTTAGCCATTCCTCCAACCTTTACCACCGTCTTTTCTAGTTCTACAAATACCCTCCCAGGCCTTCCAATTATGTCTCCCTGTTCACACGTTAAACTCTTGTCTTTGATGATTCCGTTTTTTAGAAGATAACTGCAAACAGCACCATTCGCAGTACCGGTGACCGGATCTTCATTTATACCATATAGCGGCGCAAAATTTCTTGCATGATATATTGAACTGGATTCAATGGTATCAAAAGTAAAAAGATGAAAACTTCCAACGCCTAACTTGGCACATATTTTTTTAATTTTTTCGAAATTTGGCCTAATTTCTTTGAGAGTATCAAAAGAATGTATAGATAAAGGCAAGGTAAAAAGTCCTGTTGAAACAATTTGTTTTGGAAGTGAATCATCAATTCCATCTACCGAAATGTTTAACGAATCGGCAATTGCTGATATATCTAAATATATATCTTTAAACTCCGACTTTCCTTGAGTCATCATTACCCGGTCAACTTTTCCGCTATCATTGAAATATACGTCTACTGGCAAAATCCCTGCCTTTGTCTCTTGAGTTATATGTACGTTTTTACCCTCTGAAAATGCTCCTTTAACTGCAAGTGTAAAAAATGTAGCAATTGTTGCATGTCCACAGAGATCTACTTCAAGTTCTGGTGAGAAAAACCTCACTTTGTAATCTGCGGTTTCACTTGGAAAAACAAAAGCAGTCTCAGAAACTCTCAATATCTTTGAGACATATTTCATCTGCTCATCAGTTAGGTCCGGAGAATCTAAAACAACGCCAGCAGGGTTTCCTCCCTCTACTGATTCAGTAAACGCATTAACTTTCTTAACGCTAATTCTCATAATTCAATCCTTTGTGATTCGCATAAATTTATTTCCCATTACCTTCTATGATTCCAATCTGCTACCGAGAAACATTCCTTTTCAAACTTTTTTGTAAGCTCTTTTTCTTCTTCAGTTAATGTTCCTTTTACGAGTTCAACATCAAATTCTTGCTCAAAACCAATCTTCATGGCATGAGAGATTTCTTCAAATAAAACTTCCTTTCCTAAAACATGTTTTATTGAGGTGACTCGCTCTTTTACATCAGCTATGAGCTTATCTTTTATCTTCTCGTTTGGCACCTTAAGAAGAGAGAACATCTTCTCAACATTAACATCCGTTAGTACAGTCCCATGCTGAAGCACCGTTTTTGCCTTACGCGTCTGGGCATTTCCGGAAATCTTTTTTCCATTTGTAATAATATCATTAATCGGAACGTATGTGCTTTTAATTCCCAAATTTTCCAAACCTTTCATTACCGCACCACATATTTTACCATAGCTTTTCATTATGTTTTTTGGAATGGCACGATGGGATTCAGAAATAACTATACTGTACGTCAATTCCTTTTCATGATAAACTGCTCCACCGCCAGTAATTCTCCGAACGTAATCAACGCCTAATTTTTTGCACATATCTATATCGATCTCTTCAGCAAGACTCTGAAAATATCCAATCGAAATAGCAGATGGCTCCCAACCATAAAATCTTACAGTAGGCGAAACTTTGCCCCCACTATTGGCTACTAACACTGCTCTATCTATTGCCATATTAGTAAATGCTGAGCCATAACCAGTTTCTAATAATCTCCATTGTTCTTTCATTTTTTGCACATCAATATTCCTTTGGTAAGTCCTTTTACATCCACACCAATAAACTGGATATTTTCCGTTCTAATAATCGAATCGATTTTCTTAAACAAAATTTCTTTTTCTAACAGCGTATCTTTTAATTTATCCTCCATTGATTCGATTGCTTCTTCAGGATAAGCAAAAAAGTCTCCAGTTATGTTTATTTCATCGATTAAATTGCTTTTTTCATCATATTTTAAGTAGATTTTCAAAAGTTTGCCTTTTGGTACTTTGTAAACAGATCTAGATTGCATTTTCATCAAAGGAGATTCTTTATCCATTTATAAATTTCATCTTTTAGTTTCAGAAATTGCTCTTTCTGCATGATATGAACTTCTGACTAATGGCCCGGACTCTACATGTTCAAAGCCCATATCTAGAGCGATAACTTTGAATTCCTTAAATTCTTCTGGTGTGTAATATTTTTTAATTTCAGCATGATTAATTGTTGGCTGCAAATACTGCCCAATTGTCAAAAAATCGGCTTTTACTTTTCTCAAATCTTCCATCGTTTTTATGATGTGGCTCTTATATTCTCCCAATCCCACCATAAAACCAGATTTTGTCTTTACGTTGCTATCAATATTTTTTATGTTTTCTAAAACAGATAAGCTTGTTTTATAGTTGCCCTCTGGTCTTACTTCAGGAAACAATCCTTCAGATACTTCGATATTATGATTTATAACATCAGGTCTAGAATCCATAACTTTTTTTAGTGCATCTTTGCTTCCCCTAAAATCAGGAATTAATACCTCCACTTTACAACCATAGTTCAATTTTTTGATTTCCTTTACACAATCATAAAAAACACTGGCACCACCATCTTCCAAATCATCTCGTGTTACAGAAGTAATAACAACGTATTTTAACCCTAATTTTTTAACACTTTCTGCAACGTCTTTTGGCTCATCTGGATTTAAAGGAAGTGGTTTTCCATGTTTAACATTACAATATTTGCAGTTTCTCGTACAAGTATCCCCTAATATTAAAAAAACGGCAGTTCCGTTACCAAAGCATTCTGCCATATTGGGACATTTCGCCTCTTCACAAATAGTATGTAGTTTCGCCTTCCGCAGCATTTTTTTCATTTCCACATAAGCTTGCCCACTACCTAGAGGCACCTTTAACCAATCAGGATGACGTCTTTTTTTCATTCAATTAGACTCCCATTACTACTCTTAACAGGTCTCGTACTCCTGGCGCAAAACCAAGTACAAATATCCCAATTTTTAAAAGGTTTACCAAGCGTCGATATTCGTGTAATTCTCCCTTGTAAAGTACATCAAAGAGATATATGACAAAAACAATCAGAAGAAATTTGACAATTGGGAACAATGGCGGCCAAAGTTCCATTAGAAAATTTGAGGCAGGATGCAGTTCACGATAACCAGCCAACCCCATATGCAAGGGATCATAAATGCTAACATAGCTTGTGATACCATCAATCATGTGACCGCCAATCATAGCCAAATTCAGCGGTTCTGAATAGATGTTGATATGATCATTATCCTTGTAAAATCGAGAGACGGCATACACAATGACAAGGATTAAAGAAACCAAGCCAATCATCAAAAAGAACATATCGAATCGTACGCCGTGGCTAGCACCCCATTGATCACCAAGGAGCCACTGCACAGTAAAAAAAAGGAATGGCAATAATAAAAGAACCCCTCCAGAAAACAAAATGGAATCTACTGTTAAATACCGCCTCTTAACATGCTGTTGAAGGTAGTGCCCAACAAAGAAAAAAACCAGCACCCATATTAAAATTTGCACATAAATCAATGGGGATACAAACAAATATACCAGAGGTTCGTTGAAAAATCCAGAATCTTCCAAAACACGGGTAACTGAACCAACTACAATGTACGGCAACAAAGCAAGGAGAAATCTCCAATCTACAAGAACATTCCATCGCTTCAAAAGTTTATAAAGGCCATATAACGCGATAACAATGAGGAGACCATATGTAATTTCAGAAACCATAGTGTATTTTTGCTCTGCTAAAACGCCATTAAATGAAACAGAATGACCTGCAACATCAGAAACAATTGGGCCCCAGAAATACTTCCAAATCAGTTGATCATAAAATATTAAGGGAAAAAGAATACACCCTAGTACCAAGATACCTACTGCTGCAATAACTGTTCCCAGAATGACTTCGATTTTATGATTTTGATAAAAAACGTTTAAGCTCATCACAGATATCCAAAAGGAAAATACAATATATTAAACTAGGCTTCCAATGAAATTACAATTTTGTTCGATCTATCCAGCATTTAAATGTGAAAATACTCCTGACGATAAGTTTTAATTTTCGTGAATAAACGAATAATAAGGTACACGGTATTGTTTTTTATGTTACTCCTTTTTCCGTTTCCCATGTTTTTTCTTCAAATATTTGATATATTCCTTTTCTTTGGAAGAGCCAGTACGTATCATACAACAAATCACCTAGCTTAGGTAAAATAAGACAAGAGAGGCAAGCTATGCCTCTCAAAGTATTAAGAATTGCTTATATCTAGAATTGATGGTGTTTATGCCAGTATTCTTTTAGCTCGTCTAAGGTTTTGTCCAGTGTTATTGTGTCTTTTACATCATGTATAAAGTTGGTAGACATCGGCATTATTGTGTTGAACGGAACTTTCCAGGTATCACATATGAATGGGTCTACGAAAATTCCATATTGCTTGTATGTACCATCGCTTTCTACCCAACCATAGAATGTCCCAACTCGAGAATGATTCTTGTCATAGATTGGCTTGTCAACTAGCTGGTCTGTCGGAAATGTTGTTGTACCACAAGGAACAGCTTTGCTCCAAAATCGACCTAACTCTTCCATTGTTTTATTTAGGGTTATATGATCGCCCCATTCTCTTATGTAGTCGCTATATACTGGGATAAGTTTATCTGTTCCCCTGAACCAAGTATCCTTTGTATTTTCATTTGTTTTTATCCCGAAAAAATATCCGGGGTATTCAGTGTTCCAACTGTTCCAGTACTTGTCTACGATTCCAATCGTCGTCCCATCTGTATCACATACTTCCTTTCCAACTAACTCACGTGGGTTGTCTACTTTCATTTTCTCATCTCACCTATTTTTGGAGATAAAATGGACGGGGGTACTATAAATGTTTCTAGGATAGTTATTTGCAACATATGTTACAGAAAATATAATTACCACTTGGGTAGACTGCTGTAAAGGTTTATATACGGAGCATAAAAACATTGTTGCTAACAAGTAACACGGAATAACTAATTACTATGAGGCATATATGATTCTTATATACGTGTTTAAAATGTGGTGCAACGTTACATGTGGGCAGTAAGTATGGAAGAAAATTAATGTCATTAGCCCTGGATATGACAAATCATCATATTAAACACATTGTTGCGTTAATAAAACTGTGATTTGAGAATAGGGAATATAGAGTGTGAAACGGGATAATGAAAACAGATGTTGTTGTCGTGGGAGCAGGCCCCTCTGGGTCAACCGCTGCAAAAATTCTTGCTGAACAAGGGTTAAACGTACTTCTTGTCGACAAAACAAAATTTCCACGAAATAAACCATGCGGAGGAGGTCTACCTCTCAGAGTGCTCCAACGATTCCCTTACATTAAAGATATTAATGCGATTGAATCATATTCATATGGTGGATATCTATATTCACAATCATTACGCTACAAAATAGAGATACATAAGCAAGAACCTATTATTGCAATGGTTCTCAGAAAAAAGTTTGACAATGCACTAGTTGAACTTGCCGTAGATAGTGGAGCTAGATTTCAGGATGGTAAATCCGTTAAAGATCTTAAAATAACTCCAGATAAAGCTCAGGTCGCACTCAACGACGGGAGTCATATTGATGCCAAATTTGTTATCGGTGCCGACGGTTTCTTAAGTACAGTTGCACGGAAGGCAGGACTATCCATTCCGCACAAATCTATTGGTATTTCTGTCGTTGAAGAATTTTCATTAAAGAAAGATATCATGGACCGATATTACACAGATAAACGCTTTTGCCATATCCACAGTAAAATCAATGGCATATCAGGATATGGCTGGGTCCTCCCTAAACAGAATACTGTAAATATAGGACTTGTAGATTATTGGCTCAGAGGGAAGATGACAAATGACAAGAAGAATATAAAAGAGGCGTTTAATGCCTATATCTCCCTTTTAAAAAATACAGATATAATTCCAAAAAATATTGAAAGTACACAATTACAAGGCGGAACTTTACCAGTAAAGCCTCTTGAAAAAACCTATACTGATCGTGTTATTCTTTGTGGAGATGCTGCAGGATTCATCAATCCAGTTAGTGGCGAAGGCATTTACTATGCTTTAGCTTCTGCGGAGATAGCCGCAAGAGTATCTGCTGAAGCTATCCAAGCAAATGACACCAGTGAACAATTTCTATCAAGATATGAGAAACGATGGAAAAACGACTTTGGGAAGGAAATAAAACTCATGCTTAGATCAACAAAGCAATGGGGGAAAAGAAACGAAAATATTATCAAACTTGCAGGCAAAGATAGCAAGCTCACAGAAATGCTGTTTACCATTATGACTGGTCAGGAGAGTGTCTATGAATTACGATGGAAAATATTAAAGCGTTACATCCATATGTATATGAAAAATTCCATTAAAAGGACAAATAACTAACCCTGCCATGTTCAATCAAAGAATTTACCGATAAAAAAATAAACATGCTCTAAAAAGATAGGGTGTTTTTCATGATGGAACACCTGATTTACCTGTTGATTTGCGAGCTGATGTAGATAATGCCTGGATTGAACAAAGCAGGAAATGGAAATCGCCAAAACTAAAGAGGAGAGTTGAGAAATATGGCAAAAGGTGGTAAAAAACAGATATATGAAGATGAGAAGAAGGTTATTGCTGAGCTTCAGAAAAATGCAAGGGAAAGCATTAGCCGAATAGCTGAAAACTGTGGTTTTTCCTATCAGAAAGTAGGGAGAATTATACATAATCTTAAGGAGAACAAAAAGATTTGGGGGTACTATGCAGTAGCAGATAATGAAGAACTCAATTTGAACAGATATATAATTCTCATTAAAAGGTCTACTGAACCAATAGACAATGCTATCAGTAAAATAATTGATCTAACTATGCATCGGAGGGGAGAGGAAATCGGAGTGAATGTCGAATGTAGTAGCTATCTTAATGGCCGATATGATTGGATGTTTGTTTTAACGGCTGAAGACATAAAAAGTGTGAAAAAATTCAGCGACATTCTTACAAAAGAATACCATTCTGTGATAAGCGAGATCCATATAATGGAAGATATTTTCTCAGTTAAAAAATGTGGAATGGTCAATCCCCACATGGAGAAGTTACGAGAGTTTATATAACTACCATTAACATAATAGCCATAACTCGCCAAATTTTACTCTGATAATCTCCTGCAATTCACCATAGAGTGCAATGTAGAACAATAGTACTGTAAATAGGTCGAGATTCTTTTAGTTTAAGTCTGCTTTACTCTATGCTCAATTCTTTTTTATCATTGATTTAAAACAGGGAAAGAAATCTTCGAGTTTCTCCAGCTTCCACATAATCAAACCCAATTTATTTTTTTCCATATGTTTTCATCCCTCCAAACATAATGTAAGCGTTGTGTCACTTATTGCTATTGGCAGCCAAGAGGCTACCCCGACAACACCCATATATATGTCTGTTGTTTCTGCTACATATACTTGTCGTATGCTACTGGCTTTTTTCATAAAAATTATTATTTGCTTCGACGAAAATATAATATATTAAAGGCTTGGTTTACGAATCTGATTATGAAGCGATTTACCAAATCAAAAACTATGGTATTTCCTAGAGAAATTATCGTGGGTCACAGGACTACATCACAGGTTGCCGAACTTTGCGATCGGATAGTAAAAGGAAATTCTGCACTAGTAGTATCTGGCAAAAGAACCAAGAAGATATCTGGAGACAAAATAGCTAAAATCCTTAAAAAAGCAGATTACACCGTGACGGAGAAAATAGTATCAGCAGCAACTGTTGGTCAAGTAAACAAACTTATAAACTATGCCAGTAAACACGAAATAGATGTACTACTGGGAGTAGGCGGTGGAAGTATCATCGATGTTACAAAACTTACAGCATTTGAACTTTCTAAACCGTTTATCAGCGTACCAACATGTGCATCTCATGATGGCATAGCATCCCCACGTGCATCATTGAAACACAGGAGCGGATCTGTTTCAAAGACAGCAGCATCGCCTTTAGCAGTGCTTGCAGACACTGAAATCATTTGCAAAGCACCTTTTAGAATGCTTGCAGCAGGATGTGCAGACGTGATATCTAATCTATCTGCAGTAATGGATTGGAAACTTGCCCATCGATTAAAATATGAGGAATACAGCAGTCACGCTGCCGTACTTGCAGAAACTGCAGCAGAACTTGTGATAGACCATGCCGATGAAATTAAACCAGACGTGGAAAAATCAGCCTGGATTGCAGTAAAAGCAATGATTGTATCAGGCGTAGCAATGAGCGTAGCAGGCAATACCCGGCCAGCATCAGGATCAGAGCACATGTTCTCACACATGCTAGATCATTTAGGCCCAGGAATCATGCTGAAAGGTAAAAAGAGAAAAAAACCGTTACATGGTGAACAATGTGGCATAGGTGCAATCATGATGATGTATCTCCATGGCGGAGATTGGGAAAAACTACGAGATGTGCTTAAAACGATAGGAGCACCAACTACTTCAGAAGAACTGGGCGTATCAAAGAAAAAAATTGTTGAAGCACTAGTAAAAGCTCATGAGATACGTCCAGAGAGGTATACCATATTGGGAGAAACCGGCCTCACCGAAAAAGCAGCTAAAACACTAGCTAAACAAACAGGGGTAATATAGAATGCCTCTAGTCACGCTAATAGGGGAAAAACTAGCTGAAAAAGGTAAGGAATTCATTTACTTAGGACCAAATAACGAATGCAGAAACTGTAAATTAAAAACAGTGTGCTTCAATCTAAAACCCAACAGACATTATAAAATTACCGAAGTGCGAAACAAGAAACATAACTGCAACGTTTTCGAGGGAGGCGTCGTAGTCATAGAGGTGCAAGAATTGCCTATTGTTACTACCATAGATAAAAAATTGTCTAAGGGAAGTAAAACAAAAATAGAGAAAAAGGACTGTAAAAGTATTGGATGCCCATTTTATGACCTCTGCACTAACAAAGCAGTACAAAAGGATAAGAAATACAAAATAACAAAGATTTACAAGGAAATTATAGATTGCCCCATGGGGTACAATTTACAGAAGGCAGAATTAAAAGAGTAAAAGACTAGTGACAAATCACATTATATATTAACCCATCTTCCCCATCCCCAACAATTTTCTCCCAATACGTGGTATTTATTTCAGAATTATTATGAGCATTATCTGTAATCTGAGCAAATCCCAAGCAGATTACAGAGGTACCTGACTTGCCGCAGTTCCACACCTCACCAACAATCTTTACCTGCTCATATGGATTTTTAGAAGTATCAGTTCCATTATAGATAACATACATTGTTTTATGCCCGTTTTTCAACAACCGTTCTCCTGTAATCTTAGTATCCTCCTCAAGAACTATTCCTATATTTAATGCCTTTTCCATTGTTTCGCCAGTCTTATCTCTGAGTTCCTTTTCACCCATCATGACCAAAGTTTTAATGGTTGTAATAGTAAGATACGTAGTATAATTGCAATCAATCTTATATGTCAAGGATCCCCACTTCCCCAAACCAAAAAACTGGGAACCACTATCACGTTCCACTAAGTCCTCACACCAGCTATCATCCAAAAAATCGTGAGGGACATATGCTTGCTTCAACTGATTACCACTAAAAACAACAGCAAAAATCACAACTAAGATAATTAAGAAAGCAATAAGTACATATATTCTAGTTTCTTTAGAGTCACCCTCTCCAATCACACCTCTAAATACCTATGCCTCTACTTTAAACTAACGAAGGAAAAATAGCAGTAAAATATCCCTTATTTAGATTGATCTTATCAATTCTGCAATTTTTTCAAGTTTATCTTTTTCACTAGGAAGCGTAATAGATGATTTCCATCTCTTTTCATCATCTGGAAGATAAAAACCTCTACCGATAGAGATAAATTCATTTTCACCACTATCAGTAATCACCTTCTTTCTGGCTATCTCTATGAAGTTGTTTCTACCGAACTTTATTTCTTCAGCCCTTACCGTCTCAAACTCTGCCATAATATCTCTTCCTCCACATAATACATCTTCTGGATGCCCATGCATAATTAATACTTACTATATATTACTTATCAATTGCCCTTTACGCGTTTCATCATCAAACAAATCAATCTATTTTTTCAATCCTGCTTCCTTTCTAATTAAATCTGCCTTATCTGTTTTTTCCCATGTAAAATCAGGATCGTCTCTGCCAAAATGTCCATATGCAGCAGTTTTTTTGAATATTGGTCGCCTGAGATTGAGATGTCTAATGATCTCGCTAGGCGTAAGCGAGAAAAACTCCCTCACAATATCTTCTATTCTGTGAATAGGTATCTTATTGGTCCCAAAACAATCTATGTTAATTGAAACGGGTTCAGCAACACCTATTGCAAATGCCAGCTGGATTTCACATTTATCCGCAATACCAGCAGCAACAATGTTTTTTGCTATGTAACGAGCAGCATATGCAGCGCTTCGATCTACCTTTGTTGGATCTTTCCCAGAAAATGCTCCGCCACCGTGTCTACCTACACCCCCATATGTGTCTACAATGATTTTTCGTCCAGTAAGACCTGCATCAGCATATGGCCCCCCCCTAACAAAAGCACCTGTGGGATTCACATGAAATATTGTATCTTTATCAATCCACTTCTTGCAAACAGGTTTGATCACTTCTTCCAATATGTCTTTTCGTATTCTGTCATGAGAAATCATATCATCATGTTGCGTTGAAACAACAATCGTATCAGCCCTAAGAGGTTTACCGTTTTTGTCATATTCTATCGAAACTTGAGATTTACCATCTGGCCTGAGATATGCTATATCACCATTTTTCCTAACATCCGAAAGTTTTTTTGTAAGTTTATGAGCGAGTGTGATCGGCAATGGCATCAATTCTTTTGTTTCATTGCAGGCAAAACCATACATCATTCCCTGATCACCTGCTCCCTGTTTTTTATGTAAACCCTTCCCTTCGGAAACACCTTGGGATATATCGGGGCTTTGCGCAGTTATCTGAACCCAAACAGAACAGGTTTCCCATTCGATCCCATAACTAGAATCAGTGTAACCTATGTCCTTTATCGCACCCCGTACTACGCTTGGTATATCAACATACCCGTTGGTGGTCATTTCACCAAAAACCATAACGCCACCATTTTTGGTGCCTGTCTCAACCGCAACTCGGGAATATTTGTCCTGCCTTAGTGCCTCATCAAGAATGGCATCAGATATTATATCACACATCTTATCAGGATGCCCCTCAGTTACTGATTCAGAACTTATTATTATCTTTCTTTTCGACATGCCATATCACCTAGAAAAGCTATTTTAGCCTCCAAACTATGTGAAAAGTAGGAAACTATAAGTTGGTTATTAATTTTTTTGAAAAATGCAGAAGGATTTACTCGTTTATTTTTCTAGTAGTCCAAATATCCTCCCCAAGCTGATCATAAACGTCTTCCTCATCAGAATCTTCAATAGTTGGAATAGGCTGGTTTTTATCCAAAACAGTGGTTCGGACCGGTTTATTTTTTTCTTGAGCGCAATTCAAAATGATTTCTTTTTTAAGTTGCCAATAATGCGTTCTCCATTCTCGCCCATCATATAAAGTTGTCTCTTCTCGTTCAGTAGCAAGCATCCCTTCCTCTTCTAAGATATAAAATAATTGTCTATCTTCTGGGTCCAACACATTGTCTATAACGCGATCATCAAATCCAAATATATCCAGCACAAACCCTGCATCTCTACGTGCCTCGTCAATGTCAACTCCAACCTTATATGCTATTGCTCTTGATAAATCATCCAATGTTACTATATCCATATTTATTAAAACCTCTTCTTGCATAGCTTTTTTTTAACTTAATACTATTTTGTGACAACCAATATATATACTTTTCCCAAATTTTCTGCCAAATGCCGAAAAATCACAGCACAACAGCCGGCGTACAAAATACAACAAAACATAAACCTTATATGCAGTACTTGTAGTACCGGCCATTATATGGATAAGAAAAAATACCTAAAAGAATTCGCAGGAGAGTGGCTTTTGCTTTTTAACGACGAGATTATTGATCACAGTAGTAATGTAGAGGACATCCTTAGGCTGGCTGAAGAAAAATATCCCGAAGACAAATTTCCAGAAGATACTATAAAAGTATCAAAAGTATTATCTGGATATACCCAATTACATTGATTCACATGTCAAACACAAACTTAATCTTTGATTACCACAAATACCCTATAGTACCTATTAAATTTCATTATAAAGGGAAGAGAACACCTATTATAGAAGCATTGTTAGATTCCGGTGGAGACTTCATTGTTATACCTATGCCCATAGCACAGTATTTGGGATTGGAATTAGAAGAGGCAGGAGATATTGATACTGCCGGTGGGACGGCGCCTCTGTTCAAATCTACAATAGACATAACTATTGGGAAAAACGAGAGAGCTGCCTCATATAAGAATAATCAGATACATGTATCCACCAGGAGTGATATACCAGTTTTGTTAGGTAGGAATCCAATTTTTGAAGATTATGAAATCACGTTCAAAAAACAAAAGAATCAACTTATTCTAAAGTATGCAAAGCAGAACAACAAAGACCAAGATAACCATCCTAAAGATTTTGAAGACCCAAAATTATGAACAGTATTAATTGTGGAAGATTCCCGATGCACCCCATAAGATATTTATATGGGGACCAGTATAGCGGGTAGGCTATTTCAGTGTTAAATTGGATAGAGTGTGGTATATAAAGAGTATAGAGTATGTGTTGAGTCCCGGTCCATAATGGGCCTGTAGCTCAGCTAGGTAGAGCATCTGGCTTTTAACCAGGTGGCCAAGGGTTCGAATCCCTTCAGGCCCGCTGAAACAAAGATATGCTAGGAGGAAAATCGTATAATGGTAAAGGAGAAGATACGGATACAGTTTGATATGATGAGTCACGATCTAGTTCCCCTTCACACAATACTTTCCGAAAAAGAAAAGGGGGAATTACTCAAGAAATATAATGTTGAACCGAATCAACTTCCAAAAATCCTAAATACGGATCCTGTGTCTATTTTCATTGGGGCAAAACCGGGACAAATTGTAAAAATTATTAGAAATAGCCATACTGCAAAAGAATCTATCGCTTATAGATTTGTAGTAGAAGACAGTAAATAATAGGTGTAAATGAATGAGAGAACTTGTTGACGCTTTTTATAAAGATCGTAGTATAGTAAATCACCAGATTGAATCATATGATGATTTTTTAGAACGCAGGTTGCAAAACATTATCGACAGTGCCATAATTGGCCAAGAAGATGAAATGGAACGTGGCTTCATTTATCCAGAAATAGAGGGATATAAAATAAAATTTGGAAAAATAAAAGTCGGAAGTCCTGAAGTTAAAGAGGCAGATGGTACTAAAAGACCGTTACAACCAATGGAGGCGCGACTTAGAAATTTAACATATGAATCTCCATTAACATTAGAATTCATACCTGTTAAGGATGAAGTGGAATATGAACCAGAGGAAGTAAAAATTGGTAATCTTCCAATTATGCTAAAATCAAAGGCTTGCAATTTGGCCAAATACAGTATTGAGAGAAAAAAGGATCGCGAGATAACAAAAGAGGAGTATGATAAGGAACTGCAAAAAATGCAGGAGGATCCTCTAGATCCCGGTGGGTATTTTATTAGCAATGGCACTGAAAGAGTGCTTATTACTGTCGAAGATCTTGCTCCAAACAGAGTGCTTGTTGAGAAAACCAGAAGATATGGAAGATATATAGAAGTTGCCAAGGTATTTTCACAAAGAGAAGGATACCGTGCCCTAACGGTTGTAGAGAAAAAGAAAGATGGAATGCTTATGGTATCTCTCCCTACAACATATGGACAAATACCTTTGATGATCTTATTAAGAGCACTTGGAATGGAGAGCGACGAAGAAATCGTTGACGTTATAAGTACAGATCCTAAAATGAAGCCTTTTGTTCTTGCAAACATCGAAGAATGCGCAAACGAGTATGGAATAACAACAATGGAAGAGGCTATTGCATATCTTGGTAAGAAATTTGCTGGAGGACAAGCAAAGGAATATCGTATTAGACGAGTCGAAGCTCTAATGGATAGGAATCTTTTACCTCATCTAGGCAATGAACCCACTGATCGCATTACAAAAGCAATTTTCATGGCTCGCATGGGCATGGCAGTACTAGAGTTAGCATTGGGTAAAAGAGAAGAGGATGATAAAGACCATTACGCAAACAAAAGGTTGAAACTTGCAGGAGATCTTATGGAGGATCTTTTTCGTGTCTCCTTCACAGCATTATGTAAAGACCTAAAGTATCAGATGGAACGAGTCCATGCAAAGGGAAAGGAGATAAAGATTAGTTCATCCCTTCGAGCAGATGTATTGAGCCAGCGTATACATCATGCCCTTGCCACAGGAAATTGGGTTGGAGGGAGAGCAGGAATATCACAACTGTTGGATCGGACGAGCAACCTTGCAGTTTTAAGTCATCTAAGAAGAGTTACTTCTCCGCTTACAAGATCTCAGCCACATTTCGAGGCTAGAGATTTACATTCTACACAATGGGGTCGGTTATGCCCAAATGAAACACCCGAGGGGCCAAATTGTGGACTTGTAAAAAATCTGGCACTCACTGTAGAGATTTCAGAGGGATCCTCAGAAAAGGAAGTAGAAAGCGTACTTAATGATCTGGGCATTAAAGAAATTTCCAAAAAATCCACCGGTACTAGGGTATATCTAAATGGAGATTTAATAGGAATGCATCCCAAAGGAAAAGAGCTAGCGCAAAACATAATAGCGAGACGTAGGAGTGGATTAATCAACAGTGAGGTGAACGTTGCATATTATGAAGATGAAAATGATGTTATTGTAAATTGCGACTGTGGCAGATTAAGAAGACCTCTGGCTGTTGTAGAAAATGGAAAACTATTGTTTTCCAAGGAAGATCTCGACAAGATAGAAAAAGGAGATAAAAAGTGGATTGATCTTGTAAACGAAGGAATTATAGAATACATCGATGCAGAAGAGGAAGAAAACACCCTCATCGCGTTAAATGGAAAAGACATTACAGAAGATCACACCCACATGGAATTGGACCCCATGTGTATTCTTGGAATAGGTGCATCTCTAGTTCCCTACCCGGAACATAATTCATCTCCTAGAATTACTATGGGTGCAGGTATGGGTAAGCAATCCCTTGGTTTCGGCGCCTCGAATTATAGAATCAGGCCCGATACAAGAGGTCACCTGATGCATTATCCAGAAAGCCCCCTTGTTCAAACTCATGCTACTAAATATTTAAATTTTCAAAAGAGGCCTGCAGGGCAGAATTTCATAGTGGCCGTTGCGTCATTCAAAGGCTATAACATGGAAGATGCTCTGGTGATGAATAAAGCAAGTATCCAAAGAGGAATGGGGCGAAGTACTTTCTTCAGAACGTATAACAGTGAGGAAAAACGGTATCCAGGTGGCCAAGAGGACCATTTCGAAGTTCCCGATCCAGACTGTAGAGGCGTAAGGAGCGAAGATGCCTATATAAATCTTGGAGAAGACGGGTTAATATCGCCGGAATGCGATGCAAAAGGATTAGATGTGCTGGTGGGAAAGACTTCACCTCCTAGATTTCTTGAAGAGCCTACAGATTTCCTGACACCACAAAAAAGGAGAGAAACATCTGTAACAGTTCAACATGGAGAAGGAGGAACTGTGGATAAGGTTATGTTATCTGAATCAGTAAATGGCTCTAGGATGGTTAAGATAAAGGTTCGTGAAGAACGTATACCAGAATACGGAGATAAGTTTGCATCAAAGCATGGTCAGAAGGGAGTTATAGGATTTTTAGTACCTCAAGAAGATATGCCATTCAATGAACAAGGAATGTCTCCAGATCTAATCATCAATCCACATGGAATCCCCAGCCGAATGACTGTTGGTCACGTACTTGAAATGATAGGAGGGAAAGTAGGAGCATTGGAAGGAAGGCACGTAGACGGGACTGCATTCAGCGGTGAAACGGAGGAAATGCTCCGTGATGCTCTTACAAAAAATGGATTTAAACACAATGGAAAAGAGATACTATTCAATGGAGAAACAGGTAAGCCTTTAGAAGTTGACATATTTGTTGGATGTATTTATTACCAAAAACTTCACCATATGGTGGCAGGAAAAATACATGCACGTTCTAGAGGACCAGTTCAAATACTAACCAGACAACCTACAGAAGGTAGAGCTAGAGAAGGGGGTCTTAGATTTGGAGAAATGGAAAGAGACTGCCTCATAGGCCATGGAGCATCAATGGTGATAAAAGATCGTTTGTTGGATGAATCCGACCTTACCATAAAATATGTATGTAATACGTGCGGACATGTTGCAATACGTGACAGGCACGGTAACTTGCGTTGCCCTATCTGTGGAGACAAGGCAGATGTATATCCTATAGAGATGAGCTATGCATTCAAACTCTTAATGGATGAGTTAAAATCCTTGGGTATCGCACCAAGGTTAAGGTTGGAATCATTGGTATAATCATTTATGTTAAAGAGGTTAATATGGAAAGAGCAGACAGCATAACAAAAAAGATTGGAAGCATATACTTTTCACTACTTTCGCCAAGCGAAATAAGAAAAATGAGCGGTACAAAGGTCATAACAGCCGATACCTATGACGATGATGGCTTCCCAATTACCATGGGACTTATGGACCCGCGAATGGGTGTTGTCGAACCTGGATTACGATGTAAAACATGCGGTCAAAGAGTCGGTAAAGACAGGTGTCCTGGGCATTTTGGCCATATAGATCTAGCAATGCCGGTGATACATGTAGGGCATATAAAAACCATACGAGATTGCCTACGTTCCACATGTAGAGAATGCGGACATTTACTATTAACTGATAAACAAAGAGACGAGTATTTTCAAGAGTTAAAAAAGTATGAGCAAGAGGGGAAGAACAAATCATATCTATTCAAACAAATCACAAAGGAATGCAGGAAGGCAGACAAATGTACTTCATGCGGTAGAGAAGTAGGCAAGATAGAGCTAGACAAACCTACATCTTTAAGGGAAAATGGCAAGAAACTTACACCTTCAGAGGTAAGGGAATGGCTTGAAAAAATACGCGATGAAGATTTGCCACTTTTGGACATCAACAGAAAATCGGCCCGACCCGAATGGACGATCCTTACCGTTTTACCAGTACCACCGGTTACTGTAAGACCATCTGTAACTCTACAATCTGGTGAGAGATCGGAAGATGATCTTACACACAAACTAGTTGATGTTATACGGATAAATCAACGATTGCAGGAAAATAGAGATGCAGGTGCGCCACAGCTTATTGTCGAAGATCTATGGGAACTACTACAATATCACATAACCACCTATCTAGATAATCAAACGTCAGGCATACCTCCTGCACGTCATCGTTCTGGTAGACCTTTGAAGACTCTGGCCCAACGTTTGAAAGGAAAGGAAGGAAGGTTTAGAAGTAATCTCTCTGGTAAGCGTGTCAATTTTTCAGCCCGTACGGTCATTTCCCCTGATCCAAATCTAAGCATAAATGAAATCGGCGTTCCTATTCAAATTGCCAAGGAACTCACCATTCCTGTTAGAGTCACAACACATAACACCGATTGGTGTAAAAAAATGATTTTACAGAAATTCTCAGATTCCGCAAAGTCTAACGAATACACCCCTGGCGTGAATTACATCATAACTGGCAGCGAAGGTATGAAGCGTCGTATCAAAGTTACGGAAAAAAACGCCGAAACTGTTGCCGAGAAACTAGAGATTGGTTCAATAATCGAAAGACAACTGATGGATGGAGATGTTACGTTATTTAACCGTCAACCATCCCTTCACAGAATGTCTATGATGGCCCATAGAGTAAAAGTTGTACCATATAAAACATTTAGATTCAATCTGTGCGTATGCCCGCCATACAACGCAGATTTTGATGGAGATGAAATGAATCTCCACCTCATACAAGGGGAAGAAGCAAAAGCGGAAGCAGAAATATTAATGAAAGTACAGGAAAACATCCTCTCCCCAAGATTCGGTGGAGCAATAATAGGCGGAATACATGACATCATCTCTGGAAGTTTCCTGCTAACAAATAAAGATAGGAAAATACCGATTGAGGATGCTTCACATATCTTAGCTGCAATCGGATTTAAAGGTAAATTCCCCAAAACCAGCATAGAGAATGGAAAAACATACACAACTGGAAAAGATATATTTAGTACTTTGCTACCTGACGACCTTAATCTGGAATATAGAGCTAAAACGTGTTTGAATTGTGAAGTATGCACAGCACCGGATTGTCCATATAATGCCTATGTTATAATAAAAAAGGGAATTCTTAAGCAAGGAACAATAGATGAAAACAGCATTGGTGCATTTAAGGGTAAGATTTTAGATAGAATAATACGAGATCATGGCATGGATGCAGGAAGAAAATTCATTGATAATGTGACAAGATTAGCAATTGCTGCGATAACACTATTTGGGTTTACCACAAGCATTGAAGATGAAGACATTCCCAGTGAAGCAAGAAGGCAAATTGAGGAAAGATTAAATAAGGCAATGAAGAAAATCGATAGTCTTGCAAATGCATATGAAAAGGGTGAACTGGAATCACTCCCTGGAAGAAGTCTGGAAGAAACCCTTGAGATGGAGATAATGAGGGAAACAGGAAGAGCGAGAGATAGCGCTGGAGAAATAGCAGGCAAACATCTTGGTCTTGAAAACAGTGCAGTCATAATGGCTAAGTCAGGCGCACGTGGATCTATGCTCAATCTTTCACAGATGTCAGGGTGCGTAGGGCAACAGGCAGTTAGAGGTGAAAGAATACACAGAGGGTACCAATATCGGACTTTACCGCATTTTAAGAGGAATGACCTTGGTGCAAGCGCAAAGGGATTCGTTGCATCTAGCTATAAAAAGGGATTGTCTCCAACTGAATATTTCTTCCATTCAATGGGTGGACGAGAGGGGCTTGTGGATACAGCAGTGCGTACTTCCAGATCAGGATATATGCAAAGGCGTTTGATTAATGCATTGGAAGATGTAAAAGTTGAGAAGGATGGCACAGTAAGACATGCAGGAGGACGGATAATACAATTTAGATATGGTGAAGATGGTGTTGACCCTACGAGAAGCATAGCGGGAAAATCTGTAGATGTTGACCGTATAATCGCTGATGTAAAGGAGGGGGTCTAACTTGCCAAATAAAAAAGCTTCAACCCAGGGTAAAGAAAAGAAGAAGGCAATTAAAAGACAAGTTGTAAAAAAGCCGGTAAAGGAAGAAAAGAAGAAAAACCCATCCAAAGAGGATTTAAAAAAGAAAACGGTAAAAAAGACAGCAAGGAAAGTAGATGAAAAAGGGCCCTCATCCAAAAAGAATGTGCCAACGAAAATAATAAAAAAGGAGAAAGAGAAAAGCGTTGAACCTAAAGAGTCGCCCAAGAAAAAAACGGTAAAAAAGACAGCAAGGAAAGTAGATGAGAAGAAAGTTAAAACCAAATCCAAAGGTAAAAGGGAAAAGAAACCTACTAAGAAAAAGAAGGTAAAGGCTAAGAAGAAATCTGCTGCCAAAAAAGCGCCAGAGGTGATAAAAAAAATTGAACCTCCCAAAAAAATCAAGGAAACAGACGAACATAAAAAACTAAGAAAAGATATTAATAAAATTTTAAAAGACAGATATTTTCCATTATCCATAATAGACAACATTATTTTAAAAATTTTAGAAGATAAGAAATTAAAAGGAAAGTTAAAAGAAATACTCTCCAGGTCCCTAAAGGAGTATAAAAAAAATTTAATCGACCCATCTGAAGCGTGTGGCATAATAGGTGCGCAGAGTATCGGTGAGCCGGGAACTCAGATGACAATGAGAACGTTTCACTACGCCGGTGTTGCTGAGATTAACGTTACCCTTGGTTTACCTCGGCTCATTGAAATCGTGGACGCCAGGTCCATCCCATCCACGCCTATGATGAATATACATCTACTAGATAAATATAAATCAAACCTTGGCCGCGCAACGGACGTTGCTAATCAAATAGAAATTACAAAGTTAAACGATATTGCCGAGATAGGGGCAGATCTCACAAACCTAGTGATCAATGTTAAAGCTGACAAAAAAACGCTGAAACAGAAGGGAATTACAGATGATGAACTGTTGGAATCGATTGAAAAGATTAGAAAGATAGAAGCGAAAAAAGGCAAAAAAGGAATTAAAATAACCTTAGACGATCCAAGTTATAAAACACTATTAGATGTAAATGAAAAGCTTAAAGATCTAAAAGTTAAAGGGATTGATGGCATAAAACGTGTAATTGTAAGAAGGGAGCCAGAAGAAGGTTATGTGATATATAGTGAAGGGAGCAACCTCCAGAAAGTTCTGCAAATAGATGGTGTTGACCCATATAGGACAACATGCAACGATATTCAGGCGGTTGGAAGAGTGCTTGGCATTGAAGCTGCAAGAAACATGATAATACAAGAAGCTCACAACACGCTGTCAGAACAAGGTTTGAATGTGGACAAAAGACACATTATGCTCGTAGCAGACGTTATGACAGACAATGGTCAAGTAAAAGCCATAGGGCGGCATGGCGTGAGCGGTGAGAAAACCTCAGTACTCTCAAGAGCAGCATTTGAAATTACAGTTAACCACCTATTGCAGGCAAGTAGAATAGGAGAAAGTGACAAACTTAATGGTGTAGCCGAAAACATTATTGTTGGACAGCCAGTCAATTTAGGAACTGGTGCAGTTGAACTTGTGATGCAAAGAAAGAGAAAGAAGAAGGGGAAGTAAAATGATTGATGTTGGTAAAGCTTTAAAAATCACTGCAAAAAAAGGAAAAGTAAAAATTGGCGCAAGACAAACTAAACTGAGCATAGATGACGGAGCGGTAAAACTAGTAGTAATGGCAAAAAACTGTCCATATTCATCTGAAATAAAAAGGCTATCCAAGAAGAAAAAAATACCAGTCTATGATTATAGCTCCAACTCGATAGAATTGGGGTATGCATGCGGAAAAGCTTTTGCAGTTTCTGTTTTTGCCGTATTAGAAGACGGCGGATCCAACATAATGCAGCTCGTCAAGAAAAGGTAGCTTCCCATGACTGATATATTACTTTCTAATGAATCTATGCAGTACATAAACATGGCTAGTAAAATTACACGAGCTGATGTTCTTGATTGCATAATGGCAGAAGACAGACTGGTATTCATCATAAAAAAAGGGCAATTAGGTATAGCAATAGGTAGTAAAGCGAAAAATTTGGAAAAGTTGCGAAATCTTTTCAAAAAGAGCATAAAATTTGTTGAATCAGATCCTGACAAAGAAAAATTCGTTTATAATCTTTGTAAACCATACAAAATAAACAGTATTACTTTAGAGGGCAGCGGAGAATCAACCATCGCAAAGATTGAAGCCAGCACAAGCGACAAATCTAAACTAATCGGTAAGGGTGGAAGAAACATAGATATGATTCGTAAGCTTGCACATAGACATCACTCAATCAAAGATGTTCAGATCAAATAACCATTTTTTTTTTGTTTTTCAGCATAATAGTTTTTAAATGGAGTTTATATTCAGGGACGGGGGTTACTTCTGAAAACGAAAAATAAACCTGGCGCAATTTTCAATGCTAAATCTTTAATAGGAGAGGATAGCGGCGTAATTAAAGTAAATGATAAAAAATACACTATTGAAATCAAAGGAATACCTGAATGCTCTAAGGCATGCCCCGCCGGTGTTAATGTAAAAGCATATGTCAACCTTATTGCAAATAAAAGATTTGAAGAAGCGGTTAGTGTAATACGCCAAGCTAATCCATTTCCTGCCATTTGTGGAAGAGTTTGTACCAGACCATGTGAAGATAACTGTGAGCAGGGAGTAAAAGGAGATCCTGTTCCCATTCGTGCTCTTAAAAGGTATGCATCTGATTACGAACTTGCTAGAAGATCTCTTGTTGCAGAGCCTTGTAAGAAAATTCATGAAGAGAAAGTAGCAATAATTGGTGCAGGACCTGCGGGTCTTTCAGCTGCTGTAGATCTTACGCGAATGGGATATTCTGTTACTGTTTTTGAAGCTAAAAAAGAACCTGGGGGGATGCTTCGCTATGCCATCCCGCCATATCGCCTCCCTAAAAGAATATTGAAAAGAGAAATCGATTGGATCAAAGGGTTGGGAATTGAAATTATTACAGAAAAACAAATCAATGACCCAAAAACCCTATTCAAAAAAGGTTTTTCTGCCATACTCATTGCAGAGGGATCACCCAAATCGCTTCCCATGAGAATCAAAGGAGAAAAAGCTGAGGGTGTTGTTGATCCTCTGTTGTTTTTGAATAAAATTAATACCAATACTCCAATGAATGTTAGTGGCGACGTAGTTGTTATCGGCGGCGGATCAACTGCTTTTGATGTTGCTAGATCTGCTGTTAGATTAGGTACAAAAAAGGTAACTCTTGCATATCGCCGTGGAATTAAGGAAATGCCTGCCGAAACAGAAGAAATAAAAGATGCAAAAAAGGAAGGAGTGAAAATAAAAACTCTTGCCATTCCTAAAAGAATAATTGTAAAAAACAGAAAAGCAACAGGCATAGAATTTTTCAAAGCAAAACTTGGAAAACCTGATGGATCTGGGCGAAAAAGACCTATTCCGATAAAGGGAAGTGAATTTGTAATAAACGCTGATTTAATAGTTCCCGCAGTTGGTGCAAAGCCAGATGTTGGATCCATTGGAAATGTGAAAATAACTAATGGAAAAGATAGAATTGAAGTAAAAGAGAATGGTAGCACAAAATTAAAAGGGATATTTGCAGCAGGTGATGTTGAAACAGGACCGTCTTCTGTCGTTGATGCTATTGGTCGTGGCCATATTGCTGCAAAAGGTATCAATGCATATTTTAGAGGAGTAGATAATTTTGAAGAGGAAAATACAGAAAAGCCCATTCCAATAGTAGTGGAATCCGAAAAATGTAGCCATTCACTTCATTTACCAAAACGATTGGAAAAAAAGGAGATGATCAGCTCATTTGATGAGGTTGAAAAATCCTTTGAAGACTTTGAAGCGGTAGAAGAAGCAGCTAGATGCCTTACATGTGGACCGTGCCATGTTTGCTCTGTTTGTCTCCCCAACTGCGATCATAAACAGTTAATTGCTCGAATAGAAAATACCACATTTCTTTTGAAAGTCCCTCGTGACTTATCTTATGAATTAACAAAAAAAGGTCAATTTACATATAAAATAAAGTCAAACAGAAAAATAAAATCCATTAATCTTCAGAGCCTAACTGCCTCAGTTGATTCTGATCTTTGTATAGGTTGTGGACGATGTGAAGAGGTTTGTGCATATAAAGCCGTAAAAAATGTTCTTGCAAAAGACAAAAAAACAATTGCAGAAGTTGACCATGATTCGTGTGCATCCTGTGGTGCTTGCGTTTCTGTATGTCCAACAGGTGCAATAACCCAAGGATACATGTCAGATAGTAAAATATTATTGCGATTACAAGAGAAAAAAACATCATATTCTGGGATCAAAGCTCTTATGAACTATTGGAGTACGCCAACTCACGCATTTGAATTCTATGATGACGTGGTTGAAGTAATGTCTGCAAGAAAACCCTCTCCTTCATTTTTAATAAGAGCACTAGCACGAGCCGGTAGAGGACTCTTAGTTATTGGACCTGATGAAAAAACAGGATCGCATTACCTGCCTTCAGAAGAATATCCTTTTGATACAGTTCAAAAAGCAAAGAATCTTTTAAAGTTAGTTGGCATTTCTCCAGACAGGATACAGTACAAATCCGTCCCCAATGAAACTGATCCATCTGATCTTTTGCAAAAATTCTCACAATCTCTTGATAAAAGGAAACTTAAGAATCTTACAATACCAATACCAAAAAGTACCGCAAATCCTCTTGGCGAATCTATGACACTTTTGAGAATTATGTGGGCTAATTCTGATACAAAACCTTTGGATGATTTTATTAGTCTGCCGCCTGCGGAATCAAAAGGTGTCGCATTCTTTGAAGGATGCATGCCAATGCTTCATGCAGTTGGTAAAAGTCATAAACTATTCGATCTTGGTCCAACTAGGTGGGCAATACACAAACTTATGGAAAAGACAAATATCAACAGTGGCTCTATTCAAGAATTATCGTGTCCAGCAAAGGAACTTTTGCATGCAAAAATCGATGGAGCAAATGACATCGTAGAAAAAATCACAATAAAGAATCTTAAAGCATTTAATAAGGTGAAACCCAGTCAATTAATACTTGGAACTCCTGAGGCGTTTGTCACTTTTTCAAAGGAAAAAGATTTTGGAACTGTATCACCCCTTCCTGGCGAATTATTAAAGAAGTTGAAAGAATTAAAAGGCTTTTCTCCAATTAAAAAGACTGTGGCCATTCATCGTGCCTGTATGATGGAAAAGGATCCTTTCTATGACGCAACCAAAAAACTTCTTAAACTTATTCCAGAAATTTCCATTGTTGAACTAGATGGAAAATGCGGGCATAACAAATTTGATAGCTTAGATGGTAATTCTAAAAAATCTGCCTTAAATCTTTTTAGCGAGGCAGCCGAAAAAGGAGCAGATACAATACTATGCACCTCCCCGTATTGCGAATCACACCTTCTTTTGTCTCAGAGAGAAGGTTCTTGGCGTTCGACGGATATCGAGATAACCGATGTGTATAAACTTCTTCGTTCCTCCTTAGAGAGGGGTGACATCTAATGGCTAAGGCAAGGATCAAAAAGCACCCTATCTTACCTGTTGATAAAACTAAGGAGTCTATTACCTTTACATTCAATGGTAAAAAGATTTCTGCAAAACCGAAAGAGATGATTTCTTCTGCCCTATTTGCAAATAAAATACATATATTTGGACATCATGAAAAGGACGGTTCCCCTCAAGGAATATTTTGTGCCAATGGCCAATGCTCTCAATGTTTGGTTATAGCAGACGGCATTCCTGTAAAATCATGTATCGTGCCAGTAAAAGATGGAATGGATGTAAGATCCCTAGATGGACTGCCAACCCTCCTTAAGGATGATGAGGCGGTGAAAACTGGCAAAGATATTCCCATAATTAAAACACCAGTACTCATCATCGGAGGCGGGCCTGCTGGCATGTCGGCTGCAGTAGAACTGGGGAAAATGGGCGTAAAATGCATTATATGCGACGATAAACAAGATCTTGGAGGTAAACTTAGCCTTCAAACCCATAACTTTTTTGGTTCAATTAGAGACTGTTTTGCAGGCAGTCGTGGAATGGACATCGGCAATGATTTAGCATCTCTTGTAAAAGAGGATAAAAAATTGGATATTTGGACAAATTCTCCTGTTGTGGGAGTGTTTATAGATGGACTTGTCGGTGTTGTAAAAGATGGTAAGTATGTCTTAGTGAAACCAAAAAGAATACTTGTAACTGCTGGAGCAAGAGAAAAAACTTTAGCATTTCCTGGCTGCGATCTCCCTGGAATCTACGGAGCTGGTGCTTTTCAAACACTTGTTAACAGAGATCGTATTAAACCGACCGAAAAATTATTCATCGTTGGAGGGGGAAATGTTGGTCTGATAGGTGCATATCATGCACTTCAAGCTGGAATTGATGTCATGGGAATAGTCGAGGCGCTTCCAAAATGTGGAGGATACAAAGTTCATCTTGATAAGATAAAGCGTCTTGGTATACCGATTTATACGTCTCATACAGTATTAAGGGCTGAAGGAAAAGATCATCTAAAACGTGTAATTATTTCTGAAATTGATGAAAAATTCAGACCAATAAAAGGAACTGAGGCAGTATTTGAAGCCGATACATTGCTTATCGCTGTTGGACTCACTCCTGTTGACGAACTTAAAAAACAAGCAGAAAAATTTGGTCTAAAAACATATGCTGCGGGAGATGCAGATATTATCGCTGAAGCTTCTGCAGCAATGTTTTCTGGTAGAATAGTTGCAAGAAAAATGTTAATTGATATGGGATATGATGTTGAAGTACCACCAGAATGGGAAGATATGGTCAATATCCTCCGGAGTCGTCCTGGACCGATTAAAGATCCTCATTCTCCTCCAAAAAATAAAGATGTCTATCCTGCAATACACTGTGCTCAGGAGATACCTTGTAATCCCTGCACTGAAGCTTGTGTTTTGCAGAGTATAAAAATTAAAGAATCATCAATGATGGGAAGACCTCAATTTGAAGGAGATTGCCTTGGTTGCGCTAAGTGTGTTGCCATTTGTCCAGGTCTTGCAATAACACTTGTTGATAAAAAATATGATAAAAGCAAAAAAACAGCCAGAATTGTCATTCCATGGGAAATGCCAGAAGGGACCATCAAGATAGGCCAAAATGTAACCACTACAGGAATGAACGGGAAAATTATCGGTACAGGAAAGGTAATTGCAATAAAAGAAGCAAAATGGCAGAACAAAAGACAATTGGTTTCACTTGATATACCATACAAAGATGCAGATAAAGTAGTAAGTGTTAGAATCAGGGAACCATTGGGCAAAGAAACTCCCACCGCAACTAAAGCAGTAGACGATGGGGAGATCATAATCTGTCGTTGTGAAAGAGTTACAAAAAAGGAAATTGTTGATTATATCAAAAAAACTGGTGTGAAAGATATTAACGCAGTGAAAGCTGCTCTTCGCGTAGGAATGGGACCCTGTGGAGGTAAGACCTGCACTGAGCTTGTTATGCGCATATTTAGAGAGCTAGGAATTGATCTAAAAGATGTAGAACCTCCTGTTGACAGACCGTTTACCCAAGAAGTGCCACTAAAAGCTTTCCTAAGGGAAGGTGATGGAAAGTGACAAATAAATACGATACTATAATCATTGGTGCTGGCTCTGTTGGAGCGCCTACAGCTTATTTCCTCTCTAAGATGGGGCAAAAGGTACTCGTAGTTGATGAACTTTCTTCATCTGGCCAAGGTCAAAACAAAGCAGCAATAGGAGGCGTCCGTGCAACCCATTCCGATCCTGCCAAAATACAGATTTGTTTGCAGAGTCTTGATATATTTTCCAATTGGAAGGATAAAACAGGAACGGACATTGGTTGGAAAAAAGGTGGATATTGCTTTCCAGTATTTAGAAAAAAAGAAGAGGAAATTCTCAAATCTATATTGCCAATTCAGAAGAAATTCGGGCTTAAAATTGACTGGTTTGGTTCTGATAAAATAAGAAGTGTAGTCCCAGGAATAAATGAAAAAGGACTGATTGGTGGCACATTTTCACCAAACGACGGACAAGTTAGTCCTTTACTTGCATCTGAATCTTTTACTAACGAAGCGGCAAAGTTGGGTGCTGAATTTAGATATAGAGAGAGCGTCAATAGGCTGATAATCAAAGGAAATAAGAAAGATTTAACTGTAAAGGGTGTGAAAACAACAAAGGGCGAGTATAAAGCTGATGCCGTTTTAAACGCGGCAGGGGCACATGCTTCCTCCATATGTAAAATGGCAGGGCTGAACATTCCTGTAAACCCAGACAGCCATGAGGCAGGCATAACGGCACCAATAAAGCCATTTCTTGATCCATTGGTAGTTGATATTCGCCCGGGTGACAAGGGAAAGACTGCGAACTTTTATTTTGGCCAAAATTTAGAAGGGCAAATAATTTTTTGTTATACGCCGCTTAAGATATTTCCTGGAGAAAATAGGCAAGCCACATCAGAATTTATGCCGATTATGGCTAGAAGAATGGTAAATCTCATTCCAAGATTCAAGAATCTTACAATCAGAAGACTATGGAGAGGGTTGTATCCTATGACTCCCGATGGTGTTGCAGTTGTAGGTAGGCCATCTAAAGTTGAAGGGCTATACCTTGGAATTGGAATGTGTGGACAAGGTTTTATGATGGGGCCGGGTGTTGGATTGAACCTTGCTAACCTCATTACAAAAGGAAAACCTTTTTTAAAGCAGAATGTTTTTGATCTTTTAAGCCCAGATAGAGATTTCTATAGTGGAAAAAAGGAAGCTTTGAAGTAACAATGAAAAAATAAGTATTATGAACGTTAAACATAACAAAATCTCTCAAGTTTACTAAATTCAATGATTTCCTGTTAAGTAGAAACAATCTGGCCATCGTGCTTACCAACCTGTTTAAGATGAGGTGATTTCTCCTTTAATATTTTTATGATGAGAGCCTAAAGTTTTACCGGGATTCCCGGTAAAATATAAAGATTTATTAATAGTGGATACTTTATGGTATGTATGAAGGTACATCTACCGAACAGCGCATTTTTAGGAAACATAGATCCTTTTTTACGAAATTTTGATAATTCTAACACTGCAAAATTAAAAATTACTGCAAATAAAAAGTGGATTTCAATACACCCTGTTGTTTTGTCAATGATTGCGTCTTTGGGTTTGACTGTGAAATCATCAAATATACAATGTGAAAAACTTGAAGCGGCATCCAAACACTATCTTGAAAGAATGGGACTCTTTAGATTTTTAAATATAGAGTCAGAAATTGTAATAAAGGAACATGAACCTGCTGGACGTTTTATTCCTTTGACAAAAATAGACAATTCCGAAGAACTAACAAAATTTATTACGAATATGATTCCATTGCTACATTTGGAATCTAAGCAAGCCGAACTTATCAAATATATTGTCAGTGAGTTAGTTAGAAATGTTCTTGAACATTCTCGCTCAGAAAATGGCGCCATCGTATCGGCTCAGTATTATAAAAAAAGCAACACAATTAGGATAGGAATTGTCGACACAGGTGTTGGCATTAAAAGTACCATAAACATGTCGCACAATGCGCCTACAGATTTGGAAGCTATTAGATTGGCACAAATCCCGGGAATTACCGGAGCAACGAGAAGAGAGGGAGGAACAGAACTCAATGCAGGTGCTGGCTTGTTCTTCATAAGATCAATAGCAAAAGTAAATAGAGATTTCTTTATGGTTTACAGTGGAGATGCGATGTATAAATTATTAAAAAGTAAAGCAGGTTTAAAACGTATCAGATTGCATGCTGATCCTTTCAAAGATAGACATTCTAAGGGAGAAAAATTTCCGTTTTGGCAAGGAACTATTGTAGGAATTGATATATCTCTTGATTCAACAAAAGAATTCTCAATTCTTTTAGATCTCATCAGAGATACCTATATCAAAACGATTAGAGAAAGAAGAAAGGCAAGATATCGGAGACCAAGATTTATATGATTGAAATAAAGTTACTTCCAATTGTCGGCAGTTTTGCTGAGAATAAAGATTTGGCTAGGGACATTAGACTTAAAAAAATTATTCATGCTCTTGAGGACAAACAAGAGATAACACTGGATTTTGATGGCATTGACTTAACAACACAATCATTCATTCATGCTTTAATCAGTGATTTAATTAGAAAGTATGGAATAGATGTATTGGATAAACTCTACTTTAAGAACTGTAATGAAACTGTGACAAAAATAATAAACATTGTTGTAGATTATATGCAAGAAAGAGAATAGTGTGTTTTGATAGTGGGAATATATCAAAATTAAAGTGATTTAGGGCACTTGTCATGTTTATCATTAGAAAATGAGTTTTGTCTACTTGGAATGTTTTCAGGACATCTACTCATATGCTGTAGAAACCAAACGATCTAATTCCTTGTAGCATCGCTTGTATAATATATTACGGAAAAATAACACATACCCTATACTATGGGGGAAAAAAGGATCCCCTAGCATATTGTTACAAATGGAAGATAGATTTAGGCTCTTATAAGTATCCCTACACTGATCATATCGGCAAATACTGTGTACCTTTCATCCATAGAGAGTTATTATTATTCTAGGTTAATATGTTTGGACAATGCATTTTATTAAATTTATGCATAAATGTTGTGCATAAAATATATAAATATGCTTGCGTTATGGTAATTCATGGAAGAGAGACACAGAAATTTACTAATGAAACAAAATCCATGGTGGAAAGAAGAACAAGTAACATTACCTGAATTTGAACGAGATCTCTTGAAGGAGATACTTCGATACTTTAAATATAAACAAATACTTGCAGTAGTAGGTCTAAGAAGAGTTGGCAAAACAATAATAATGAAACAAATCATCCAAAAAAAATTAAAATCACCAAAAAATAATATCTGCTACATTTCCTTTGACGACATAGATTTTCAAAACTATAATATTGCTGAAGACCTGATAAATTATTTCTTTGAATTTTCAGATAAAACTAAAATGAGGTACCTTTTTCTAGATGAAGTACAGAAACTACTTCATTGGGCTGATTTATTGAAAACATACTATGATATTGAGGAGAATTTAAAAATAATCATTTCAGGTTCAGCCAGCCTTGAAATAAATACAGATAAAGAAACACTTGCAGGAAGGATATTAACGTTTCGTTTACCAGTTTTAACATATAAGGAATATACACGTTGTTTCAACATGGGGCATACCATATCAAAAGATCATATCCTTAGAGAATATGATCTTAAATTTGCACATGAAAAAGAAAAATACAGAGAATTATTTAATCAATACATAATAAAAGGAGCTTTTCCTGAGCTTCTTGAAATACCAACAACAGAAAAAGACTATATCCAAAAATATGTTAAAGAATCGGTGATACAAAAATCTATATCTGATATTGCCCGTCAAACAAAAGAAGATGAAAAAATAATTTATGACCTATTTGGATTATTGGCGAATAGTAATGCCCGATTATTTGAAATCATGAATCTTTCAAATATTTTAAAGATCAACCGAAATCGAACTTCTCAGTATATAAATCTTTTAGAAAAATCATTTCTGATAACAATTGCCTATAATTTTACTGCAAGTGTTGCCAAACAGCTACGAACAAGTAAAAAACAATATGCTGCACATAGCTCACTTGTAATATCAATGCTGAACTACCCTTTTGAGGTAATTAATACGGAATTATCTGGACATCTTGTGGAGGGGATCATAGCAAATAATATAGAAAACCCATCGTTCTGGAGAACACCTCAAAAAAATGAAGTGGACATTATAACAAAAGAAAAAATACCAATAGAAGTAAAATATCAATCTCAAATTACAACCAATGATCTTAAAACTGTGTTAAAATTTATGAAGAAATTTAATGTACAAAAGGGGATAATTGTAACCAAAGATTTACTTGAAAAACGTACTATTGATAATGCAGAGATTCTGTTAATTCCTTCATGGCTATTCTTATTAATTCAAGATATTGAGCATAAATCTAATGAACTTTACTTATAGTGAACTACTGCTCAGTGAAATAAGCCCATAGTGGAAAGCCTAACTGATGAGCATGAACCCCTCAAAATCATGAGAAAACATGAGGGGAATAGCTCAATGGATTCGAAGGAGGAAAAATAGGAACTCTTTTGCCCTAAATCCCTCCGCTAAGTCAGTATGGGCTTAGTCATTGAAAATTTAAGGCGTTATTCTCTTTTTAAAAAGGAATTTTAAGTTTTTCCATCCGTCTGTAAAACTTTCTATTTTTACGTCCCCCTCTCTTGCACGTAACGATGAAGGTATTTCTTTTGTCTTGATTTGCTTACTAGTGAACATCTCAATTTTAATTTCTTCAGAAAACGGCATTCCATCGTTAAAATCTTTGAGTGGTTGTATATTATCTAAAGCCTCTTTTTTGAATATCCACATTCCTGACTGGGAATCTCTAAGATTTATGAGGAAAAGAATGCGAAGGGTTGTTGCCAATATAAAGTTTCCAAAATAATGTTTCACAGACATTGATCCATGGTGTAATTTTGCAAATCTATCTGTAGTGATAAAATCAAGGTTTTCATCAATTAATTGTTGGATATATTCATGGATTTTGTCAAATGGGTATGTTGCATCTGCATCACCTGTAACGATGACATCTCCTGTAAGCTTTGGCATACCAGTTTTATATGCTCTACCATATCCCTTTCTTTTTTCTAGTATCACCTTTGCTCCCTTTTCTTTTGCGATTTTTTGGGTCTTGTCTTTTGAATCGCCATCGACTATGGCTATTTCTAGTTCCCAGTTTTTTTTCTTAAAATAGTCTCTGTTTATTGAGTCTATGGTTACGCCTACGCCTGCTTCTTCGTTTATTGTAGGTAGTACTACACTTATTTTCAGGTAAAATCACTCCAGGAAGAAGGTATAAAAATTACTATTAAAAGGTTTTGTAAAAAAATTAAAAAAAAAGAAAAAAAGTAAGAGAGATTTATCTCTCTTATCGTCTGCGTCTTAGGAGTATGAATGCCACTCCTATTGCTGCTATCAGTGTAAGGAGTTCAAATCCCGGTATGCCGCCTGCTGTGATTTTTACGTCAAGCGTAGCGTCTTCGTATCCTTCGTAGGTTCCTGTAACCGTGTAGGTGCCTTCCTTTGATGGAGCAGTTAATGTAGCACTTCCATCAGCACCCGTTGTGTATGTTTCACCGTCAAAGGTTATTGTAGCTCCTGCGAGTGCACTTCCTTTAGCTAGCGCTGTTATTGTGAATGTTTCACCTGTTCCCGGAGCCGTACTTGGGCCGAGTATTACAACGTCATATACCTTAATTACTGTAATAGTCTTCTCCTCTGAGATATAACCTGACTTTTCTGCCGTTACTGTGTAGACTGCAGATTCCACACCAGGATCTGGCACTGTAAATGTTGCCTGGCCGTTTGTATCCGTCTGAGCTGTAGTCTCTCCAAATTCAACATCTGCACCACTTACCGTATTGGTTCCAGAAGTAACGGTCACGGTTAATGTTTCGCCCTCGGATATTGGTGATTTTGAAACGGATATCTTCAGTGTTTGTAGTGATGTAGCCGTTAAAACAGTATCTGTAACCACAGCATTTGTCCAGTTCAGCTGACCGCTCTCATAGTGTATGTTTCTTACAATGGTAACATTGAGCTTTCCACTTGCAAGTGGATTAATGCTCATTTTCACTATTCCATCAGCATTTGTTTGCACTGGGTCGGGTTGTGCTGAGAGAATACCTGGTATTGATGATACAAAGGTTAGATTCATACCTTCAATTGGAGTTCCTTCATGATCAGTTGCAGTTATTGTAACCAGGTTTGATTGCCCTATATAGATTATATCTGGGTTAAGTCCAAATGATGGGAAATAAATATTAAATTCACCAAGTGTTTTATTTCCATTTGATGGACCATATGTTCCAAATGTCGCATTGATCTTCGTTTGATTATCACCAACTTTATCCAGTTCAAACTCACCCATGCCATCTTCATCTAGATCAATAGAGGTATCTGCATTATTGAAATCAACAGCATTACCTGAACTAACACTATCGCAAACATCTGAATCGACTGAATCATTACACCAGAAATAAATTCTAGTTCCATCGGGTAACGAATCTCCATTGGCATCAATACCAGTAACCGTAACGGTCAGATTCTCAGTTCCAACTCCTGCTGTTGCCGCTGTCGGTGAATACGTAAATGTTGCATAATCAACATCAAGAGTCAAATTACCTGCATGGGCGATACCATCAGTATTGTTTCGACCTTCAATGACGATTTGTCCTTTCCACCATGGCATCATATCATCAATCTGCCATTCATCACCGGATTGATCAATAGCCCACTCACCACTTTCTTCTGATGACCAGGTCATTAATGGATTACCTTCATCATGATCTTCATCAATCAATTTTACTGTTGCAGATGGATCGTCATCATCAACATCATTTCCGGATGAATCAAGAAGATTGAATGCAAGATCTTGTTCCAATCCAACCGTTAATGTTGGTGTGGCGTTAACAAGTGTTGGTGTGACAAGTTCGATTTCAAGATCATAGATTGGCTCTATTTCGATGATATCATACATGTAATTGGATCCGCCAGCTTTTGCTGCAACAACAATATATCCAAGGTTTTCAATATCATCTGTATCAGGAACAAAGGTAAAGATACCATTCTGCCCTTCTCCTTCAGTACCATCACCAACGGTGTTGTTTACCACAATAGTTGCTGAGTCAGTTTTTGTCCAATCAGTATCAAAATAGGTTAATGTCACTTCAGAATATTGACCATTTGTTACGGTAGCCGTTATGGTTTCAGTTGTTCCAACAGTAAGTTTTAAATCATCACCTGCAGAGGTTGTCACTGACCCTGTTAAACCAGTAATGGTGTAATCTTTGGTAACGCTTTCATCACTTGTGTCATTTGTTGCCGTTATGGTTAATGTCCCAGCAACTTTTGGAGCTATTGTTACAGTATATTGGCCATCAGGAGTTGGAACACTATCACCTGGATAAGCAGTACATTCCTCAGCATCACCTGGATCATCCTCTTCTATGGTAAAGTCTAATCCACATCCAGTTATGTTAATGGTTGCATTCATTCTATCTGATGAACTATCGCCATAAATATCGAAGGTAAAGCTTTCTGATCCATTTATCCAACGACCATCGCCACAGGTTCCAGGGCCTTCAGTTACTATGACACTATCCACCATGGTTCCAGCAACAATAAGATTCATACTATCAGCACCAACAACATTAAATGATTTACTACCCGTCATATTTGCATTTAGATTTCCATTGCCATATTTTAAGGTATAGAAACTAGATTCACCAGGTCGAGTGGTATCACCAGAGGTATCATTCATAACCGCTGTTAAATTCCCTACATGACTCACCAAAATAGTACCGGTTCCAGTGTCATTGAAATGATACAAAAATTCATAATATGCATATTTTTCATTATCGGTATCATATGATGTGCAACCATGCACAACCTGAACAATATCATCTTCGTCATATTCCCCAGTCGTTACATTATAAGAGGGTAGACCAGTGACATGTATATACATATGCTGATATTCTTTGTTTACAGATGACATCCAGGATTCATTTTTCACAGATATGTTTACGGTTTGATTAAAACCAGTAGTAAAATCATCATTGTTTTCAATTCTAACAGTTACATCATCCCGTGGAGCTACCTCAAAAGACGAATACGTTATGAAACCTGGAATATGTGGTGCATTATCAGTCGTATTCACCCGCGGAACTGAATCATCACTATTCCATGTTCCAATAAACCATGTTCCGGCAGATAATGGATAGTCAGATCCTGTGCTGATATCATATGAAAAGGTTCCATCATAAGCAGTTGTACCGACCTTTGCAGGGGTATAACCACCATTACATGGTGCATAAACTGCGATACCATAGCTATCCATGCCATCTCCAGCACCGTCTTCTAAATGTCCATTATTTATCTCAACAGTATCTCCCCAGGTAACGTCTGATGAAACATCAAAAGTCATATTCAACAGTACCGGAAGTGAAACATTGGATGTATATGCTGGATCCTGATTTCCATCATTATCCACATCATAGGTAACATTAACCCACCAAAACACTTCCTTATCATCAGCAGGAACATCTGAATCATTTATCAAAAAGTTTGGTAGCGTGCCTACGTTATCAAAATTAGAAACAGATTCCTCCTCAGTTGATCCATCTTGATGATATAAAACTGCGTCTAGATCCGTTGTGCTAAAATCATCATCCCAATTGGTACCAGTCCAGTTTCTTACATGTATTTCAAATCCACCGTAAGCTTTTCCGTATAGGAGATGATCTACTTCTCCCCCACCATATTCAAACCAAACATCATAGAGATTTCCAATAGCAATATCCGTTTCATATCCTGTTAATGGTTCTGTTGAATTATCTTTGAACAATGAAATATTCCATGTACCAATAGGATTTTGGCTTAATTCATGCCAACCAGGTACTCGAAACTTTATATAGAGGTTCCCATAATCGTCAACCTCTTCATTATCCACAACCAATTCAACCAAACCAGCAGCACCAGTATCATTCCAAACTTTCACACCATAATCATCACCTTTAGTGAACTCATTACCGGGAAATGCCCAAGTTACCCATTCACCACAGGTAAGATTACTTGATTGATTTACCATACCATTATTTGATAATACATAAGCACCTGGTTGAATTTCCATTGTTCCTTTTGCAGTTTCAACAACACCAATATCATAGGTATTCATTACCATAAAACCAGCAAGGATCATGGTAAGAACCACAAGCATAGACATTGTTTTATTTTTTATATTTCCTTCTTTTTTCATATTTTCTTCCTCCTATACATTTATCCTATCTTTATACATTCATTTCATATGAACATCCAGGACACATATCAACTCACACCGTGGGCCAACTGTGAAAAATCATAACCATGCCTAACGCATGACGAAATCTCACATCCGCGTCCTCACCGGACCCTCATTCCACGGTAAATAACGACATTGTTTATATATGTTACGTTTTTCTCTCTCCTGTCAACAGATATGGATAACGCTGCACCTGATATGCTACCTGCTATACTACCTACACATATTGACACTTATCTCTAAACCTCCCTGCCCTCCTAAAATGCCCCACCTTGTTTCTCAAAAGCATTATTATTTCTCTTTGCATATTTTTATTTTCAAGTAAATTCTTCAATTGCATAAAAAGACAACCTAACCATTACACAAATTGATAAGTTTCATTCCTATGCGTATTTACATCGATTTTTACAAGAGACATATTTACACCAGAAATTCCTTCAATGCCTCCCAAACGATCAGCCATCTCCAAAATAGATGACGTATACGGCTTAAGAACATCGATATCTATGATGCTCGAGCAGAACTCCTAAAAACATGAATATCCCTCCCAAATATTAATAAAACGCACTATCTCCCACCTAGACTCATATAAATACCATCTACTACACCGATTTCATTATTTCTTTAAATTCCTCAAGCCTGCCATCCATTTTTGCATTAACCAAACCCAGAGCCTGTCTTGCTTTTTGTTCAGAGTCAGTCTTATACAGTATCTTAAGTTTTTCTAACGTAAGAACCTTACCACATCTAGGACATCTAGTAGTTTTGCAAGACAAATCCACAACTTTTGTTTTTCTACATTTAGGACAACCAATGATTCCAAATTTCATAGAGATAGCTTATGAATGCAACCTTAATTAATATATATGCCCACTTTTATTCAGGATATGCTTTCCCGCCTTAGCTCAGTCTGGCTGGAGCGGCCGGCTGTAGACTCTAATGGCCGTTACCGGCAGGTCCCCGGTTCAAATCCGGGAGGCGGGACTATCTATTTTTCAAAATCCTAACCATTGATAACTATTAATTATAACCATCTAGATTATTCTCTATAATAATATGAGCACTGAAAAAGCAAAAGGAATACAAGTTAATCGAAAACAAGCAGAAAAAACACGTAGATATCTCTATGAAAAAAACCTGCTTAGAACTGATTTGAAGATATGTAAAGACAAAGGATTCATCTACCTGCCCATAAAAGAAGAATCAAAGAAACTAGCACCATACAAAATTGTAAAAAAAGAATTTGAAAAACAGAAGATAAAACACAAATCATACAAAGAAGCCATATCAATCCCTGACAGATTAAGGGAAAAATTACCCACCTCCTATGATGTAATAGGAGATATAATTCTAATGAAAGTACCAGAAGAGCTACTGAATTATCAAAAGGAGATAGGAAAATCCCTGCTAAAAACAAACAAAAACATAAAGACAGTCTGCCTTACCCAACCAGTAACAGGAGAACTAAGAACCCGAAACATAGAAATAATTGCAGGAGAGAAACATACAAAAACCGCACATAAAGAATACGGGTTAACATTCAATGTAGATGTAAAAAAAACATATTTCTCACCAAGATTGGCTACAGAGAGAAAACGAGTCGCAAATCAGGTGAAACAAGATGAAACTATTGTAGATATGTTTGCAGGTGTAGCGCCTTTTTCAATAATCATTGCAAAATATGCAAATCCAAGAAGGATATATGCAATCGATAAAAACGAACATGCCGTGAAACTTGCAAAACAAAACATTGAAAGCAACAATGTTTTAGATAAAGTAGATGTGATACATGCTGATGCAAAAAATATTGAGAGTATCTTTCAAAAGAAAGGAGTAAAAGCAGATCGGATTATTATGAATCTGCCTTTTTCCTCACACCTATTTTTTACGTATGCCTTAAAAATAATAGCCGATACCTGCATCATACATTATTATGATATCCTCAAAGAGGAAAAAATACAAGAAAGAGTAGATGAATTAAAAACAATAGCAGAAAAAAACAAAACTACATTAGCAAAGTTAGATATAAGAAAAATAAAAACTTATGCACCACATGAATTTTATATAGGAATGGATATTACGGCAAAGAAACATGCCGATGTAGCTTAGACCGGAAGAGCGGCTGATTTGTAATCAGCAGGCCGAGAGTTCAAATCTCTCCATCGGCTTAAGGCAATAAAGTTAAAGACCTCAACATCATTGCCTATTGACTCAATTACAAAATATTATGAAATTTCGACAAAACGTGGTTACTTTCTCGAAATCTTCAAATAATTGAGTTATATAAATATATATAATGATGACAACGCAAAAAAAGAAGATTCATTATCCTCAATTAGATACAATTTTAATGGTTGAAGAAAAAATTCAAGAAATGGACTATCCAAGAAAAACAGAATTATGGAGGGCTTTGCCAAAAAAAGTGATGTATCAAACATTTGGTATCATTATTGATTATTTAGAAAATTCTGGCAAAATATTAATAGATAAAGATGGGCGGATTGTTTGGGTTTGGAATCCAGAGTTGATTAAGAAGGTATTATCGTCTGGAGTTAAATTCAAATGAATAAAAGAGAAATATCTGTTGGTTTTGTTGATCCGAAACTAAATCAGGATTATTTAAAATTAAAATCGGGTACTACTCAGGATATGCAACTACATGATTTTATCGATCGTGCAACTGATGATTTAAAAGAGAACCCTACTTGCAGTATAAAAATTCCGAGAGATAGATGGCCAAAAGGATATATTGAAAAATATAGAATAACGAATCTTTGGAAATATGATCTCCCCAACACGGCGTTTGATTTATACGATTGCAGGAGATAAAATTCAAATTATGGCAATATTACTCGAATGGATGTCTCATAAAGATTATAATCGTAGATCTAACTATTGATTTTAAGTTAGGGGAACTATTAAGCTAAAGATAAATCAATTTTTTATCGTTTTTTGATCCTTCTCCTAAACAAAAGAATTGTTGTTGCAACAAAGAGAAAAATGATTTCAAAACCAGGGAACTCTTCTGGTTTTGGATTAATGGTCACCGATGTAGATTCTGCATGTGATTCCCCATGCGCATCAGTAACCGTGAGTGAAACAAGATAGGATCCTTGTTTATCGTAGGTATGGCTAATGATTACGCCGGTTCCTGTAGTTTCATCTCCAAATGACCAGGTATATTCATCTATTTCACCATCGGGATCATGACTTTCAGATCCATCAAATGTTACGGGCGTTCCAACAGTTCCAGAATACGGTCCTCCTGGATATGATGTTGGTGCCTTGTTTGCATCGACTCCAACGGGTACTAAAATTGTTTTGGTGTCAACTGAACCTAGGTTATCAATCACCGTAAGCGTCACCGTGTATGTTCCACTTGAATAATAAGTATGACTTGGCGACATGGCCAGTAGTTCACTAGTTCCATCTCCGAAATTCCATCGGTAGAAATCAATTTCTCCATCTTCATCGATACTAGCTGATGCATCAAATTCAATGATTTCTCCTGATTCTCCATCATAGGGACCTCCGATATCAGCAACAGGGAGAATGTTGTCTGGAGGGGTGACCATGGTGGTAAAAAAGAAGGTATCTGAAATGTTTTGTTGATAATCATCATCGACCATGGCATACCATGCATAGGTTCGATCAAAGGGAAGCGTGAGATCCCAGGTTGCATATTTTCCACTTGAGATTTTTTTATTTACCCCAAGTGTTTGGTCGGTTTCAGCATTGTAAAAGGTGACGGTGAGCATCGCTGAGTCATCATCCTTTACTTTTACTTTGAGTTCGGGTTTTAATCCAACACCGGTTGCCCCATCCGCTGGTGTCGGATTGGATGGTTTCTCTGGCTCCTTTAAAAAGAACCCAAGCGGATAGGAATCAGTTAACCCATTTTTGGCATAGGCTGTATCTCCGATTCCATCCTTGTCTATATCCAACCAATTGTAATCATCCCAATAATTTCCTTTCATGGAATCTGCATCATACCAGGTGTTATCACCATGTTCTTCTGCTGTTTTTCCATTTTCTTCAAAGGTGTTGTTATAGATGGTATTCAATTGACTGGTCGATAAGGCATATATCCCTGCTCCTGTATTAGATAGAAAAGTATTGGAATGAATAATATTTGATGTTCCTTTGAGACTGATTCCTCGGTTGTTCTCGGTAAACATGTTATTGATAATGCTTCCTTGATCACTTTCCAAATATATTCCAACTGAGGGGTTTTCGATGATTTCATTATTTTTGATGATGGGTTTTGTGCAGTCTGTAATCTGTATGGCATCATATTCATTTTCTGAAAACGTATTATTGCTCATGTTTATGTAGGTACATGATTCTGCACGAATCCCATGCAAGCATCCCTCTATCTGGTTATCATATAACCGGTTATGTGCAGTTGAAAACAGATGAATTCCTGTATCCGTACAATTAGTGACAAGATTATTTAGGATATCATTTGTTGACGATTTTACATAGATTCCTTTTTCCATATCACTCATCTGATTGCCGCTGATGATTGCTCCATCTGCAGTTGAATCAAGGTGAACGCCGAAGCTATCCGTATTGTTAAACGTGTTACCGGTGAGCACAACATTTTCTGCTTGAATGCTGACTAGAGCACCTATTGGAGAGGTTTTGTATTCATGTTCATCAGTTAAAAAGAAATCTTGAAAGGTCACGTTGTCTGCTCTTATCTCAACTGTATATCTGATGTCATCATCTTCCTCGATAATAGTATCACCTTCAACACCACCCCAGAGGTGAACCTCCTTATCTACGATGATATGTTCTTCATACAATCCTAAAAAGACATAGATGGTGTCTCCGTCGGATGCATAGTCTATTGCATCCTGAATGGTTTTGAACGGTTGCTCAGCAGTTCCTTTGCTATAACCTTTATAGCTTCCATCTACATAATATTCATTTCCTGTTTCATCTTGTGCTGTAACAGCAAAAACCATGGTATGCGCAAGGAGAAAAGCAAGTAAGAAACAGGTAAACAAGTGTGTTATTTTTATGTTCATTTCCATCCCATCCTTTGTTTTCTGCAAGAGATATATAATTTGTTCTTCAATTTATAGTTTTCTCATCATTTTGCATATGTTTTTTGTATAATTACATATATTGCGGTAATTGTTATGCGAGTTTGTATTGGTGGAACGTTTAACATTCTTCATAAAGGCCATATGCGGTTGATCGATGAAGCATTAGGTATTGCCGGGAAGGATGGGTTTGTGTTTATCGGTGTTGCTATCGGCGAGTTGGCTGCTCATAAAAAAAAGGTGAAATCCTTTTCCAATAGGAAAGATCAAATTATCAGGTTTATCACTAAACAAAAAAAAGCTGCTCCAACAGTATTGATTGAACCTATTGCTAATCGATTTGGACCCACACTTGAAAGAGATTTTGATGTGATTGTGGTATCAGCTGAGACAAAAGCCGCTGCCAGAGAAATAAATAAAAAGCGCGTGCTAAAGGGTAAAAAAGAAATGAAGATTGTGCAAATTCCTACAGTGTTTGCTGACGATGGTAAACCGATTAGTTCCACCCGAATCAGTAAGGGTAAGATTACAAAGGATGGAAGAGTAATACCTGAAAAAACAAGTGATTAATTTTATATATGATATTTTATTACACCGCATTGTAAGGTGATTAAAAGTGACGTATATTATCTTTGAAGTTAAAACAGAAGACGTAGGTAAAATCAATCAGATGTTAAAAGACGATCTTGTGAGTAGACAGAGCCTACTTACCAGAGACTCAAGCTCCCTAGACATAGACAAAGACGTTTCTTATGTTAAAGTCGAGGGCAGCAAAGAGGGATTAAAAAAAGCAGAAGAAATAGCAAAGGAACTGGAATTTAAAAAGCTCAATAAAAAGAAAACAGAGGAAGTAAACAAAAAAATCGAGGAGCAAGAAGAATCTGCTGCCGACGGAATGGGTATGATTTTCGGTTAAGCTAGATATTCCAATAGCTTCCCATTTCACCTTTAATTTTTTCCATAACAGGCTCTACAGTAACATTTTCCTTTACGGTATCATCAAATTTTACTGGACTTGCAGTCATTTGACCAAGTTGAGAAAGTAAGCATTTCCCTATCCAATCTAGGTTATACCCACCTTCCAATGTACAAACGATTTTGGGTTGAATTTTTTGCAATCTAGCGATTATTTTTCCAAAGAAGTCAGCAGTGAGTCTCAGCCCACCGAGTAAATCCGAATGGTGGGAATCAAAACCCGACGGAATGAATATTATGTCTGGTTTGAACTGCTGAGCAATTGGTAAAAAAATCTCATCCAATAATTTTGTTACAGCATTGTTTCCATTGCCATAGCTCAGAGGAGCGTTCACAGTATACCCTTCTCCCTCTCCGCTCCCTATCTCGCTTGTAGCTCCAGTTCCTGGATAATGCGGGTACAGATGAAATGATTGATACAAAACATCCTTTCGGTCATAAAAAATATCTTGTATTCCATTCCCGTGGTGTACATCCATATCAAAAAATAAAATTCGTTTTCCTTGCTTTGAAATTTCATTTGCCGCTATTGCCCCATTGTTAAAAAGACAAAAACCCATTGATCTATTTCTCGTGGCATGATGACCAGGGGGCCTTACTAGACCAAATGCATTATCCGCATTTCCTTCAAGCACATTTTTAGCGAGTTTGACCACACCACCTGCAGCCAATCTTGCAGTTTCATAGTCTGACGTACATACATATGTATCAGGATCTAGCCATGAACCTTCACTTGAACTTATGTCTTTAATTTTTTGAATCATCTCCCCTGAATGAACATCATAAAGCATCTCTTCAGGCAAAAGCGCAGGTTCAACAAATTCAAGTTCATCATAGAACGGCGCTTTTTTGATTTCATCCATCATCACAACTAGTCTTTGTGCATTTTCAGGGTGAGTCTCATTGTCGTGTTTTAGAAACTCCTTGGAATATACTATCTGAGTAGCCATAACAGATCAAGAAAAAGAAATGCAAAAGCCAGATATAAGGTTAATTAAAAACAATACATAGAACATCACAATGTTTTGATCACCACAATGCAAACTAAACTTGCTAACATCTTTTGTGAATTTAGGAATTGCTGAAAACATATTTAACCCAAGTTAAACCCTTGTTCACAGCCGATAAGAATTTAAACCTATACCTTATTATTGTTACGGTAATAAAATGGATATAAACGATTCGGTAATAGTGAAAGAGTTTCTCCTAAAGAAAACCACATCTAAGAGAACGGCAAAGACATACAGATCTTTCTTGAAGAAATACTTCAATATTCTTGAGGTAGAAAATATAGACAATTATTTCAAAAGTAATCGTGACTATACAAAGGATGTATGGACTTTAGCAATTGCAATAAATAAATTTGCACCAAAAACACAGAAGGCATTAATGGCTTGTGTTAAAAAATTCCTTGAAAGATATGATGTTGAGCTCAAATCTCGCGAATGGGAAGATATCAAAGTAAGAAATAATCTGAAAAGTGTAAAACCAGTCACCCAAAAAAGAACTCCGAACAGCAACGATTTAAAGTCTATCTTATCATACGGGGGAATTAAAACTAGAGCATTATTTACATTTGTTAGTTCTACTGGTATGCGAATAGATGAGGTATTATCCCTTACATTTAGTGATATCAATATGGATACTAGACATGTCCATATTAGAGGGGAGATTGCTAAAGGGAGCAATCCAAGAGATGTCTTCTTTTCTGAGGAAGCAAAAGAATTATTTGAAAGATGGCTACCCGAGAGGGAACGACTTCTGCTCATACATTATAAAAAATCCGGTTTCGTCCGAGATGAACTAAAGCGGAAAGGATATGCACTCAAGCAAGTAAAAGGTGAATGGATTGTATATGAAGAAGGTAAGCAGGTCAGTAAGGAAGAATTAGTTAGTAATGAGTCTCGGTTGTTTCCTTATGGATATAATAATGCTGTAGGAATGTGGCATAGACTACTAGAAGGGGGGATTAAAGATTTCGAGTTCTAGTATTTAAAGCAAACAGAGTTTTTTCGTAAGTCGTAAAAATATTAAAAAAGACATCCCATTTTTTAATCTTGCC
>Ga0307431_1000126_pt1 | contig 62308 bp, 60 predicted proteins | sample SalMarWE160170MG_FD_202155 | JGI IMG/M metagenome (GOLD analysis project Ga0307431, IMG submission 202155) | Salt marsh sediment microbial communities from the Plum Island Ecosystem LTER, Massachusetts, United States - WE1603-170 | ecosystem: Environmental > Aquatic > Marine > Intertidal zone >...
AAAAAGGTAAATTATACCCTGCTAATCTTTATTTGATCTTTATATTGGTAAAAATATGGTTATCCTTCAAGAAAAATACGAATATATTTAAATATGCAAATTGAATTTGCCTTTAGGCAACACGCCCGCACGACTCATGACTCGGGTAGTACTAACTACCCCTTACTCTCTTCCCTCCAGTTTAGAGCGTATTTTTTTTGTTTCCGTCCATCCATCACTTGCATCTACAAAACAATCAAATCTCGGTATATAAGGTTTAATATCAATAAGCGGGGTATTATCAAGAACATCTATCCCGCTCACATCTAAAATGTTTTTATTTCTTTTTTCCAGTTTTACTATAGAAAAACCAATTCCATTTGGTCTGCAGGGATGTCGGGATGAGAAAACCCCATGCGGTGCATCATCCAAAAAAGTTGGTCTGCATAATTTAACTTCACCTGCTTTATCGAATATAAAAAACAAAATAATATGAGAGAAGGTTTCTATTGTTTCTAATGCTTCTTCATATTCGGGAAAGACTTCAATCTGTCCCCTACCCTCAGGTTTTACATTCCCTTGAATAGGACATTCCTCTTTTATCTTGTACAAACTGTGAACTATTCCTATTTGTTTTATTTCAAATTCCATTTTTCACCTAAAACTCAAACTTGACGTCTTTAATTCACATTAATGCGGTGCTGAAGTAACGTTCGGCACGATCGGGAAGAACAGTAGTTATATTTCCGCTAACTTCACGGGCTAACTGTCGTGCTGCCCAAACGTTTGCGCCGGAAGAAATCCCTACCATCAAGCCATAATCTCTACCCAATTGACGGGTCGTTTCAATCGCATCTTCATCGGTCACCTCAATAACCTCATCCACCAGGGATACATCCAGAATCTTAGGCACGAATCCATCTCCAATTCCTTGTATCTGGTGAAGTCCGGGTTCGTGTCCGAGAAGGGCAGAAACGTCTTTGGGTTCTACCGCCACAATCCTAACATCCTTATCATGCTCTTTAAGAAATTTGCCTACACCCTGGAGTGTTCCTCCGCTGCCGACACCGGCAACAAAACCGGCAATATCTCCTCTCATTTGACGCCATAGTTCATGAGCAGTTTCCTCATAGTGAATACGGGGATTATCAGGGTTTTCAAATTGCTGACAGACTACAACGTGTGGATCCTCTGATAACATTTTTTCAACATAATCTACAGATCCTTTAATACCATCCTCGGCGGGAGTAAGTATAAGTTCCGCTCCCAGTGTGCGTATCAGTTTTTTGCGTTCTACACTCATGTTTTCCGGCATAACAATCCGGACCTGATATCCTTTCAACCGGCATACAAGAGCGATCCCGATGCCGGTGTTACCCGAGGTAGGCTCTACAATAATCGAATCTTTATCAAGACGATTATCCCTCTCGGCACCCTCAATCATTGCCAAAGCGACACGGTCTTTGATACTTCCACCGGGGTTCAGGTACTCCGCCTTTACAAAAAGATTTTCTCCTTTCAATTGAATCATCGGAGTATTACCAATTAAATCAAGAATATTATCGGTTAACATCTTCCCTCCACACTCATTATAATATTATATAATAAACTTTAAATTAACATAATTCATACGCCCTAATATAAATTACAAAAACAGTTATGTCAAGAATCGAATTGGGCTAACGTATGCCGAATTGTTAAATAGCTGTTTTAGAATTACTATGTCAATCCTTCTATTAATTCACGCTGACTTCCGAGCAAGTTCATTGCTAATTTTGTGTCTCTGTGGCAAAAAATCGAGAGGGAGAGGAAATAACACTCTTGACTTATGGGCGGAAATCCCATATGATTATATATACCAAAATAGGGGGGTATAGTTTGGACAAAAAAGATGATTCGATAGAAGAAATACTAAAAAGATTAGCAAGTATTGACTATAGGCTAAATTCGATTGAAGGATTTCTTAAGGGCAGAAAAGAAGAAAAAATATCAGAAGAAGAACTTTCGCAAGAAAAGGAAGAAGAAGTAGCTTATCTCGTTCGGGAGAAAGCGGAGAAGGTTGAAGAGGAGCAAAAGCCTTTTGTTTATGAACAACCCGAAGAGCCAACTAAAATAAAGGGCATCGCCGTTACTGCAGCTGCCCAGGAAAAAATTTGGATTAATATTTTGCACAAAATAGGGATCGTTGCGTTGCTAATAGGCGTAGGGTTATTCATTAAATATTCATTCCCATACATTGGACTCTGGGGCCGGATCGCGATAGGTCTGTTAATAGGGACTTCTTTGCTCTATTTAGGAGAAAAATTGATGAAAGAGTACGAGACCTATGCTTTAGGAATTTCAAGCTGTGGAATCGTAATTCTATATTTCTCGTTTTATGCCGGATCCGCTTTCTATGAATTATTTCCTCCTGCTGCTGCTTTTCTTCTAATGCTGCTTGTTACAGTTCTGGGAGTATTGTTATCGCTCAGGTACGATTCCAGCGTTATCTCCTTTATTGCCGTTATAGGGGCATTTCTTACCCCTTATGTTTTCAGAGGCGGTGAAATTACGCCTGTAGCGCTTACTATACTTTTTTCATATCTTGCCCTTATAAACGGATGGATTCTTATGGTAACAAAGCTTAAAGAATGGAAATTTTTGAATGTTCTGGCATTCTCTCTAACAGCGATGATGCTTCTTACCACAATTAAATTCTCATCGGAAAGCGGATATCCGTGGGTATTTCTTACGTTTTCCACGATATTCTTTGCGCTTTTCTTTTATCTCCCAAGGAAAAAGAATGCGGAATCGTTTGTAATACTCTTTCTAAATCCATTTCTTTATTATTTTGTTCTTTGGTTTGTAACCTATAGGATAAATCCTTATATTGCGGGGACATTGGCATTAGCTCTGTCGGCATTCCATTATTATGAAGGTTCGCGTACTGAGAAGAAAGATTCACTGGAACTTGCATGGTCTTTTACAAGCCTCGCAATTTTCTTCCTCACAATTGCAATTCCGATATTCTTAAAAGCAAATTGGTCTACTTTGGCCTGGGCTGTTGAAGGGGCAGTTATTCTTTCGCTTGGTAGAAAAGAAAAGGTTTTGAAGATTCTTTCTCTTGTACTGCTCGGGATTGCAGTTTTTAAGATGTTTTTTATCGATTATTTTTTACTTGAGCTTTTCCCTTTCTTTTTCAACTCGACAGTTACTATCGTGGCCGTATTCCTTTGCTCTAAATTTCTTATCACATCCAAGGAAGACGAAAACAAGGAATTGGTCGGTGCTTTGAATATATTGGGTATGCTTCTGGTGTTCTGGTTTACGCTTACGGGAACAGACAAGTTCTTTAACGAGTTCAGTCATCTTGATGAAATGAGATCTCTTGTTGTTTCGGTTCTCTGGGGTGTATATTCACTTGTTTTATTTATAGCAGGTATAGCCAAAGAGAACTCGCCCGCAAAGATTGCCGGATTTTTGATGGCTTTCCTTACGATATTGAAGGTTTTTTTCTATGATTTATCTTATCTTGAAACAACATATCGGGTCTTATCTTTTGTGGTTCTGGGGATAATACTTCTTACAATTTCATTTATTTATCAAAAGAAGGTTGGCAGGATAAATGAAAATAAGTAAAAAATACGTTTGGTTTATTGCGTTTATTACAATTATACTTAGAGCGGATTTTTCGAAAACGGACTGGGAATTTAAAAAACAAATTGCGATAAGCAATGTTGAAGGTGTCGCGAGTGTTAAAATCGATGCCCAGGTCTATAATCATTCCAAATATGATCTCTCTGATATAAGGGTTGTCAGTGATAAAGGAGAAGAAATTCCCTATAAACTAAAAATGGTGGAGAGCGGAAGAGAAACAGTGCGTTTTGAACCGAAGCTGTACAATCTTTCCAATGTACCGAATGAATACACGGAATTTTACCTCGACATGGGTGAGAAAACTCAAATTATAAACAAAATACATATAGTCACTCCGAATAAAAATTTCAGGAGAAAAGTCGAGATCTGGGGAAGCGATGATGGTAAAAAATGGCTGAAAAGTAGAGGTGACGCGAACATTTTTAGTTTTTATACCGATGATTATAGAACATCATTGACCGATCTAAATTTTCCCGATACAAAGAGAAGATATTTGAAGGTTGTTATATGGAATAAAAAAGAAAAGCCTCTTGAAATAGAAAGATGTTGGGTGTACAATAAAAAGGTCTTTGAGGCTTCCCTTGACGAGATACCCGCCAAGATTGTATCAAGAAGTGAGAATTACGAGAAAAAAAGGACCGAGATTATTCTTGATGTTGTTTATAAAAATATTCCAAAGAAAGAAATAAACCTTAAGTTTGTTTCCGGGGGATATTACAGAAGTGTTTGTGTCTTTGGTTCGGATGATTCGGAAGACTGGTGTCGTCTTGGCTCTGCAGTGATATACCGCTATAATAAAGAAAACAGAAATAATGTTATAGGTTTACCGGAGTCGAGACAGAGATATCTGAAATTATTTATATATAACCAGGATGACCCACCGCTTAAAATTGATAACATATCCATTAAAGGAAATCAAAGATTTATTTATTTTCCTGTAAAGAAGGACAAAAAATATTCCCTATTCTACGGAAATTCTGATTCTAAAAGACCAGTCTATGAATTCGAGAGATTACTCCCCTTTATGAAATCCGAAAAGAGCATAATAGCAGATTTGGAGAGAGAACAGGTTAATCCGGATTTCAGCAGGGTTAAAAAAGTAATCAAAGGAGATGAAAAGTTTTTAATCTGGCCGATGGTTGTTTTTGTCGTTATCGCACTTGGTTTTTTAATAATTAAATCATTAAAGAGGATAAATGAAAAAAGATAAAAAGGATAAAAAAATCAAAAAGGAAAAGAAGAGCAAAGGAGTTAAAAAGGTCAAGAAGGACAAGAAGGTCAAGAAAAGTACAACCTTCAAAAAGAACAGTAAAACAAAAAAGGTCGAAAAAGTCACAGTAAGTGCAGATATTGATTATGATACTTTTGATAAATTTGATGACAGCAAAAAATTAACTTTGATTGAAAAGCTAAAATTGGTTCGTAATTGTGTTGTACTTTTAATTGCAATTGCAGCTATTGTTCTTTTTTTGAAAGATAGCCTTGTCGTTTCCGAAGAAATTGATCTTATCGTTATCTTTTCAGCGATTATATTCACCTTAATTGCTTTCCTGTTATTTGTATATTTTATCAAATGTGTACAGGATATAAAAAATGGTTCTGTTAACATTTTTAAAGGTGTTGCCCAAAAAGGTTCTGATGATGTTCTTTATTCTTCTTATTTACCGATATGCATGATTGTATTGGACCGAAGGGTCCATCATGTCGGTATAAATCATTATTTAAAGATTAGGAATAATGATTTTGTGATCTTAAGAAGAACTCCGGTTACACGGTGTATAGTAAGTTTTGAAATAGTTCGTAAGGACAAATAACACGATTTTTACGTTTAGGATATTAGGCTAGCGTCTTAAAATCTCAGGACGTACTAAAATTCTTAATTGTCGATAGCTGATGGCAAATAAACATATTCTTGACAAATCGCATTTAATATCTACAATTTATGAAAGAAGGAAATAATTGAATTTTAATACTATCTCAAAATTAAAACCAATTTTCGAAGGAACTTTCTTATAATTCGTAGAGATTACTTGATGAGACTTATAGAACAGTTTACTGAAGCTTTAAGTAGAATTTTAAAATTTAAAAAGGGTACAAATTATCAAGAGACGTTTTCTCTTATAGACCAAACATACCAGGAACTTCTGGGCTTTAATTCTCTTTTTATAAATTCTTTGAGCACAGAGGACTTGATTTCAATTATTGCAACAGATGGAATTCCAGACGTAAACAAATGTATAATAATTGCAACTTTATTAAAAGAAGAAGGCGACGTTTACGAAGCTCAGAATCAAGCGGATATAAGTTGCCAGAGATATTTGAAATCCCTGGATATTTTCCTTAGAGGTCTCTTATCCGAGGGTGAAATAAAGCTGGATACCAATTACTATGACTTGGAAAAAATTGTTGATAAATTAGGAAAGGAAAATCTTCCGAAGGATATCGGAGATCGATTATCTAAGTATTATGAAAAGATTGATGAAAATAAATAAACACCATCTGACTGTATTCTGGATTATACTTATTGCTACTATTGATGTGATTACAAGGAATAATGCACAATTATATTTTGACCCGGGTAAAACAGACTGGGTTATAAAGGGTATCTTGGGACTTACATACAAAACAAATTATGGTGGCTTATTTGGCTGGGGGAGTAACTGGCGGTTCTTTGGGGTTTTTGATTTAATGCTTGGTTTCTTGGTCTTAGGGCTTTCTTCTATTTATTATTCAAAGCTTCATCAATATTTAACGCTAACCCTGAGAGTTTTTTTTATCTTATTTACTGCTTCGTTCCTGGGAGCAATCCCGGATCGTATTTTTTTAGGATATGCAAGGGATTGGATTGACTGGTTTGGTCCTGGTGTAGCTAATATAGCTGATTATTGTGCATTTGCGTCACTTTTTCTTCTGTTTATTGGTCTAATCCTCCATCCTGAGGTAACCTGGAGGAGATTCAGAGAGTACAACTCTTCCTCGATTAAAAAACAACTTGGACTCCATCTATTTCAGAAAACAAAGAATGATAAGGATGTTTAGTTTTCTTATAATTCTGATATAGCATTTTTTCTAACTCATTTACTCTTCAAAATTCTGTATCTCAATCCTTGACAAATTCTTGGAAATAGCTACAATTTAAAGAGGAAAGGGACAATAAAATCCAAAAATATTGGCTTTTATCTTAAGAAATCAGGAGCCTTTATAAGAACTTAAGGAAGGAAGGTGAAAGAGTTGAATATGAAAGCTTTAATACTTGCTGCTGGAGACGGTGGCAGATTGGGGAACTTAACTAAAAATAAACCCAAGCCCCTGACTAAACTTTTGGGATTATCTTTGATTGAAAGAGTAATATTAACTGCAAAACAAGCAGGCATTAAACAATTCGTAATAGTTGTTGGTTATCTGGGTGACAAAATAAAAGCAAAATTGGGAACTGGAGATAGGTATGGAGTAGAAATAAACTATATCGAAAACAATGACTGCCATAAAGAAAATGGGATTTCTGTATTAAAAGCCAAAGGATTGTTAAATGAAAACTTTATCCTATTAATGTCCGACCATATCTTTGATGTTCGTATTCTTAAAGAACTTATCGATTATGACACAAAAAGTTCAGTTATTTTAGCTATTGATAGAAGGAAATTTCTACCAGGAGACACAAAGGTTCTGGAGGAGGAAGGAAGGATTGTTGACATCGGTAAAAGGATAGAAGAATCAAACTGCATAGATACTGGTTTTTTCTTGTGCTCACCAAAAATATTTTCTCATATTGAAGAAGCAGTAAAAGAAGGCAAAACTGAGCTTGCACATGGTATTGCTAAAGCTGTTAAGGACAGAGATGCTGAAATATTCGACATCACGCAAATTAACAGCTATATCCCGAGTATGCGGAAGGAGATTAAAGCTTTCTGGATAGACATTGATACAAAGAAGGATTTAATCAAAGCAAGGGAGCTTTTAATTGAGAATGCCTGTAAGGGAAGAAATGACTTGCTTGCAACCTATGTGAATAAGCCAATAGAAAATTTTATTGTAAGCAGATTGGCAAACACGCAGATTACACCAAACCAGGTTACTATACTAACAAACATAGTTGCTTATACATCCACATTTTTATTCCTCAAAGGATATTTATTGTTTGCTTCACTTCTCACCTTTATTGTTTCGTTTATGGATGGCGTGGACGGAAAACTCTCAAGGGTGAAAATAACAACTTCAAATATTGGCAAAATGGAGCACGCCTTCGATTTTCTGTTTGAGCATTCATGGTATATCGCCTTAGCCATCTACCTATCAAAAGCCTATGGAGTATCAGCAATTTTGTTGCCAGCATTTATACTCTTATTCGATGGTTTTTCTCATTATTGCGGACAGGCGTTTGGGAAGGCAATAAAGAGCCGCCCATTATCAGATTATGGACGAATTGAACGGCTATTCAGAAAATTTGACGGTAGGAAGAACAGTTATATAATTTTTATCTTAATAGGTGTTTTGCTAAATGTACCTTTCTGGTCATTAGTTGCAATATCTGTATGGTCATTAGTCAGTGCTATATTTTATTCTTCGAGAACTATAAAACATCTCTATTATATGGATTATAAGAAAAGATGAATGAAAATTTGCTAGACATGTTGTAGTTCCTCTTCACGCTGATATAGCTGTATCCTGTAGAAAAATAGGGTTTGATAATTTAAATCCTATTATTTGGTATAAAATTGCTAATGCTACATACGAAGTTAACAACGGCACCAAGTTTTTAGGCAAACCTTATGAACCAAATGCTATTATCAAAAATGACATCGAGTTTATTCTTATGCAGCGTAAATCGGGAGGCTACCGTAAGCCAACAATGGAACAACGTCGATTAAGCATGATAGAAAAAAAAGATTACAAGATATGGTTCCAGCAGTTTTGGAATATTAATGGGGCATCAACGAAAAATCATCCTGCTCCCTTTCCTCTTGAATTGGCGTATAGGCTTATCAGGATGTTTTCTTTTTATGGAGATACGGTACTTGATCCTTTCTGTGGTACCGGGACAACAATGCTTGCTGCGATGAAAGCTAACAGAAATAGCATTGGCGTTGAGATTGATCCGGAGTATTCTCAAATAGCTTTAGAAAGGCTTCACGGGGAAGGACAAACTTTGTTCAATCAGATAGAGATCCGGTTTGAAGAAATTGAGAAACTTGTTGCCGAAAAACAGGAAAATAGACGAATCGGCATCTAACAATCCTATACGCTACGGGCTTATGGTCTTGCTTTTCGGGGCATTGTCCCTTCGGTCGCAATATCTCATATTCTGAAAGCATTATTAAAAAATTTACAACTCAGTTAAAAAAATCCTTGACAAATCCTTAGTAATTTTCTATAATTTAATTAAATAATAAGATAATCTACAGTATGCATGAAAATTCTAATATAAACTAATAGTAGGCAATTATGTTGCATATCAAATTATGATAAAAAATAGTGATAATACAGAATCTGCTAAATTATTTATTCGGTTCTGTAAAGAAAATAAAATTATCTACAAAAGGATTCCAACAGAAACATATAGAACACCAGATTTAGAAATATATATTGGAAATATTATTATTTATGTTGAAATTGTACAATTTGAAAATATAAAAAGAGGATATCTTTTTTGGAGTAATTCGGAGAATAGAGTTAGAAACAAAATCACAAAAGCGAAAAAACAAATAAAACAGAGAATAATAACAAAAGGCAAAAATCCTTCTATTGTTGTAATGTATGATTTAGGTACCGTTGATAGTATTGATTCCATTGATATTAAATCTGCTATGTTTGGTAAGGAATCAGTAGCGGTGTATTTGCATGATAATAAAGTAATAAAAGTCAGAGAGCTTTTTTTAGGTAAGAATAAAAAAATGACTAAGAATACAAATACATCTATAAGTGCTCTTGCTACATTGGTAAAGTGGCCGGGGGATGCATTACACCTTAATGTCTATTTGAACCATTTTGCTGAAATAGGAATTAATCCAGACTGGTTAAGAAATGATAATATACATTATTATAAATTAAATGACAATTGTTGGACGGAGATATAATACAACATAACTACGTACAACGGAGTTTTTAGGCTACGTATTCCTAAAAATCGGCTTTTGAATCTCAGCGTTAGCCATCGATTATATTTAGCTATTTCAAATTACTATATTTTATCCTATCTTCCTCAATCACTCATCCCAATCATCAGTCCTGAATGAAGAAGCGGGAAGTCCTTCTTTATTGAAAAGACTCGCAACGGAGCCGTTCGTAAAAGCGTATCTGACCGCGACCGGGTCGTAGGCTCCCTTACTGTAAACTACCACGGTGTTCCCTTTGATATAGGCTTCCCCGTCTACAAATACTTTATCCTCTCCGGCAACCTTGAACCCCGTAAGCGTATCTCCTTTTGCCTTGAGACCGCTTCCGACGTGATCGAAATATAATGTTATTCTACTGCCTTTTTTAAGCATGGATTTGTAAACCGGACCGGAATATACGATATCCTCTTTTCCGTAATCTTTGGCAAGAGCCCACAGGGCAAGTCTGTTTCCTACGTTAAGTTTGTCCGGCGGGTGAATGTTGTCCACCTCTGCTATGTCTAAAGTTACAGCCATACCTGTGTTCGGTACGGATAACATGGTTGCAAGTTGTGCTTCGCGGAGTTTTGCGGAAGCCGGGTCGTCTTCTCCATCGTATACGTAAGGGGCAATTTGCACAAAGTAAAACGGAAATTTACCCTCCTTCCAGACAGCTCTCCAGCTCTCTATCATAGCGGGGAAAAGTTTTTTATACTGTTCGTCTCTTCCTACGTTTGCTTCTCCTTGATACCATATTGCGCCTTTAATTCCATAAGGGGCAATAGGTGCAATCATCGCGTTGTATAAAGCTGTAGGAGTGTATGCGGTTATTCCCTTGAAGTCCGGTCTTGTGGTATAGAAGTCGTTTTCCTCGGCACCGAAGGTATAAAACATATCTTCCCTGTATTGTGCGACGGGAAGATACTTCCACGCTCCGGAAAGCTTTATCGGTTTTACGTCTTTCGCATTCATCGGATAAATTTTCATTTGTTCTTCTTTGCCGTAAATTCCCCCACCACCCTGCAAATCTACTACTCTTACCGCGATTACATTTTCGCCTTTTTTAATCAGATTGGAAGGAATTTTATATTTACGATCGACTGTCCAGAAACCCATCCCCTCGTAACCTCCGATTCTTTCACCGTTAAAGAAGGTTATGTCTATATCGTCAATCGGACCAAGTTCCAACATTAAATCCTTACCTGTCCACGATTCGGGAATATTTATTTTTTTTCTAAACCAAACTACTCCGTCAAAAACTCCCAGTTCAACGTTTTCCCACTGGGTAGGAAGGTCCATTTTTTCCCAGGCGGAATCGTCAAAGTCGGAAAGAGGACAATTTGTATCGCCGAAACATACGCCTTTACCTACAGTCTCGGTTTCGTTAGTCGGCGTAATTACCGGATAAGAACCAAGCCATTTAATGTATTCATCTTCCTGTAAACTGAGATTATCTAGATTTGCCACGAAATCCGAAAACCCATCTACTTTACCAAGGTATTTGGGAGCAACCCATGATTCAGCGGGTGTACCTCCCCAGCTTGTATTGATCAGTCCGATAGGGATTCCAAGTTGTTCGTGAATTTTCTTACCGAAGAAATAAGCTGTCGCGCTGAAATTCTTTGCCGTTTCAGGAGTGCACTGTTCCCAGGAACCTTTACAATCTTCTTTCGGTTTTACGGAAACGCTTTTTGATAAGGTAAATAAACGAATTTCAGGATAATCGGCATTCTTTATTTCTTTTGCGGAATTTTTTATCGTATCTCGCGGAGGCCAACCCCCGAGAGGCATTTCCATATTGGATTGCCCCGAGCACACCCATATTTCACCTACAAGTACGTTCTTAAACGTTATTTCGGAATCTTTTCCTTTTATTTTTATTTCGTACGGACCGCCTGCTTCAGGTGTCTTTAGTTTTGCCAGCCACTTTCCATTACTTGCGGCTTTTGTAGAGGTTTTTTCTCCCCATGTTGAAGTTATTTCTATATTCTCGCCCGCGGAAGCCTTTCCCCAGATTGGTGCTTCCATTTTCTGCTGCATTATCATATTATCTCCGAGAATAGTAGGTAGTTCAAGTGCTTTTGATTCAAGTGCAGTTACACCGATTAATAAAAAAGAAACCAATAATAATCTTTCCATCTTATTCCCCCTAAATTTAATTTTAATTGTTAACGTTTTAGCAAAACATAAAAAGATTAATGTTACAGTAATGAGTATATATGTTTTTTGTAAAATTTCAAGCGGTAATCCCCTTTTGCCCTATATTTTTGAATTTTGGTCAAATATAATAGACTAATATTGTAAAATTCTATTATTTTTTACCTTGAATTTTATATTTTTCGGAGTATACTATAAATATGAAAAATTTCATCCTCGAGTTGGGAGGTGAAGAGCTTAAAAGGATACTGGATTGTTTGGATTGTTCTTTTGTGATTTTGGATAAATCCGGAAACCTTCTTTTTAGTAACAAATCTTTCAAGGAATGTGGTTATTCTGTTAATTCGATTATTCCGGATGATATCAATTTGGAGAGTCTTCGGGAAAAAATAGAAAGGAAGGTCGAAGTTGAATGTGAGGGTCGAGTAGATCAGATAACAATTAAAATTACTCCTTTTGAAATTTCGGATACTTCGAAGAATATTTTTCTTGTTGAAGTGTGTTCGCAAAAAACGGATCTCAGTGAGATTATAGGATCCTGGTATAAGACAATAGATGCCATAAGTGAGATGATATATGTTGTAGACGGAAATTATAATCTGGTAAAATTGAATAGCACTGTTGCTGAAATGAGCGGAAATCATCCAAGGGATTTGATAGGAAAAAAGTGTTATAAGGCTGTTTTTGGAAAGGATAAAGTCTGTGAAACCTGTATTCTTTCACAAGTGATGGATTCAGAGGGAAAGGAAAAACTTCAGTCTATAAGGAGAGAGTGGGATAGGTCTTTCCTTGTCTCTGCCGTAAAAATTAAGAACGGTGAATATCTTTTTATAATGGAAGATATAACGAGAATAGAGCTGCTGGAAAGAAATTTTGCGGAAATAAGGAGGTTTACATCTATTGGTGCCATCATTTCTCATATCAGACATTCTGTTGGTAATGCGGTAAACGCTATGAAATGTTCGTTGCAGGTTCTTGAGCATATGTACGAAGATATTGATGATTCAAAAAGAAAAGAGTATTTGACCAGATCTCTTGGAGAGATAAAACGCATGGAGTCATTGCTTTCCACCTTAAGAGAATTTTCGAGATATGAGGGGATTGGTTCTTTTGAGGTGAATCTTACCGAATTGATTTTAGATTGTGAAAAAAGTTTTAATAAGTATTGTAAAAGTAAAGATGTCGGGTTCGATTGCGTATATGAAAAAGAGGATTTCTTTATAAATGGAGATAGTCCTTTAATTCTTGTCGCGCTCACGAAAATTCTGGAGAATGCCGTAGAGGCAATGGAAAATTCTTCGGAGAAAGCTCTATTATTCAAATACTCAATAAACAATACCGAGGCAACAATCAAAATTACCGATACAGGCAGAGGAATCTCAGAAGATGATTTGCCAAAGGTGGCTGAACCATTCTTTACCACTAAAAAAGATCGAGCCGGTCTGGGGCTTTACCAGGCTGCTAAGATAATAAAAACGCAGGGTGGAGATCTCGAATTTGGCAGCGAGACAGGAAAGGGTACGACAGTAACGATTTCTTTCAGGAGTAGTAAGTTATGAGTGAACGTATGGTTATGCTTGTTGATGATGATATTTCGTTTCTGGAAAACATGAAGGATGGGTTGGAATACTCAATAAAAAATCTCAAACTTATTACACATACAAATGCAGAAGATGCCTGGAAGTCTCTTGGAGAGCATCCCATATCTTTGCTTATAACAGATCAGAAACTACCCGGTATGAGCGGGTTGGAACTTATTAATCTTGTTGATAAAAAATATCCTGCCATTCCAATTATTCTTATTGCAGCCTATGGAACCCCGAAATTAAAAGACCATGCAATGAATAGAGGTGCCATTAAGTTTGTCGATAAACCGATAGATCTTAAAGAAATGATTAGGGAAGTAGAAAAAGGGTTGGAACTCTCGGGAGATGAATTAACCAGTATAAGAAAAATGTCTCTTGCAATAGTTTTAGAGCTCCTAAGCATGGAGAAGAAAACCGCTTCTGTTGTCGTTAAAAGCAGGAAAACAAATAAAAGTGGTAGAATATGGTTTAAAGAAGGGAGTCTGATTGACGCTGAAGCAGATAATATTGAAAGCATAGAAGCTGTCTTTGAAATGCTTTCTTTCGGTGATGTGGATATTGTTGTAAGAGAAAGAGAACATGACAGGATTACCATCTCCGGTGTGTCTCTTGAATATGTTTTGCTTGAAGGGATGAAACGTTTAGACGAAAAGATAGTTGAAGAAAAGGAAGATGTCAAAGAGCATGAGGAGCCTGATGATAAAATCCATAGGGAAAACAATGAAATTAAGGTGGAAACAAAGAAATTTGACAAAGCAATTGATCTTCTGAAAAAAGAACTGGGGAAAGCTTTGTTAGCCACCAATATTTTTACTATTACAGATAGCAATACGCTGACTTCTTACAACAGTTTCCCTAAAATCGGTAAACTTTTCAATGGAATGACTCAAAATATAAATAAGTATCTAAGTGAAATGAAATTGCCATCTATAAATGGATATTATCTAATGGACCTTGAAGATAACAAAACCCTAATAGTTGTGACATTTAGAGAATACCGATGGGCAATACTTGTGGATAGTCGGGAGCTAAAGCTTGGTCTACTTATTAATTTAATTTTGCCAAATGTAATAGGGATGCTTTAATAAAGGGGTGATTAATGAATAAAGCTAAAGTTGTTGTTTTTGGTAAATCGGAAGCAAGGTAAGAGTACACTGATCCAACAATTGGTTCCCGGAGCTTTGAATGTCGAATATGAGGGTAGGACAGTGGCATTGGATTACGGAAAAATTATTTTTAAAGATCAAGAATTCCATTTATTTGGTACTCCCGGTCAATCACATCTAACTCCTGTACGTGAATGTCTGGCGCAAGGTATAGATGTTGCAATATTTGTAATGGACAATTCACGCCATTTAGATAAGGAAGACATAACGCGGCAAAGCCGCTAAAATGTAAAAATTAAATATCAAAATGGAAAAATACAAATCAAAGTTCAAAAATTTATTTCGCCACAAAGACACTAAGACACAAAGCCACACCCACAACCCCAAATATTTTGACAGGATTAACAAGATTTACAGGATTTCTTTTTTTTAACTTCCTAATTTCCCAACATCCTAACTATAATATTAACAACGAATAACACAAATACTTTTTTAGTTTTTACGGTTAGGGGAAGGGATAATTTTGCATTTTTATTTGTCATTTTGCTTTTTAAATTTTGATATTTTATTTGCCAGAAAAAGGCGGTGAAATTAAATGGGATATTTTTTTGCAAAAAAAACAAAAAGTTGACTGGCAGTACTACGAAACCCTTTCAAGTTATTGAAGGTTCTGCTAAAACCGGAGATGGTTTATCTAAGTTGTTGTTTGCACTGGAGGATGCGGTTGGTTTAATAAGGCAGAAGGATGATTGAGAAGAATAAAGTTGAATGGTTGAATTGTTAAATTGTTGAATAGGAAAAACAAAAAATAAACTTTGTGCTCTCTACCTGCCCCACTTGCCCCGCTTGCCCCGTAGGGAAAAATGACTGTATCGGGGTAAGGAGGTTTACCCTGTGAAATGCGAAGCGATATTTAACAGGGAACGACTGTACCAGGGTGAAATCTTGTGGTTACTATTTGGGGTGTGATGTGGGCTTTGACGCGTTGTTTCCTCTTTTATTCCCTTGGATAGTAAACTTTCGGATTGATATTGTATTTTTTAAGTTTAAGATAAATGTTTTGTCTGGTCATTGTAGCAGTTCTTGATGCATCGGTAACATTTCCTTCAGTTTGTTTTAATAGGTTTCTAAGATATTTCTTCTCAAAAGATTCTTTTGCCGCTTCATATTCAAGAATATTTGAAGGTTCAAGTTCCTCACTTCTGCTTGTTCGCTCCGGCAGATGTTCCGCAAGGATAGTTTTCTCCTGGCAAAGTATGACCGCTCGTTCGATCGCATTCTCAAGCTCACGGACGTTTCCGGGCCAGGAATAACGCATTAATACTTCCATCGCTTCATCGGAAACTCCCAGGATTTCTTTACGATTTTTATCGGAATAAATCTTTAAAAATTTCTGAGTAAGCAATGGAATGTCAGTTTTTCTATCCCTGAGAGGCGGCAAGGATATTTTGACCACATTCAGACGGTAATATAGGTCTTTTCTGAAATTTCCGTTAGCTAATGCATCTTCGATATTTCTGTTTGTGGCTGCAAGGATTCTTGTATCGGTCTTTCTTTCGTCGGTGGAACCAACAGGATAGAAAGTATTGTCTTCTAATACTCGGAGCAGCTTTGACTGAAATGCAGGTGATGTTTCCACAATTTCATCAAGGAAAATTGTCCCCTTATGGGCAATCTCAAAAAGTCCCTTCTTTTTCTTGTTGGCGCCGGTAAAGGCTCCTCTCTCATAGCCGAATAATTCACTTTCAAGCAGTGTTTCCGGCAGGGCACTACAGTTTATGGCGACAAATCGGTTTTCTTTTCTTGTTGAATTAAAATGTATCGCTTTTGCTACCAATTCTTTGCCGGTTCCCGATTCTCCCTGGATTAATACCGTTGCCTCCGCGGAAGCTATCCGTTCGATTAATTCGAAAATTTCGTGCATTCCCTTGCTTTTTCCTATTATTCCGGAAAAACTAAATTTTTCCTCGGCTGTTTTCTTTAAAGATTGATAGCTTATCATTAGTTCTTTCTGCTCTATAGCTCTTTTCAATATTTCCAATATGGCTTTTGTAGAGGCAGGCTTTTCGATAAAGTAAAAAGCACCCATACGCATTGCTTTTACAGCAAGATCAACAGAGGCATGTCCTGTTATCATTATTACTGGGAAATCGGAATCAATATTCCTTATTGTTTTTAACAATTCGATTCCATCCATATCCGGGAGCACAAGGTCGACCAGTACAACATCGAAATCAATCTCTTTGAATCTGTTGAGTCCTTCTTCCGCGGTTGCGGCAGTCGATACGATAAAATCTTCTTTTTCTAATGTTTCGCTTAATAACTTTAAGAGCTTTTCATCATCGTCTATAATGAGTACTTTATTATCCATAACGCCTCCTCGTAATATATTTCGCTCAAGCGTTTAATCTTATGATTTAATATATATAGAAGGAGTATATTGTCAAGTATATTCTACACTTGTTTATTTCAATTGTAATAGCCGTAGGGGCACTTTCTTATTTATGTGCTTGGTATTAAATGTGTTAACAATTGGAATAATTCTTTTATAGTAAGTAAACATGATGATTAAGCTTGGAAGAAGTAATGACTTAGATGTATTTTTGGTGTTCAGGTGGCTTGTTCTGCTTTCTATAATTCTTATAGCCGGTTATGCGACGGATGATCTTATTAGAATTGATATCATTTACAAAATAGCTTTTATTTATTTTGTTTTTAATTTAACTTTAAGGATATGGAAGCCGGAACTAATGAGAAGGGAATTGGTCCTGTTTGTTTTATTCCTTTTTGATATTGTTGTTGTTTCCATTGTTTTTTATTTAACGGGAAGTATAAGTTCGGATTATTATATTTTTTATTTTCTCACCATAATGATGGCTTCGATTTCATCGGGTTTAGCCGCATCAATAGCGATTACAGTCGCAAGTGCCTCAATTTATATATGGCTTGTTCAGCAAAGAGAAGGTTTTTCCTTTCAGGATCCTGTTATTCTATTAAAGATAGTCTTTCTGCTTTTGACCGCATTCATAAGCAGTTTATGGAATAAAATAATGAAAGAGAGGATTGAAGAAGTCAAAAAGAAAGAAGAGCAGGAGAAAAGAGATATTCAGCGGTTTTATAGAGAAGTTGTGAGTTCGATAAATACCGGTATCGCGGTTTTCGAGGATGTGGATGGGGAGATGGTTATGAGATTGATCAATCCCAGGGCACAGGAACTTGCTAAAAGAGGTAACAAGATTGTATCTATTCTACAGGAATGTGTTAAAGAATACGGTAACCCGAAGAAGAATAGCCATCTTGTAAAAATGGAGAATAACAGATATTGGGGTATCAACCTTTCGTTTTTTAAGGACGAGAGTAAAAATAAGCAGGGTGCAATAGTTGTGTTTAATGATATTACTGAGCGAAAGAGAATGGAAAAAGAGATGCATCGTTCGGAGAGAATAAATCGGTTAGGCAAGCTGACTCTTCAGATAGCACATGATTTAAGAAATCCTCTCGGTACCGTTAGTGGTTTGGCTCAGATCCTCACAATGTCTTCAAAAAATGATAAGAGTAAAAGATACGGTAAGGAAATTTTAAAGGCTGCAAATATAATAAATGAATTAATAGGAGACATGCTTGATTTTTCGAAGGATCAGAAGTTGGATGTAGAGACTTTTGATTATACGTCTTTTTTGCGTGATATCGTAACCGATTTCAAAAAGTCTAAAGATATAAAAGAAAAGAAAATTAAAATCAAATTTAAACATGATAAGGGAAATTATGAAATTGATGCAGATAAGGAGAAAATCAGGAGAATTTTCAGTAATTTGATAAATAACGCGTGTGATGCATCGGATAAAAACGGAGAAATAACTGTTGATTTAAACGAGAATAATGGCAACATAATAACAAAGGTAAAAGATAACGGTTCGGGCATTCCGGAAGATAAGAGGGATGAAATTTTCGAACCTTTTGTAACCAGTAAGAAGAGCGGAACCGGCCTTGGTCTATCAATTGTTTATAGGATAGTTACTTCCCATAAGGGCAAGATTTTTGTAGATAGTAAGGAAGGCGAAGGTACGGTATTTACAATAGAACTACCAAAAAAAGGAGGAGAAAATGGCTAGAGTATTGGTTGCTGATGATGTCCCTTCCATTTTATACTTATTCAAGGAATTTTTCAAACTCAAAGGTTTTGAGGTTGATACTGCGGAGAATGGGTTTGAAGTTGGCAAAATGCTTAGCAAGAATGATTATCATCTTATTGTTCTCGACATTAAAATGGGAGGAAAACATGGTCTGGAGGTTCTCGAGAATTTAATTGAGAGAGGTTATAAATTCCCAGTTATTGTCTGTACGGCATACGGACATTTAAAAGAAGATGTCGATATTATCACTAAAGGTAAATTGGATGTCGAATTTGTAACCAAACCACCGGATCTTGAGGTTTTATGGGATAAAGTAGTTCAGTTGTTGGAGCGAAATGCGATTAAGGAAGAAGTTGGGACAGATAACTGAAAGCGAAAATCTTACTAAGCTCTTAAAGAGAATTCTTGATCTTTCACAGGAAGTCCTTGAAAGTGAGGCTGCAACCTTATTTCTTGTGGATCGGGACACAGATGAACTGGTTTTTAAGATTGTCAGCGGTCCTATGGCAGGTGAATTACAGGGAAAAAGGATAAAAATCGGAGAAGGAATAGCAGGTAAGACTGCCAGGGAAGGAAAGTCCTTTGTTGTGAATAGACCTGTAAAAGCGGGGTACGCAGATAAATTTGATAGGCAAACCGGTTTTAACACGGAATCTCTCCTTGCGGCACCTCTTATAGTAGACGGAGAAACTATTGGAGTAATTGAGGTGATTAATAGTAAGGGAGGAGATTACACTAATAGAAGTAAGGAGATATTAGAACAGTTGGCTGCCCAGGTTTCTTCCGAACTTAAAATGGCTCTTCTCAGTGAGCGTCTTTCGAAGTCCGAAGATTTTCTAAACTCTGTTATTGATTCTTTGCCGGGAGGAATAATCATTTTGGACGAAAAAGGGTTTATAAGGAAATCAAATTCAACAGTTGAAGAGATACTCGAAAAAAAGGATATCGAGGGGAAAAGGCTTGAAGAAGTTTTGCCCTACAGTGATATTTTAAAGAATATAAAAAAAACTCAGGATAAAGGAAGTTTTGAAGCGGTTATTCGAAAAAATGGTAAGGACTCTCATTTTAATTTTGAGTTGTCCAGCGCCAAAGAGGTAAGTTCTTCCGGTATAGAGATGAAGTATATCATTATACAGATTGGTGATATTACTGAGAGAATAGAGCTTGGTAGACTGAAGTATCTGCAGGAAGCAAATGCCAATTTCGTGTCCGGATTATCACATCGTCTCCGGACACCCCTTACACCTATTTTGGGTTTGTCCGGTATTTTAAAAGAGCAGAAAGATTTTCCGGAGAAATACAAAGAGATGGTCGAGATAATTCACGGTGCGTCTTTAGAAATGAAAGATATGGTGGAAAAACTCCTGGATATTGCGAAGATAGGATCAAATAAAGCCATAGAGGTTAACGAGAAAGTGGATCTTAACCTGGTTTTGGATGAAATAATCTCGGGTTTCGATCATGTTCCTTTTGAATTTAGTAAAGGGAAAAAGAAATTATTAATAAAAGGTAATTATATTTGGTTGGTCAAATCTCTTAAGGAATTATTTTCAATTGGTTTAAAAGAAAGAAGTGAAAATTTACGGGTAGAATTAGAAGGAAAAGGTAAATATGTATATCTTCATTTAAAGGGTTTTAAACCGTTAATAACCGATTTCTCCAAACTGGAGAATACGCCTATCTTCCAATTCGATAATCCCTTGACGGGTGATTCCGACATAAAATATTTAGATATTCCTCTTATAAGATTGGTCTTGAATCAACACAATGTAAAAATTTCGGTCAATGAAGCTGACGTCTTACTTTCCTTGCGGTTCGAAAAAGCCGGGAAATAATTTTTGGCTGTTAGCTTAAAGAAAAAAATATTTTCAACCTGTATCAATCCCCAAAATCTTGTGTTTATACATGGGGTTGTGTGTGGTGGTTAGCTAAAAGCGAATGGCGAAAGGCGAATAGCGGCCAACCATATATTATCTTGACTTTTAATTGTATTAGGCTATAATGAAACTAAGGAGAAAGATAATATGGATAAAGAATTAAAAAGGTTTTTTCGTGAACTTGTTGAAGCTCCCAGCCCTTCAGGTTTTGAGGAGCCCGCTCAGGAAGTATACAGAAAGTTCGTAAGAAAATATTCTGACGAAGTCAAAACAGATGTTCATGGCAATGTGATTGCTTTGCGAAAAGGTAAGGGGAAGTTGAAACTTATGGTTTCCGGTCACGCTGATGAGATTGGTTTTATGGTCAATTTTATTGATAGCAATGGCTTTATATACTTTCGTCCTATAGGAGGTGTTGATCCTTCTGTTTTGCCGGGACTTAAAGTAGATATTTATACAAGTAAAGGAAAAGTGCGTGGGGTTATCGGCAGGAAAGCTATTCATATGATGGAAAAAGAGGAAAAAAGCAAGACACCCAAGTTAAAGGATATGTGGATAGATATTGGAGCTAAGGACAAAAAGCAAGCGGAAAGTATCGTTTCGGTTGGAGATCCTATAACTTTTCAGTTAGGTATGGAAGAAATGAGAAATGATCTTGTACTTACAAAAGCAACTGATAATAAAGCCGGAGTTTTTGCCGCAGGAGCGCTTCTAAAATATTTAGAGAAGGAGAAGATTTCGGTAAATTTGTTTTGTGTTTCTTCGGTTCAAGAAGAATTAGGACTTAGGGGTGCCCGTACCAGTGCGTTTGGTATTGCTCCCGATTTGGGTCTGGCGTTTGATGTAACAATTGCTACTGATCATCCAACTACAGAGAAGAAAAAATACGGAGATATTTCTCTTAACAAAGGTCCTGTAATTGCAAGAGGTGCAAACATTAATTCTGTTATTTTTGATATGTTGATCGAAACGGGAAAGAAAAACAATATTGATTATCAAATTGAGGCAGCTCCAAGAGCAACCGGTACGGATGCAAATGCTATTCAACTTACCAGAAGCGGTGTAGCTACAGGATTAATCAGTTTCCCTAACCGCTATATGCATACTCCCATCGAAATTGTTTCTCTGGCTGATATTGAAAATGCGGTAAAACTCGCCGGAGAATTTGTTAAGAAATTGAACGATAAAATAGATTTTACCCCGGGACTTTAATTTTTCTTACTTTCTTATAATCACAAAGGCAATATAAAACATGTAGAAAAGGAGGAGTATTCCTCCTTCTTTTTTTGATATTTTACTCTTTGTATATGCAAATAAAAGAATAACAGCAGATATTCCGGTAACGATTAATAAATCTTTGAAAGCTAAAATGGGGAACTTGATAGGCCGAATTGTTGAAGTTACCCCGAGTACAAACAAAACATTGAAAATATTGCTTCCTACTACGTTGCCTATGGCAATATCCGATTTTCCTTTTTTCATTGCGGCAAGGGAAGTTGCCCCTTCCGGAAGAGAAGTCCCAAGAGCTATTATTGTAACGCTTATCATGATTTCGGATATCCCAAGTCTTCTTGCTATAAGAACAGCGTTGTCAACTATCAGATGGGCTCCGAGAAGAATCCCTGCTATACCAATTATTGATAAAGCGGTAGCTTTAAATATTTGTTTTTTTGAATGCTCAATTTTTGTTGGGGATGTATTAAGGTGAAAAATTCTTCTGTCCTTTTTTGCCATCGAATAGAGGTAAGAAATGTAAAGAAAAAAGAGAATAAGTAAAATTATTCCATCAAACCGCGAGAGATAAGTTTCTCCCGTGCCGTACCAATCGTCACGAACAAGAAAAATAAGTAGAATGATTGTTATCAGACAAAAAGGTATTTCCCATTTTATAGTTGACTTTTTGGCTTTAAGAGACCATACCAGAGCGCCGAGTCCAAGGACTAGACCGATGTTTGCGATATTGCTTCCGATAACATTCCCAAAAGAAATCGAGGGATAGGATGAAAGAGCTGCTTTAATTGAAACAGCCGCTTCAGGTGCGCTTGTACCGAAAGCTGTAACCGAAAGACCAATGAATAGAGGAGAAAGTCCGTAAATCGAGGCAAGATCGACTGCCCCATCAATCATAGAATCGGCTCCTTTAACCAGTAGAATAAGTCCTATAATAAGAAGTAAATAACTCATATCTTATTGAAGATAGAAAATAAGCAATTTTTGTCAATACCATTCCGGAATATTTAACCACAGATTACACAGAGGTTTTATTTTGTTTTAAACCACAGCCTCACCTCTTCGTGTATTTGGTGCGTTTCATGGTTAAATTACTTTTTGGGTTGTGGGTGGAAAAAACGACATATTTTTTTTCTTTCTCTCTGTGGTCTCTGTGAGTTATGTTTTTCTCTGTGTACTCTGTGGTAATTTTTTTCCTGTCTTTTTCCCCTTGACAAAATCTCGAAATATCGTAATTATAAATTATCTCTTCGGGGTTGGGTGAAATTCCCAACCGGCGGTAAAAGCCCGCGAGGAGTAATCCTGATTCGGTGAAATTCCGAAGCCGACGGTTAAAGTCCGGATGAGAGAAGAGAATTAAATTGAGAAACCCCCGGAGAGGGGTTTTTTTTATGAATAGATTAGATGAACATTTTATAAGAGAAACATTCGAGCTTGCCAAAAAGGGCGAAGGAATAGTTTCTCCTAATCCTCTTGTCGGAGCCTGCGTCGTAAAAGACGGTGTTGTCGTGGGCAGGGGTTATCACAAGGGTATGGGAACTCCACACGCGGAAGTAGAGGCGATCGCCCAGGCGGGTGACCAAGTAAAAGACGCCACTTTATATGTCTCCCTTGAACCCTGTTGTCATTATGGTAATACACCTCCCTGTGTGGAACTTATAGTGTCCAGTGGTATAAGCAGAGTCGTTGCTCCGATAAAAGACCCCAATCCTTTTGTTAATGGTAAAGGTTTTGAATATCTGGAAAGTAAAGGTATCAGGATCAAAAATGGTATTCTTGAAGAAGAAGCAAAGGAATTGAATTCTTTTTACTTAAAATATATTACAACGAAAACACCTTATGTTATTTTAAAAGCAGCCGTTACTCTTGACGGAAGGATAGGAGATCCCAAGAGAGAAATTTTCAAAATATCAGGAGAGGCGTCACATAAGGAAGTTCACAACACGCGAAATAGAGTTGATGCATTGTTAATTGGAGTCGGAACTGTTTTGATGGATAATCCCAGGCTGACTGTACAAGAAGTTAAAGTGAGCAAACAGCCTTACAAAATCATAATAGATCCCGACCTCAAGTGCCCTCTGGATGCGAAAATTTTCAAGGAAGGCGGTAAGGTTATTCTGGTAACGATTGATGAGAACGCAAAAGAGAAATATCCTGACGCGATAATATGGAGTTTCAAAGAAAAGGACGGGTTAATAGATGTTAAGGATATATTGAAGAGAGCGGGTAAGGAGAATATCATTTCAATTATGGTAGAAGGAGGCAGTGAAACTTATACTCAGTTTGTTAAGGCAAAAGTCGTAGACAAGTATCTTTTTTTCTTTTCTCCTTCCTTTATAGGTAAAGGCGTTCCGCTTTTAAATTCTTCATTAGAAAGAGTTTTTTTAGATGTAAGCGCGAAAAAAATGGGAGAGGATGTTTTAATAGAGGCGATAAATGTTCACGGGAATAATTAAAAATATAATCAAGCTTGATAGATTGAAAAAAGACGGAAAAGATATAAATATACATATAAGACTTCCATTTCCCCTGAATATTGGTGATAGTATTGCCCTCAACGGTGCCTGTTTGACTGTATCGAAAATAGCAGGAAAAACCTCGATTTTTGATGTTTCTTCCGAGACCGTTAAAAGAAGTAATCTTCCCCATCTCCATGTTGGCGATTGGGTAAACATTGAGCCTTCACTTTCTATTCATGATTTGCTTCATGGGCATCTTGTTTACGGACATATTGATGGTGTTGGTAAAATATTGAGTATAAATAAGACCCCGGATTCTTCTGAGTTTATGGTTGAGTATCCTTCAGCGCTAGCAATGTTTATAGTTGAAAAAGGCAGTATCGCGCTTGATGGAGTTTCTCTTACAATTACTGAAGTTAAGGAAAGTAGTTTTAAAATTGTTATGATTGAGCATACATTGTCAAATACAAACTTTAAATACAAAAAGAAAGGAGATCTTTTGAATATTGAAGTAGATCCTTTAGCCAGATATTTACAAAGATTATTGGAGTTCAGATGATTAAGTTCAGTTTGATAGAAGATATAATTGAAGATGTAAAGAAGGGCATCCCTATTATTATCGTTGATGACGAAGGCAGGGAAAATGAAGGAGATTTTGTTGTGGCTTCGGAGAAAACCACCCCGGAGATAATCAATTTTATGGCAAAGGAGGGGCGTGGATTGATTTGTGTTTCACTGCTTGAGAAAAGATTGAGTGAGCTTGAATTGCCTTTGATGACAACAAATATTACAGCTCGGCATGGTACAGCTTTTGCGCTCTCCGTAGATGCCAAAGAAGGTACCAGTACGGGTATAAGCGCGTTTGATAGAGCGCTTACCATAAAAAAGCTTATCGACCCTGAAACGAAAGCCACGGATCTTTCAAGACCCGGGCATATTTTTCCGATAAAGGCAAAAGAAGGAGGTACTTTAAGAAGAGCCGGTCATACTGAAGCTTCTATCGATATTGCGAAAATTGCGGGGTTATATCCTTCAGCTGTTATTTGCGAGATAATGGATGAGGATGGAACAATGGCAAGATTGCCGCGTCTCCTTGAGATTACAGAAAAGCATAATCTTAAAATGGCGACAGTAAAAAGCTTGATAGAGTACAGGAGAAAAAGAGAAAAATTAATTAATAGAGAAGCAGAAGTCGATTTTCCAACTAATTTCGGGAGATTTAAACTGATTCCCTATTCGAATATCATAGATGATAAGGTTCATCTTGCCGTTATAAAAGGAGAAGTTGCGAATAAAAAAAATGTTCTTGTCAGAGTTCATTCCGAATGTTTAACAGGCGATACACTTCATTCCCAGCGGTGTGATTGCGGAGGTCAACTGGAAAGTGCCCTGAGAACTATAGAGAAAGAGGGTAGGGGTGTTTTATTGTATATGCGACAGGAAGGTAGAGGAATTGGGTTGCTAAATAAGCTTAGAGCTTATAAACTTCAGGATGAAGGTCTCGATACGGTACAGGCAAATGAAAAATTAGGGTTCAAAACAGATTTACGTGATTATGGAATAGGAGCTCAAATTCTTAAAGATCTTGGTCTTTCTACCATTCGTCTTCTCACCAATAATCCGAGGAAGATTGTAGGGCTTGAGGGATACGGTCTTAAAGTCACAAAAGGGATTTCAATAGAAATCAAACCTACCGAAGAAAATATTAAATATCTTAAAACAAAGAAAAACAAATTAGGTCATACGCTTAAAAATGTATAAATATATATTCTACTTAATTATTTAAATATAGGTAGAAAAGGAGGATAAATGGAATATAAAGGTTTAATCAAAGGTAAGGGATTTAAAATAGCAATTACTATATCGCGTTTTAATTCCAGGGTCACCAACCTATTAAAAGAAGGAGCAATTGATTGTCTAATGCGACATGAAGTTAAAGAACAGGATATAGATATTTATTGGGTACCTGGTTCTTTTGAATTGCCCATGCTTCTTTCCAGGGTAGTTAATATTAAAAAATATGATGGTTTTTTAGTCCTTGGAGCTTTAATAAGAGGAGAAACTCCTCATTTTGACCATCTGACAGCTGAAACGACGAAAGGTATAGCCAAGATCTCATTGCAAATAGAAAAACCTGTTGGATATGGGGTTATAACTGCCGATACTGAAGAGCAGGCTCTTAGTAGAGCCGGCATGAAGGTTGGAAACAAAGGTTGGGATGCTGCTTTGGCAACACTTGAGATGATAAATCTTTATGATAATCTTGAAAAGTGACGAATAAAGGAAGTAGAAGGCTTGGTAGGGTTCTTGCGGTTCAAACACTCTATCCTGCCAGAATAAATTTAGCATTTTTACCCGATAACCTTGAAAAAATTGTCGGTTTAAATAAACAGGATTACACTGATGAAACTGTAACTTTCGCGAAGATTCTGCTGGAACTCGCGGAAAAACACCTGGAGGAGGCAGATGAATTAATTAGAACGGTTCTTGAGAATTGGGAGTGGGACCGACTCTGTGCTATGGATAGAGCCATTCTTGGGGTTGCCGTATTGGAACTGCTGTACTTGCCTGAAGTTCCGGCAAAAGTAGTCATTAATGAGGCTATTGAAATAGCAAAGGAGTTTTCAACTGAAAAATCAGGTATGTTTGTCAATGGTATACTTGATTCGATAGCAAAAGACAAAGGACTTTTATGATATATGCCGTAATTTCAGATATACATGGGAATCTGGAAGCCCTTCTTTCTGTATTAGAATATATTAAGTCCTGTGATGAAAATATAGATAGAATTATATGTCTGGGAGATATTGTAGGTTATGGCGCTGATCCCGGAGAATGCATTAAAGTAACCAGAGAAGTTTCGGATATTATTCTTGCAGGTAACCATGATTTCGCGGTCTGTCAACTGACAAGCATGGAGGATTTTAATGATTATGCAAAGGAAGCAGTATTGTGGAGCAGGAATTCCTTGAATGATGATGAGATAAATTTCCTTAAAGGTTTACCCCTTAAATATAGAGAAGAAAATATAGGTTTTGTCCATGCTTCGCTGCATCAACCGGGATCATGGAAATACATTTTGAGGGCAATTGATACCTGTGTAAATTTTCAGATTATGGAGAGCGAAGTACTTTTTATAGGACATACACATATACCTGTGATTTTTGAAGACGCAAAGGAAGCTGTAAATATATTAACTTCTCCGGAGATTCATTTGAATTCTAATAAAAAATATATTATAAATCCAGGTAGTGTGGGGCAACCGAGAGATAGAGACCCAAGAGCTTCTTTTGTGATTTTTGATTCTGATAAGAAAGATGTTAAAAGAATTCGTATTGAATACGATATAAAGGAAGCCCAAAAGAAGATTTTGGATGCCGGGCTTCCTGATGTGTTGGCTACTCGTTTAAGTTACGGGGGATAACAATAAGAAAATCTTTTACCACAGAGAGCACAGAGCCGCACCCTACCTCAATAATGGGACGCAGATAAACGCAGATTAAAAAGGATTCTTTTTGTTTAAAACCCAACCCACACCACCAAATATTTAGACAGGATTAACAAGATTTACAGGATTGTTATTGCGGTTTTTAAACCCCACCGACACACCCACCCACTAACAAATTTAGACAGGATTAACAAGATTTACAGGATTATTTTTTGTTTTTACTCGAAACTCGAAACTCGAAACTTAAACTCTCACGAATTACACGATTTTTTTAGTTTTTGCGACAAATTAACCAAACTACAATGTTCAGTAATTTGCTTGACTTCATTATATTTATTAGTATAATTAAAATAGTCTTATGACTAAAGAAGAAGCAAAACAACAAATTCAAAAACTTATTGAAAAATATCAACGAATAGCAAAAGAAGGTAAGATAAAATCCTACAACGAGGCACAAACCCGCAATGAATTCATTGAACCGCTTTTCGGATTTTTAGGCTGGGACATGCGAAATCTCACTACCGATAACGAAGTAACCACCGAGGAAAATGTTTCCGGAGGCAGGGTTGATCTGGCGTTCCGGCTCGGTAATATCCCGGTGATGTTTCTGGAAGCTAAAGCGTTAAAGGTTGATTTAGACGAATGGAAATGGGCGGAACAAGCCATCCACTACTCATGGAACAAAAGCGTTACATGGGCGGTGTTAACCGATTTTGAAGCTATTAAAATCTTCAACGCTGAAATCCCACCAAAGAATATTACTCAAAATCTTTTTATCGAAATTAAATGGCTGGATTTTATCAATAGATTTGACCAGCTCTGGCTTCTATCGAAAGAAAGTTTTGAAAAGCGACTACTTTATAAAGAGGCAGAGAAATGGGGAAAACTTACAAAGAGAAAACAGGTCAACGAAAAGCTCTTTGAAGACTTGATGGCTTGGCGTACCTCACTCACTCGTGAATTCAAAAAGAAAAACAATCTCATAAACGAAGAATTAGACGAAGGCGTGCAAAGGATTCTGGATCGGCTTATCTTTATCCGTACTGCCGAAGATAGAAAAATTGAGCCGAATGTTTTACAGGCTATTTATAGAAGTGAAAAATCTGGGCTATATCGCCAATTGGTAAAAGCCTTTCGTAATTTTGACGAAGCTTTCAACTCAAAACTGTTTGCGCCTCACTACTGCGAAGAATGGAAAGCGGACGACAAGGTAATCGCCGAAATTATAAAGGGGCTTTACGAAACCAAAGATAGCTACCGATATGATTTTTCCGTTATTTCTGCCGATGTTCTGGGCGGAATGTATGAGCAGTATTTAAGCTACGTTCAAGGTCGTAAAAGCGAAGAAAAAAGTAAATCAAAAAGAAAATCGCACGGTATTTACTACACGCCTAAATATATCGTTGAGTTTATTGTAAAAGAAACTCTGGGCGAAGTGTTAAAGAAGACAAAACCAAAGGATATTTCAAAAATCAAAGTTCTTGATCCGGCATGTGGTTCAGGTTCTTTCTTAATCGCCGCTTACGATAAAATTCTGGAACATTTAACAAAGCAAAATCCACAAACCTCACTTTTTGCCGAGTTTAATATTTTAAAAGAAAATATTTTTGGTGTTGACCTCGATGCTCAGGCGATAGAGATTGCCCAGCTTAATCTTTTACTCAAAGTATTATCTCAAAAAACGAGATTACCAGAACTCGAGCACAATTTAAGCTCCGGCAATTCGCTTGTGTCGGGAAACGCTGAAAAACTGGAAAAATATTTCGGCAAAGAATGGCGAGAACAAAAGCCATTTAATTTTGAGGAAGAATTCAAAGAAGTTTTCGAGCAAAATGGTTTTGACGTAATTATCGGTAACCCGCCGTATGTTTTTGCTCGCGGAGGCCATTTTGACGAAAAGACGAAGCAGTATTATTACGAAAATTTTCCGCTCGCAAGTTATCAACTAAACACTTACCTCTTGTTTATTGACCGGGCTTTCCGCTTGCTCAAAAAAGATGGTTATTTCGGTTTTATCATTCCTAACACCTGGCTGACGATTGATACCTTTTCGCCACTTAGGAAATTTTTGCTTGAAGAAACTACTAACCTTCAGATTATCAATATCTTTGACAAAGTTTTTGGGGAGGCAAATGTTGATACCTGCTTACTTATTTTCAAAAAGGGAAAGCCGAATACCGTAAGACTTGTCGAATTTAGAGAGGGTAAATTGGAAATGATTGGCGATTTTCCAACCGCTCTTTTCAAAAAAAACAATTACATCATCAACATTGCTTTGGCTAAAAACAAAGATAGCTTACAAATTTTAAAGAAAATTGAAAGTAAATCAAAACGGCTAGATGAAATAGCTGTAATTAAAAATGGCTTGAAGGCATACGAAGTTGGAAAAGGCAATCCACCTCAAAAGAAAGAAATGAAAGAGCAAAATATTTATTGGAGTAAAAAACAAAGAGACAAGACTTATCTAAAATTTTTGAAAGGGAAAGATATTTTGCGTTATGGTTTGAACTGGCGTAGTGGTTATTTAAAATATGGAGATAATCTTGCTGCAAAAAGAGACAAAAAGATTTTTACGTCTCCTCGAATTCTAATAAGACAAATACCTTCGAAACCACCATATTGTTTTAACTGTATTTACCTAGAGAATATTTATCTAAATGAACAAAGTACAAATAATATTCTAGACTTTAAAAATGTGAATCCATTATTTGTTTTAGGCGTTATAAATTCACGTCTAATTTCATTTTGGTTTCAATATAAATTAGATAAATTTCAAAGAAACACTTTTCCTCGAATCCTGGTTAAAGAAGTAGCAATGATTCCTATACTGAATGTGAACCAATTTGAGCAGGAAAAAATTGCCAAAAAAGCGCAAACGATGATTGAACTTCATAAAGAACTGCAAGCAACTCCTGCCAATACTGACAAGTATAATTTGCTCAAGCGGGAAATTGAAAATCTTGACCACGAAATTGACGAGACAATTTATAAACTTTATGGACTTAACAATAAAGAAATTAAAATAATTGAAAAAGAATAAATTGGTGCTTCTTTGAAAATATCGAAAAATCATGATATATCTTGAGTTTCTGGTGGTAAATCTCGTAGCTTAAAATCTCTATTTAATCATAAAAAAAGAGTTTTAATGAAAAAAGAAGAAAATAAAAAGTCAAAAGAAAAAGAAGAAATAAGTATAAATTTGACTGAATTAAAAATACAAGAAAACTTCAGCAAGATAATTGATAATATTTCTCAAGTTCTTGAGCTTCTAAAACAAAGACTGTTATTACATGATGCACCTATTGCCAAATCTGCAATTTTTGGGTTTTTAGCTATGGTATTTGCAATCTTAGCATGTACTTTCGTTTTAGTATTTTTAAATAAACTAGATAGTTTTAGCTTTGCTCTTATTATAGGTACAATTCTAGGATATTTTCTCTCTACAGCTAAGATGTTTATTAGAAGAGAAGGAGAATGAATTAAAGAAAATATATGAATTTCAAATGGGTCAGAACGAACAAGAAGAAAATAATTGATATTAGCTTATTGGTTGTTATACTTTTTATAGTATATTTCGTAGTTGAAATTACAGAAATACTTAGATTGAGACAAAATGATAACATATCACTTCTAATACAGAATGTAGGATTAGCTTTAGTTACTATATTAATTCCAATTTTTGTTGCTGCTTATATAGAAAAAGATAAAACCTTTACTGTAGTTGATCAACAATTGCTTGTGGGATACCTTCTTAAAGGGAGTTATATTTTATTGGATTTATTGTTAATTTTTATACCCCCTTTCTTTTGGCGATTAATTGATTCATACATTCTATCTTATGCGCAAAGGATGAATATTGTCTACCTTACTTTTCGTTTATATTTAATAGCTTTACCGATTATTGGAATTTACGGATTAATAAGTAAAGCAAGTAGAGCTTTCAGTTGGCTAAAAGGGAATAAAAATATTTCAAGATTTGAATTTCTTAAAGAACTTAAAGATACAAGCGTATTAGATGAAATATGGAGAAATATTTGGATAAATGATAGTTCTAATGTAGAGGTGGAAGAATCTTTTATAAAGATATTTTATGTGAAAATAGATGAATTATTGAGATCCAAAAAAGAAAATTCATATTTAATTCTTAGTTTATTAGAAGGATTTGCAAGGAATTTAGAAAAAAGAAATTTTTCCAATATTTTCATAATGAAAGAAAATAATTTCTTAAAAAAGATATTAGAATATTATCGAATTTTCCATAAGAAATATTACAAAAATAGCAAAATGTATCTTACAACTATTAACGATGAATTTCAAGATATAGCAAAAAAAGTAAAGAACTTTTACTGCAAAAAGAAAGAATTATTAATAGTCTCAAAAATTTTTGGGCAACACGTCCAAAATATAAAGGCTGAGGAAAATAAGGACAAAGAAGAAATAAAAGAATATTTAAATACTATATTTAATATTTTTCTACCTCAATTCTTTGATGATATAGTTAAGTATAGGGATAGTAGTATTTTTTGGGAAAGACTATTTCTGGAAGAATGGAAAATTACTAAGAAAAATCTAGCGGATTATAAGAGTGGGGAAAATATAATAGTAGATATTGTTAGAGATGAGTTTGAACATTGGGCTGTTCCAAGAATACTAACAATAAGAGAAGGAATAGACAAAAACATGAACGATGTGATAGAGAATCTTTTCCCAGATGTTGATCCTGGATTATGGGCAAAAATTTTAATATTTAAATATACACCAAAGCCCCGGGGAGACAACACCATAGCAGTCATTGAACGACCATGGAATTTCGGTATGTATCTATCATTTACGGCGACACGGGCACCTTCAGAAGGAGATAAAGATAAAAATGAAGAATATAGAAAGAAGGTTCAAAATACAATCGAGTTAGCAAAGATTCTTTATCCGAAGGGATTTTCAAAGGCAAATATAGAAAAATATATTGAAGAGCTTAAAGGACTTGAAAGAGAATATAAGGATCATTCAATAGAAGAAAATAAAAGAATTTCCTTATTAAGAATGTTTGAAGAATTCAAAGAGTTTGAAAACTATAGAGATTAGAGAGGTCGGCGTTTCTCAGGTCAAATCTCGATATTTGACAAATTCACATCAGTTAAAAAAACACATAAAAATTGTTCGTGCTATTCGAGCACGTATATTATTCGAATCTAAGTTGAATAGCTAAATCGAAAAATAGTCAAAAATATAGAGGGGTCAGGTCTTGTTTTTTGAATTTTCTAAAACCTAAGACCCAAAACCTAACACCTGAAATCCTGGTCTTCTTTGAAAAGTGCCAAGGGGTGGGGTTAAGTTTTTCTTTTTTTACCTCCTGTTCATAACAAACAATAATCCTAGAAATCTGTGTTTATCTACGGTTCCATTAAAAAAGAGAAGTGATGAGATTAAGAGCTAACAATTCTAAGTTAGAAGTTGAATACAGTAGATATTGACAAAACTTAAAAAATAGTTAGTTATACAACAAAGAAAGTAACTGTTAATCTAAAGGGAGAGTAAATGAATAGAAAATACAAAGCGCCCCCGATACAGGAAGTATTAGTTGAATTTAAGTTTATTCCTGATTCAAAATGGGATATGACCATACCTGGGTTAATATATGAGAAGGTAAAAAAAGACTTTCCTGAACGGCAAGAACAAACGGGTATTGGAATACAATTCCAGAAAACAGAGAAAGGCTTTGCTCATAAAGTGAGTCCAGCACCACCGCGCATTCAATTTTACAGAAAAGATAAAACTGCTCTTCTTCAAGTTGCCCCAAACATTTTAATAATAAACCAATTGAAACCTTACCCATCTTGGAAGAAATTTAAACCAATGATTGATAAAATCTTTAAAGTCTATAAACAAGTAGTTTTCCCGAAAGGACTTGAGAAAATTCGACTAAGATATATCAATAAGATAGATACCCATAAAGAAGAATTGAAACTTGAAGAGTATTTTAATCTTTATCCAGAAATGCCAGAAAATATAGCTCCTAATTGTTCAGGTTTTATAGCCAGGATAGAAATACCTTACAAAGATAATCGTGACCATCTTTCAATAACTATTGGATCATCTACACCTGAAGATCCAAAAGAAATCTCTATGGTATTAGATTTAGATTATCTATTAGATAAGACCGATGCTATTCCACTTAATGATTACAAGAAATGGTTAGAACAAGCACATTCTGTCATTGAAGATACCTTCGAATCCTGCATTACGGAAAGGACCAGGAATCTTTTCATGGAGGAGAAATAGTTATGCTGAGATCTAGTTCTATAAATATCAATTCTGATAATGAAAATCTTTTATTATGGGGCAACCGGGATTTTATTGACTCTTTGCCCGAGACCATAGATCATTGGACTTTACCAGAAGTCTTTCGCTCGACCGCTGTTACAATTGACCTGGAAACTAGACTCTTAGAAAAAACAATTGAGGACTTCAGAAGTTCAGCATCAGTTATAAATTTACAATTAATGGAAATACAAAAAATAAAAAAACTAACAGATAGAATTAATGCCCTTGAAGAAGTTTCCGGCTTGCTTAGTGACCTTTCTTCTGAAAATAAGAAATCTTTTGAGGATTCTATAAAAAGAAGAGCCTTGTTTAAGTGAATTATATACTTGATACTAACATCATAACAGCTTTACTAAAATCAAATGTAAGAGTTAAAGAAAAAATTGTTAAAGTTTTAATTGAAGGAAACGATATTTTTATTAATGGTATTAGTTATTATGAAATTAAACGAGGTTTATTAGCTATCAATGCCAAGAAAAAATTAAAACTGTTTGAAAATTTCTGTAATAAATTTGGGCTATTATTACTTGATAGTAAATTTATTTTTGATGAAGCTTCGAAAATTTACGCAAATTTAAAAAACAGAGGTGAACTAATAAAGGACGCCGATATTCTTATCGCTTCAATAACAAAAAACAAGAAATGTGTTTTAGTCACTGATGATTCAGATTTTGATAGAATAAGTAATATAATTGTTGAAAACTGGATATAAGAAACGTTAAATCTTCTACGTTTGTATTGACAGTATTAACAGATTCAAACCTTGAAATGTGAAATGAAAACATAGTCACTTGTCGTTGGTCTCCAGTCATTAGTCAAGATTTAGGATTTTGGATTTGGGATATAGGATTTAGTAAAAACAAAAAACATCCGACGGCTAAAAAATTCCTTGACATTTATTCCTTTTTTCGTTACGATTTATGAGAGGTATTGATGACAAAAAAAGTATTCAATAAAATCCCCTGGTTTATTATTTGGATAGTTGTTGCTATACCGATATTAGTTTGTTTGATTGTAACATTAATATACAAAGAAGAATTCGGTCCTATCATTCCTGTTATCCTATTGATTGGTATATGCGAGGATTTAATACCCTTTGGGATTTTTATATTTGTATTGAAAAAAATAGAATTTCAGGAAAGCGTGAGCATTAAATATGGAATAATGGGCGCTTTTATTCTATTATTACTTAGCCAACTTTTTTGGGAAGTGATTTTCTGGATGAACGTATACACTCCTCCATATGATTCAACATTTACGACAAGCGTCTTTGTATTAACATCTGGTTTTGTTGGAAGCATAGGTTATGGAATTGGTTGGCTTATAGGTCATTTGGTGCAAAAAAATAAAAAATCCTCTTAATCCTATTTAATCTGCGTCCTATTTTTGGGATATAGGCTTTAGTTTTGGCTCTGGACTAAAGACTCGTGACTCATGACTATTTTATGTGCCTTTGTGTCTTCGTGGCTAATTTAAAATTCCTTGACAATTATTCCTTTTTTCGATATTATGTATATATGAGGAGGCAATTAAAAGCATATAATAATGCAACCTAAAATAAAAATGTTTTTAATTATTATAGTTAGTTTTCTAAAAAATTTATTAAAACACTTGAATGTTTCATCAAAAAACTCTAATAAAACCTCCAAATATTGGAATAATTTAGGTGAAAAACATTTTGCCGAAAACAAATATTCAAAAGCTTTAAAATCATTCAATATGGCAAACAAACTCGATCCAACATATCCAGATTCTTGGCTTAACAAGGGCAATGTATTTTTCGAACTAGGGAAATTCGATGAAGCTCTAAAAGCATACAACGAGGCAATCAAGCTCTACCCAAAACACCCAAGTCCTTGGTTCAATAAAGGTAATACCCTTTTTAAACTAGAAAAATTTGATGAAGCTCTGAAAGCATTTGATAGAGCAACTGAACTAAATCCTAAACATTCCGGGTTTTGGCTTAACAAGGGTAATGTATTTTTAGAGCTAGGAAAATTATATGAAGCGCTAAAAGCATACGACGAAGCAATCAAGCTCGATCCTGCATATCCAGACTCTTGGCATAACAAAGGGAATGTTTTTTTTGAACTAGGGAAATTCGATGAAGCTCTAAAAGCATTTGATACAGCTATTAGACTCAATGCTAAAGATCCAGGTTTTTGGCATAATAAAGGTAATGTATTATTCGAGCTTAAGGAATTTGATCAGGCTTTAAAAGCATACGACGAAGCAATCAAGCTCGATCCTGCATATCCAGACTCTTGGCATAACAAAGGGAATGTTTTTTTTGAACTAGGGAAATTCGATGAAGCTCTAAAAGCATTTGATACAGCTATTAGACTCAATGCTAAAGATCCAGGTTTTTGGCATAATAAAGGTAATGTATTATTCGAGCTTAAGGAATTTGATCAGGCTTTAAAAGCATACAACAAAGCAATCAAGCTCGATCCTGCATATCCAGGCTCTTGGCTTAATAAAGGTAATTCCCTTTTCGAACTAGAGAATTTTGATCAGGCTTTAAGAGCGTTTGGTAAAGCAATTAAAATTAATCCCGAATATCCAGGTCCTTGGTTCAATAAAGGTAACACTCTTTTCAATTTAGAGAATTTTGACGAAGCTTTAAAAGCATTTGATATAGCTATTAGACTTGACCCAAAACACATCGGCTCTTGGCATAATAGAGGTACTGCTTTCTTCAAACTAGAGAAGTTCGATGAGGCTTTTAAATCTTACAATATGGCAATTAAACTTGATCCCAAGTACACTTTACTTTATGAAAATTTATCAGGATTGTATCTAAAAACAGGAAATCTAACCCAAGCTTATAATATATGTAAAAAAGCTCTTAGGAAGAGCCTTTTCTCTTCGGATATATTCATTACCAAAGGCCAAATAGAGTTAACAGAGGGTAAATATCTAGATGCTATTGATACCTTCAGGGAAGCAACCAAAAAAAACTTGAATATTCCTTTACCACTAATTTGGGAAGCATACGCTAGCTTTTTATACACCGAATATTGTGTAGACGAGAGAAATCCAAAAAAATATCATGAAAATATTGGAAAGATAATAAGGCGGCTTGAAGGCGCCTCACTGCTTATTGAGGACAATAAAAAAAATAAAGATAATAAAGCATATTTATTATATCTGTTGGGATATTTATATGAAAAAATAAAAGACTATGGCACCGCGAAAAAAAAACTAGAAGAATGCATGCAATTAAATCCCGAAAAATCTTTTAGAGAAGACGCAAAGGAACTTTTAGAAAATATCTGGAATAAAAAATTAGGAATTACTTGTTGGAATTGGTGGTTGAATTCACCAAGATATTTGAAAGGAAGATTGAAAAAGACTTTTTTTTCTGTAATATTATTACCCATAGCATACATAGGTCTAGGGTCATTATTTATTGCTATCACCGCATTCCTCAATCCGGGGAAAAATTTAGATTCCAAGATACTTTCTACTGACTTACAATGGGTCTTTTATATCTATGGAGCCTTTTTTCTACTCATGTTATTCTTGCCAAATTTAAGATCTTTCAAAATTGGAGATTTCGAAATCGATTTAAAAAAACCTCCTGAATTAGATGCAACAATTATATTTTTAAAATTGGAAGAACCTTTGCTATCATGGAAAGATAACATCCAAAGGCCTAAAATAAAAACAAAAATAACATGGTCAGAACTCGAATAAATAACATAAAGAATATATTAATGGTATTAATGGGGTCAGGTCTTCTTTGAAAAGTGTCAAACACTTAGTTTGTTGGGTTTATAGTGTTCATAGAGTTCGTTGGGTCACTTGTCAAAAAAACAAATAAAAACAAAAAAAACAATCCTGTTAATCCTGTTTAATCCGCGTCTGTTTTTAGGATTTAGGATATGGGATTTAGAAAAACAAAAAAATAACTTTGTGTTCTCTGTGCCTTTGGGGTGAAATTCAATCTTGACATTTCTTCCTTTTTTTTATATCATTCCATAAAACGAGGCGCAAAAAATGGAGGTACAATGAATCAAAAATCTGGAAAATATTTTATCAAAATAGTCTTATTTTTACTTTTTATACCCTTACTTGTCGTTTCTAAGTCTCATGAAATCAAAATCGATGCCGGAACAAACCAATTTGTAAACTGGGAAAAAACTCAAACAATTCAACTTAAGGGAAGTGTTTCCCGGGAGAATATCGCTGTACAGTGGACCTGTCCCGCGAATCTTCAAGTTCGTTTTCATGAGCTTGCAAAACCTACTACAAAAGTAACCTTTCCTAGACCGGGTTATTATTTATTAAAATTAACTACCACAGGAGCCGGCAATAAGAAAATAGGCGATACTGTTATCATAAATGTATTCAAACCAAATTCTTATAACGGGAGGCTTTCAGATATTGTTGATTTGATGACGGTTGACGAAAAGATAGGTCAGCTAACAAACCGTTCAGATTCTATCCCTCGCCTTGGTGTTTCTAAATATAATTACTGGAGCGAAGCTTTGCATGGAGTCTTAGATATAGGTGTAACTTCTTTTCCTCAAGCGGTTGCATTAGGTTCAACCTGGGATCCTGATCTTGTGCATCGAGTAGCAACAGCTATCTCTGATGAGGCACGTGTTAAAAACAATATCGAAGGAAAAGGGCTTTCGTACTGGAGCCCGACTGTCAACATTGCACGCGATCCACGCTGGGGTCGAAATGAAGAATCCTATAGTGAAGATCCTTATCTGCTTTCACGAATGGGTGTTGCGTTTGTCAAAGGAATGCAGGGTGATCATCCTTTTTACCTTAAAACCGTCTCAACTCCAAAACATTTTATTGCCAACAATGAAGAAATGCGCCGCCACACAGGTTCGTCTGATGTGGATATGCGAAGTTTATGGGAATATTACATGCCGGCATTTCAACGAACGATCGTCGAGGGTAAAGCTTTTTCTGTTATGGAAATTGGGGGACGGTGCTTGACATTGTGACAACAAATAAAAAATCCTGTTAATCCTGTTAATCCTGTCAAAATATTTTGGATGTGGTGTGACTTTGTGTCTTTTGTGGTTAAATTAAAGTTTCGAGTTTGGTGTTTCGAGTTAAAACAACAAAAAAAATCCTTTTTAATCTGCGTTTATCTGCGTACAATTCTCTTTGTGTCTTAGTGTCTTTGTGGCAATTGAATTGCGCTTTACCGCATTAGCACCTTGACAAAAAAAGCGTATTTTCTATCATAATGTTATGCGTATTATTTTAGCCTCGTCCTCAGCAAGAAGAAAGGAATTTTTTGAACAACTTGGAATAAACGGAGAAATTATTCCCCCGGATGTTGAGGAAATTATTCTCAAAACGCCAGAGGAAACAGTGGTTTGTAATGCGGTTAGAAAAGCCAGATGGGTTTGGAATAACGAAAGAAAAAAAGAAGAATCCATTGTTATAGGTTTTGATACGCTTGTTTTTCTTGAAGATGCGATTCTTGGTAAACCAAAAGATAGAGAAGACTCAATAAAAATGTTAAGAAGTCTATCCGGTAAGTGGCATAAAGTGTTTACAGGAATTGCTGTTTTGAAAGATGAAATACTCTTGCAAGATTATGATGTAAGTGGTGTAAAATTCCATCAGTTAAACGATTCTCAAATTATATATTATGTTAATTCAGGGCAAAACCTTGATAAAGCAGGTTCATACGGTATTCAGGATATGAATATGTCTTTTATAGATAAGATTGAAGGCAGTTTCTCTAATGTGGTTGGTTTTCCTTTGCTTGCCAGCAGAAGTCTTTTAAAGGAAGCCGGCTTTACAATATGAGGAGAGGCGAAAAGTGATTTGGGCTGATACTATTAAATGGTGTGGCGATCACGCGAAATTGATTGACCAGAGAAAGTTACCTCACGAGGAAGTTTACGTCAATGTTAAATCCTCTAAAGAGATGTATGACGCAATCAAGAATATGACAATTAGAGGAGCGCCTGCCATTGGGGTGGCTGCCGGCTATGGTATCGCACTTGCTGCTTTGAATAGTAAAGATATAAAATCTTTAGAGAGGGAGATTGCTCTTATAGAATCTTCAAGACCAACAGCCTATAATCTTTTTTACGCGGTAGAAAGAATGAGAAAACTTCTAAAGCGCGAAAATTTGGAAGCATCTGTTTTTGTTGAGGAAGCTATCAAGATCCATGAAGAAGATAAGAAACTTACGGAGCTTCTTGGAGAAAATGGTTCCGAGTTAATAGAAGATAATTCTATATATATGACTATCTGTAATGCCGGGGCTCTCGCAACCGGGGGAATTGGTACGGCGTTGGCTGTTTTTTATAAGGCAAAAGAAGAAGGCAAAGATATAACTGTTTTCGTTCCTGAAACCAGGCCTTTTCTTCAGGGTGCAAGGCTTACCGCGTGGGAGCTTAAGAAGAACGGGATAAGAGCTATTCTTATTGTTGATGGGGCAATTTCTCATATAATAAAAACCGAAGAAATAAAAGGAGTCTTTACGGGTGCGGATAGGATTGCGAGAAACGGAGACGCTGCTAATAAAATAGGTACTTATTCACTCTCTTTATCCGCAAGAGAAAAAGGAGTTCCTTTTTACGTTGTGGCGCCCGGTACGACTTTTGATTTGGGTCTTGCGAGCGGGAAAGATATTCCTATAGAAGAAAGAAATGAAGAGGAAGTAACAAAATTCATGGGATTACGAACGGCACCGGATGATATAGAAGTTAAGAATCCCGCTTTTGATGTTACTCCGCATGAACTTATAAGTGGAATTGTTACAGAAAAAGGAGTTATTTATCCTCCGTTTGAAAAAAATATAGGGGTAATTGGATGTTAGTCCTTTTTTTGCTTTTCGTCGAAGAAGACGTATTTACTCCGGAGTTACCCAGTCCCGAAGTGAAACCTGAAGTTGAATGGTTTAGTAAAATAGAAAGAAATTGGATAAATATGGCTTTAAATCGTGAGGTGGATTATAATTATGCGGCTCTTAAATTTCATGGTTTAAATGTTGAAAGCGTAAGTGAGCGGGATTTCGCAGACCATTATCAGCTAAAAGCTTCTCTTAAATCCCTGTCTTATACTCTTAATAGTAATTATACCAAATGGGATGATTTTCGTTTTTCGAAAACTACAGGATCAAAGTGGCTTTTAGAGGAAGGAAGATTTCTTCTTGCCTGGTTTGAGGCTTTTAGTTTCCAGGACTCACTTGCTGCTGACGTTGAAGTGCGTTTTTATCAATTAGTTAGTCCGTTTTTTATTGGAGGATGGGCTAATTATAAAGAAAGTGTTGATTATGGATTGATTGTTCAAGTCTCCGGCTTAAGGGGAGAGCTGGGAAAAGAAAGAAGGTGTGTTGGTTTTGTTAATGATTACGGAGAAATTAAAATGGGGAGGTTTAGAGATCGTTTTCCGAGTGTTTTTTACCCTATCCAGAGTTTCATTCCCAGGGTAAGAGTTTTTCACGGAGCGAGAATAAATATTTTTAGTTTTAAAATTGACGGAGGTAGAAAATATTTTTATACGGAAGGAGAAGAAATCCTTGGATGGAAGAAAGGAGAGGTTTATTTTGCAAATATCGAATTTGATAGGGAAAAATTTGGTTTTCAATATTTTCATCAGAATAAGGGTGCTATAAGAGAATTTGGGAAAATTCATGCGAGCAGCGATTTAGGGTTTATAGGCTCTGAAGTCTCACTAACCGGTTATCGTACGCCGAGGAAATATCTTACAGGTGGGTTTTCTTTATGGCTCCGAACTAGAATTTCACCTTTTGTTTCACTTAGGAATTTATCCTGGTCTCCGGGCGACGATTTCCAGGGACCTGTATATTATCTGGGAATAAGATATGCTGACTAATTCTGAACGAAGAGTTCTTGTTTTTATCATTGTCACTCTTCTTGTCGGAAGTTTAGCAGGTTTTTTACGCCCTGTGCCTGTGGAAACAGTGAAGAGTTTTACCTCTTTCCCTATAAATATAAATTCCGCAAACTTGAAAGAGTTAATTCGTCTTCCTGGTATTGGAGAAGTAATGGCGAATAGAATAGTAGAATACAGGACCAAAAATAAAGGTTTTAAAACAAAATATGAAATTATGAAAGTTAAAGGCATAGGAAAGGTTAAATTTGAGAAAATAAAGGATAAGATTTGTATTGAATAATATGGAGGTAAATATGGAAATAAAGCTAATAGATATCGAGCGGCCGGAAAACACAAACGTAATAATAGGACAAACTCATTTTATAAAAACCGTAGAAGATATCCATGAAGCTCTTGTTGCTTCTTTACCGATGATCAAATTTGGTCTTGCTTTCTCGGAAGCTTCCGGTGCCAGACTCATACGTCATAGTGGTACGGATAAAGATTTGGAAAACCTTGCGATAAAGAATGCCGAGAAGATTGGGGCGGGGCATTCCTTTGTTTTGATTCTGGGAAATGCTTTTCCGATAAATATTATGAAATCACTGAAAGCTGTAGATGAGGTTCTTTATCTCTATGCCGCAACAGCGAATCCGCTTAAAGTTATAATCGTGGAAGATGGTGAACAAAGAGGAATAATTGGGGTGCTTGATGGGGAAAAACCTCTTGGAGTAGAAGGTGAAAAGGATATTGCCGACAGGAAAGATTTACTGAGGAAGATAGGCTATAAGTTTTGAGTAATGAATTGATAGTAGCGAATAAAAAATAGAAGTTGTTAATAAAATAGGTGTAAAAGAAGGTAATATGAAAAAGGAAAGAGGCGGGGATATTTTAGGGTTTATAAGTAACATTATTCATGAAAAGAAACAAGTTGAGGGTTATGGTGTTTATCTTACAATTGGAAAGATTTTTCGGCTTACCACTAAAGGGGAAGTTGATTTTGGCGGAAGCGAATATAAAGAAAGTAAAAGACAGCAAGCAGCTCCAAAAAAGAGAACCCCCGAAGATAAATACGGTTGGTGGGATCTTGCTCATGGGGAATATTTGATTGAATTCAATGAAAAACTGCAAGAGCTTATTCCGGAAGAAAAAGTAGTAATATTGCAACCTGCAGAAAGATTAACTAAAAACGGAGCTTTTCATCCTACGAGAGTAATTGAGAAAAAAGGAGTAATAAGCACAACCCTTTATGTCGGCAAAAACGGAATAAACATAAAAGAGAACGGAAGAGTAAGTAAGCTGGTTGTTCTGAGAAAGGAAAAATTATAAAAAAGAGAGTATTATTTATCTGTACACACAATAAAGCGCGGTCGCAGATGGCAGAAGCCTTGCTTCGCAGTTTATACGGTGATAAGTATGAAGTTTTTAGTGCGGGTACTAAACCTTCTAAAGTAAACCCGAATGCAATAGAAGTTATGGAGGAAATAGGAATCGATATATCGAATCATTATTCGAAAAATGTTAAGGATTTTATCGGGAAAAATTTTGATTATGTCATTACTGTGTGTGTGACGGGGTTAAAGAAAGCTGTCTGTTCTTTCCCGGCGGAAAGGAACAAATACATAAAGATTTTGAAGACCCGTCTTCCTTTTCCGGTAGTGGAGAAGAAGTACTATCAAAATTTAGAGAAATCAGAGATAAACTAAAGGAGTGGATAACGGAATTATTTGGAGAGGATTAATGAACAAAAATAGCGCTTTAATTATAATCGATGTACAGAATGATTTTTGCTCCGGCGGTGCGTTGGCGGTTCCGTTTGGAGATGAGATTATTCCCCTGATAAATAAACTCTCCGGAAAATTTAAAATAGTGATTGCCACACAAGACTGGCATCCTACCGATCATATGTCATTTGCTGTTAATAATCCCGGGAAAAAGGAGTTTGATGTTATCGATTATAACGGCATGAAACAGGTACTCTGGCCGGAGCATTGTGTTTCGGGGACTAAAGGTGCGCAGTTTCACTCTGATCTTGATATTAATAACGTAGATTTAATTATAAGGAAAGGCAGAAATCCCGAAATCGATTCGTATTCGGCTTTCAAGGAAAACGACAAAAAAACCTTAACCGGTCTTGAAGGATACTTAAGAAACTTGGATATTCGGCAAACTTATATATGCGGCCTTGCTCTTGATTACTGTGTTTTGTACTCGGCTTTGGATTCAAGGGAGCTTGGATTCGAGACGTCCGTTATAATTGACGGGACAAAGGGAATTGATTCACCCCAGGGAAATATTAATAAATCTCTGGCTATTATGAAAGAAAAAGGAATAAAAATAATTGAATCTAATGATTTATAGGAGGCATGATGTTACCAGTTGAAATCAGGTCGGGTATTTACTGGATAGGTGTTGACGACCGTACAACCGATTTGTTTGAAGGTCTCTGGCCTATAACCCAGGAAGGTGTTTCATATAACGCATATCTTATAAATGACAAGAAGAAAGCAATAATAGACTTGACTAAATCGCTTAAAGGAGATGAATTCTTTGACAATATCAATAAGATTGTAGATGTGACTGAAATAGATTATATGGTGATGAATCATATGGAACCCGATCATTCGGGAGTAATTCGAACCTTCAGGAAAATTTCTCCCCAGACGGTAATATTGGGCTCAGAGAGAACAAAAAAAATGCTGGAAGAATTTTACGGGATAAAAGATAAAGTAGAAGTTGTGAAAAACGGGGATGAAATTTCTCTGGGGGATAAGACGCTAAAATTCTTTTCCACACCAATGGTTCATTGGCCTGAGACAATTATGACTTATGAGGTTTCCAATAAGATTCTTTTTTCCTGTGATGCTTTTGGAAGTTATGGAGCTCTTGGGGGAAGTATTTTCGACGATGAATGCGAGAATCTTGATTTTTACAAAAATGAAGCCGTCCGCTATTACGTTAATATTGTCGCCAAATTCAGTAAAATGGTTCTTAAGGCGATAGATAAATTAAAAAGTTTACCTGTTGAGGTAATTGCCCCTTCTCACGGAAGAGTATGGAGGGCAAATCCGAACGAAATTGTAGAATTATATAAAAAGCTTGCGAGTTTCGCGAGTGAGCAAGCCGATCCCGGAGTTACTTTGATATATGGTTCGATGTACGGAAATACTGAAAGTATGATGAATGCGGTAGCTCAAGGTATTTCAAAAACGGGAGTTCCTCTTAAAATATTTGATGTTGCCAGAACTCACGTTAGTTACATCTTACCGTCCTTATGGACAAAAAGTGGTGTGATGATTGGTGCGCCGACTTACGAGGCAGGACTCTTCCCCACTATGGCTAATGTACTTCGTATGGCAGAACTTAAGAGCATAAACAATAAAAGGTTTGCGATGTTTGGAAGCTATGGTTGGAGCGGCGGAGCTTTAAAGGAAATCAAAGGAATATTAGAGCCCATAAATTGGCAGCTAACTGATTCGTTTGAATTCATAGGCATGCCGACTGATGAGGAGCTGTCGAGCGGTGAAGAGTTCGGTAGAGAATTCGGAGAATTAATTAAATCCGGTCGAATATCCTGCAACAACTAAATTCGAAAATTCTTCTTTGCAGATCTATTAAGTAGATTCTTTGAATCAAAATTGAATAGTTAATAATCATTTACACATTCGCGATTTTGTAGCTCTGTAGTACTATCAGCCAACTTTTTGTTTTTTTTGCAAAAAAATATCTCATTTGATTTCACCGCCTTTTTCTGGTAAATAAAATATTAAAATTTAAAAAGCAAAATGACAAATTAAAATGCAAAAACTGAAAAATGATAGGACGCAGATCTCCGCAGATTCAAAAGGATTTTTTATTTGTTTCTTTTATTTTATTTTTAAACTTTGATATGTAATTTTACATTTTGATCTTTGATCTTTACATTTTAGCGGCTTTGCCGCGCTGTGATCTCTGTGAGTTTATTATGTCTCTGTGTTCTCTGTGGTTAGATTAGGATTTAGGGATTGGGATTTAGTAAAATAAAAAAATAACGGGGAGTGGTTGGGTGATCCAGTGTAAATCTGCCTGCCCTGTGGGAAGGAACGACCGTACCAGGGTGTTAATCCGTGGCTAATAATTTTTTGAGGTGTGAGGGGTGTCTTGACAAAGAGGACACAATTATTATATTAAACCCATGCGGGAATAGCTCAGTGGGAGAGCGTCACCTTGCCAAGGTGAAAGTCGCGGGTTCGAATCCCGTTTCCCGCTTTTTTTAGGTTGGCGGCATAGCCAAGTGGAAAGGCAACGGTCTGCAAAACCGTTATCCCCCGGTTCGAATCCGGGTGCCGCCTTAGAATTTAAAACTTATTGGAGGTTTAGTGCCGAATATAAAATCAGCAAAGAAAAGGGTTAGAATAGCAGAAGAAAATAGACAAAAAAATAAAGGCATCAGGACAAGGATTAAAAACGTCACAAAGAAATTAAAAGAGGAAAAAGACTCTAAAAAAGCAGAAGAACTTCTTAAATTAGCTTATTCAGTTGTGGATAAAGCAGTTAAGCAGGGAGTTCTTCATCCAAATACAGCAGCAAGAAAAAAGGCTCAGTTTACACGTTTGGTTAAGGAGAAATAGCCAGGACAAGTCCTATAACTTTTTTGAAGCCTGCTTCTTTTAGTCTTTTGGCGCATTCGTTTAGAGTACTTCCTGTTGTTAAGACATCGTCGATAAGAATAATACCTTTATCAGGGTCTCCTTTAAACTTTTTTAAAGTATTTTCTTTTATTCCGTAAGCGCCTTTTACGTTACCCCGTCTTTTTTCATAAGGCAAGGTTGTTTGAGAAGGGATGTTTACTGCTTTAAATAAGAGATCAATGCTTTTTAGTGAAGAAATTTTAGAGAATTCGAAAGCGAGAAGTTGGCTTTGATTGTACCCCCTTTCTCGTTTCTCAGCTCTCCTCATTGGAATCCAGGTCAGGTAATCTATATTTCTTATGTCGGCGCGGGAGCTGTAATGCGAATAAAGCTTCCTTGCGAGCCTGATGGAAAGCGAAGGTCTATCCCTGTATTTGTAAATTTTTATTATATCCGATAGCGGAGGAACGTAACTGCCGCAGCTAATTACGGAATCAAAAGCAGGTGTTTCTTCTCTACATTTTTTGCATATACTGCCAGACTTTAATGGTTTGTTGCAAAATTTACATTTTTTCCGGGAAACAAAATAAATTTTATCAAAGCATCTATGGCATATAATCTTTGCTTCTTTTAGTTCGTTCTCGCAAATCGAGCAAAAGGGAGGAAAGACAAATTTTTCTAAATCAAATAAAAACCTAAACAATGGAATCATTCTTAACCGAAATTAAGATAGCCACCGAAATTGTAGAAATTAAAAGTGAAGTACCTCCGTAACTTATAAAAGGAAGAGGCAATCCCACGACGGGCAGGAGCCCAACAGTCATAGCGATATTAACCGTTATTTGAGATAGGAAGTAAAAGAATATACCGTATGCAAGGAATTTTCCGAAAGATCTCTGGGCGTGTTGCGCAATGTAGAGAACCCTTAAAAGAAATAGAGTGAATAATATAAGAAGAAATAGAGTGCCCAGAAATCCAAATTCTTCCCCCAAAACAGCAAAAATGAAATCGGTTCTGGTCTGGGGTAGAAAACCCAGATTTTTGATTACCCCATTAAGATATCCTTTCCCTATTATACCTCCTGACCCTATAGATATTTTAGACTGAAGTAATTGCCACCCTGCTCCTGTTGGGTCCAAAGAGGGATTCAAGAAATTCAAAAGCCTATCTTTTTGATATGGTTTTAATGAACTGTCAATAATAGGTGTGGAGGCACCTATCGCTAAATTCAAAAGAAAGATGCCAATGGAAGACCGCAGATCCAGATCTGATATTATTATTGTCGCGACAAGCAGTATCATAAATAAAACCCAGGAAATAAGATTAAATCCGCATAAAAGCGAGATTAAAGGTGACGCAAAAAGGATATACCGGGGAACACTTATATTAAGAGTGCCAATCATGCCTAAGCAAACAAAAACAAAAATTGCGGATGTTCCGATATCAGGCTCTATAAAAACGAGAAGTGCCGGGATAGCGGCAATTAGGATTGGGAATCTCAGGTCCGTCATATATATTTTTTTGTTTTCAATCTTTGAGAGGATTTTTGCCATAAATATTATAAAGAATAGTTTTACTACTTCAGAGGGTTGAAATTGGAAAAACCCTATTTTAATCCATCGTCCATCGCTTCCATGTAAGAAAGGGACAATGATAAGAAGAATTATTCCTATTACGTATAGTATTAAAGCGATATCTTTTAATCCGTTAAGGGGATAAAAAAGAATCAGAAAACCGAAAAGAAGAGATATTCCTATCCATATTAAATGATTTTTAAAAAACGTCTGGTCTCCCGGATAGTTGGCTGTATACTGCAGAAAAGCGCCTGCTACTAATAGCAAAGCAAGAAGAATAAGAAGATTTTTGTCAAATTTTATTCTTTTGTCCATTCCCATCTCTTTAATATCATTTTCTCGCCCTTGATTTCTAAATAAGCATTAACCCTTTTGGATGGTGGGGGCATTTCTCTTACTTCGTCAAGCTGCAATTTTGATTTTCCATTAGAAAGGAAGTACTTCTTACCTTTTTTCTCGTAATTCAGGTTTTCAATCAAAAAAACTGGTGGAGGATTTCCGTTGCCAAAAGGTTCTATTTGTTTTATCAGGTTTTTCAAATCTTGTGTTACTTCACTCAATTTTAATTTTGCATCGAATGGTTTTTTTTCTTTGTATTTTTTTAAGAGGTGCTCTGTTCTTTCTTTAAATTCTTCTAATTTGCCTTTTTTAAGTGTGAAGCCGCATGCGCATTTGTGTCCGCCGTAATCTATTAATAAATCTTTTGCCTTATCAAGTACCGAAAGGAGATCGAAACCCTCCGGGCTTCTACCGTCTCCACGGATTGTAGAACCTAGGGAGCAGATAATAAAGACCGGAAACCCGGTGTAATCTTTCGCTCTGCTTGCCACACTGCTTGCAATTTTATGATCTAGATTTCTCTTGAATATTACCAGATTTCCGTTGTTTAACTCGCTTTTTATAGTGGAAAATGCTCCTCGTGCATTCCTGTTCCAATCCTGGTGCTTAGCCTTTAACATACTATAAATTACCTTCGCTTCATCTGTTGTTTCGGCAGAGAAAAACTCCCATGTCAAATGATCTCTTCCGGAAGCAAGAGGTGTTAACGCTTTTTGTAAGTTTTTTTTCTTGGAGAGAAAAGAGAATGGAGCTTTAATAGATTCTTTTAAATATTTTTGGCCTTCGCAATATATTATTCTATTCTCATCTAGAAGTGGTACCTTATCGATAATGGTCCCAATAAAAGAATATGCGGGTATTTCAGGCAATTTTTTCGTCCACGTCACTGAAGTTTGCCCAAAACATTCATAGAACATACAATCCGCAAACTTAAAAGCCACACCTGCTCCACAGAGATATTTATATCCGAAAGAGTGTAGTTTTGGGTTTATTATTAGCGCTCGAGGCAACTTTTCTTTTAATTCGTGGTGATCCGTTATAATTATATCCATACCTTTTTTCTTCAAATATTCTACTTCATTGTAACTGCTTGTTCCCGAATCCACAGTAATAATAATATCCACACCCTTTTCATATGCTTTGTCAATTCCCTTTCGGGAAAGACCGTATCCTTCTTTTTGCCTATTAGGTATGTAGTGTTGGACTTCGACTCCAAATACTTCTTTAAATAATAGTTTCATTATCAAAGTAGAAGTTATACCGTCTACGTCTTCATCTCCCCAGACAAGAATTTTTTTGCCATTATTCATAAAATTCCGGATTTTTTCGACTCCTTCTTTAAGGGCATCATCCGCCGGGTATAGATTTTTATAGGTAGGATTAATGAATCTTTCAAGTGTTTTCTCACTTGTCACTTCTCTTTTTTTAAGAAAATTCTTTGTGCTTTTTGATAAAGTTTTATATTTAATATTCACTTTTTTTCTATGAATATCTCATCAAAAGGTTCTTTTTGGAAAACCTTTGCTTTGCCTCTCCTTACTATTTCTAAAAGAGCGAAGAAAAGCCCGATTTTTTCCCTGCTTTCGGCACCGGCAACAATCTTGGAAAAAACAAACTTTCCGAGTTTTTTAAGATTTTCCATTAGATTGTCGATGAGGTGATCTATATGGAATAAAATTGTTGTAGGTGGATTAAAAGGAGCCTTCTTTTTTATTTCTTCAAGGAGAAGTTTTAGTCCGCCAATTGAAATATGGATTTCTTTTTCAATATCTCTATTGGGTCGCCGGAACATTCTATTTGTAATATTTAGTTTTTCCCCAAAATAGATACCCATTTCTTTGAATTTTTTGTATTTGGTTAGCATTTCAATAAGTGATTCTTTTGTTTCGAAATCCTCTATCCCCTCTCCAGGTTCTTCCTCTTGTGTGATGCCTTTTGCTTTTATGGCAAGAAGAGTGGCAGCATACCTTATAAATTCTCCTGCTCCATCGAAGTCAATTTCTTCAAGGTCTTTCACAAATAGCAAGTACTCTCTTGTAATTAGAGAAAGAGAAATATCTCGCACGGCCACTTCTTGTTTCCTGACTAAATACAATAAAAGATCAAGAGGTCCTTCAAATTCTTCGCAGGATACGAGATGCCTTTCCGAAATCATAATTTACCCATTATGGCTTTTGCAATGTTATATGTGTGAAAATTTATCCTGTCAAAGTCATTTAAGAGGTCAAGGTGTATTGCGCTTGTGTCGATACTTTCACGTTTACCTTCTTTTAAACGATTAATATGGCTTTCCCTGAAATTTATTAACTTTCCCTCCGTCTTCTCCTGCCTCATTAACAAATCGCCGGCAATATCCTTGTCCATTGTGCAAAGAGCAGCTTCTACTTCTTTAATATTTAAAAGAATGATTTCATGATATTTTTTTATTTCATCAAATCCCTCTTTAGAGAAAAAATAGGATTGTTTTATTTTCTTTTCCGCGTAATTCATTACACTTTTACTTATCAAGTCCCCTATATGTTCGGTTTCATTTGCCATTTTTAGTATTGTAACACACTTGTTGCTTTCCCGGTCCGATAATTCCTTACCAAGGAGTTTAGAGATATACGCAATCAATTCTTCCTGATTTTTATCTACAATATTATCTTTTGAAATTATAAGTTTTCTTAGGGCATCGTTATTATGTTTGAATACTTCTAATGTATCCTTGAACATAATTCTTACGACTTCCATAGATTCACGGATCACATCGTAAGCTTTTGATATGGCAACAGTGGAAGAGGACAAGAAGAGGGGATCAAGTTTTAGTCTGGATTTTTTTTCTCCGTATATTTTCCTTAAAAAAATTGCGAGGGGGAAACAGAAAGGGATCAAGATAAATCCCCAGCAATTTACAAGAGTGTGAAGGTTGGCAATTTCTCTTGGAGTAGGCACTGAGCTTTTGGGTAAGAAAAACAGATACAAAGATAATACTACAAAAAGTGTTTTTAGGATCACATATCCAACTCCCATTGCTTTACCTGAGGAGGAAGAAAAACGTGTGGAACCAAGTAATATTGTGAATGATGTTCCTATGTTTACTCCGAGCACAATAGGTATAATCGACGAAAAATTCAGGGTCCCCGCAAAAGCTATCATTAATCCAAGGGTAGCGGCACTGGAATGAAAAAGAAAGGTTAAAATTATTGATGTGAAAAATAGCAAAATAGGATTAATATCAAGCGCGAATATGTCTTTTAGCGGTTCAATATTATCTTTTATTAACCAGATGGAGAAAAATATCAATCCGAATCCCAGTATAATTCTTCCAATATAACTTAATCTTGATTTTGACTGCCAGAGAATAAATCCAATTAAAACAATAATTGGACTGAACTGGATAATATCGGTAGCTATTATCTGTACGGTAAAAGTGGACCCAAGAGCTGCTCCCGAGAGTATGATAAGTGAAGTAGAAAGTTTAATGAGAGAAGATTCGAGAAGGCCAAGTAACATTAATCCCGTTAAGGTACTTGATTCGAGAAGTACAGCAACAAGTATTCCTGAAAAATAAGCAAGGATCGGATGTTTTGTCATTCTCCAGAGCATTTGTCTTATTTTCTCCCCACTCAATCGAGAGAAACCTTTATTCAGGTGATCAAGTCCCATCAGGATAAAAATTATCCCAATTATTACTGAGAGTATAAGTTGAATAAGACTCTGTTTTGGAAAAACCGAAGGATAAATTTCTATAGTTTGGTCTTCTGCTTTCGCTTCTATCCAACCACCCGCGTTAGGTATAAACTCAAGGCTGGCGAATCCGGCATTATCGGTTCTTACAGAATCGCATGAAATTTTTCCGTTATGAGGGATAAATTTAATCCATGTATCAGCTACCGGTTTGCCTTCCTCTGTAGCCTGGACCGCAACGTATATAGATCTACCTGATAGAGTACACTGGTTTTGCCCTGAAATATTTTTACCAAATGGGTCGCTAGCATGCTGCAGTGAAAGAGATATAAGTAGAAAAATCATCTTACTTCAAAATATATTGTTACAATACCACTTTGAATTGTTTGTTTGACGTTGGGCGCCAAAGGCTGGAATCTCCACTCTCTTACGGCTTCGGTAGCATTCCTATCGAAAGAGAGCCCTCCTGTTTTTACGATAGTAACGGATTTTATCGTTCCGTCCGGATTGGCTTCGATTTGCAACTGTACCTGGGTGTTTTCGTTTTCATTTTCGGGATATTTCGGTTTTTTAAAATGTATTATTTTTCTTTTCGATAGTTCTCCGGCTAATCTATAGCCTTTTCTTTCACCACTTTCCGTTTTGCCTCCTTCATAAGGCGGTTTAGGAAGAGGACTTAAACTCCTCTTAGTTTTTCCTGTATGGAGGGGGATGTCGCCTGAGTGCGAAAAAATATCTTTAGTCCCTCCAATTTTCCCAAGAACTCCCATCTCTTTTATGTCTTCTATTATCTGAAAACCAAGGGTGACAAATTCTTCTTCAGTGGGTTTCAAGTTTACCGAGATAAGGGAAAAGAATAAAATCAGGAAAAAGTATATGATTACTGTAGATATGAGAGGAATTGTTCTTATGTTCACTCTATTTCCGGTGTAGTTGCTATCACGAATTTACCTGCACCACTTTTTCTGACCATTTCCATTACTCTTACAGTCATATCTATTGTAACATCTCTATCTGCTTTTATTAATATAACTTTCTCGGCAGCGTCCTTAAGAAGATAAGGAAAATTTGCGATTTGAACGGGTTTGTCTTCAAGGTAAACAGCTCCGCTTTTTGTTATTGTTATAGTTATCTTTTCCTGGGTTATGGCTTCTTTTGTAGCTGTTCTTGGCAGATGTACCTTTATTCCGGGCTGAATAAGATATGTCGAGGTAAGCAGAAAAAAAATCAAAAGAAGCAAAACAATGTCTGCCATAGAAATTACCGGAAAGGTACTTTTACGTTTGAATTTCGATTCCAGCTCCATCTTAATTACTCCATAAATGAAGATATTTCGAAAGTAACCCTGTTAATATCCCTGAGTATTCCGTTCATCCTGTCGGAAAGAGCGTTATATATAAGAAGAAAGAGAATGCCGACCGCCAGACCTGCGGCAGTAGTTACAAGGGCTTCCCATATTCCGCCTGCAAGACGGGAAGGGTTAACTCCCCCGCCGAGTACTTCTATCTGCATAAAAGCCTTTATCATACCTAAAACGGTACCGAAAAAGCCAAGCATTGGTGCGATAGAGCCCATAGATGCTACGATCCCGAGACCATTTTCCAGGTTTTTTAATTCAGCGACAGCACTTGCATTCATTGTTTCTTTTTTCCCGGAGATGATTCCCTTAGCCATTACTCTTGTGACAGGAGTGTCATAACCATGTATTTCTTTGAGCGCTTCTTCGGAACTTCTTTCTTTTAACCAGGCGGAAACTCTTTTTAATAAATCATCCGTGGGAGTCTGACTCCTCCGGTAATATATAAAACGATCTATAGCAAAGTAGAGGCCTACAAATAAAGCAATACCCACAAAAATCATCGTCCACCCACCTTTAGCAAGAATCGACATTAAACTCATTGAACCTCCTTTTAATTTTTTATATTTTATGTAATAATGCTTGCAATGTCAAGGAGGAATAGTTGTTAGGTCTTAGGTTTTAGGTCAAAGAGCTGACCGCCGACGGCTGACGGCAGACAAAAAAACAAAAAAAGCAAAAAACATTTGTGCTATTCGTGCAATTCGTTGTTTCTTTCTTTTGTTGGTTCGTTAGGTCGTCGGGTGGTTGGGTGGTTAATAAAATCCTTAAAATCTGCGTTTATCTGCGTCCAATTGTTGGGTGGGGTGAAGGGATTCTGACTTCTTACTTCTGGCTTCTGAATTCCACGTTATATTTTGATATTTGATTTTTACAGTAATATTACTTGACACCTTGAAATTTTTTTATATAGTAGTATAATGTTTTATGGGATTTGTAGTTGCAATTGATGGAACTTCAGGTTCAGGCAAGACAACGACAGCAAGAAAAGTTTCAGAACTATTGGGTTGGTTATACCTTGACACTGGAGCGACTTATAGAGCAGTGGCTTATTTCGTTTTAGGACGAGGTATAGATCCCAATGATAAAGGTAAGGTTACCCAGATTTTGGATGAATTGAATATAGAAATTAAAAAGATAGACGGTGAGCAGAGAACGATTGTTAATGGTGAAGATGTAAGTGATAAATTGCGTACCGATGAAGTCAATAAAGCTGTTACTCCTGTTTCTAAGACAAAAGAAGTGAGAAGACACTTGGTAAGTATTCAAAGAAAGATAGTTGATGACAATAATGCGGTAGTTGAAGGCAGAGATATCGGAACAGTGGTTTTTCCTGATGCGGATATAAAGTTTTATATGGACGCAGATATAAGTATTAGAGCAACAAGAAGAAATCAGCAGGACAGCAAGGGTGATCTAAAAAAAGTAAAAAAAGATCTACAAAGAAGAGACTATCATGATTCGACAAGGAAGGAGAGCCCACTTAAAAAATCTGCTGATGCGTATTTACTTGATACAAGTTCGCTCGGGATTGATGAGCAGGTGGATATTGTGATCTCCGAAATAAAAAAGCTTAATGAAGGCAACAATTCCTTATAAAATAGGTCATTATCTCTTTTACCGCTTTTACAGGATCTTTGGCCTTAAAATAGAAGCGGCAAATAATGTTCCGAGTAATGGAGGAGTCATTATTGCTCCGAATCATCGTTCCAATTATGACCCTCCTCTGGTAGGATGCTGTATTGGTTTTCGTCCAGTCACTTTTTTGGCTAAGAAAGGTCTTTTTATTAATAAAGCTGTTTCCTGGGTTTTAAGGAGTGTATGTGCTATACCGGTTGATACGGAGAATCCAGGAATTAAGTCTATGAGAATTTTTATCGATCTCTTGAAGGAGGGGAAAACTATAATAATGTTCCCTGAGGGAAGCAGATCAAAAACGAATGAATTTTTTTCCGGCCAGCCGGGAGTCGGATATCTTTCTATTAAGGCAAAAGTGCCGGTAGTTCCGGTTTTAATTACGGGAACTCACGAATCAATGCTAAAGCATTTCTTACGTCAAACTCCACTTTCTGTAAAGTTTGGTAGCCCTATTTATCCTGATCATGAAAGACCTACCATGGAAAATGCTCGAAAATTGGCAGAAAAGATTATGAAAAAAATAAAAGGTTTAGCCTGATGAAAATTAAACTTGCCAAAAATATGGGTTTTTGCTTTGGTGTGAAGAGAGCAATAGGAATAGCACATCAAATTAGGCGAGAAACAGAAGGGAAAGTATGGACTCTTGGTCATATAATTCATAATCCTCAGGTGGTGGAAAAATTGGAAGAAGAGGGTATTGTTCCTGCCGAAGATCTATCCGAGATCGATTCCGGATATGTTATTATTCGATCACACGGCGTCCACCCGAAGATTTTAAAGAAGATAAGAGAGAAAAAGCTTAAAGAAGTAGATGCAACTTGTCCACTTGTAAAAAAAGCACAGGAAAGAGCAAAACAGCTTGTTTTAGAAGGGTACGAAACTTATGTTATAGGCGAAAAGGAACACCCTGAAGTGGTTAGTATTGTTGGGGGAACTGGAGGGAAAATTCGCGTAATCGATTGTGTTGAAGGTTTAAAAATAACAGACAGTAAAGTTGGATTGGTAGTGCAAACAACTCAATCGCAGGAGACTCTCCGGAAAGTTGTCGATTATCTTTTGCCTAAGGTTTTGGAAATTAAGGTTTTCAATACAATTTGTGATGTTACGAGTAGAAGGCAAAAGGAAGTTAAGAAACTTGCTGAAAAGTCTGATATTATGATAATAGTTGGAGGAAAAAAGAGTGCGAATACTTCAAGGCTTGCCGGGATTTCAAGAGAAGAAGGTTGTCTTACATATCATATAGAAGAAGCAAAAGAGATAAAAAATGAATGGTTTACCGATGTTGACAGGGTAAGTGTAGCATCAGGAGCTTCAACCCCTGATTGGATTATTAAAGAAGTAATAAACAAACTTAAAAAAAATAATGCAAATTATGTAGATATCGATATAGATAAGGAGGAAATACTACATGAACGAAGAGTTAAATTCAATAATTGAACCTATAAGTGAGGATAAAGCGAGCAATCTGCTTGATCAATATCTTGAGAATGAATTTCCGGGAATCGGATTGGTTGAGGGAAGAATAGTTAAGATTACCAACAATGAAGTTTTAGTTAATGTTGGGTTAAAGTCCGAAGGTGTTATCCCTATCGAAGATTTTGATTCGGTTTCCAATTTTTCTGTCGGAGACGTTGTCGATGTGTATCTTGATGATATAGGCGGCAGCCAGGGCCTCGCCACTATTTCAAAGAAGAAGGCGGATTTTATCAAAGTCTGGGATCAAGTGAAGGAAGCACACAAAGAAGATACTCCTGTAGAATGTGAGGTTATGAGAAGAGTTAAGGGTGGACTTATGGTAAAGGTTTTTGGAACAGAAGCCTTTCTTCCCGGATCTCAAATTGATTTAAAGCCTGCGAGGGAGTTAGATGTCGATGTCGGTGACAAATTCGACGTCAGGATAATAAAAGTAAACTTTAAACGAAGGAATATAGTGGTATCCAGAAGAGTTCTTCTGAGTGAAAAACAGGAAGCCAGAGTTAAAGAGTTCTTAGAAGAAATAGAAGAAGGACAGATAGTAGAAGGAACCGTTAAGAATATCACCGAGTTTGGGGCTTTTATAGAATTGGATGGTATAGATGGTCTTCTACATATAACGGATATGTCCTGGAGGAGGATAAATCATCCTTCCGAAATGCTTTCCATAGGTGATACTATTAAAGTTATAGTGAAAGATGTGGATGAAAATTCTAAGAGAGTGTCGCTAGGGTTGAAACAGCTAAAACCGGATCCATGGAAGAATGTAATGGAACGTTATCAGATTGGTAATCAGGTTACGGGGAAAGTCGTTTCGCTTACTGATTATGGTGCTTTTGTTGAGCTTGAATCGGGAATTGAGGGACTTATACATATTTCCGAAATGTCCTGGACTAAGCATATAAAACACCCGTCTGAAGTTATGAAAGTTGGTCAAGAAGTGGAAGCTATAGTTTTGGAAGCGGATGAAAAAGCCCGTAAAATTTCATTAGGATTGCGCCAGGCAGTTCCCGATCCATGGGAAGATGTAGCTACAAAGTATCCTGAAAGTTCTATAGTTAAAGGTAAAGTCGTTAATCTCACTTCTTTTGGGGCTTTCATTCAGTTAGAGGAAGGGGTTGAAGGACTTCTTCATATATCTGATATATCCTGGACTCAGCGGATCAATCATCCGCGCGATGTACTTGATAAAGGCAAGACCATCAAATGCGAAGTGTTATCAGTTGATGTGGGAGATAGACGTATTTCTCTTGGCTTAAAGCAGCTTAAAGATGATCCTTTGAGGATTTTTGCCAAAAAGTATCCCGTAGACAGTAATATTATTGGTACTATCTTCGAAATGCTTCCCAGAGGGGTAATCGTTTCTCTTGGCAAAGGGCTGAAAGGCTTTGTTCCGTTTTCTCATCTTACTAAGAAAAATATCAAAAAGCCGGAAGAAGGTTATTCGTTGGGAGATAAATTGAAGTTAAAGGTTATAGAGATTGATGTAGATAGAAGAAATGTGGTACTTTCGGAACGCGAATATCAAAAAGAACAGGAAGTAAAATTCGAAGAATCAAAAAAGGGAAAAGAAGAGCGCGGAGAGGTTGAGGAAATGATGGTAGAAGAAGAAATCATTCCGGAAGAAATCGCAGATGAAATGGGAGAGGATCTCGAGATTGAAGAAGAAATTGATATAGAAGAAGAATCCGTATCCGAAGAGGAAATATCTGATGTTGAAGAAGAACTCGAAGCCGAAGAAGTAGTAGAATCTGAGGTAGACGCGGAAGAGGTTGAACCCGAAGAGGTTGAAGACGAAAAGATCGAGGAAGAAGTAGAGCCTGAGGTAGAAGAGGAAGAGGTTGAAGACGAAGAGGAAGAAGTCGAAGAAGAAGTAGAGCCTGAGGTAGAAGAGGAAGGCAAAGTTGAAGAAGAGAAGGAAGATGAAGAGTAGATATTTCTATGTATAAGGGGAACTCTTAAAATGGCTTCCAAGTATATAATAGTGGTAGGAGGAGTATTAAGTGGTATCGGCAAGGGGATAGCTACGTCTTCCATAGGTAAGATAATGGAGAATTATGGATATTCAACTACTGCTATTAAGATTGATCCATATATAAACTACGATGCCGGAACTTTAAGACCAACTGAGCACGGCGAGGTATGGGTGACCGATGATGGTGGTGAAATAGATCAGGATCTCGGCAATTATGAGAGATTCCTTTCCAAGGATATTCCAAAGGAAAACAATATTACTACAGGTCAAGTTTATAAAAGTGTAATAGACAGGGAGCGAGCCGGCAAATATTTAGGGAGGACAGTTCAGTTCATTCCGCATATTCCTGAGGAAATAATAAGAAGGATAAAGAAAACTTCAGAGGGTTCTGATGTGGCTGTTGTCGAGATTGGAGGGACAATAGGAGACTATGAGAATATGCCTTATCTTTTTGCGGTAAGGAGTCTTATGAGAATGGAGGGAAAGGAAAATGTGGCTATTGTTATGCTTTCTTATCTTCCAATTCCCTCCCATATTGACGAGATGAAGACGAAACCAACTCAGCAGGCAATAAGACAGCTTTCGGAACATGGAATGTTTCCCGATATTATACTTTGCCGTGCCAAGACTTCTCTCGATCCTGTGAGGAAAAGCAAGATCGAAACATATGCCAATATTGAGGCTGATTACGTGATTTCTGCCCCTGACACTGATTGTATATATGAGGTTCCAGTAAATTTTGAAAGGGAGAATTTGGGGAGAAAACTGCTTGATAAACTAAACCTTTCTGTCAAGAAAAAACCTGATTGGGGCAGGTGGATTGAATTGTTGGATGGAATAATGAACCCTAAAGTAAGAATAAACGTTGCAATGGTTTGCAAATATCTTGATATAGGTAAGTTTTCTTTAAGGGATGCATATATTTCGGTATCCAGAGCTTTAATAGATGCAGGAGCAGGAGATAAAGTAGGGGTGAATATCAAGTGGATTGATGCCAAAGATATTGAAAGAGAAGGAACCGGATGTCTTGCCGGCGTTGATGGGATAATCGTTCCCGGCGGTTTTGGCGAAGAAGGCTTTGAAGGTAAAATTGAGAGTATCCGTTATGCAAGAGAAAACAAAATTCCTTTTCTAGGTTTATGTCTTGGTATGCAGCTTGCTCTTGTTGAGTATGCAAGAAATGTTATGAATCTTGCAGCTGCTAATACTGTAGAGGCAGATCCCAATACTCCATATAAAGTGATAAATTTTTACGGTAAACAGGAAGAACTTCTTGAGGAGAAAAAAATCGGTGGGACCATGAGGTTAGGAGCTTATGCCGCGCAGTTAAAAAGAAAAACAAAAGTCTTCGAATGGTATGAAAAGACAGGAAGATTGAAAACTGATGCGAAAAGATTAAAAGAAATAAAGGAAGATTTTAGATTGGGCGTTTTGGATAAAAGAGAACCGGCAGTACTTGAACGTCACCGACACAGATATGAGGTTAATCCCGAATATATAAAGGATTTCGAAAAGGCGGGAGTTGTCTTTAGTGGTTTTCATAAGCCTCCCGAAGGCGAACCACTTATGGAGTTTATGGAATTACCCAATCATCCGTTTTTTGTCGCTACGCAGGCTCATCCGGAGTTTAAAGCTCGTCTTGAAAATCCTGCTCCGCTTTTTTTAGGTTTTATAAAGAGTATTCTTTATAATAAGTGAACCTTGCTTTTTATCCCAGAGACTCTTTAATTCATTCTCTTGATCCAAGAACGAAGTTATTGTTTGTTTTCACGTGTTTTATATCAGTTTTATTTATCAAAAGTTCTGCCGCATATGCTTTACTCTCTTTAGTGGTTATATTACCTTTTTTATTCTCTAAACTGCCGCCCGGGAAAATATTTAGGGGTTTCACTCCATTTTTGATATTGTTTTTACTAACTTTTCTTTTGCATTTCTTTCTGACTCCCGGAGAAATATTGTTCAAATTGGTAGGATTAAATGGGACTTTAGAGGGTTTTCACAAAGGATTTTTCTATTCTATGCGGATTTTTCTGCTTGTTTTGAGTGCTATGCTTTTTGGTTTTACGACTTCCCCTATTGATCTTGCTGATAGTTTATCCGGGTTTTTTTCTCGTTTTAAGTCTGAAACTTTAAGAGAAATTCCTATGATTATGATTTTTGTTTTTCGTTTTATCCCTTTTATGTTTAAAGAAGGAAAAAGGGCTATAATGGCTTACAAGGCGAGGTGCGGCTATATTAGAATGGGCAGGGATCTTTTTTCTTTAGTTTTTCCTGTTGTACATTCTTCTATCGGAAGAGCTGAACAATTAGCTATGGGCCTACACGCTAAAGCGTATCAAGTAGGAGAAAAAAGAACAACTATTAATGAATTTCGTTTTTCTTCGAACGATTACTACTTTATGGCTTATTCTTTGATTCCATTGGTTATTGTTTTCCTTGTGAGATAATTGTTTAATTTAATTGTGCAGCACTGTATTTGCATTTTCATGAGAATTTAAATATTGAAAATTAGAAAACAAAATAATATTTTTATTGGCCACAGATTTGCACAGATACACACGGATTTCTCAACCCCACCCCATATTATAGTTATATTTTTTTTAAACTACAAAATTTTTTTTATCTGTGTTCATCCGTGTTAATCCGTAGCTAATTATAGTTTGGGTGTGGGGTGAGCTTAGTGTTCTTTGTGTCTTTGTGTGAGAATTTTTGTTGAAATTTAATGTAAAGTCCCATAACACTTGACTTTTTCTCGTAAATTGTTTATTTTAATAAATAAAGAATTTCTATAGAAAACTGGAGGTTTTTTTTGAGAGAAGAAAACATTAACTTGATAGTTAAGGCCGTAAAGGGTTATAAGGAAAACAAAAATTTAGAAGAACTTCTTAAAATTATAGTTGGATATTCAGGTTTAGGGTTTTATAGAGAGGTAAAAAAGCATACAGAAGAGTTTCTTGAAAAAGGAGGAAGTAGAGGGGATCTTATAGCTATTTCAAAAGAACTTCCTGAAGAAATAAGAAATATAGTTTGTCCTGGAGAACTTGAAATAGATGGTGAGTTCGATGCGGACTCTTTCCTCGAGATGGGAGAGTTGCTCTGGGAGATAGGTTCTCCGGAAGAAGCGAAAGATAATTATATAAAGGCTTTTGAATACTATTCCCTTCTTGGGAACAAAGAAGCAGCAGAGCAGGTTTTAAAAACCCTGAAGGAAAATTATCCAACAGATGTTAATGTAAAGACTCTCGTACTTGAAGATACGAAAGATGAGATCATTCCAAAGTTAAAAGCTTTTGTCGCGAAATCTCCTGAATATGAAGTAGATTTGCGATATGCCCTTGGTAAGGGATTTCATGGGGAGAATTTGTTTTCCGAGGCAGAAGTTAACTATAGAAGGATTTTAGATCTGGATGGTTCTCATAATTGCAAGAGATTGCTGGTTGCGTTGCTAAAAGAGAAAGGTTCTTTTGGAGAATCTCTTGAACTTGCGAGAGAATTAGGAGAAGAAGAGAAGACCGAAGAATTATACTCTATATTCGAATCTTTAAGAGATTCGGGAAAGTCAAAAATAGGAGAAAATGTTCTGAAGGAAATATACGAGATTAATCCGGATTTTAAAGATATTAAGCAGCTTCTTGGAATGGTGTCGGTAGAAGAAAAAGTAGAAAAGGTTTCTGTAGAGATTTCTCCGGAAGAAAAGAAGAGAGTGAATACAGGGAATGAGGGCCGAAAAGATGAAGGTTTTGAGAAGAAAAAAATTGTTTTTCTGTAGGAGGATATAGATGAACTATGAAGCTTTTTACGGATTGGATAAAGAACCTTTCC